>Ga0189284_100084_pt1 | contig 153724 bp, 144 predicted proteins | sample N32C7minimetaG_FD_130314 | JGI IMG/M metagenome (GOLD analysis project Ga0189284, IMG submission 130314) | Marine microbial communities from the Costa Rica Dome - N32 C7 mini metaG | ecosystem: Environmental > Aquatic > Marine > Oceanic > Photic zone | place: Costa Rica: the Eastern Pacific...
TCCCGAAGCGCCATAGGATGTGGTTTTCCCATCTCAAACCCCCATATCTGCCATGCGGACAAGGAATCACAGATCAAGCTTCGTGGGAATCCTGAATCGGAAAGGGCGCAACACGCTCTAACAGCCCGACCGCATGCAGGTGGTGATCTGGTCCAGATCCGCCTGATCGGGATAGGTTACGGCCCAGAAGGGGCAGGCGCCGATTTGCAGGCTGTAGTCCCGGTTGTCATCGACCTGCATGAAGGCCAGCACGGTCTCGCCGTCGCCCGGCGGGGTGCCACACCAGCTGGCGACACAAGTGACATTGATCTGAACGGGAAACTCGATCGGGGTGCGAAAGCCGACGCGCGAGGCCATGTCGCCCGCGAAATAGGCGGTATAGCTGTAGGGATCGGGTCCGGCCGCGTTCTCTTCCGTGACCTGGTCGGGGCCGGTGCGGAAGAAACTGCCCAGGGCGATGACGTACCGCTCCTCGGCCTCGGCCGCCGCACGGTAGGTGCTGACCGCGTTCCAGGGCGCGCAGGACAGGGCGAGGGCCTGGGTCGGCAGCGTCAGGCACAGAAGGGCGGATGTGAGGGAACGGATCATGCGGGGCGGGGCCTCCTTGACGGATGGGCGCAGGATAGCAGACCCGGCGCTTTCCGTCAGCCGAGTCCGAACTCCTCCAGCACCCGCGTGTAGATCGGTCGTTTGAACGCGACGATGGCCTCCAGCAGATCGGCGGGCTCCATCCAGCGCCAGTCCGAGAACTCCACGTCCTTGTAGGCGAGGTCGATGACATCGTCTTCGGCCTCAAGGCGCACCAGGAACCATTTCTGCTTCTGCCCGTGATACTTGCCGCCCCACCGCTTGCCCGCGACCTCCGCCGGAAAGTCATAGGGCAGCCAGTCCGTGGTCTCGGCCAGCACCGTTACCTGATCCGGCCCTATCCCGGTCTCCTCGTGCAATTCACGCAGGGCGGCGTTTCGCGCGTCTTCGCCCTCGTCCACCCCACCTTGCGGCATCTGCCAGGCGGGAATGTCCATATCGGCGCGTTGACCGGCAAAGAGCTTGCCGGCGCGGTTCATCAGAACCACGCCGACACAGGGACGGTAGAGCTTTTCAACCACCTCAGCGCGGGCGCAGCGCGTTCAGCCCGTGCAGGATGTCGATGGCATAGGCCAACTGGTAATCCTCGGCGCGCAGCTCAAGCGCGGCCTGCGCCTCGGCCTGTTCCTGTTCCAGTTGCTCCCGCTCGTCATCGGTCAGGGTCGAGTTGGAGAGCGCCCCGCGCAAGGTGGCCTCGGTGCGTTGCGGGCGCCCATTGGTCTCGATCTCGCCGATATCGCGCTGTTCGACCAGGATGTCGGGCGACACGCCAAGCGCCTGGATCGACCGGCCCGAGGGCGTGTAGTAGAGCGAGGTCGTCAGGCGCATCGCCCCGTCGCCCTGCACCGGCATCACCGACTGGACCGAGCCCTTGCCGAAGCTGTTGGTGCCGACGACCACGGCGCGGCTGTGATCTTGCAGCGCGCCGGCCACGATCTCGGAGGCCGAGGCCGAGCCGCCATTGATCAGCACCACCAGCGGCAGCCCGTCGATCAGGTCGCCCGGCGTGGCGTTGTAGCGTTCGCCGTCGGCGGGGTCGCGGCCACGGGTCGAGACGATCTCGCCCTGTTCCATGAACGCATCGGCGACACGGATCGCCTGGGTCAGTAGCCCGCCGGGGTTGTTGCGCAGGTCGAGGACGACGCCTTCGAGATTCTCGATCCCGCCGACTTCCTCGATCATCTGCTCAAGCCCGTCGCGCAGGTTGGTATAGGTCTGCTCCGAGAAGGTGGCGACGCGCAGGACGGCGGTGTTGCCCTCCAGCCGGTGACGCACGGCGGTCATGCGGATCACGTCGCGCACGATGGTGATGTCGAAGGGCTCATCCTCGCCCTCGCGCACCACGGTGATCACGATCTCGGAGCCGATTTCGCCGCGCATCAGTTCGACCGCCTCGCTGAGCGTCAGGCCAAGCAGGGAGGTGCCGTCGACATGGGTGATGAAATCGCCCGCCTCTACGCCCGCCTCGTCGGCGGGGGTGCCGTCCATCGGCGTGATGACCTTGACGAACCCCTCCTCCTGCGTGACCTCGATGCCGAGGCCGCCGAATTCGCCGCGGGTCTGTTCCTGCATCGAATCGTAGTCCTGCGGCGGCAGGTAGGAGGAATGCGGATCGAGCGAGGTCAGCATCCCGTTGATCGCGGCCTCGATCAATTCCGCCTCGTCGACATCCTCGACATAATAGTTACGGATGCGTTCGAACACGTCGCCGAACAGGTCGAGCTGTTCGTAGACGGTGGTGTTGCGCGCGCTTTCCTGCGCGATCAGCGGTCCGGCCACCTGGGTGGTCAGGAGTATCCCGGCAGCGGTGCCGCCTAGGGCCGCGAAAAGAAATCGTTTCATAGCGTCGTTATCCTCACTGATCTGTGGATGCGAACCACGGCGTCGGGTCCACCGGCTCTGCGGCCTCTCTTAGTTCCATATAAAGCGTTTCTGACAGGTCTTCACCAGACGATAGCGCCTCCGGGGTGATCAATTCTTCGCGGTCAGGCGCGGTGCCGCCCATCAAGCCCACCGGCGCGCCCGCCGTCAACAGGTCGCCCGCGCGCACGTAAAGCTGCCCCATGCCTGCCAGAATCAGCATGTAGTCGCCCTCCGGCTCCAGGATGGCGACGTTGCCGTAATTCAACAGCGGCCCGGCATAGCGCACGGTCATGGCCCAGGGCGCGGTGACGATGGCGCGCGGTTCGGTCGCGAGAATCAGGCCGGGCCGGGTGATCCCCGCCGCGTCCGCCGTGTTGAAGCCACGCAGGACGCGGCCCCGCACGGGCATCGGCAGGCTGCCCTCGGCAGCGCTGAAGGCGGGCATGTCGGGCATCGCTCCGCCAACCAGGTCGACACTGCGCAGGGCGATGGCGAAGCTGTCCAGCGTCTCGGCATCGCCAAGCAGGTCTTGCAGCGCCTGCGCGTCTTGCGTGAAGCGCGGCGGCAGGGTGCGGCGTTCGGCCATGGACTGGCTGAGGGCAACGCGCGCCTCCTGCACGCCGGTCAGGCCACGGGCCAGTTGCGCCTCGGCCTCGCCTTGCAGGGCGCGCAGGACGGCCAGCTCCTGCAACTGGTCGCGCAGGGCGGTGGCCTCGGCGGCAACCACGGGGGTGACATCGGACAGGATCATGCCCGAGCGCGCGGTGCCCACGGGGCCTGAAGGGTGGATCATCAGAAGCGGCGCGGGGGCGGATTGCATGGATTGCAGCACGCCCAGGAGGCGCCCGAGGCGGTCTTGTTCGGCCTCGAAGACGATCTCGATCGACTGCTCGCGGATCGCGGCGCGGCGCATGCCTTCGCGGAGCGCGGCCAGCCCCTCCTCATAGGCGCGGATGGTCTCGGTCAGCGCCTCGACCCGGTCGCGCGCCTCCTCGGCCTCGGCCATGCCAAGGGCCGCGCGTTCCAGCATCGCCGACGCGCGCTGTGCGGTCAGGGCGGGGTCGTCCTGCGCGACCACCGCGAGGGGCCACGCGACAAGGGCGAGGACCGCAGGGAGGAGCCGCCAGGTCATCCGATCAGGCTCTCGCCCGTCATTTCCGCCGGTTTGTCCAACCCCATCAACTGCAACAGCGTCGGGGCCAGATCGGCCAGCCGCCCGTCCCGCATCGTCGCGCCATCCGGCCCGCCGAAAAGGATCACCGGCACCGGGTTCAGCGTATGCGCCGTGTGCGGGCCGCCGGTCTCGGGGTCGATCATCATGTCGCAATTGCCGTGATCGGCGGTGACGATCATCGCGCCGCCCACCTTCTCCAGCGCCGCCATCGCCTGGCCAAGACCCTCATCCACCGCTTCGCAGGCGCGCGCGGCGGCCTCGATCACGCCGGTATGGCCGACCATGTCGGGGTTGGCGTAATTGACCACGATCAGGTCATAACGCGCTTCGATGGCCTCTTTGAGCTTTGCGGTCACCTCCGGCGCGGACATCTCGGGTTGCAGGTCATAGGTCGCGACCTTGGGCGATTTCGGCATGTAGCGATCCTCACCCTCGACGGGCGCTTCCTTGCCGCCGTTGAGGAAGAAGGTGACATGCGGGTATTTCTCGGTCTCAGCCAGGTGGAACTGCGTCAGCCCCTTGGCCGCGACCCATTCGGCCAGCGTGTTGACGATCTCCTGCTTGGGGAAGACCACGTCCAGGAAGGTGTCATGCCGGTCGGAATAGCCGACCATGCCGCAGGTCGCGGCCCAATCGGGACGGGCGGAGGTGTCGAACTCGTCAAACTCGGGGTCGGCGAGGGCCGAGAGGATCTCGCGCGCGCGGTCGGCGCGGAAATTGACGAAGAGCAGCCCGTCGCCATCTTTCGGCGCCGCATAGGCCGCGAGGCGGGTGGGGCTGACGAACTCATCCCCCTCCTCGCGCGCATAGGCGGCTTTAAGCGCCTCCTCGGCGGTGCTCGCTTCTTCGCCTTTTCCAGTCAGGATCAGATCGGCGGCCTTCTGGACGCGGTCCCACCGGTTGTCCCGGTCCATGGCGAAGTAGCGCCCCACCACGGACCCGATCCGCGCGCCTTCGGGCAATTGCGCCTCGAAGGCCGGCAGGGTGGCGAGGGCCGAGCGCGGGCCGACGTCACGCCCGTCGGTGATGGCGTGGATCAGGACGGGGATACCCTGCCCCACCAGCACGCGGGCGGTTTCCAGCAGATGCGCCTCATGGCTGTGAACGCCGCCCGCCGAGACCAGCCCGGTCAGATGCGCCACGCCGCCCGCGGCCTTCATCTTGGAGGCAAAAGTCGCCAGCGCGGGGCGGGAGGCAAAACTGCCCTCCTCGATCGCCAGGTCGATCTGGCCCAGATCCATCGCCACGATGCGGCCCGCGCCGATATTGGTGTGACCCACCTCGGAATTGCCCATCTGGCCGCGCGGCAACCCGGCATCGGGGCCGAAGGTGACCAGCGTGGCATTGGGGCAGGTGGTCATCAGCCGGTCGAAATTGGGCGTATCGGCGAGATAGGGCGCGTTGCCGGGGCCGGGCTCGGCCAGGCCCCACCCATCGAGAATGCACAGGACGACAGGCTTGGGAACGGTCATGGAAGCGGCCTTGTTCAAGTTGCTCCCGCGGTTTTAGGGGCGGGGCCGATACGACGCAAGGTGAGCGGTCGGATTGACGGCGGAAAGCTGCGTCGACGCGCGCCGTATGAGCGATTTCGAAATCGCTCATGAGAGCCTTCGAAGGCTCTCACGCCCGGTGATAGGGGCTGCCTGCCAGAATGGACGCCGCGCGGTAGAGCTGCTCGGCCAGCATCACGCGCGCCAGCATATGCGGCCAGACCATCGCCCCGAAGGAGAGCGCGAGATCGGCCTGATCGACGAGGCCAGGGTCGAGCCCGTCCGCGCCGCCGATCACAAACGCGATGTCGCCACGGCCCTGGTCGCGCTTGTCGGCCAGAAGCCCCGCGAAGTCGGGTGAAGTCATGGCCGTCCCGCGTTCATCCAGCGCACAGATCAGCGCGCCATCGGGCACGGCCTTGCGCAAAAGCGCCGCCTCGGCCCCCTTGCCGCCGCCCTTCTTGTCCTCGACCTCCACCACCCGGGCCGGGCCGAGGCCAAGCGCCCGCCTGGTGCGGTCGAACCGTGTCAGGTAATCCGAGACAAGATCATTCTCGGGGCCGCCGCGCAGGCGACCCACAACGCAAAGATGCACCCGCATGAAAAGTGTCAGGCCTGCCCGGCGGGCAACCACATCTTTTCAAGCTGATAGAACTCGCGCACCTCGGGGCGGAAGATATGGACGATCACGTCGCCCGCATCGATCAGCACCCAATCGCCGGTATCGCGCCCCTCGACACGCGCGGAGAGACCGAAGACCTGCTTGAGCCGGTCGGTCAGCTTTTCCGCCATCGCCGTGACCTGACGCGAAGACCGGCCCGACGCGATGACCATGTGATCGGCCATCTGGGTCTTGCCGCGCAGGTCGATCTGCACGACCTCTTCCGCCTTGTCCTGGGTGAGGGAGTCTATCACCTGCTCCAGCAGCGTGTCGCTGGTCAGGTCTCGGGTTTGGCGCAGCACTTGCGCGCCGGATGCAGCCGGGGAAGCGGCCGCTTGAACTGGTCCAGTCAGGACGTCGTCCTCCTACATTGCGCGCCTGTCACAATCCCCGGCGCCGGGATGGGGCCAATATAGCCGTACGGAAGGCCCGCTTCAACACCGGGCCATGCGCGTGGCCCCCGCCCCAGTGGCGCGATTGCATCGGTCGCGTTAACCCCGCCTTAACCCTGCCCGCGCCAGCGTAAGGGCCATGAAACGTCTCCTGCTCCTCCCCCTCCTTCTGGCCGCCTGCGATTCGCCCGCCCCCGCGATGATGGGCGCAGAGGCGACGCAGGTCTCGATCGACAATACCTCCTTCACCGTCCGCGTGCGCGGCAACAGGGCCGAGGCGATCCGCCTGAACACCATGGCGTTTCCCACCATAGGTGAGGTCTACCCGAACGCCCTGGCCGCGATGGAACAGGCCAGCGGCTGCACGGTGATCGAGGATACATTGCGCGGCGACCAGGCGGTGATGCGGGCCGATCTGGCCTGTTAGCCCCTATATATTGTGGATAACCCGGCGATTTACCGCCATATGCGGGGCAAACCCGTTGACAGCCTGCGCCACCCTGCCAGAAAGTGGCCCCAACGACCCCAAGAACAACAGGGCAGCGCGTGCGGTTTTCACGTCTCAGGCTGAATGGCTTCAAGAGCTTTGTCGATCCGACCGATCTGATCATCGCCGATGGTCTGACCGGCGTGGTCGGGCCCAATGGCTGCGGCAAGTCCAACCTGCTGGAGGCGCTGCGTTGGGTGATGGGCGAAAACCGCCCCACCGCGATGCGCGGCGCCGGCATGGAGGACGTGATCTTTGCCGGCGCGTCGTCCCGCCCTGCGCGCAATTTCGCCGAGGTCGCGCTGACCATCGACAACACCGAACGGCTCGCCCCGGCCAGTTTCAACGAATCGGACACGCTGGATGTGATCCGGCGGATCACCCGCGATGCAGGCTCGGCCTTCAAGACCAACGGGCGCGATGTGCGGGCGCGCGATGTACAGATGCTGTTCGCGGATGCCTCCACCGGCGCGCATTCGCCCGCGCTGGTGCGGCAGGGGCAGATCTCGGAGCTGATCAACTCCAAGCCCAAGGCGCGGCGGCGGATCCTTGAGGAAGCCGCCGGAATCTCCGGCCTCTACCAGCGGCGCCACGAGGCCGAGTTGAAGCTGAAGGGGGCCGAGACCAACCTGGCCCGCGTCGATGACGTTCTGGACCAACTGGCCGGTCAACTGGCGCAACTGGCACGGCAGGCGCGTCAGGCGGCGCGCTATCGTGAAATCGGGGGCGAGTTGCGGCAGGCGGAAGGGCTTTTGCTCTATCGCCGCTGGAAGGAGGCTGACGAGGCGCGGGCCCAGGCCGAGGCCGCGCTGCGCGAGGCGTTGACCGCCGCCGCCAGGGCCGAAGGATCCGCCACCGCGGCGACACGGGCGCGCGAAGACGCCGAGACTGCCGTGCCGCCCCTGCGCGAGGAGGAAGCGATTGCCGCGGCGCTGTTGCAGCGTGTCACGGTCGAACGCGACAGCGTCAGCGCCGAGGAGGCCCGCGCACGCAAGGCCATCGAGACGCTGACGGCCCGCATCGCCCAACTGACCCGTGACCTGACGCGCGAGACCAGCCTCAACACGGATGCCGGCGGCACCATCGAGACGCTGGAGGCCGAGGCCGACGCCTCACGCGCCGCGGGCGAGGGCCATGGCGCGGCGCTGACCGAGGCCGAGGAGGCGGTGCGCGCGGCCACGATCTCGATGACCGATGAAGAGGCGGTGCACTCACGGCTCACCGAGGATGCCGCGCGGCTTGCCGCGCGCCACCAATCGGCGCAGCGCGCCGTCGATGAAACCAGCCGCGCGGCGGAGCGTCACGCGGGCGAAGCGCAGAAGGCGCTGGCCGAGGCCGAGGCGGCGGAAACCCGGCTGGCCACCCTGGCGCAGGATCACGCGGCGGCGGAAACCGCGCTCTCTGAGGCCACCGACCTGGCCGCCCGTGCCGAGGACACCCTGACCGAAACCGAGTCCGCCCGCGCCGCCGCGCAGGCCCGAGAGGGCGAGGCGCGCACCGCGCGGGCCGAGGCGGAGGGCGAGTTCAACACGCTCGATGCCGAGGTGCGGGCGCTGTCGAAGCTCTTGGAACGCGAGGCCGGTCAGGGCAATCAACTGCTCGACCGGGTGCGCGTCGCGCCGGGATACGAGGCCGCCGTCGGCGCGGCATTGGCCGACGATCTGAAAGCCCCCGAAACGGATGTGGCCGGTGCGACGGGCTGGACCACACTGAAGCAATACGAGACGCCACAAGCCCTGCCCGCCGGTGTGCCGTCTTTGTCGGATTATGTCGATGCGCCGCCCGCGCTGGCGCGGCGGTTGCGGCAGGTGGGCGTGATCCAGAACGGCGACGGGCCGGGGTTGCAGGCGCAGCTTCTGCCGGGTCAGCGGCTGGTGACCCGGGCGGGCGATCTCTACCGGTGGGATGGCTATGCGCTGGCCGCCGCCGATGGCTCCTCGACCGCTGCGCGGCGGTTGCAGCAGGCCAACCAGCTGAATGAACTGGCGGCAGAGCTTGAACGCGCGGAACTGGCCGCCGACCGTGCCCGCGCCACGCATGCGGCCAATGCCGCGCGTCTGGCCGAGTTGACGGAGGCCGACAAGCAGGCGCGCGCCGCGCGCCGCGCCGCCGATCAGCAGATGGCCGAGGCCAGCCGCGCCTTCTCCCGCGCCGAGGCCGACCGCAATATCCTGGCCGGACGGCTGGAAACCCTGCGCGCCGCCGCCGCGCGCCATGGCGACGAGGCCGAAGCCGCCCGCGAAACGCTGGAGGAGGCCCGCCGCGCGCAGGCCGAATTGGACAGCCTTGACGAGGCGCGGGCACGGGTCGAGGCGTCAAAGGCAACCGTCGAGGCGGCGCGCAGCGCGCTTTTGTCGGCCCGCGCCGCGCATGAGGAAGTCAAGCGCGCAGGCGAGGCCCGCGACAAGCGACAGGCCCAGATCGCGCAGGAATTGGCAACCTGGCGCAAGCGGCTGGACACGGCCACGACCCGGATAGAGGAGTTGGAAACGCGCCGCGCCGAGTCCGAGGAGGAATTGGCCCGCGCCCAGGCCGCGCCCGAGGAAATCGCCGCCCGCAAGGACAAGCTGCAAGCCGCCATCGACGAGGCCGAGGCCCGCCGAAAGGCCGCCGGTGACGCGCTGGCGGCGGGCGAAACCGCCCTGCGCGGGGCCGTGGCGGTGGAGCGGGAGGCCGAGAAAGAAGCCTCGCTGGCCCGCGAATACCGCGCGCGCGCCGAGGCCAGGCGCGACGGGGCGCAAGAGGTGCTGCAAGCCGCCGCGACCCGCATCGAGGAGGAGTTGGAGACGACGCCCCAGGCGCTCTTAGACACCCTGGATGCCGATCCCGCCAGGATGCCCTCCGCCGAGGCGATCGAGGCCGATGTCACCCGCCTGCGCCGCCAGCGCGACGCGCTTGGGGCGGTGAACCTGCGCGCCGAGGAGGACGCCCGCGAGGTCAGCGAGGAACATGACACTCTGAAGACCGAGAAGGAGGACCTGGAGGAGGCCATCCGCAAGCTGCGCGGCGGCATTGCCAGCCTGAACCGCGAGGGGCGGGAGCGCCTGCTTGCCGCCTTCGACGAGGTGAACCGCAATTTCGGGATGCTCTTCGCCCATCTCTTCGGCGGCGGCGAGGCCAAGCTGGTTCTGGTCGAAAGCGACGATCCGCTGGAGGCGGGGCTGGAGATCATGTGCCAGCCGCCGGGCAAGAAGCTCTCGACGCTGTCGCTGCTCTCGGGCGGCGAGCAAACCCTGACCGCGCTGGCGCTGATCTTCGCCGTCTTCCTGGCCAACCCCGCGCCGATCTGCGTGCTGGACGAGGTCGACGCGCCGCTGGACGACGCCAACGTGACCCGGTTCTGCGACCTTCTGGACGAGATGACCCGCCAGACGGACACACGCTTTTTGATCATTACCCACCACGCGGTCACGATGAGCCGGATGGACCGCTTGTTCGGGGTCACGATGGCCGAGCAGGGGGTTTCCCAACTGGTCTCTGTGGACCTGAAGAAGGCCGAGCAGATGGTGGCCTGACGGGACTCGCGCGATCGTGTCCCGCGGGCCGGACGATCCGCGCTAGGGTCGGTTCATGCGCCTTGCCCTTGTCCTCTTCCTCCTCCTCGCCAGCCCCGCAGTCGCGCAGGAATGGTTCATGCGCGCGGGCGATGTGCTGTTCTCGGAGGTGGAGCTTTCGGACCGGCTGCAGGGCAACACGATCACCTTCTACGATGACGGCGAAGCGCGGTTCTTCGAGGATGAGAGCTACAGCTACACCTATGCCAATGGCGGCGGCACGGCCCAGGGGCAATACAAGGTGAACGATGACAGCACGGTCTGCATCGACTTTGCCAACGGGTTCTCGCGCTGCGATCTCTACGTGCTGAACGGTGAGCGGCTGGTGATGGCGACCGAGGATGGCGTGCGGTTCCCGATCCGGGACGTGACGCCGGGGGTGTCCGAATAGCGAAGATGTCCTTGGCCATACGCCCTGCCCATGCAACCATGCGCGACCGGACAACGGAAGGGCGCGCCATGAAGATCAATCATCTCTTTGCGGATGCAAACGGCGAAAGCCACTGGCGCGATGAAGAGATCGCGCTGGAAGAACGCAGCTTTGCCCCGCCCGCCCGCGACATCCATATCTCCGCGCTTCTGCCCGCTACCGGGCTGGTTTTCCTGCGGCTGAACGCGGGGTGGGATGAGCCGACCCACCCGACGCCGCGGTCACAGACGCTGCTCTGCCTTGCCGGCGCGGTGCGCGTCACCGCCAGCGACGGCGAAGCGCGTGAGATCGGCCCCGGCAATATCTGGCGCATGGACGACACGACCGGCAAGGGCCACCACACCGCCGTGATCAGCGCCGAGGATTTCGAGGCGGCGGTGGTGCAGTTGGGGTGATAGCATCCGGCGCGGAGCGATCAGATCCCGTACCGCCCCCGCGCGGCGCCCACATCCTTCATCACGCGGACCAGTTCGGCGCTGATGCCGGGTTCGGACAGGGCGTGGCCCGCCGCGCGAACGATGTGAAGCTTGCCCGCGGTCCAGCCCTGCGACAGCTCATAGGCCGAGCGCGGCGGGCAGATCATGTCGTAGCGGCCCTGCACGATGACGCCGGGGATATGGGCGATACGGGGCAGGTCACGCAGGATCTGGCCTTCCTCGACGAAGCCCTTGTTGGTGAAATAATGGTTCTCCAACCGGGCGAAGGCGCGGGCGTAATCTGCCGGGGCCTCGCCTGCGCGGCCATCGCTGGAGACCGAGGCCAGCGCGTTTTCCCAGGCGGCCCAGGCGCGGGCGAACCGGGCCTCGAGCATCTTGTCGCCGGAAAAGAGCCGCCGGTTATAGGCCGCGATCAGGTCGCCATGCTCGACCTCGGGGACCAGCGATTTGAAGCGCTGCCATTGTTCGGGCCAGAAATGCCCCGCCCCGCCGCCATAGAACCAGTCAAGCTCGCGCTGCATCGACAGGAAGACGCCGCGCAGGGCAAGGAAGGCGACCGCGCCCGGATGCGTCTCGGCATAGATCAGCGACAGAGTGGCGCCCCAGGAGCCGCCGAAGACGGCCCATTTTTCGATGTCCAACGCGGCGCGAATACGCTCGATATCGGCGACCAGGTGCCAGGTGGTGTTGTTCTCGATCTCGGCATGGGGGCGCGAGCGTCCGCAGCCGCGCTGATCGAACAGGATCACGCGCCACTGGGCGGGGTCGAAATAGCGCCGCATTGCCGGGCTGCACCCGCCGCCGGGGCCGCCATGCAAGATCACGACCGGTGCGCCTTCGGGGTTGCCGCATTGCTCGACATAGATCTGGTGACCGTCGCCCACGTCCAGCATCCGGGCGTCAAACGGCTCCGTCGGCGGAAACAGATAGGCGCCTGCGCGCTTTTGGCCGGAGAATTTGTCCATGACGATCCTATATAGACCTTGTGACGGCAGGCCCATGCCCGTCACAGTGCCAAGACGCCGGAGGAATGTCCATGAACAGCGCCACCAATACCGTGGATGACGCAGAGATCGCCAAGTTCGAGGCGATGGCCGCCGAATGGTGGGATCCGAAAGGCAAGTTTGCGCCGCTGCACATGATGAACCCGGTGCGGCTGGATTACATCACGGCGCAGATCGCCGCCGAATACGGGCGCGACCTGACCGGCGAGGCCCCGTTTGCAGGGCTGCGCATCCTCGACATCGGGTGTGGCGGCGGGCTCTTGTCGGAACCGATGGCGCGGCTTGGGGCGCGCGTGGTGGGGGCCGACGCGGCCGAGCGCAACATCCCCGTGGCGCAGGTCCATGCCGAGCATTCGGGGCTGGAGATCGACTATCGCCACACTACCGCCGAAGCCATGGCCGAGGCGGGCGAGCAGTTCGACGTGGTGCTGAACATGGAGGTGGTAGAGCATGTGGCCGACCCGCTGGCCTATCTGACCGCCTGTCGCCAGCTTCTGAAACCCGGCGGGCTGATGATCTGCTCGACCATCAACCGCAACGCCAAGAGCTTTGCCATGGCCATTGTCGGGGCGGAATATGTCATGCGCTGGCTGCCCAAGGGCACGCATGACTGGCAGAAATTCATCACGCCCGAGGAGTTGTTCAAGCTGATCGAGGGGGCGGGGCTGGACCCGGTGGACCGCAAGGGCTTCGTCTTCAACCCGATCGCGTGGAGCTGGCGGGTCTCGGACCGGGATCTGAGCGTGAATTACGTCACGGCATCGGTGAAGCGGTAGGGCTCAACCCTCGTTCGCGGCCTCAAGCTCGCGCCGCAATTCGCGGATCACCGGCAGGGCCGAGCGGACACGGTCGGCGCCGATCTCCTGCACCACGCGGCTGAGGATCGGGGCGATGGATTGCAAGGCGGCATCGCGCGCGGAGCGGCCCGAGGGGCTGATCGCGACGAATTTGCGCCGGGCATCGTCCCAGTCGGGGCGGATATGGACATGGCCCGCAAGCTCCAGCTTGGCCAGCGTATTGCTCATCGCGCCGCGGGTGACGTGAAAGACCTGCGCCAGTTGCGCCGGGCTGCGTTCGGCACTGCTGCGCGCCAGGTGGTTCAGGACCGAGAAATGGCTCAGCTCCATCCCCTTGGGCAGGGCCTTGCTCAGCCGCGCGCGGGCCAGTTGATCGGCCATGAACATCTCGGAGAAGAGGGCGACCGCGAGCGGGTCATCGGCGTTTGTCATGGGGCCAGACTATAGCCGCGATCGTGGGTAAGGGAAGGGACACGCGCGCGCGCTTTCTCCACCTCTCCCATGTCCAGATCGACGATATGCAGGCCCGGTTCCTTGCCCGCATCCAGCAGCACTTCGCCCCACGGGGCCACGGCAAGGCTGTGGCCATGGGTTTCGCGCGCCTTGCCCTTCTGCGCGCTGTGCTGGCCGGTCTGTGCCGGGGCCAGGACGAAGCATCCGGTTTCGATGGCGCGGGCACGCAGGAGGCTTTCCCAATGCGCCGCCCCGGTGACGGGGGAAAACGCGGCAGGCGCGGTCAGAATCTGCGCGCCGGCCTGCGCGAGGTCGCGGTAGAGATAGGCGAACCGCATGTCATAGCAGACGGTCAGGCCGAGTTTGGCAAAGGGCGTGTCGGCGATGACGGCGCGATCACCCGGGCGGTAGCCTTCGGATTCGCGGTAGGTCTCGCCCTCATCCACGTTGACGTCGAACATGTGGATCTTGTCATACCAGGCTTTGATCTCGCCGGTGTCGGAAATGACGAAGGACCGGTTGGCAAAGCGCCCGTCGGCATCCTCGGTCTTCAACGCCAGCGACCCGATCAGCAGCCACAGCCCCTGGTCCGCCGCCGCCTGCCTGAGCGCGGCAAGCGTCGGGTCGTCGTCCTGCAGGTGCAGCACCTCGCGCTGGTGGCTGCGGCTGGTCGAAAGGCAGTTTGTCACCTCGGGCGTCAGCAACATATCGGCCCCCGCCGCGCGGGCGTTGGTCAGGGCGGCAAGCACCGTGGCCAGGTTCTCTTCGGGCCGGTCGGAGGAGGTCATTTGCAGGATCGCGGCGCGCATCAGGTCACGCCTGCAACATCGGGTCCAGCTTGCCGGCGCGGTCCAGCGCGGCGAGGTCGTCATAGCCACCGACATGCGAGTCGCCCACGAAAATCTGCGGCACGGTGTGGCGGCCATTGGCGCGGGCGAGCATCTCCTGCCGTTTGTCGGGCGTGCGGGCCACATCATATTCGGCGAAGCTGACGCCCTTGTCGGTCAGAAGGCGCTTGGCGGCGTGGCAATATCCGCAAAGCGGCGAGGTATAGATTTCAACGGATGGCATGTGAGGTCGGTCCCGGTCCTGTCTTGCAATGGGTCCTAATTAGGCATCCTTGGCCACGCGCGCCAGTGCTATCACGTCAACGTTTTCCGCGCCCGCGTCAAAGGCGGCCTGCGTCGCGGCGGCGAAGGTCGCGCCCGAGGTCATCACGTCATCGACCAGCAGCACGTTGCGCCCGGCCAGGATATGCGCCCGCCTGGGGTTGGGCTGGATCGCGTCGCGGATATTGGCGAACCGCGCCTCGCGGTCCCTGCCATCCTGGCTGCCAGTGGCGCGCACCCGTTTCAGCGCGTCTGGCGCAAAGAAGCCCTGCGTCTGGTTGGCCAGCGCCTGCGCCAGCAGCGCCGATTGGTTGAAGCGCCGCCGAAAGAGACGCCACCAATGCAGCGGCACCGGCACGATCACGGTATCCTCGGTGATGAGGGGGGTCGCGGCACGGGCGAGCCAGGGACCGGCGGCGCGCGCGACATCCGCCCGGTCGCCGTGTTTCAGCGCCAGCACCAGCCTGCGCCCGTTGCCTGCATAAACCATCACCGCACGCCCCCTGGACCAGGGGCGCGCGATGGTCATGCAATCGTCGCAGCGCAACCCCTCCTCGGGATCGGTGCCGGGCAGGGGCGTGCCGCAGGCATCGCAGGCGGCCCCGGTGACAAAGGGGGTATCGGCCCAACAGGTGGCGCAGAGGCCAAAGCCGGTTTCGACCGCCGCGCCGCAGGAAATGCAATCCGGCGGATAAATCGCATCAACAGCCGTTTGCATTTTCATTGCGTCCCCCTAGGTTGCAGCGCGATGCAAGACGATCCCGCCAAAGACCGCCCCTCCTTCGTGGACCAGGCCGCCCTGACCCGCCACCGCGCCCGCGCGCGGCTGGACCGGGCCGGGTTCCTGCATGACGAGGCGCGCCTTGAACTTCAGGAAAGACTGCTCGACGTTAACAGATCGTTTACACATCCCGCCATCGTGACACCTTTTTGCGATACGTGGGCGGATTTTCTGCCAGATGCGCGTGTGGTGCCGGATACAGCGGTGCTGGATCTCGACCCCGGCGCGCATGACCTGGTTATCCACACGATGGGGCTGCATTGGGCCGACGACCCGGTGGGCCAGATCGTGCAATGCCGCCGGGCGCTGCAACCTGACGGGTTGTTCATCGGCGTCATGCTCGGCGGTGACAGCTTGCAGGAGCTGCGCCTGTCGCTGGCGCAGGCCGAGGCCGAGGTGATGGGCGGCCTCTCGCCCCGCGTCGCCCCGATGGGCGAGATCCGCGATCTTGGCGGGCTGCTCGGTCGTGCCGGTCTGTCGCTGCCCGTGGCCGACCGGCTGCCGCGCGACGTGAGTTACCAGACGATGTTTCACCTCATTCGCGACCTGCGCGACATGGGCGAGACCAATGCCCTGACCGCGCGTCACCGGGCGATACCGCCGCGTGCCTTCTTCCCCCGCGCGGCGCAGATCTATGCCGACAATCACGGCACAGGCGAGGGGCGCATCAAGGCCAGGTTCGAGCTGGTCTTCCTGACCGGATGGGCGCCGCATGACAGCCAGCAAAAGCCGCTGCGCCCCGGATCGGCCGCCGCCCGTCTGGCCGAGGCGCTTGAGACCACCGAATTCAACGAGGCCGCGAAGCCCGTCCCGCCGAGGAAAGACGACACATGACAGCCCTGCCCCACGCCCCCGCCGATCATCCGCCCGTCAAGTTCGGCAAGATCGGCATCCTTCTGGCCAATCTCGGCACGCCGGACCATTACAGCTACTGGCCGATGCGGCGCTACCTGAACGAGTTCCTCTCGGATCAGCGCGTCATCGACTATCCGAAATGGAAATGGCAGCCGCTGTTGCAACTGATCATCCTGTCGAAGCGCCCCTTCACCTCGGGCGCGGCCTACAAGTCGATCTGGAACCACGACAAGGGCGAAAGCCCGCTGATGACGATCACCAGGGATCAGACCGCGAAGATGGCCGAGGTGATGCAGGCCCGCCATGGCGACAAGGTGATGGTCGATTTCTGCATGCGCTATGGCAACCCGTCGACGGACTCGAAGGTCCGTGCGATGGTCGCGGCGGGCTGTGACCGCATCCTTTTTGTGCCCCTCTATCCGCAATATGCGGGGGCGACCTCGGCCACGGCGAATGACCAGTTCTTTCGCGCGTTGATGGCGGAGGCGTGGCAACCCGCCGCGCGCACCCTGCCCGCCTATTTCGACCACCCCGCCTATATCGACGCGCTGGCGGGTTCAGTCGAGCGCGCCTATGCGGGGATGGAGACGCGCCCGGATGTGCTGGTTGCCTCGTATCATGGGATGCCGAAACGCTACCTGATGCAGGGCGATCCCTATCATTGCCAATGCCAGAAGGTGACGCGGCTGCTGCGCGAGAAACTGGGATGGGACAAGAACAGCATCGTCACCAGTTTCCAGTCGAAATTCGGGCCGGAGGAGTGGCTGAAACCCTACACGGTCGAGGAGGTCGCGCGGCTGGCCGAGGCGGGCAAGAAACGCATCGCAGTGATTGCGCCCGCGTTTTCCGCCGATTGCATCGAGACGCTGGAAGAGATCAACGAGGAGATCCGCGATGCCTTTATCGAGGCGGGCGGCGAGGATTTCACCTATATCCCCTGCCTCAATGATGACGACGCCCATATCGCCGCGCTGGCGCAGGTGATCGACGAGAACCTGGGTGGGTGGGTCTAGGGCTGTTCAGGCCGCGACCGGGCGGCCCTGAAACTGGCGTTCGCCGACCCGCACGACGATATGGCCGTTGGCCAGCTTACGGACGAATATGCCCTGAACGGACACGCATGAGCCGAGAAGTATGGTCCTGAGCACGTAGAAATCCCCCGAATTCTTTGGCTTGTGAACATATTTCAACGAGTTTTCCGAAAAATCTCCAAGAAAAGGTTAAATTCCTCGAAAAACCTCTACAGCCAGTCGCGCAGGATCGGGATCAGCGGCAGGTCGGCGGGCGGCATCGGGTAGTCGCGCAAGCGGTTCGGACGCGCCCATGCGAGGGTCTGCCCCTCGCGGCCCGTCACGATGCCTTGCCACTTTCGACAGGCGAAGAGCGGCATCAGCAGGTGGAAATCCTCGTAGCTGTGGCTGGCGAAGGTCAGGGGCGCCAGGCAGCTTTCCCAGGTCTCGATCCCCAGTTCCTCGTGCAGTTCCCGGATCAAGGCGGCCTCGGGCGTTTCACCCGGTTCGACCTTGCCGCCGGGAAATTCCCACAAGCCGGCCATGGATTTGCCCTCGGGCCGCTGCGCCAGCAGGACGCGGCCATCGGGGTCGATCAGTGCCGCCGCCGACACCAGGATGGTTTTCACGACCGGTAATCCGCGTTGATGGTGATGTATTGATGCGTCAGGTCGCAGGTCCAGACCGTGGCTTGCCCGTGACCGAGGCCCATATCGACCGCGATCAGAAGCTCCTCGCGGCGCATATACTCCGCCCCCGCCTCCTCGGTGTAGCTTTCGGCGACCCATCCCTTTTCCGCGACCAGGATGTCGCCGAAGCGGATATTCAGCAGATCGCGGTCAGCCGCGGCACCCGATTTGCCAACGGCCATGACGATCCGGCCCCAGTTCGGGTCTTCACCGGCAATGGCGGTCTTGACCAGCGGGCTGTCGGCAATGGCGCGGGCGACCTTCTCGGCATCCGCGTCATGCGCGGCCCCGGTCACGCGCACCTCGACCAGTTTCGTCGCCCCTTCCCCATCGCGCACGATCTGCAGGGCGAGGTCTTTCAGGACGCCATGCAGCGCCTCGGCGAAGGCCACGCCGGTATCGCCGGAGGCCGAGATGATCGGGTCATTGCCCGCGCGCCCCGTGGCACCGACCATCACCGTGTCGGATGTGGAGGTATCGCTATCGACCGTGACCGCGTTGAAGCTGGTCCTGACGCCCGCGCGCAGCATGTCCTGCAAGACCGGCTGCGCAATCGCGGCGTCGGTGAAGATATAGGCCAGCATCGTGGCCATATCCGGCGCGATCATGCCCGAGCCCTTGGCAAAGCCGCCGATGCGCACGGGTGTGCCGTCCAGATCGACCTCGGCCCATGCCCCCTTGGCGAAGGTGTCCGTCGTCATGATCGCGCGCGCCGCACCGGGCCAGCCATCGGGGGCCAACCCGTCCTTGAGCGCGGCCATCGCGTCGGTGATCTTCTCGGGCGCCAGCGGCTGGCCGATCACCCCGGTCGAGGCGGAAAACACGTGCCCCTTGGGCAGGTCCATCAGCGTCGCCAGCCCGCCCGTGACGGCATCGACCGTCGCCTGGCCCGCATGGCCGGTGAAGGCGTTGGAATTGCCCGCGTTGACGATGATGGCAAAGCCCTCGTCCGGCACGGATGCCAGCGCGGCCAGCTTGGCCTCGCAATCCAGCACCGGCGCGGAGCGGGTCGAGGAGCGGGTGAACACCCCCGCGATCACCGATCCCGGCGCCAGTTCGGCCAGCATCACATCCGGACGGTCCTTGTATTTCACGCCCGCCGCGAAGGAAGACAGGCGCAAGCCGTCAAGCGGCGGGATGACCGGGAAGCCATCCCTGGGGGCCAGCGGCGATACCGCTGGTCCCGATGTCTTGGCGGGGGCCGTGTTGCGCGCCTGTTTCAGCTTTTTCTTCAGCTTCCGCAGGCGCTTTTTCAGCTTGGCGTTCTCAGCCGCCAGATCGTCCGACTGTGCCATATTGGCCCCCTATATGTGACGATCAGTTGCCGATCAGCGCGGAATCACGGATCAGCGCGGGGTCGATCTCCAGCTCGGGGCGGTCGATCTCGGCATTCTCCGAGAGATCCTCGATATAGGCATCGACGCGCGCCACGCGCAGGCCCTCGACCAGGTCGGCGCGCACTTGGTCAAGCGCGGGGGCGTCCTGTTCACGGGTTTCGTTCAGCTTCACGACATGCCAGCCAAATTGCGTCTCGACCGGGGCGGAAATCTCGCCGACCTCCAGTTCGAACACGGCTTCCTCGAAGCTCGGCACCATCATGCCGGGGCTGAACCAGCCAAGCTGACCGCCATTGGGGCCCGAGGGGCCGGTGGAATTCTGCTGCGCCAGTTCGGCGAAATCGGCACCGCCTTCGAGTTCCTCGATCAGCGACTGCGCCTCTTCCTCGGTTTCGACCAGGATATGCGAGGCGTTGTATTCGGTCGCGGGCGCGGCGTCGCCATATTGCGCGTCGTATTCGGCCTGCACGTCTTCCTCGGCCACATCGGCATTGCCGACCGCGTCCAGCGCCATCGCGGCCAGGTAGGCGCGGCGTTCGTTCTCAAGCCCGATCTGCATCGCCTGGCTCATGTCCTCGGCAACGGCGGACGCGACGACCTCCTGCTGGACAAGCTGTTCCAGGATCGCGTCAAGCAGCACGTCATCGGGCAGGGCCTGATACTGCTCGGGCAGTTGCGACCGCGCCACGATGACATGGCCCAGCGTGATGTCGCTGCCATTCACGGTGGCCAGCACCGTATCGGCATCCTGGGCCATGGCGGGCGTGATCATCAGGGTGGCAAGCGCCACACCGGCGAGAAACTTTCTGGTCATCGATGGAACATCCTTCGTTGGTTGGGCCGGGGCGGTCCCCCGGCTGCGTTGACACATTTCCGGCAGCCCCTTATGTCCCTTTCGGGTTCGGCATCGGGCTTAGCCTTACTTGGGGGTCGTTTTAGACTGCCGCAACCGGCCGAACAACCCGATGCCAACAGGAACGGTCCCATGCGCCCGCATCCGGGGCGCAATTCAGCGGAAGGCGATAGAAAAAATGCTTGGGTTAGGAACACTCACGAAAAAGGTCTTCGGCACACCGAATGACCGCAAGGTCAAAGCCGCCCGTCCGATCATCGAAAAGATCAACGCGCTGGAGCCCGAGTTCGAGAAGCTCTCGGATACCGAGATCGTCGCCAAGACCGCCGACCTGCGCCTGCGCGCCCAGAATGGCGAAGCCCTCGATGACCTGCTGCCCGAAGCCTTCGCCAATTGCCGCGAGGCGGCACGCCGCGCGCTTGGCCTGCGCGCCTTCGACGTGCAGTTGATGGGCGGGGTCTTCATGCACCAGGGCAATATCGCCGAGATGAAGACCGGCGAGGGCAAGACCCTTGTCGCCACCTTCCCCGCCTATCTCAACGCTCTGTCCGGCAAGGGCGTGCATGTCGTGACCGTCAACGACTACCTGGCCAAGCGTGACGCCGAATGGATGAGCAAGGTCTACACCGCGCTTGGCCTGTCCACCGGCGTCGTCTATCCGCGCCAGCCCGATGCCGAGAAACGCGACGCCTACGCCGCCGACATCACCTATGCGACCAATAACGAGCTTGGTTTTGATTATCTGCGCGACAACATGCGGCCCACGCTGAAAGACATGGCGCAGCGCGGACACAATTTCGCGATTGTCGATGAGGTCGACTCGATCCTGATCGACGAGGCGCGCACGCCACTGATCATCTCGGGCCCCGCCGATGACCGCTCGGACCTCTATATCTCGATGAACGAGGTCATCCCGCATGTGCAGGAAGGCCATTTTACCCTGGACGAAAAGACCCGCGCAGTGACCTTCACCGACGAGGGCAACGAGTTCATGGAGGAAAAGCTGCACGAGGTCGGCATCCTGCCCGAGGAGCAGAGCCTCTATGACCCCGAGTCGACCACAATCGTCCACCACGCCACCAACGCGCTGCGCGCCCACAAGGTCTTCACCCGCGACAAGGATTACATCGTGCGCGACGGCGAGGTCGTGCTGATCGACGAATTCACGGGCCGGATGATGCCGGGCCGCCGCCTCAGCGACGGTCTGCACCAGGCGATCGAGGCCAAGGAAGGCGCGAATATCCAGCCCGAGAACGTGACGCTGGCCTCTGTGACCTTCCAGAACTATTTCCGCCTCTATGACAAGCTGTCCGGCATGACCGGCACCGCCGCCACCGAGGCCGAGGAATTCGCCTCGATCTACGGGCTTGGCGTGGTCGAGATCCCCACCAACCAGCCGATTGCGCGGGTAGACGAGGATGACCGCGTCTACCGCACCGGCACCGAGAAATACGCCGCCATCGTCGAGGAAATCCGCGAAGCCCATGAAAAGGGCCAGCCGGTCCTGGTCGGCACCACCTCGATCGAGAAATCCGAGATGCTCAGCCAATTGCTGACCAAGGCCAAGCTCAAGCATAACGTGCTGAACGCGCGCCAGCATGAGCAGGAGGCGCAGATCATCGCCGATGCCGGCAAACTGGGCGCGGTGACCATCGCCACCAACATGGCCGGGCGCGGCACCGACATCAAACTGGGCGGCAATGTCGATTTCCAGATCATGGAGGCCATCGCCGCAGACCCCGACGCCAACCCCGACGAGATTCGCGCGCGGATCATCGAGGAACACGCCGCCGATGAACAGGCGGTGAAGGAGGCGGGCGGTCTTTACGTTCTGGCCACCGAACGCCACGAAAGCCGCCGCATCGACAACCAGTTGCGCGGCCGGTCGGGCCGTCAGGGCGACCCCGGCCGCTCCTCCTTCTTCCTCAGCCTCGAAGATGACCTGATGCGCATTTTCGGCTCTGAGCGGCTGGACAAGATGCTGTCGACCCTGGGCATGGAGGAAGGCGAGGCCATCGTTCACCCCTGGGTCAACAAATCGCTGGAACGCGCCCAGGCCAAGGTCGAGGGGCGCAACTTCGACATCCGCAAGCAACTGCTCAAGTTCGACGACGTGATGAACGACCAGCGCAAGGTGATCTTCGGCCAGCGGCTGGAGATCATGGCCGCCGAGGATATCAACGACGTGGCCGAGGACATGCGCCACCAGGTCGTCGATGACATGATCGAAACCTACATGCCGCCCCGCTCCTACGCCGATCAGTGGGACACGGACGGGCTGCACGAGGCGGTCAAGCAGGCGCTGTCGCTGGACCTGCCCATCGGCGAATGGGCCGAGGAGGAAGGCGTTGACGATGACGATATCCGCGAACGCATCATCAAGGCGTCGGATGCGTTCATGGCCAAGAAGGCGGTGGATTTCGGGCCCGAGAACATGCGCCAGATTGAAAAGCAGCTTCTCTTGCAGACCATCGACGCGAAATGGCGCGAACATCTGGTGACGCTGGAACACCTGCGGTCGGTCGTGGGCTTCCGTGGCTATGCGCAGCGCGATCCGCTGAACGAATACAAGACCGAGAGCTTCCAGCTCTTCGAGGGGATGCTGGACAGCCTGCGCGCCGATGTGACCGAGAAACTTTCCCGCATCCAGCCGATGACGCCGGAACAGCAGGCCGAGGTCATGCGCCAGATGAAGGAACGCCAGGCCGCAGCCCAGGCCGCGGCGAAAGCGACCCCGACACCGGGTTCCGCCCCCGATGACCAGGCCGCCGGGTTCGACGAGAACGACCCCGCGACCTGGGGCAATCCGGGCCGCAACGACCCCTGCCCCTGCGGCTCGGGCAAGAAGTTCAAGCATTGCCACGGGCGGCTGGCCTGACACCGGATCGGGCGATGCGCGGGGGCCACAGCCTACGCGCATTTCCCCCGGATTACCGCCAAGGCTCCGTATTCTCGCCCCAATTGAACGCGATTGTTTCCGGGAAATCGACCCGCCCGGAGGCATGTCCATGATCAGCAAACCCAAAGCAGCGATTGCCCTCACCGTGGGCCTCGGCATTGTCGGCAGCGCCGCGCTCTACATGCAGGCCGGGGGCTCTGCCGAGACGCCCGCGCCCCGGGTTGCCGCCATCACGCCCGTGGCCCCTGCCGCGCCCGAACCCACCCCGGTGGCGCTGGACGCCGAGGCCGCGACCGCAGAGACGACCCCGTCGCCTGTGCCGATCATCGCGCCGATGAACGCGCCCGTCGCGCCCACCCTGCCGATGCCCGGTGCCGCCCGGCCCGAGCGTCTGGCCCAGGCCGACGCGCCCGAGATCGTGACCGATCAGGCGCTCAGCCCCTTCGGCCTGCCCTGCGGCCTGACCGTCACCACCGAGGCCCGCCCCGGCGCCATGGTGGCCCTCGACATCATGGACCCCTGCCAGGGCAATGCCCGTGTCGTGGTGGAACATTCCGGCCTGAACCTGACCGGCCAGACCGACGTGATGGGCATCCTCACGATGGACATCCCGGCCTTTGAAAGCCCCGCCTTCTTCACCGTGCGCATGCCCGATGGGGCCTCGGCCTCGGCGCTGGCGGGCCTGCCCGATATCGGCGATTACACCCGCGTCGGCCTGCAATGGAACGAGGATCGCGCGCTGGAGCTTCACGCGATGGAGTTCGGCGCGACCTATGGCGATCCCGGCCATATCTGGCGCGAGAACCCCGGCACACCCGCCCGCGCGGAGGCGGGCGAAGGCGGCTTCCTGACCCGCCTCGGCACCACCGATGTGGACGCGCCCATGCTGGCCGAGATCTACACTTTCCCGCGCGATACGCTGAACGGCGACGGCACCGTGCGCCTTTCGATCGAGGCCGAGGTGACCGAGGCCAATTGCGGCCAGGACACCCTCGCGCGCACGCTGGAATCGGACGTGGAAGGCGCGGTCGCGGTGATCGAACTGACCTTCACCGTGCCCGGATGCGACGCCGTGGGCGATTATCTGGTGTTGCAAAATCTGTTGCAGGACTTGAGAGTCGCCACCAACTGAGACCTGATCGGCGCTGACACTCCCATGCACTCTTACCTGGGGGCGGCTGTCATGGCCGCCCTTTTGATGTTGAGCACCGCCCTGCCCGCCTCCGCACAGGATGTGGCCCTGCGCAGCCATGACGGAAGCGTGGAACTTTCCGGCACGCTGATCGGGTTCGACGGGGAATATTACCGCGTCGACAGCATCTACGGCCCCCTCACCGTCAGCGCCCAGGGCGTGACCTGCCGTGGCCCCGGCTGCCCCGACCTGGAAAACTACGTCGCCGAGATCCGCTTTGCCGGCGCCTCCGCGATCACCGATCAGCTGTTCCCGGCCCTCGTCGCCCGCTTTGCAGCCAGCCGCGACTTGACCCTGCGGCGGCAGGTGCTGGATGCCGACCGCTCGGTGTTCTCGCTGATCCGCGAGGATGCGCAGGTCGCGGCGCGGTTCCATGTCACCGGGACCAGCACCGATGAGGGGCTGGCGGCCCTTCTGGCGCGCGAGACCGATATCGCGCTGGCCACGCGCCAGCCCGACGAAACCGAGGCCGCCGCCGCCCGCGCCGCCGATCAGGGCGACATCTCGATGGTCGCGCGCAGCCGGATCATCGGGCTGGACGCGCTGGTGCCGCTGGTGGCACCCGGCAACCCGGTGGACGCATTGTCGCTGGAGGATCTGGCGGGGATCTTCGCGGGCGAGGTGACCAATTGGCAGGACATGGACGGCCCCGACGCGCCCATCGCGCTGCACCTACTGGAGCCCTCGACCGGCCACGCCCAGGATGTGGAGACCCGCATCCTCGCCCCGTTCGACCGCCAGCCTGCGGCCACGATCAACCGCCATGCCAGCACGGCGGCGCTTGCCGATGCGGTCGCCGCCGACCCCTTCGCCATCGGGATCGGCAGCTATTCCGAGATCGGCAACGCGCGCCTGGTGCCCCTGCGCGGGGTCTGCGGTTTCATCCAGCACGCCACGCCCGACAGCCTGAAATCCGAGGATTACCCCCTGACGGCGCCCTTGTTCGTCTACCTGCCCGTCCGCCGGATGCCGCAGCTTGGCCGCGAGTTCCTGGCCTTTTTCGAAAGTCAGGACGCCGACCGGGTGATCCGCCGCCTTGGCTTCGTCAACCAGGCGATCACCGCGCAACCCCTGCGCGCGCAGGGCGAGAGGCTGGCCAACGCGGTGGCAGCGGCGGGCGAGGAGGTCGATCTTGAGGATTTGCAGGAGATGGTCGCCGCCATGGCCGGGGCCGAGCGCCTGTCGCCCACCTTCCGCTTCGGCGATGGCACGGCCGAGCTGGACGCCCAATCGCTCAGCGCCGTCGCACGGCTGTCCCGCGCCATCGAACGCGGGGCCTATGACGGGCGAGACCTGGTCTTCGTCGGGTTTTCCGACAGTCAGGGCAACGCGGGCGCGAACCTGCGGCTGGCGCGCGGACGCGCCGAGGCGGTGCGGCTGGCGGTGATGGCGGCGGCCTCGGATGGTGATCTCAACCGCATCCGGTTGCGCGTCGAGGCTTTCGGCGAGGCGCTGCCGATGGCCTGTGACGACACCGCCGCAGGGCGCGCGGTGAACCGCCGGGTGGAGGTCTGGCTGCGGTGATCGGCGTCTCGATGGGTTTGGCCGGGCGGCACCGCGCTCGGTCGACCGAGCGCGTTCGCGGCCCGTGGGCGGGCCGCATCCCCCTTACAGATAGCCCGCGCTTCGGAAACTCAACTCGCTCGCCTTGCCGATGATCAGGTGGTCATGGATCACGATCCCCAACACCTCCGCCGCGTCGCGGATCGCGTAGGTCATCGAGATGTCGCTTTCCGACGGCGTCGGGTCACCCGACGGGTGGTTGTGGATCAGGATGATGGCCGAGGCGTTCAGCTCCAGCGCCCGTTTCACCACCTCGCGCGGGTAGACCGGGACGTGATCGACCGTGCCCCGGCTTTGCTGCTCATCCGCGATCAGCACATTCTTGCGATCCAGGAACAGCACCCGAAACTGCTCGATATCGCCATGCGCCATGGCGGTCTGGCAATATTCCAGCAGGCTGTCCCAGGAGGACAGGACCGGTTTCCGGATGATCTTGGCGCGGGCCATGCGGTGGCCCACGGCCTCCATCAGTTTCAGCTCGAACACCACCGCATCGCCGACGCCCTCGACATCGCGCAGCCGCGCGGGCGGGGCGGCGAGGACATGGTTGAGGTCGCCGAACCGCTTGATCAGCCGCTTCGCCAGCGGCTTGGTATCGCCCCGGCGGATCGCGCGATAGAGCACCATTTCCAGCAATTCGTAATCCGGCACCGCCTGCGCGCCGCCCTCGGTAAACCGCTGGCGCAGCCGGACGCGGTGGTTCTTGCGGTGGTCTTCCACCAATTCCGCGCCGGGGTCGCGCGGCCCGGTCGCGGGGGTGGCAAGATCGAACCCCGGCAGGGGCGCTTCGCAGAATCGGTCAAGGGCACGGGTCATGCCCGCCAGACTGCCGCGCAAAGGTTAACGCCGAGTTAGGGACCTTTCGGAAAGACCTGCATCACTGAACGCTGCCTGAAATCGTGGATTTCAACGCGTTCAGTGATCATGCAACTTTCAGGTATTCCGAAAAGTTCATCAGGGATACACCCAGGAATCGAGCAGCCGCCCGGTCAGCGTCGCCGCCAGCGTATCGCCGTCCTCGACCGGCACGAGGTCCAGGTTGATGTTCGATATGGTGACGTAGCTTTCCGGCTGATCGGGGTGCAGCATCGCGGTCAGGCGCAGCAGCATCGGGCCGATCGCGGGGTCGGTATAGGTTGCGATCAGATGCACGCCCGTCACATCGCCAAAGTCGATCTGTTCGACGGCCAGCATCCGCGGCTCCTCGAACCCCTCCACGGCGCGCGGGTAAAGCTGCTCCTGCAAGACCTGCGCGGCGATGGCGACGCGGGTGCGCAGGGGCTCCTCCGCCTCCTCGGCCATCGGGATGGAGACGGTCACGACCTGGATGTTCTCTAGGAACTGGCGCGGCTCGGTGTCGGTGGCGAAGGTGAATTTCACGAAAGCCCCGCCATCGGGCTGACCATCGGCGATCAGCGCCACATCGCCGCGCTCGGGCACCGAGACCGAGAACGGCACCGGCACCTCGATGCCGAAGCGCTCGGTATAGCGGGCGTCGAAATGGAAATCCTGCGCGCGGTAGGCGCCTTCATAGCTGAACAGGTTGAACTCGACGCTTGCCTCTTGCGCGGATGCGGCCCCGGCCAGCGCCAGCGCGCCGGCGGTCAGGATGGATCGCAGGATCATGTCAAACCTCATATGTCGGGTGGAATTTGCCGCCCGGCGACAGGGTGAAGATCTCATACCCCTCCGCCGTCACGCCGATGGAATGCTCGAACTGCGCGCTCAGGCTCTTGTCGCGGGTCACGGCGGTCCAGTCATCGGCCAGCACCTTGGTCTCGGCCCGGCCCAGGTTGACCATCGGCTCGATGGTGAAGAACATGCCTTCCTCCAGCTTCGGCCCCTGCCCCGGCCGCCCGTAATGCAGCACGTTGGGCGGGGCGTGAAACACCTGCCCCAACCCATGCCCGCAGAAATCGCGCACCACCGACATGCGCTGGCTTTCCACGAAGCTCTGGATCGCGTGGCCGATATCGCCGAAGGTGTTGCCGGGCTTGACCGCCTCGATCCCCTTCATCAGCGCGTCATGGGTGATCTGCACCAGGCGTTCGGCCTTGCGCGGGATCCGGCCCGCGACATACATGCGGGATGTATCGCCGAACCAGCCATCGACAATCACTGTCACGTCGATATTCAGGATATCGCCCTCCTTCAGCACCTTGTCGCCCGGTATCCCGTGGCAGACGACATGGTTCACGCTGATGCAACTGGCGTGCTGATAGCCCTTGTAACCGATCGTGGCTGATCTGGCCCCGGCCTCGGTCACCAGCCGCTCGATCTCGGCATCTATCGCGCCGGTGGTGGCACCGGGCACGACATGGCCCGCGATATCGTCAAGGATGCGGGCGGCCAAGGCCCCTGCCTTGTGCATGCCCGCGAAATCCTCGGGTCCATGAATGCGGATGCCGTCGCGGGTGAGCCGGCCTTTGAAATCGTCCAATGATCTTCTCCACCTCGGGGGTCGGCCCCTAGATAGGCCAAGCGGCGGTCAGTTTCCAGTGATGGAAATCGCGCGTGTCTCTGGCCCTGCGCCGCGCGGCAAGCTAGGATTCCCGCGAAACAGAGGGACAGAGGCGCATGGCAAATCCAACCGCGGCGATGCTGGTGATCGGGGACGAGATCCTTTCGGGCCGCACCAGGGACAGCAACACCAACCACCTGGCGCAGGAGTTGACGACGCACGGCATCACCCTGGCCGAGGTGCGCATGGTCCCCGACAATATCGCCGTCATCATCGACGCCGTTCGCGCCCTCAGCACCGCCTATGACCATGTCTTCACCTCGGGCGGGATCGGCCCGACGCATGACGACATCACAGCCGATGCGATCGCCGAGGCGTTCGGCGTGGGCCTCGACGTGCGCGACGATGCCCGCGAATTGATGCAGGCGCATTACGACCGCGCGGGGATGGAGTTCAACGCAGCCCGGATGCGCATGGCCCGTATTCCCGACGGGGCGACGCTGATCGAGAACCCGGTTTCCGTCGCGCCGGGCTTCACGGTTGAAAACGTGCATGTCATGGCCGGTGTGCCTGCCGTGTTCGAGGCGATGGTCGCCTCCATCGTGCCGACGCTGGCCAGCGGCGAACAGGTGCTCAGCCAGAGCCTGCGCGTGCTGCGCGGCGAGGGTGACATCGCGGGGCCGTTGGGCGAGGTTGCCCGCGCCCATCCCGAGGTCTCCATCGGATCGTATCCCTTCACCCGCGACGGGGTTTTCGGTTCCAACATCGTGGTGCGCTCGACCGATGGCGCGGCGGTCGATGCCGTGATCACCGAGCTTGCGCGGCTCTTCCACGTCCGCAGATGAGCCTGCGCGAAACCGCCCTTTTCGACGCCATCGAGGCCACCTGGCCCGCCGCCGCGCTGCACAGTCACGGTCCCTGGCTGGTGCGCGAGGGGCGCGGCGGGGGCAAGCGGGTGTCTTCTGTCAGTGCCGTGGGGAATTGGGTGCCGGATGACATTCCCGCCGCCGAGGCCGCGCTGGCCAAACTGGGGCAGGAGCCGCTCTTTCAACTGCGCAATGGCGAGGAGGCACTGGACGCCGAGCTTGCCGCGCGCGGCTACGACGTGATCGACCCGGTCGATGTGCTCGCTTGCCCGGTCTCCAGCCTCACCGCCGATCTGGGGCGGCTCGACACCATCCCCTCCTGGCCGCCGCTTGCCGTTCAGGCCGAGATCTGGGCGTCGGGCGGCATCGGCCCCGCGCGACTTGCGGTGATGGAGCGCGCCACCGGCCCCAGGACCGCGCTGATGGGCCGCCACCGCGACCGCCCCATCGCAACCGGTTTCATCGCCTGTCACGGCCCCATCGCCATGCTGCACGCGCTGGAGGTCGTGCCCGAGGCCCGCCGCCAAGGCATCGCCCGCAAGATGATGCAGGGTGCCGCCAACTGGGCCGCGCGTCAGAATGCGCGGGAAATTGCCGTTCTGGTCGTTCAGACCAACGAGCCGGCGCAATCGCTCTACAGGTCTCTGGGAATGTCGCCCGAAAGCCACTATTTCTACCGCATCAAGAAAGGCCACGCCTGATATGAAACCCGACCCCAACGCCACCGCGCTGGACCTGCCGCCGATGGACCCGCTGCCCGAGCGGACGCAGAAATATTTCGACATCTGCGCCGAGAAACTGGGCCTCATTCCCAACGTGCTGGCCGCCTATGCCTTCGACGAGGCCAAGCTGAACGCCTTTACGGGCATCTATAACGACCTGATGTTGGGTGATAGCAACCTGACCAAGCTGGAACGCGAGATGATCGCGGTCGCGGTCTCCTCGGTCAATCGCTGCTTCTACTGCCTTGTCGCCCACGGCCAGGCGGTGCGCGAATTGTCCGGCGACCTGGCCCTGGGCGAGGCGCTGGTGATGAATTACCGCGTCGCGCCGCTTGATGCGCGCCGGCGCGCCATGCTGGATTTCGCGGTGCAGATGACCGAGGCCAGCTACCGCATCGAGGAACCCGACCGCCAGCGCCTGCGCGATCACGGGTTTTCCGACCGCGACATCTGGGACATTGCCGCCGTGGCCTCGTTCTTCAACATGACCAATCGCATGGCCTCGGCCGTCGATATGCGCCCCAATGCGGAATACCACGGCCAGAACCGGTGATCCGCGCCGCCCTCATATCGCTGCTGGCGCTCGCCACGCCCGCCGCCGCGCTGGAGCTGGAGCTTCCGGGCGCTGCCGAATTGGCGCATGAGGAGGTGGAGACCGCGACCACCTACAGCCTGCCGGTCTCGCCCTGGCTCGGCTCCAGCGCCGATATGCTGGTGGTCGAAGGTGCGCTGTCCCGCTCGGTCTGGCAGGTGCAGGATTACGCGGGCAGCGCGGCACGGCTCATGGCGCTTCTGCGGGACCAGTTGGAGGCGCAGGGGTATGAGGCCATCTTCGCCTGCGACACGGTGCTCTGTGGCGGGTTCGATTTCCGCTTCGCGATGGACGTGACGCCGGAACCCGCGATGCATGTCGATCTGGGCGAATATTCCTACCTCGTGGCCGAGGCCAGGATTGGCGAGGGCACCGAGTATATCGGCCTGCTGACCTCACGCGGGGGGACCCGCGGCTATGTCCACATGGTGCGGATCAGCCCCGCCGACATGGCCGATCTCGACGTCGGCGTCTCGACCCGCTCGCCCGCCGGGGACGAGATCGCGGGCCTGCATGACCGCCTCGACCGGGTCGGTGCCGCGACGCTGGCCGATCTGCAATTCGACACCGGGTCGGCCACCCTCTCGGATCGTGACTATCCGTCGCTGGAAGACCTTGCCGCCTATCTCGCCGACCACCCCGACACCCGCGTGGTTCTGGTCGGCCATACCGATGCCGAGGGGTCGCTGGAAGGCAATATCGCGCTCAGCCGCGCGCGCGCGGTCGCGGTGCGCGAACACCTGATCGACAGCCTGGGGACGGAACCCGCGCAACTGGCCGCCGAGGGCGTGGGATACCTGGCCCCGCGCGCCAACAACGCCAGCGACGAGGGCCGCCAGCGCAACCGCCGGGTCGAGGTTGTCATCGTCGCGCGATGATCCCCTTGACGAAAAAAGCGCCGCCCAGGATATGAGCGGCGCTGCAAGGTGCCCCGCGGGACGGACGCGCGCGGGGTTGGCATGAACTCAGGTCTCGGATGTTACCACTCGTCAGGGCCCTTTTCGCGGAACTTGTCGACGAGGAAATCAATGAAGGCACGCACTTTCGGTTGCGTGTAGCGCCCCGGCGGATAGACGGCATAGATGCCTTGCGTCTCCATCGGCAAATCGGGGATCGCATCCTCCAGCAGCCCGTTGCGCACATAATCGGCGTAGAGGAAGGACGGAAGATAGGCGATGCCAAGCCCGCCCACGGCGGCGTTGAGCAACGATTGCCCGTCATTCACGGTCAGCGACCCGGCGGTGCGCACTTGGCGCTTCTCGCCCGAGGGCGCCGTGATCTTCCACACATTGCCCGCGGCCTGGTTGGAATAGTGCAGCAGCTTGTGATCGTTCAGGTCGTCGATCTTCTGGGGTCGGCCGAATTTCTTGAAATAATCCGGGCTCGCGATCATCCGCTTGGTGGTCTCGGTCAGCTTGCGGGCGCGCAGGGAACTGTCCTCCAGCTCGCCCACCCGGATGGCCATGTCGAAGCCTTCGGAAATCAGCTCCACGTAGCGATTGTTCAGCACCATGTTGACGGTGATATCGGGATATTCATGCAGGAACCCGCCCAGGATAGGCGAGAGGTGATTGACGCCGAAATCGGTCGCCACGGACACCCGCAGCATCCCCGAGGGCGCGCTTTGCATGGCGGTGACCAGCGCGTCGGCCTCGCCCGCATCGTTCAGTACCCGGCGGGCGCGGTCGTAATAGGCAAGCCCGATCTCGGTCGGGCTGACGCGGCGCGTGGTGCGGTTGAGCAGGCGCGCCCCAAGCCGGGTTTCAAGGCTCGAGACATGCTTGGACACCGCCGACTTGGAGATGCCCATCTTTCTGGCCGCGTCCGTGAAGCCGCCCTGGTCCACAACCGTGGCGAAGGCTTCCATTTCTGTCAGACGGTCCATTCGTTCACCTGTTCACTTGAGTAACTTCAGGAACAGGTATCGTTTCCAAATGCGGCGCGATTACGGAGCGCGGCGGGCCAAACACGGGTATTACGGCGGATCGTTAATGGCGGGGACACCATGATTGTGGCGAAACCCGATACAGTCCGACCGCCACGGCAGGATTGTCCACAAAGAGCTCTGCCCATCTTCTTTGTTCTGAAAATATCCTGGGGAGCGCGAGGGGCAACGCCCCTCGCATCGGTCGGATTGCGCAGCAATTCGAACCCGAAAGCCGCGCACCGGCCAGAGGTTACAGAACCGCCGCCAGATGCGCGCCCTGGTTGATCGCCCGCTTGGCATCCAACTCCGCCGCCACGTCCGCGCCGCCAATCACCTGGGCCTCGATCCCCGCCGCCTCCAACTCGTCGGCCAGGCTGCGGTTCGAGACCTGCCCGGCACAGAGCACGATGGTATCGGCCTCGATCAGCGTCGGGTTCTCGCGCGCCTCGCCAAAGCTGATATGCAGGCCCTTTTCGTCGATGCGCTCGTAATTCACACCGGCGGCCATCTCGACCTGTTTCATCTTCAGCGCGGCGCGATGGATCCAGCCCGTGGTCTTGCCCAACCGCTTGCCGGGCTTCTCGTTCTTCCTTTGCAACAACGTCACTTGCCGCGCGGGCGCTTCGGGCCGCGGGCCTTCGGGCGCGACGCCGCCGCGATCCCGGGCCGGGTCGCTGACGCCCCATTCGGTCTTCCACAAGGTCAAGTCCTCGGTCGGGCTCTCGCCTTCATGCACCAGGAACTCGGCGACATCGAAGCCGATCCCGCCCGCGCCGATCACGGCCACGCGCTTGCCCACCGGGGCCTTGTGCAGCAGCACATCGACGTAAGACAGGACATTCGGCCCGTCCTGCCCCGGAATCTGCGGATCGCGCGGGGTGACGCCGGTGGCGATCACCACCTCGTCGAAACCGCGAAGATCCTCGACCCCCGGCGCAACACCAAGCCGCAAGGTAATCCCCGCCGTCTCGACCATGCGCGCATACCAATCGACGAGGCCGATGAACTCCTCCTTGCCGGGGATGGCCTTGGCCATGTTGAGCTGCCCGCCGATCTGGTCGGCCTTGTCGAAGATCGTCACCCGATGCCCCCTCTCCGCCGCGATGATGCCGGTCGACAGCCCCGCCGCGCCTGCGCCGATAATGGCGATGGATTTGGGGGTTTCGGTCGGCGCATAGGTCAGCACCGTTTCATGACAGGCGCGCGGATTGACCAGGCACGAGGTCAGCTTGCCGCTGAATGTGTGATCCAGGCAGGCCTGGTTGCAGGCGATGCAGGGCGCGATCTGATCGGCCCGCCCCTCGGCGGCCTTGTTGACGAAATCGGCATCCGCCAGGAAGGGCCGCGCCATCGAGACCATGTCGGCGCAGCCCTCGGCCAGAACCTCCTCGGCCACATCGGGCATGTTGATCCGGTTCGAGGTGATGACCGGAATCCCCACCTTGCCCATCAGCTTTTTCGTGACCCAGGCAAAGGCCTTGCGCGGAACGGATGTGGCGATGGTCGGCACCCGCGCCTCGTGCCAGCCGATGCCGGTATTTATGATCGTGGCCCCGGCCTTCTCGACCTCCTGCGCCAGTTGCACGACTTCGGCGTGGGTCGAGCCTTCCGGGATCAGGTCGATCATGGACAGGCGATAGATCAAGATGAACTCCGGCCCCACCGCCTCGCGCACGCGGCGCACGACCTCGATGGGCAGGCGGATGCGGTTCTCATAGCTGCCGCCCCACCGGTCGGTGCGCTTGTTGGTATGCGTCACGATGAACTGGTTGAGGAAATAGCCCTCGGACCCCATCACCTCGACCCCGTCATAGCCTGCCTCCTGCGCGCGGGTGGCCGCGGTGACAATGTCGGCGATCTGCTTCTCGATACCGTCCTCGTCCAACTCCTTCGGCGGAAAGGGCGAGATCGGCGATTTCACCGGCGAGGGCGCCACGCAATCGGGCGAATAGGCATAGCGCCCCGCATGCAGGATCTGCATCGCGATCTTGCCCCCCGCCTTGTGCACCGCGTCCGTAATCACCCGGTGGTTCTCGATATCCTGCGGCGTATACAGCCCCGCCGCCCCCGGAAACACGCCGCCCTCGGGGTTCGGGGCCATGCCACCCGTGACGATCAGTGCCACACCCCCGCGCGCCCGCTCGGCATAGAACTCGGCCACCCGGGGCCAGTCCTTGGTTTCCTCCAGGCCCGTGTGCATCGAGCCCATCAGAACCCGGTTCTTCAGCGTGGTGAAGCCGAGATCGAGCGGGGCCAGAAGATGCGGATAGAGGCTATGTGACATGGCGGTCTCCCATTTTCTCGCCAAGATGACGCGAGGGGCACGGCTTGTCACGCAGAACGCGGCGTCAGAGGGGTGGGGTGTTGGTGTGATGTCGTGGGGATAGCGGGTCCAAAGCGATCAAGGAAAACCGCCCGAACCCTCGCAGACCAGCGACAGCCGGTAGGAATGGTGAACTACCGGCCTGCGGGACTTCAGGTCGTGCCAAGAAAGCCCGACGACCATTGATAAACGGTCGCCAGTATTCCTGATGCCAACAAAGTCTCAGTTGTTGGCGGTCAACGGATCAATGATCTGAGAAATCTTGGTGACTTTGGATACGGGGATACCGCTCAGCTCCGCATGCCTGCTGATTTCTTCCTCGCTCTTGGCAAGGTAGACGCAGAAGGTTTTTTCTCCTGCGACATAGGAATGCTGCCACTGAATGCCAGGGCCGATGGTGTCCAGTGCCTGGTTTGACGCCCGGGCGGCACCGCAAAGTTCGGTCAGGGAAAACTCGCCGATGCCAGGGATGTCGCGTTCGATGATGTAACGGTCCATTTACTGATTTCCTTTGATGCTTCAAATGCTGTCGTTCCATGACTCTGCATGGCCATCGGCCAATCTCAAAACTCAATTTTCTTTATACCGGTAAAGGTTTTCTACAATAATCAGCTTTGATATTTTGCGAGCTAAAGGTATTCTTTACTTATGGTCGCCTTAACGCATCTCAGATCCTTACAGGCCGTCGAGCTCGCCATCCGAAAGGGGTCGTTGAAGGCTGCGGCGGACACGCTTGGTATCACACCTGCGGCCGTCGGGCAGCGTGTCAGAACGCTTGAAGACTACCTGGGGTCCGATCTCTTGTTGAGAGGACGTTCGGGATTGCAACCGACGCCGCAGCTTGAACACGCTCTTGCTGACTTGCAGATGGCGTTTGCCGCACTCGAACGGGTGACAGATGCGCTCGACTTCCAACGTGTCAGCGAAATACAGATGGTCGCAGACCCGGATTGGGCCGAACTCTGGCTGGCACCGCGTATCTGCGCCTTCCGTGCCGAACATCCAAACATCCTGTTCTGCATAAACGGGGCTGGAGATGTCCCTTTGAGGTTGGGTGCGCCCGATATACGTATCGACTACGGAGAAGGCGCTGGCGAGCCCCTGTTTACCGACGTCTTGTTGCCCGTAACCGGCCCCGACAATCCGCGCCGTATTGCAGATTGGGACCCGGTCCTGCAGATGGAGGGGATGCCGCTACTGCACCTCAAAGGACAGCGGGATAGCATTAATCACCCTGGATGGGTCGAGTGGTTTCAGAGGTTTGGCCATCGCGAACGTGGCCCGGATCGCGGGGTCCATTATCCAAATGCCCGGGTCGCGTTGGAGGCGGTGCGCCAGAACGTGGGATTTCTGGTGTGCGGCTTGTCCCTGGTCTTGAACGATCTGGAAGACGGAACCATCGTCCACCCGTTCCCGGTGTCCCAGCACCTTGCAGCGCCGCATCCCTACAGGCTCAAGCTTCGTCCTGATGCTGCAAAGAGACCCCAGGTACAACGGTTTGCCGCATGGCTCCGCAGCATGGCCAGCGAGACACGCAGTGAAATCCAGCGATTGGGTAGCCTGTAGGTCTGACAGGGCCATCAACAGACATTGGTCCGGACTGCATCATGCCCCTTCTCGGCAAGGTCGGAGGCTACACAGGACCTCCTACATGACCGATCCGTCAATCCGCCCCCGTCTCCACGCAATGCCGCCGAAACGCGCGCTTGAGCAGTTCCAGCTCCTCGCGCAACTGCACGATCTCGGCGCGGATGTCATGTTCCAGCGGCTCACCGGCCAGGATCGTGATCCGGTCCAGCACCTCGTTGTCAGCGGCGCTGCGCAAGTTTACCGTCTGCACCCCGTCCGACAGCACCGAGGTGGGCAGGTCGAGCCCCACCAGGTGATGGCCCGGATGGCTCTCCATCTCGCTGACCTCGACGCCGCCCAAGACGCGGTCCAGATGCACCGCCTCGATCACCGGCGGCGTGCCGGAGCAGGCCAGCACGCCCTCGTAGCGGCCAGCGGTCAGGCGGGTGCGGGTCAGGGTGATCTCGGCCATCTCGTGCCCTCCTTCAGATATCGGCGCGCGGGGCGCGGGTCAGGGTCAGATCGCGCAGAAGCACCTGGTTCATGCCCGGATTGTCGAAGATCAGGTCGATCCAGATCTTTTCGACCCGCTTTTCGTTGATGTTGGAATAGGCCAGGTCGAACTCGGCCAGCCCGCGGGTCTCGACGAATTCCAGCTGGCGCACGATCTGCTCCGTGTTCGGCCCGTGCTGCACGTTGAGCCGCGCATAGACCTCGATCGGGTTTTCCCGCGCCATGTCGCAGCGCAGGGTGATGAAGTGGTTGCGAGTGAGTTGCCGGATCGCCGGATCGGGCAGGGTCAGCACCAGCGACAGGAACGAGCCGTCGAAGCGGTAGACATCCACCTGCGTGGCATAGCCCGCCGCATCCTCGGGCCGGGCGTTGCGGATCTGGCGCAGGCAGATCTCGGACTGCGCGCAATCGTGAAACAGCGTCACATTGTCCGACAGCTTGTGGGGGCTGTCCGCCGCCACGGTGCCGACGGTCCCGCAAGGCTCGCACCAGGGCGCGGGCCGCCAGGCCCAATCGCATTGGTCGGGGCGCAGGATGCCGCTTTGCGGATCGGGGATCAGCGCCGCCTCGGCAGCATTGGTCAGCTTGTCCAGCCGCACCCGCAAGGCCCGCGCCGTGGCGGTCAGGTCGACCAGTTCCTCGGCGTTCATCCCCGGCACCCTATCGGCCAGCGCGGTCCATTTCCGGATCGACCTGCGCAACATCCGCTTTTCGATGAACCCGCTCATTCCCGTCATGCCCCCGTTACGGCCCCGTATCCTGGCCGGGTTTATCCCGCCCTTTCGTTAACGCCCCATTATTCTCCGAAACAATCCGACATTCCAGAGTGTTCCGGCGCCGCGCTGCTGTGGGGCCGGAGGCTCCGCCACCTCCGCTGCTGCGGGCAGGGCCTCGACCGGGTCGGCGACGGCCATGGAATTCGCGTCAATCACCGCGTTCGTATAGTCCTGCAACGTGGCCAGCGCCGCCTCGCTTTCGATCGGCGTCTCGATGGTTTCAAGCACCGTCAGCGTGGCGATCCGGTTGCCAACATCGAGGTAGGAGCGCCAGTATTCCGCGCTCACATCCTCGACCTCCCCGGCGCTGCTGTCGCGTGCGCGCAGGAAATAGATGTCACCCTGGTGAAAACTGTCGAGGATCTCGACGGTCCCGGCATCGCCGTTGCGGCTCAGCAATTCGCGGCCTTCCTCGGACTGAAAGAACCGGTCCAGTTCGGGGATCGTCTCGCGCAAGCTCTGCGGCGGGTCGGGTTGCGAGACCGAGGCCGTCAGAACCGCCGGAACCTCCGGTTGCGCTTCGGACCGGCGGTTGGCAATGACGGCACAATTGCCAAGCAGGACAAAGGCCGTGGCACCCCGGTCATTGGTCGAGCTTGGGTCGACACAGAAGCCCTGCGGCCCGGTGATGATGACCTGGTCGGTTGTGACGGCTACCTCGCGCGCGGGCGGCGGGCCCGGATCGGGGCGCAGGCCACGCAGAGGCCCCGCGCCGCCGCAGGCCGTGAGAAGCAGAGTGGACACAAGCGCAATCCGTGCCATCGCCGACCCGCGGGGTGGCGATCCGCCGGTGGTTTTGACCAATTTATGCCTGCCAAGTCCGAACGTCCTCGGAGCGCAGGGCAAACCTCCCAGTATCGCCGCCCCGTGCGGGCGGGTCGGCGATGGCACGGCGGCCTGCGGCCTTGTTCCGCGCCGCGGCACCAATGAACCGCTTCTAGAGGTCCATATAGACATGCCGCTCCTCTTTGGCGCCGGGATGGGTGACCGCCCCATAGCGCGCCGACCCCACAAGCTGCGCGTATTTCCACAATGCGCCCGAGGCATAGTTGGTCTCTTTCGGCCCGGTCCACTCCGCCTTGCGGGCCTCAAGCTCCTCGGCCGTCAGATCGACCGACAGCTCGCCCGTCTGCGCGTTGATCGTGATCACGTCGCCGTTTCGCAGCAGCGCGATCGGCCCGCCATGCGCCGCTTCCGGCCCGACATGGCCGACGCAGAAGCCGCGCGTGGCACCCGAGAACCGCCCATCGGTGATCAGCGCCACCTTCTTGCCCATGCCCTGACCGGACAGCGCCGCCGTGGTCGCCAGCATCTCGCGCATGCCGGGGCCACCTGCCGGACCCTCGTTGCGGATGACGATGACCTCGCCCTCCTCGTAGGTGCGCGCCTTGACGGCGGCAAAGGCCTCCTCTTCGCTTTCAAAAACCCGTGCGGGGCCGCTAAAGACCTGCTGTTCGGCGCTCATGCCCGCGACCTTGACGATGGCCCCGTCGGGCGCAAGATTGCCCTTCAGGCCGACAACCCCGCCGGTCCTGGTCAGCGGTGTCGCAATGGGATAGATCACGCGGCCATCGGCCTCGCGCTCGACCCGGTCCAGCTCCTCGCCCATTTCGCGGCCCGAGGCAGTCATGCAATCCTCGTGCATCAGCCCCGCCTTGCGCAATTCCTTCATCACGACCGGCACCCCGCCCGCCTCGTAAAGGTCTTTCGCCACATATTGCCCGCCCGGTTTCAGATCGACGAAATAGGGCGTCTCGCGGAAGATGTCGCAGACATCCTCGAGGAAAAAGTCGATCCCCGCCTCATGTGCCATCGCGGGCAGGTGCAGACCGGCATTGGTCGAGCCACCGGTGCAGGCCACGACGCGCGCCGCGTTCTCGAACGCCTTGCGGGTGCAGATGTCGCGGGCGCGGATGTTGCGCTCGATGAGGTTCATGACGGCGGCCCCCGACGCCGCCCCGTATTCGGCGCGCGATTCAAACGGCGCGGGCATGCCGGAAGAGTTGAACAGCGCCAGCCCGATCGCCTCGGAGACGCAGGCCATGGTGTTGGCGGTGAACTGCCCGCCACAGGCCCCGGCGGAGGGGCAGGCGACCCGCTCCAGCACCGCCAACTGCGCTTCCGAGACATCGCCCGCCTGGTAGCGGCCCACTGCCTCGAACATGTCCTGCACGGTCAGATCGCGGGTGGCGAAATCTTCCGGCACATCCGCACCCTCCGGCACCTTGCCCGGCAGGATCGAGCCGCCATAGAGGAACACCGAGGGCGTATTCAGCCGGATCATCGCCATCATCATCCCCGGCAGGGACTTGTCGCAGCCCGCAAGCCCCACCAGCGCGTCATAGCAATGGCCGCGCATGGTCAGCTCGACCGTGTCGGCGATCGCCTCGCGGCTGGCCAGGGACGACCGCATCCCCTCATGCCCCATGGCGATGCCGTCGGTGACGGTGATGGTGGTGAACTCGCGCGGGGTGCCGCCTGCGCCCAGCACGCCGGTCTTGACCGATTGCGCCTGCCAGTTGAGCGCGATGTTGCAGGGCGCGGCCTCGTTCCAGCAGGTGGCGACGCCGACAAAGGGCTGGTCGATCTGTTCCTCGGTCAGATCCATCGCGTAGAAATACGACCGGTGCGGTGCGCGTTCGGGGCCCTCGGTGACATGGCGGCTTGGCAGGCGGGACTTGTCGGTCTTGTTCTTCAGCATCGGTGTGGCTCCTCGGGTCGCATTTCGTGGCTCGGTCGAGGAATAGAACGCGAGGCAAACCCGCACAAGCGTGATTGCCGCCCCGGCGCGGGCAGGTTACAGCACTTTGCGTTTCATCTGAAAACAGACATATCGCAATGCGGGTTCGACCGTAGGGAGAGGCAGCGCATTTCGATTCAATTCAAACGCAAAGTGCTTTAGGCTGACAAAAAAGAACAGGCATTCGAGCTGATGACCACAAAAGCGCATGACGCATTCATCGCCCCGGCGCGGGCGCGGCCTCAGCTTTGGCGGCTGATCGTCGGGCTGATCCTTGTCGTGGTCACGTCCATCGCCTGGTTCTTCACCGTGGTGGGGGTGATCTACCTTGTGTCGGGCAGCGGCGGCCCGGAATGGGTGGCGCGGATGGCACGCGCCGATACGCCCACATCGACGCTGCTGGTGCTGTCGATGCTTTTCGGGCTCGGTCTCGGCGCGATGCTGGCGGCGCGGCTCCTGCACGGGCGCGGCCCCGACACGCTTCTTGGCCGCCGCCGCCGGGTGATCCGCCATTTCGCCTGGGCCACCGGGGTCTGCGCCGCCGTCCTCATCGTCTCGACCCTCATCCCCTATGGCTACCAGCCTCTTCCCGGCCTTGACCTCAACCTGTGGCTGTCCTTCCTGCCCCTCGCCCTGGTGGCGATCCTGTTCCAGTCCGGGGCCGAGGAGCTCCTCTTTAGGGGCTACATCCAGCAGCAGCTTGCCGCCCGGTTCAACAGCCCCCTGATCTGGATGCTGATCCCCTCGCTCCTCTTCGGGGCGGCCCATTTCGACCCCAACAATCCGCCGGTCCTGGCCTGGCTGATTGTGGCGGCGGCGGGCGTCTTCGGCCTCTGCGCCGCCGACCTGACGGCGCGCACCGGCTCCATCGGGGCCGCCTGGGGCTTTCACTTCGCCAACAATGTCGCGGCGATCCTGATCGTGGCGCTGAATGGCAACCTCTCGGGCCTGGCGCTCTATGTGACGCCCTTCGGACCCCAGGACGTCGAAATTCTGCAACCGCTGATCCTGCGCGACATCGCCACGACCGTGGTGATCTACGCCGCGATCAGGGTGGCCCTTTCGCGCCGCGCTGCCTAAGCGTCAATTGCATTTCCCGGCATCGCGCCTTATCTGGACCAAACGACCAAAGGAAGCGTCAGGCAGACCATGAACTGGATCACCAATTACGTCCGGCCCCGGATCAATTCGCTGTTCTCGCGCCGCGAGGTGCCCGAGAACCTGTGGACCAAATGCGACGAATGCGGCTCGATGCTGTTCCACCGGGAACTGTCCGAGAACCTGAACGTCTGCACCAATTGCGACCACCACATGGCCCTGACCCCGCGCGACCGGTTCACCGCGCTTTTCGACAATGGTGTCTTCTCCGAGGTGCAGGTTCCCGTCCCCGTCGCCGACCCGCTGCATTTCCGCGACCAGAAGAAATATCCCGACCGGATGCGCGCCGCCCAGCGCAACACCGGCGAGGCCGAGGCCATGCTGGTCGCAGAGGGTGAAGTCGGGCGCACCCGCATTGTCGCCGCGGCGCAGGATTTCAGCTTCATGGGCGGCTCCATGGGGATGTTCGTCGGCAACGCCATCATCGCCGCCGCCGAGCGCGCGGTGGAGCGAAAGCTGCCGCTGGTTCTTTTTTCCGCCGCCGGTGGCGCCCGGATGCAGGAGGGGATCCTGTCGCTGATGCAGATGCCCCGCGCCACGGTTGCGATCCAGATGCTGCGCGAGGCGGGCCTGCCATACATCGTCGTGCTGACCCACCCGACCACGGGCGGCGTCACCGCCTCCTACGCGATGCTCGGCGATGTGCAGATCGCCGAACCCAATGCGCTGATCTGCTTCGCCGGTCCCCGCGTCATCGAACAGACCATCCGCGAGACCCTGCCCGAGGGCTTCCAGCGCTCCGAATACCTGCTGGATCACGGCATGCTGGACCGGGTGACTCACCGCAAGGACATGAAGGACGAGCTTGTCTCGATCCTGCGGATGCTGACCCATCAACCGCCCCCGGTGCGCGGCGACCTGCCCGCGCCCGAGGATGAGGCGGCGGCGATTGTCCCTCCGAAAGACGCGGCTGAGAACCCGTGACCGAGGCGCGCTCCGACATCCTCCTTGACCGGATGATGACGCTTCACCCCAAGATCATCGACCTGACGCTGGACCGGATGCACCGGCTTCTGGCCCAGCTGGATCATCCCGAACGCCGCCTGCCGCCGGTCATCCATGCCGCCGGGACCAATGGCAAGGGCTCGACGCTTGCCATGATCCGCGCCGGGCTGGAGGGCGCGGGCCACAGCACCCATGTCTACACCTCGCCGCACCTGGCCCGGTTTCACGAACGCATCCGGCTGGCCGGTGAGGTGATCGACGAGGACGTGCTCAGCGATTTCCTCGATGAATGCCTGGCCGCGAACGGGCCCGACAGCATCACCTATTTCGAGATCACGACCTGCGCCGCGTTTCTGGCCTTCGCGCGCATCAAGGCCGATTTCACCTTGCTGGAGACTGGTCTGGGCGGGCGGCTGGACGCCACCAACGTGGTCGATCAGCCGCGCCTGACGGTGATCACCCGCATCGACCTGGACCATGAGCAATATCTGGGCGACACCATCGCCCGCATCGCCTTCGAGAAGGCCGGGATCCTCAAGCGCGGCGTGCCCTGCGTGGTCGGCCCGCAGCATGACGACGCGATGCAGGTGATCGAGGCGCAGGCCGCCCGCCTTGGCGTGCCGCTCATCGCGCAAGGCCAGCACTGGCATGTCTGGGAAGAACGCGGGCGGCTGGTCTACCAGGACGAAACCGGGCTGCTTGACCTGCCGATGCCGATCCTCGTCGGCGCGCACCAGGTCCAGAACGCGGGCACCGCCATCGCCGCCCTGCGCCACCTGGGCAAGGACGAGGCGGCCTGCGAGGCGGCGCTCACCAACGCGGTCTGGCCCGCCCGGATGCAGCGCCTCAAGGCCGGGCCGCTGGTCGACCTGGCCGAGGCAGCGGGGTCCGAGCTCTGGCTCGATGGCGGTCACAATCCGGCCGCCGCGGCGGCGGTCGTCGAATCGCTCTCGCGCCTGCCGCCGCGCCCGACACATATGATCTGCGGGATGCTGAACACCAAGGACACGGGCGGCTTCATGCGCCCCCTGGCCGGCGTTGCGCAAAGCCTGCACGCCGTCTCGATCCCCGGTATCTCCGCGACACTCACGGCGGAGGAAACCGTGGCCCACGCCCGCGCCGCGGGGCTTGACGCCGAACCCGCCGAGGATGTCGCCAGCGCCCTGCGCGCGATCCTGTCCAGATCCCCCGGCGCACGGGTGCTGATCTGCGGCTCGCTCTACCTCGCGGGCGTCGTCCTGCAATCCAACCGGTAGGGCGGCGGCGCTCCCTGAGATACGGCTGTCACATGGACGGGCAACTGCCATGGGCCGGTTTGCGTCCGAATCGAAAAAACTCTTCGATGCAGCCAAGGTCAGCTCACGGAAGAGTTGCTTGACCTTCCCGCGGACGGAAGGTCTAGCATCGCGCTCCGAAATCAACGAATTTCAAGGCGCCTATGGAGATCACCGATCAGACGCTGCTGCTTGCATTCGGCCTCGGGCTCCTCGGTTTTGTCGAACCCTGTACCATCGGCGCGCATATGCTGTTTCTGGGCGGCCAGAGAACCCGCCCGATGGGGCAGCGGATCAGCGCGGCTTTGGTCTTTCTAATGGCGCGGCTCGTCGTGATGGGCGGGTTTGGCGGCTTGATCGTCGTACTGGGCCAGCGCCTTATCGACGTGCAAACCGGCGCGTGGCTGGCGTTCGGCGCAATTTATCTCGGTTTCGGATTTGCGATCCTCGCGGGGTGGGACAAGATGATGCGCCACCGCATTGGGTTGGCGCCCGAAAAGTGGAAGGTCGCCTCCAGCCCGCTGCTTCAGGGGCTGGCCTTCGGCCTGAACATTCCGGCCTGCGCCGCACCGGTCCTTTTCGGGCTTATCGGCACCGCGACCGTCAGCGGCTTGGCCACGACCGGTTTTCTGATGATGGCGGTCTTTGCCCTGGCACTGTCGCTTCCACTCCTGCCGCTCTCCATCGCGCCCGGCCTTGCCCGGCCCCTTGACCGGCTTGCGGACTGGTTGCGGCCACGTCGCTGGCTGCTGGGCATGATCTTTGTCGGGCTGGGTGTCTGGTCGGTCTGGTTTGGCCTCTTCGTGGACCCCGTGGACTGGAGCGGGACGTGACCCCCCGCCGCCGCTTCTGGCACGTCGCGGGCGCGGGCACCGCATTCCAGGCCGGTTCAGCGGCGGTGGACAGCGCAACGGTGATGTCGGCGCTGGTCTTCCAGCTGACGGGCAGCGCTGTCGCCGTGGGGGCCGTCTCGACGATCCTGCGGCTCGGCTGGCTTCTGCCGCAACTCTTCGTCGGCTATTTCGCCGGACGTGGTGCTTCCTCCATGCCGTTCTATATCGTGGGCGCGTTTGGACGAACTGCGGCCATTGCCATGCTCGCAATCGCACTCTGGGTCGGCGCAAATCTCGGCTGGACCTACGCCGCGCTCGGTACAGCGACACTTGTGCTGTGGGTCCTGTATGCCTTCCTCAGTGGTATTGTCGGCGTTCCCTACAACGACATTGTTGCCCGGTCCGTTCCGTCGGAACGCCGGAGCCGGATGCTTTCAATCCGTTTCTTCGGTGGAGGGATTGTTGCACTTCTTGTCGCCGCCTTGGCGGACAGACTGTTGCGGACGCTCGACTTCCCGATCTCCTATTCCGCAGTGCTGGGGATTGCGGCGTGCCTGATGTTGGTGTCGTCTTTCATCTTCACCGCGATGGGAGAGCCGGAACAGACGATGCCTACCAAAGCGGCCACAAGTTTCACGGCCTATCTGCGAGAGGGGGTTGTGACGTTTCGAGACGATCCCGTGTTCCGCCGCTTCGTTTTTGCGCAATGGTGCGGCGGCGCGGTTCTCATTGCCGCCCCGTTTTTTATCGTCGCGGCCAACGGGCTTGGGGTAGGTTTGGAAAACGTGGCGCTTTTGCTCGGCGCCCAGACCGTGGGGGCGCTTGCGGGAAATCCGTTATGGGGCTGGTGGGGCGATAGCCGGGGCAAATTGAGCCTTATGCGCGGGATCGCCATTGCCCGCACGGCCCCGCCGATCGCGCTTCTCGCTCTTCTGCTGCTGCCCGTGCCGCCGGAGGCAGCCATGCCGATCCTGCTGGCCGTATTCTTCAGTCTCGGCGCATTGGCGAACGGCCTGACGATTGCGGTCATCGGATTGCTGATGGAAATATCGCCGGACGACCGGCGCCCCGCCTATAGCGGGTATTTCAACGCGCTGACGGCACCTGCCTTCGTTCTTCCGCTTCTCGGGGGTTTCGCCGTCGCCGCCCTGGGGACATGGATCGTATTCGCAACCGCGCTTGCTGCCGCGCTCGGTCAGATCGCGTTCCTTCTGCGCATCGACGTCGGGGAATGAAGAAGATCGACGGGGCCGCTCGGCTATCGGGATGAGAAACGGGCCCACGGCCAGTATCTGGAAATTCCGGGGCAGCAAACAGGCGAGGCAATCCGCGAGCTTCTCCCGTCACGCCCAGCGCACAACTCTCGCCTTTTGCCCTCATATCTGTGCGCAAATCGGTATGAACGGGGGGTGCATCGAGGGGTGTACGCAGGGTGCACGGCAAGTTTCAGTAGCCCGTCATCTCCAGATACCCCCGCCCTTCGTGGCTGCCGCTGAAGGAAATCGGCCCCTCCCAATAGGCGAAACTCAGGTCCATCCAGGCCCCGGGGTTGAGCGGGGTGGTCACGATATCCACCCCCCTCTCCGGCAGTTCAACGCGCCAGGAAACCGGCACCTCGCGCCCCGCAATCTCGGCCCATTCCAGCGCCTCCATCCGCAGTTCCCCATCGCCATAAGGCGTCACCGTGCCATCGGGGTCTATCCATGTGGCAGAGGTGAAAACAGTCTCTAAACCGCGCAATCCGAACCCCATCAGCCGCGCGCCATCGGCGAATTGCAGCGAGAACCAGTCCCAACCGTCCTGGTCCGCCGCTAAGGGCTGCGAGGACCATTCCCGGTCCAGCCAGCCATTGCCGGTGACCTCCACATCCCCCTCCGGCAAGGTCAGGGTTCCGGTCACGCGGTAGAAGGGCTGCGAGTAGTAATGGCTCGCCTGCCCCTGCGGCGATTTCACCGAATAGCCGTCCTGCCCATGAAAGATGATCGGCCCGTCGGCGGTCAGGTCGAGGTCATAGGAGAAATCCATCCCCCGCGCGAAGAGGGAAAGCTGTTGCAAATCAAGCCCTTCCCCCCGCATCACCCAATCGTCGATGAAGGCCGTGAAGGGCTCCGCCACCACCCCCGCCTGCCCGATTCCGCCCCGCGCGAAGCGCTCGGAACGGTAATGCGTCTCCGCTGTCGTCAGCCCCGCATGGCCCAGATAAACCTGGCCCCCATCCCATCCCTCCGCCTCCTCCGGGCGCAGGGCGGACCGGAACAGCGTCCATTGCACACCGAACGCGCGCCCATCCTCGGCCTCCAGCGTCGCGGTCAGATACCACCATTCGATGCGGAAATCGGGGTGTGCGCCGTGATCCTGCGGGAAGGTGATGTCATAATCCGGGTCGGGGATTGAAAACCCCTGCGCCTCGGTGCCCAGGCCCGCAAACCCCTGTGTTAGAGCCTGATTTGCCCAGAAGATTGCCAGCAGAAAGACCCTAACGTTCATTGGAGAACACCTTTAGCAATTGCGCTGGCGGAAGCCGCAGCAACCGCAATGCAGGCAATGCCGCCGCGATGGTCGAGGACAGCATCGCATAGCCCAGAAGCCGCGCGTAGTCGGCAGGGAACAACATCATTGGCAACCGCCAGCCGAACGCCTCCACGTTGACGATGGCGAGCAGCACCCAGGCCAGCGCCAGCCCCACCGGCAGCGCGATGACCCAGGTGACGGCGACGATGCCAAGCGTCCGGATCAGCTCGGTCCGCGCCAACCGCGCCCGCGTCTGCCCAAGCGCCCAGATCGGCGCGACCTGCGGCAGGCGCATGTTTGCAAGGGTCAGAAGGCTCGCCAACAAGGCAAACCCGGCCACCGCAAGGGTCAGGACATTGAGCGCGCCGGTCACGCGGAAAGTCTGGTCGAAGACACGCAGGGCCACCGCCTTCTGGCTGGCCTGGTCACGGATATGGCCCTGCGGCAGATCAAAGCGCGCCAACACCGATTGCCGCAGCGCCTCCACATCCGCATCCCCGGTGCGAAAGGCGGATCGGGTCTGGTCCGTGTCGGGAAAGGTCTGCTCCAGCAGGTCGAGCGAAATCATCGCCTGCCCGTTCGGGTTGCCGTAATCGGAGTAGATCGCAGCAACCGGGAGTGTCAGATCAGGATGCAGCGTCACGCGGTCGCCCAGATCCAGCCCCGAGCGGCGCGCGAGTTGTTCGTTGATCAGCAGCCCAGTGTCGTCCGCGAGCCTATCCCATGGGTCGGAAACAGTCTCTAGCAAAGGCCAATACTCGCGATAGGTGTCATCGTCCACGATGCCGAAGACGGTTGCGGGCAGCCCGTCGATCCGGGTCTCGGCCATGGCAATCGGCAGGACGGAAGCCACCTGGGGCGCGAGGAAGTCGCGGATTGCGTCGGCCTGATCCTCGTCCTGCGCAGTGATGTAGAGCTCCGACACAAGCCTCTGATCCAGCCAGCCTGTGAAGGTCAGCCGGAACGAGCCGACCATTGTGGAGACACCGATATTGGCGGCAAGCGCCAGCAGCAGCGCCATCAAAGCCAATGACAGGCCGGGCAGCAATTGCCGCGTATCGGCCAGCACCCATTCGCCATAGGCGGAGCGGATCGGGCGTTCTGCAATGCGCAGGACCACGACGACCACACCGGGCAGAAGCAACGCCGCCCCGATCAGCAGCGCCCCGAGGCTGAGGAACCCGATGGCCAGCGATCCACCGATCCCCGCCAGGGCCGCGCTGATCACCAGCAGGACCGCGCCCACCCCGGCCTGCCGCCGCATCGCGCGGGCCGAGCGCATCGACCACGCTCGCGGTTGCGCCGGGGCCAGAAGCGGCATGGTGATGAGGTGCCAGAAGGATTGCGCCGACGAAACCCAGGTGCCAAGCACCGCGATGGCAAGCCCGAGGAGGGCCCAGACCGGTCGGAAGGCCAGTGTGCCGCTGATCTGTGCGCCGTAGAGATTATGCAGCGTTCCCGCGACATCCGGCAGCAGCGCCGCCGCGATCACATAGCCGAGGATCACGCCCGCGCTGCCTGCGACCAGCGCGATCAGCGTGACCTCGAAGGCGAGTGCGGTAATCAGGCGGCTGAGCGGCACGCCGATGGCGCGCAGGGTGCGGAACACCGGCCGCCGCTGCTCGAACGCAAGCCCTATGGAGGCGTGAACGATGAAGAGGCCGACCGCGAAGGAAAGAAAGCCGAAGGCCGTCAGGTTGAGGTGAAAACTGTCGGTCAGGCGCGAGAGATCCTGCTCGCCAGCCGGGGCTTCCCGCCGGAGATCGGTGAGAGTCGAGAGGGGCGGCAGACCGTCGGGCTGCGTGGGCACCAGGGTGAGGAAGGAGAGGGTGTTCCGTTCCAGCAGCCGCGCGGCGGTGCCGATATCGGTCAGCATCAGGCCGGGGGCAATGGCGTCAGAGGTGATGATAGCAGGGAAATCGGGGGGCGCCGCCGGGGCGCTATCAGGGGCGACGAAGACCTGACCGGGGCGCCCGAGGAAGGCGGGCGCATCGGCGGTGGTTTCAAACGCGCCTTGGGGTATCGCACCCGTTGGCGCGGTCAGGGGATCGACCCCGATGACCCGCCATGTGGTGCCGGAGAGGGCAAGCTCGCCCTCCATCACCGGAGACACCAGCCAGCCCGCGCGGCGCAGGGAAACATAGTCTGCAACAGGGATTTCGGCCCCGTCGGGAGAGATCAGCCGTTCGCCCTGTCCGGCCCCGAGCGTGCTGGCGGCGCGGGCGTAGCTCTGCCGCGCCTCCTCGTTGATCGCCTGCACCCCGGACCAGAGCGCGGTGGCCAGCGCGAGACCCAGAACAAGCGTCGCCAATTGGCCGGGGTGGCGGCGCCAGTGCGAGAAAAGCGTCTCTAACACGGGCATCTCAGCGGGTTTCCAACAGGCCGTGACGCAGGTGGACGCGGCGCGCGAACCCTTCCGCCAACCGCCGCGAATGGGTCGCCATGACCAGCGCCGCGCCCGTTTCGGTGACCAGTTCGTGCATCAAGGCCATGACCGCGTCACCGGTTGCCTCATCCAGGTTTCCGGTCGGCTCATCGGCCAGTACAAGGCGGGGACCGGCAACCAGGGTGCGCCCGATGGCGACGCGCTGTTGCTGGCCACCCGATAGCTGTTCGGGATAGCGATGCTCCAACCCGGCCAGGCCAAGCCGGTCGGTCAGGCGCGCTACGCGCTCCGGGTCGTGCCTGCCCGCCAGCCGCGCCTGAAGCGCCAGGTTCTGCGCCACGGTCAGGGACGGAACCAGGTTGAATTGCTGGAACACCAGCCCGATGCGGCTGCGGCGGACCTTGGCCCGATCGGCGTCGGAAAGGGACAAGAGGTCCTGCCCCTCGAAGGTGATCTTTCCGCCCTGCGCATCATCCAGCCCCGCCATCAGGTGCAGAAGGGTCGATTTGCCCGAGCCGCTTTCGCCGGTCAGGGCGAGGGTGTCGCCTTCCTTCACGCTCAAGGACACGCCACGCAAGACCGGGACCGGGCCGTCGGCGGTGTCGAAGCTTTTTTCGAGGGATGTGATGTCCAGCACGGGGGGGGATGCTCGCCTTTGCGGATATGCGTGTAAGGTCGGTCGATCGGCCTCGGTGTCAAGTTGACCGCGACGGGGCGCGACATGCAAGGCTGGATCAGACCGGACACCGTGGCGATCATCCCCGCCGCGCTGACCGAATCCCGTGCGCCTAGCCTGAGCCGGCCATAATCTGCCCGGCGAAGGATCGCCTAGTCTTTCGCCCAATCCGCGCTCTGCATCTCGCGCAGGCGCGATGCGGTGCGTTCGAACTCGAAACTGCCGGTGCCCTCGTCATAGAGCCGTTCCGGCGCCTCTTCGGCCGAGATGATAAGCTGCGTCTTGGCCTCGTAGAGCGCGTCGATCAGGGTGACGAAGCGCTTGGCCTCGTTGAAGCGGGACGTGTCCAGTTTCGGTACGTTTTCCAGCACCAGCAGCTTTACCGCACCGGCCAGCGCGAGGTAATCGGCGGGGCCGAGCGGACGGCCACAGAGATCGTCAAACCCGATCCGTGCCATCCCGGCCCAGTAGTTCGGCAGATGCACCTCGCGTTTCTTGATCTCCAGCACCAATTCCTCGCTCTTGCCGCCCGTCAAATCCGTCCAGATCTCGTCAATCGCGGCCTTCGCGGCATCGTCTGCGGGGTGGAAATAGGTCTGCGCACCCGAAAGGCGATCCTGCCGGTAGTCGGTCAGGGCCGTGATTTCATGCACTGTCAGCGTCTCGTTCAAGAGCTCGATGAAGGGCAGGAAAAGCTGCCGGTTGAGACCATCCTTGTAAAGGTCATCCGGCGGGCGGTTCGAGGTCGCAACCACGACCACCCCGGACTGAAACAGCATCTCGAACAGGCGCCCGACGATCATCGCGTCGGTGATGTCGGTGATCTGCATCTCGTCGAAGCACAGCAGGCGCAGGTTCCTGGCCACCGCATCGGCGACAGGCTTCAGCGCATCATCCACCCCGGTCTTGCGCGCCTCGTGCAGGCCGGACTGAATCTCCTGCATGAAAGCGTGGAAATGCACCCGGCGTTTCTCGGCAATCCCGGCATGGGCATAGAACAGGTCCATCAGCATCGACTTGCCGCGCCCGACGCCGCCCCACAGGTAAACGCCGCGAATACCCTCGGGGATGGTCGGTTTGAAGAAGCGGCCAAGCAGACCCTTGGGCGGCGCGACGGGACGGTCCTCCAGCGTCTCGCGCAGCTCTTCCAGCACCAGCAGAACTTCGCGCTGGCCGGGATCGGGGCGCAGAAGCCCCTCGGCCACACGGGTGTCGTAGATTGCCTGAAGATGCTGTCCCATGCCGGTCTTGGTAACGCGAAGCGCGGGGGCCGCGCCACCGGAATTCTAGAGATTATCCTCGATCGCCTCGGCGACACTGGCGGGATGCGTGTAGGGAAGCCCGTGGTCGGCCCCCTCAAGCTCGACCTGCATCGCCTTGCGGTTGACCTGCGCCAGACGACCCATGGCCGAGATCGGGATCGCGCCATCCTCGGTCCCCCAGATCGCCAGCACCGGCAGCCCCGCCGCGGCGATGGCGCGATGGGTGGCGGATTGATCCTCCGCCAGGATACCGCGGGCCGAGGAGAGCATGGCCGCCAGCGTGCCGGATTTCCCGACCTCCTGGCACATCCTGGCCACGATGTCGCGCGCGGCAGGGTCGGTATAGGGCGGATCGGCATAGGTCGAGAGGAAGACGCGCGCGCCGAACACCTCTTGCAGCCAGTCGCCCAGAAGGGGGGCCTTGCGGGTGAAACTGGCCAGCGGGCTGATGTTGAACTCCAACCCTGCCGGGGCCAGCAGGACCAGCGCCTCGACCCTTTCGGGGCTGCGCGCGGCAAAGGCCGAGGCAATCGCGCCGCCCATGGAGTAGCCCATCAGGGTAATCTTGCCGGTGATCCCCTCGGCCTCTAGCAACTGGTCCAGATGGCACAGGAAGAACCCGGCGTTCTGGCGGCCCATGACACGATCCGAATGGCCGCGCCCGAAATGGTCATAGGTGATGACGCGGTAGCCCATGTCGGTGAGGTAGGGCAGGAGCGGATCGAACACATAGGACGGGGTCGAAAGGCCGTGAATACAGACCATGACCGGGCCATCCTCGGGGCCGTGGCGGGTGACATGGGTGGTGCCCATCCTGAGCGGCACCAGGTCGCCCGGCACCTGATCGCGGAACTCCTGCACGCCGGGGCGACGGAACTTGGCCAGCATGTAGGTGCCGCCAAAGAAGATCAGCAGGAGGATGACGATAACCAAAACCCCGGTCATGCGCGCGCCTCCGCCTCGGTCAGCAGCCCCTCGGACACCAGCCGCGCGGCCCATGCCTCCGGTCCGTCGAAAAGATGTGTCTGCCAGCCGCGTGTTTCGGCGGCCTCGATATTCTCGGCGCGATCATCAGTGAACAGCAGGTGCTTGGGCGCAAGGCCGCTGTCGGTTTCGACATGGGCGTAGATCGCAGGGTCCGGCTTGGACAGGCGCAGGTGGCCCGAGATATAGGGACGGTCGAAATCGCGCAGGAACGGGTAATGCGCCTGCGCCAGGGCAAAGCTCTCGACTCCGAAATTCGACAGGGCAAAGACGGGGATGTCCTTGGCCTGAAGCGCGCGCATCAGGTGCAGGGAGTGCGGAATGACCGGCGTGGCAAGCTCCAGCCAGCGGTCATGCCACATGCGGATCTCGTCTCGATATTCGGGGTAGCCCTCGGCGGTCTCGTAGATCACGTCACGGAACCCCTGCCCCAGATCGACGCGATCGTTCATGCCATGCAGATCGACCGCTGCGAACATGGCGCGGCGGCGATCCTCGCCGATTTCGGCATCGTAGAACCGTTCCGGCTGCCATTCGATCAACACGTTGCCGATATCGAGGACAACCGCGCGGATGGTCATTCGGCCACCCCGTAAAGCGCCTCGGCATGGAAGTTGATGTGATCTTCCATGAAGGTCGAGATGAAGAAATAGCTGTGATCGTAGCCCGGTTGCAGGCGCAGCGTGGCGTGTTGGCGGCGCGCGGCGATGGCTTGCGCCAGGGCCTCGGTCTTGAGAAGGTCGCCGAACTGGTCCGCCGTGCCGGTGTCGATCAGAACGGGGCCGGGAAAGCCCGCCTGCCGCATCAGGTGGGTGGCGTCATGGGCGGCCCAATCGGCCTCATCCCCGCCCAGATAGGCGGTGAACTGCTTGCGGCCCCAATCGCTGTCGGTCGGGTTGCAGATGGGTGCGAAGGCCGAGACGCTGGCAAAACGGTCGGGCAGCGTCATGGCGATGGTCAGCGCGCCATGCCCGCCCATGGAATGCCCGGTGATGGCCTGGCGGCCCTCATCCAGCGCGAAATGCCCGAAGACGGCGGCGGGCAGATCCTCGGTGATGTAGTCCCACATCTGGAAATGCTCGGCCCAGGGGTCTTGCGTGGCGTTGATGTAGAAGCCCGCGCCCTGCCCCAGATCATAGGCGTCATCATCCGGCACGCCGTCGCCGCGCGGGCTGGTGTCGGGGAAAACCAGCGCGATGCCCTGTTCGGCGGCCCAAAGTTGCACGCCTGCCTTCACCATGGCGTTCTCATGCGTGCAGGTCAGGCCCGACAGGAACCACAGGACCGGCACGGGCAGGTCCGCGGCCTCCTGCGGCAGGAACATGCCAAAGGTCATGTCGGTGCCGGTGGCCTTGCTGGCATGGCGATAGACGCCCTGGGTGCCGCCGAATGCGCGGTTCTCGGACAGGGTTTCCATGGGATGGGCCTCCTTCATAGCGGTTTAGCCAATGGCCTAACCCGCAGGCGCCGCCCCGGCAAGCCGTCACAGAAGCGGGGTGACCCAGGCGATGACCAGCGACACGCTCAGGATCGAGACCATGGTCGAGATCAGGATCGAGGCCGAGACACGTTGCGGCGCGACGCCGTAATGCTGCGCCAGGATATAGACATTGCCCGCCACCGGCAGCGAGGCCGCCGCGATCATCACGCCCGCGTCAAACGCCGGCACGGGAAACAGGATCAGCGCGGCAAAGGCGACGGCGGCGGGGTGCAGCACCAGCTTGCAGAAGCTGAGCCAGCCCGCGACCGACATGCGTTCCGCCGATTTGCCCGCCAGCGACGCCCCGATGGCAAAAAGCGCGCCGGGCGTGGCGGCGGCCCCGAGAATGGTGAGGAACTCATTCGCCACATCGGGGATCGGGATCGAGAGACCCGAGAACGCCAGCCCGAGGCTGATCGCCACGATCATCGGGTTCCTGATCAGGCCAAGCCCCACCGTCCTGAAGATCGCCAGCGACATCCGCCCGTCGCGCGATCCCGTGATCAGGATCGTGATGAGGCTGGAGAACACGACAAGATCGACCGCAAGCACCATCAGGACCGGGCCCGCCGCGGCCTCGCCCATCAGCACGACCAGCATCGGCACGCCCAGAAAGCCGGTATTGCCGATCACCGCGCATTGCGCCTCGACCGCGGCCTCGGCAATGCCGATCCGGCGGATCATCGCGACCATTGTGGCCAGCAGGTAGACCACGCCGCAGCCCCAGAGATAGGCGGCCACGAACCACCAGTTGAAGATTTCCGAGATCGACAGGTTGGCGGAGAAGTTGAACAGCATCGCCGAAAGGGCGAAGTAGAAGACGAATTTTGTCAGGTAGGCCGTCGCCTCGGGCGTGAAGAACCCCGTGCGCCCGGCCTGAAACCCGAGCGCGATCAATCCGAAGAAGGGAAGGGTTTTCAGGAAGATCTCGACCATTTGGCAAAGGGCTATGGCATCCGCGCGAGGCTGTCCAGCGGCCAGATCGCTTGCCGAACTGAACCGATCGGTTTAATATCCGGTTTGGACGCGACGAAGGGATCACGACGTGAACGCACCTGTGCGCAAGGGCCGGAAATACGACCAGGTTCTGGAAGGGGCCCGGTCCGTCTTCATGCGCGAGGGGTTCGAAGGCGCCAGCGTGGACCAGATCGCCCGCGATGCGCACGTGTCCAAGGCCACTCTCTACAGTTACTTCCCCGACAAGCAGTCCCTCTTCCTGGCCGTCATCACGCATGATTGCGAGATGCAGGCGCGCGGCGCGGTGTCCGAGGACATCGTGCAAAAACCGGTGCCCGAGGCGCTCTATGCCATTGCCCATTCCTTCGTGTCGTTCTTCCTGACCGGGTTCGCCTTGCAGATGTTCCGGCTTTGCGTCGCGGAATCCATGCGCTTTCCTGAGCTTGGGCGCGCCTTCTATGAGACCGGGCCGCAGAACGCGCAGAACCAGATCATCGCCTATCTGGAAACCCCGCGGGCGCGGGCGGAGCTGGAGATCGACGACAGCTATGTTGCCGCCGATCAGCTGCTGCAAATGTGCCGGACGGATCTCTTGCTGAAGCGGCTCTTCGGCGTGGTCGGTGACGCGTCCGAGGACGAGATCGACCGCATCAGCCGCGAAGCGGTCGCGACCTTCCTGGCCCGATACCAGCGCAGGCCCTGACTACTTGCCGCTATCACCGGCCGGTGCCCCGGCCATCTGCTGGTCCCAAAGCTCCTCCAGCCGGTCGGCCACGGATTCGCGGGCATCATTGTCGCTGTCGGAGTTGAAGACGATCAGGAACGGGGCGACCAGGCCGGCCTCGATCGGGCAGATGAACAGCGCATCGACAACCTCGCCGCGCATGTCGTAGCCGCCGATGGTCCATTCGCTGCGCCCGGTGAAACCGTCGCCGCCATAGGCCATGCGGTAGGCATCCACCGTCGCTTCGGCCAGGCGCATACATTCGTCGCGATCCTCCATCGACCCCAGGTCGGCAATGGTCCAGCCCTCGGCCCCCGCCGCCCCGGCAGAAAGTGCCAGGGCAATCCCGGCGGAAATCAGCGGCTTTCTCATTTCAACTACCTCCCCGGAATGAATCGGATGCCGGACCGGGTCGGGCCCGGCACCGTCCGTCAGTATACCACAACCGCCCGGATCGATTCGCCTTTGTGCATCAGGTCAAAGCCTTCGTTGATCTCGTCGAGGCTGAGGATATGGGTGATCATCGGGTCGATCTCGATCTTGCCGTCCATGTACCAATCGACGATCCCCGGCACCTCGGTGCGCCCGCGCGCGCCGCCGAATGCGGTGCCTTTCCAGGTGCGCCCGGTGACAAGCTGGAAGGGCCGGGTGGAAATCTCGGCCCCGGCGGGGGCAACCCCGATGATCACCGATGTGCCCCATCCCTTGTGGCAGGCCTCAAGCGCGGCCCGCATCACCTGCACATTGCCGGTCGCGTCAAAGGTGTAATCGGCCCCGCCGCCGGTCAGCTCCACCAGATGCGCGACCAGGTCGCCCTCGACCTCGGAGGGGTTGACGAAATCGGTCATGCCGAATTCCTCGGCCATCTTGCGCTTGTCCTCGTTCAGGTCGACACCGACGATCTGATCGGCCCCTGCCATGCGCAGACCCTGCACGACGTTGAGACCGATGCCGCCGAGACCGAAGACAATCGCGGTGCTGCCGATCTCGACCTTGGCGGTGTTGATCACCGCGCCGATGCCGGTGGTCACGCCGCAGCCGATATAGCAGATCTTGTCGAAAGGCGCGTCGTCACGGACCTTGGCCAGCGCGATCTCGGGCACCACGGTATGGTTGGCGAAGGTCGAGCAGCCCATGTAGTGGTGGATCGGCGTGCCATCCAGCATCGAGAATCGCGTCGTGCCATCGGGCATCAGCCCTTTGCCCTGCGTTTCACGGATCGACTGGCAGAGGTTGGTTTTCGGGTTCAGGCAGTATTCGCATTCGCGGCATTCGGGCGTGTAGAGCGGAATCACGTGATCGCCCGGTTTCAGAGAGGTGACGCCGGGCCCGACCTCCAGCACCACGCCCGCGCCCTCGTGGCCGAGAATGGCGGGGAATATGCCCTCGGGATCAGCGCCCGAGCGGGTGAATTCATCGGTGTGGCAAAGGCCGGTGGCCTTGATCTCGACCAGAACCTCGCCCTCCTTCGGGCCTTCGAGGTTCACTTCCATGATTTCCAGCGGTTTTCCGGCTTCCAAAGCCACGGCGGCACGGGTGCGCATGATTGTCCCTTTCCTGATGCTTGCTTGGGTCAAGCCTGTGCCAAAAGCGGTGGCTTTTCAATGGCGGTGATGGTGGGGGTTGTGCCGAATCTCTATATGTGTATATTGAACACTAATTAGAGGAGACACCCAACATGAAACGCCTTATTCTTGCCGCAGCCCTTGCCCTGACCGCCGCCCCGATGGCCAGCGCGCAATTCATTGCCACACCGGGTCAGTTCATGCCCACCCCCGAGGCCAACGCACACCCGGTCATCGGCGTCGGTGGCTGGACCGGCATCCCCCAGCCCCCCCGGAACGATGGTTGCGGTGCCGGTTCCATGCAGTCCTATGTCGGGCAGCCCCTGTCCTATGCCTATGCGACCGATGCCGCCATGAATGCCCGCATCCTGCGCCCCGGCATGATCACCAACATGATGTATGACGCGCAGTGGCTGAATTTCCACGTCGATGCAGGCGACACGATCACCCGCATCGCCTGCGGCTAAGGCAGAAGGATTTCCAGCCATGAAACGCCATATGCTCGCCACCGCCCTTGCCCTGACCGCCGCGCCGATGGCCAGTGCGGAAATCTTCATCACGCCCATAGCCCCTGAGCTTCCACCGGGAATCGCTTCTGAGCCGGTCGGTTGGGGTAACGATCCAAGCCAGCCCTGCGGCGCGAACTGGCTGCAAGGAATGGTTGGTCAACCCCTGTCCTATGCCTATGCCACCGATGCCGCGATGAACGCCCGCATCTTGCGGCCCGACGCGGTCGTGACGATGGACTACATCCCGCATCGCCTGAACTTCCATGTCGATAAGGCCGATATGATTTCGCGCATCGCCTGCGGCTGAACGCACGCCATTCAAGGAGACCCCGATATGAAACGCCACACCCTTGCCGCCACGCTCGCCCTGATTGCCGCCCCTGCCTTCGCCAATAGCGACCCGCAGCCTCCTGCCATGTTCCTGACGGCCGAGCCCGCCGCCGATACCTGCCATGCCGGTGCGCTGGCCTATCTGATCGGTGTCCCCGCCGAGAATGTCGACGGGCTGGAACAGATGGGCCGCGTCTCGTCCCCGCATTCAATAGGCACGACGGATTATCTGCCAAGCCGCCGGAACATCGGTGTCGATGAAAACGGCATCATCACCGGCGTGACCTGCGGCTGACCCGAAAAAGAGACCATAGACATGAAACATCTTCTCATCCTCACCGCCCTGGCCTTGCTGACAGCAGGGGCCGCACAGGCCAACCGCATCATCCAACCCTATTGTGGCGAAGGCAGCGCCTGCCAGGCAGCGATGGAAATCACCGCAAACTCGAACTATGCCGCCCTGAGCGCCAATGATGCCGGGCCAAGTTGGGAACTGGGCCCTGTCAGCCCAATTGCCGACTCGGTCGCCGTGTGTACCGCCACCGAAGGCTGCGACCCGGTCCTCCGCACCCCGGTTGTGGTTGGCAACGACTGTTCGCTGTCTGAACCTGAGAGCTTCCTTGGCCATCATATCTCGATCCTCGCGGACTATCCCGACCTGTGGGTGCGCGTCTTTGACCCTGATCACCTGGTCGGAACGACGGACAACCGGCCTGGACGGTTCAACCTGACCACCGATGCGGATGGGGTGATTGTCACCGCCGGTTGCGGATGACTTGCGCCCGGCGCTGATTCCCCCTATATCCCCCTCAACAGCGGCGCGTCGGCCTCCACCCCCGACGCTCCACCGGGAACTATCAACGGGCCGCGCGCCCGTTTTTTTGTGTTGGACCCATGTCAGACCTGATCGCCAAGACCACCATCGACAAACGCCTCGCCGAGATCGTCACCCCCGTCATCGAAGGGTTGGGGTTCGAACTGGTGCGCCTGCGCCTGATGAGCGGCAAGACCAAGACCCTGCAGATCATGGCCGAGCGCCCCGATGGCAGCATCGACGTCGATGATTGCGGCCAGATTTCCACCGCCGTCTCGGCGCTGATGGATGTCGAGGACCCGATCGAGGACAATTACGCGCTTGAGGTCTCCAGCCCCGGCATCGACCGGCCCCTGACCCGGCTCAAGGATTTCGATACCTGGCAAGGCTACGAGGCCAAGCTGGAAACCACCGAACTGATTGACGGGCGCCGCCGCTTCAAGGGCGAACTGGCGGGCGTCGAGGGCGATGAAGTGCTGGTCAACCTGTCCGAGGGCGGCGAGACCGTGACGGTCGGGCTGCAATTCGACTGGCTCAGCGATGCCAAGCTGGTGCTGACCGAAGACCTGATCAGTGAAATGCTGCGCCAACGCAAGGCGGCGGGACTTATTGACGAAACCCAATTCGACGAGATCGAAACAGAGATGCCTGACCGGGCGGAGGACTGAAGACAATGGCAATCACGTCTGCAAACCAGCTGGAACTGCTGCAAACCGCCGAGGCGGTGGCCCGCGAGAAGATGATCGACCCTGGCCTCGTGGTCGAGGCGATGGAGGAAAGCCTCGCGCGGGCCGCCAAGTCGCGCTACGGCTCGGAGCTGGATATCCGCGTCCATATCGACCGCAAGACCGGCCGCGCCACCTTCACGCGCGTGCGCACCGTGGTCGAGGAGGTGGAGAATCACTTCACCGAGTTGAGCGTGAAGGAAGCGCAGGAGTTCAAGGAAGGCGCGGTTGCCGGCGATGAGATCGTCGACGAGGTTCCGCCCGTGGAAATGGGCCGGATCGCCGCGCAATCGGCCAAGCAGGTGATCCTGCAAAAGGTGCGTGAGGCCGAGCGTGACCGCCAGTACGAGGAATTCAAGGACCGCGCCGGCACGATCATCAACGGCCAGGTCAAGCGCGAGGAATATGGCAATGTCATCGTCGACATTGGCCGGGGCGAGGCCGTGCTGCGCCGCAACGAGAAGATCGGCCGCGAAAGCTATCGCCCCAATGACCGCATCCGCGTCTATATCAAGGATGTGCGCCGCGAGCCGCGCGGACCGCAGATCTTCCTCAGCCGCACCGCGCCGGAATTCATGGCCGAGCTGTTCAAGATGGAAGTGCCCGAGATTTATGACGGAATCATCGAGATCAAGGCCGTCGCCCGTGACCCCGGCAGCCGCGCCAAGATCGCCGTGATCTCCTATGACAACGCCATCGACCCCGTCGGCGCCTGTGTGGGCATGCGCGGCAGCCGTGTGCAGGCCGTGGTCAACGAGCTTCAGGGCGAAAAGATCGACATCATCCCGTGGAACGAGGATGCGCCGACCTTCCTGGTGAACGCGCTGCAGCCCGCCGAGGTCTCCAAGGTGGTTCTGGACGAGGATGCGGGCAAGATCGAAGTGGTCGTGCCGGATGACCAGCTGAGCCTTGCGATTGGCCGCCGTGGTCAGAACGTGCGCCTGGCCAGCCAGCTGACCGGGCTCGACATCGACATCCTGACCGAGGACGAGGAAAGCGCCCGCCGCCAGGCCGAGTTCGCCGAGCGTACGCAGATCTTCATGGACAACCTCGACCTCGACGAATTCTTCGCGCAGCTTCTGGTTTCCGAGGGCTTCACCTCGCTGGAGGAGGTCGCCTATGTCGAGCAGGACGAACTTCTGGTCATCGACGGTGTCGACGAGGACACCGCGCAGGAATTGCAGGCCCGTGCCCGCGACTACCTGGAAGAGCAGAACAAGAAGGCTTTGGAACGTGCCAAGGAGTTGGGCGTTGAGCAGAGCCTCATTGATTTCGAAGGGCTGACCCCCCAGATGTTGGAGGCATTGGGCGAGGACGGCGTCAAGACGCTGGACGATTTCGCCACCTGCGCCGATTGGGAACTGGCCGGCGGCTGGACCACGGTGGACGGGCAGCGCGTCAAGGATGACGGGCTGCTTGAGAAATTCGATGTCAGCCTGGAAGAAGCGCAGAACATGGTGATGACCGCGCGCCTGCAACTGGGGTGGGTGACCATCGAGGAACTGGAAGAACGCGCCGCAGCCGAGGCGGAAGCCGAAGCCGCCGCCGCAGAAGAGGAGGCCGGAGCCTGATCGCAGGCTTCGGAACCTGACCGGAATGACCCGGGGTGGCCAAACCAGAACCAGCGATGAGCCCGAACGGCGCTGCATCGCGACCGGCGAAAGCCAGCCCAAATCCGGGCTGATCCGCTTTGTCGTGGGTCCGGACGAGACGATCGTGCCGGACCTGCTGGAAAAGCTGCCCGGTCGCGGCATCTGGGTCTCCGCGGATCCGGCGGCGCTGGCCAAGGCGGTGGAGAAGAACCTCTTCAGCCGGGGCGCGAAACGCAAGGTGACCCTGCCGGATGACCTGGTCGCCCAGGTCGAGGCGGGGCTGGCGCGCCGCGTGGTGGACCTGGTCTCGCTGGCGCGCAAATCGGGCCATGCGGTTGCCGGGTTCGAGAAGGTGAAGATATGGCTTGCCGAGGGGCGGGCCAAGGTATTGCTCCAGGCCGCCGACGGCTCGGAGCGTGGAAAAACGAAACTCTGGACGCCGGAGGGAGGCCGATATTTCGGCTGTCTGACGTCCCAGGAATTGGGTTTGGCTTTCGGCCGCCAAAGTGTGATACATGGCGCGCTGGCGGCTGGTGGACTCGAACGACGTGTTGTAGAGGAGGCCTCGAAGCTGCGGGGCCTGCGCGGCACATACGGCGAAAACCTCGCCGAGAAGGATGCGAAAGACGTATGAGCGATCAAGACGGTAAAAAAACCCTGGGGCTTTCCGGTGGCGCGCGCAATGGCCGCGTGAACCAGAGCTTCTCGCGCGGGCGGACGAAAAGCGTTGTGGTGGAAACCAAGCGCAAGCGTGTGGTCGTGCCCAAGCCCGGATCCTCGGGTGGCGGTGCTGGCGGTGAAGCCGTCAAGCGCCCCTCGGGCGTGTCCGACGCCGAGATGGAGCGCCGCCTGAAGGCGTTGCAGGCCGCGAAATCCCGCGAGGCCGAAGAGGCCGAGAACCGCGCCCGCGAGGAGCGCGAGCGCGAGGAGGAACGCGAACGCCGCCGCGCAGAGATCGAGGCCAAGGAACGCGAAGAGCGTGAGCGCGAAGAGGCGCTGAAGGCCAAGGAAGAGGACGACCAGCGCCGCCTGGCCGAGGAGGAATCGCGCCGCACCGCCGAAAAGGCCGCGACCGACGCCCCTGCCCCCGCGAAATCCGCCGATCCGCAGCGCGCGCCGGTCAACAAGCCCGGTACGCCAACGCCCCGCCGCGACAAGGATCGCGACGACAAGGGCGGGCGCGGCAAGGCCCCCGAGCGCGATGGTCGCCGCACCGGCAAGCTGACCGTGAACCAGGCGCTTGCAGGTCGCGATGGCGGACGCCAGCGGTCGATGGCCGCGATGAAGCGCAAGCAGGAGCGTGCCCGGCAGAAGGCCATGGGCGGCCCGGTCGAGCGTGAAAAGATCGTGCGCGACGTTCAGGTGCCGGATTCGATCATCGTCTCCGAGCTTGCCAACCGCATGGCGGAACGCGTCGCCGACGTGGTCAAGGCGCTGATGAACATGGGAATGATGGTCACGCAGAACCAGCCCGTTGATCAAGATACCGCCGAGCTGATCGTCGAGGAATTCGGCCACAACATGGTGCGGGTCTCCGATTCCGACGTGGAACAGGTCATCGACTCGGTCGAGGACAAGCCCGAGGATCTGGTCTCGCGCCCGCCGGTCATCACCATCATGGGCCATGTCGACCACGGCAAGACCTCGCTTCTGGACGCGATCCGCAACGCCAAGGTCGTCGCCGGAGAGGCGGGCGGCATCACGCAGCATATCGGGGCCTACCAGGTCACCACCGACAAGGGTGCGGTGCTGTCCTTCCTCGATACGCCGGGCCACGCGGCCTTTACCTCGATGCGCGCGCGCGGTGCCCAGGTCACGGATATCGTGGTTCTGGTCGTGGCCGCCGATGACGCGGTGATGCCGCAGACGGTGGAGGCGATCAATCACGCCAAGGCCGCGGGCGTCCCGATGATCGTCGCGATCAACAAGATCGACCGCCCCGCCGCCGACCCCAACAAGGTCCGCACCGACCTGCTTCAGCACGAAGTGGTGGTCGAGGGCATGTCGGGCGACGTGCAGGATGTCGAGGTTTCGGCCATCACCGGCCAGGGCCTGGACGACCTGCTGGACGCCATCGCGTTGCAGGCCGAAATCCTGGAACTGAAGGCCAACCCCGACCGCTCCGCCTCAGGCGCGGTGATCGAGGCGCAGCTGGATGTGGGTCGCGGCCCCGTCGCCACGGTTCTGGTGCAGAACGGCACCCTGAAACAGGGCGATATCTTCGTCGTCGGCGAACAATGGGGCAAGGTCCGCGCGCTGGTCGATGACAAGGGCGAACGTGTGAAAGAGGCCGGTCCGTCGGTTCCGGTCGAGGTTCTCGGCCTCAACGGCACGCCCGAGGCGGGCGACGTCCTGAACGTCGTCGACACCGAGGCACAGGCCCGCGAAATCGCCGATTACCGGACCCAGGCCGCCAAGGACAAGCGCGCCGCAGCCGGTGCCGCGACCACGCTCGATCAGCTTCTGGCCAAGGCCAAGGCGGATGAGAGCGTGGCCGAATTGCCGGTCTTGATGAAAGCCGATGTGCAGGGGTCCGCCGAGGCGATCGCGCAAGCGCTGGAGAAGATCGGAAACGACGAAGTGCGTGTGCGCATCCTTCATGCCGGTGTTGGTGCCATCACCGAAAGCGACATCACCCTGGCCGAAGCGTCCGGCGCACCGGTGATCGGCTTCAACGTCCGGGCCAATGCGCCTGCACGCAACGCGGCCAACCAGAAGGGTGTCGAGATCCGCTATTACTCGATCATCTACGATCTGGTGGATGACGTGAAAAAGGCGGCCTCTGGTTTGCTCTCGGCGGAGGTGCGCGAGAACTTCATCGGTTACGCCGAGATCAAGGACACGTTCCGCGTCACCGGCGTCGGCAATGTCGCGGGCTGCCTGGTGACCGAAGGCGTGGCCCGCCGCTCCGCCGGGGTGCGCCTCTTGCGCGACAACGTGGTGATCCACGAAGGCACGCTGAAGACGCTCAAGCGCTTCAAGGACGAAGTGAAAGAGGTCCAGTCCGGCCAGGAATGCGGCATGGCGTTCGAGAATTACGACGATATCCGCAAGGGCGATGTCATCGAGATCTTCGAGCGCGAAGAGGTCGAGCGCAGCCTGACCTGACACCGGGCCACGGGAAAAAGAGAAAGGCGCGCCGCCGGGTCCGGGGGCGCGCCTTTCTCGTTCTCGGTGACGGATCGCCTACTCGGACGCGTCCTCTTCCATTTCATCGTCCTCCATTTCATCGTCCTCCATCTCGTCGGGACCGAGCGAGACAATGAAGGCCCAGAGGTTGGCCACATCCTCTTCATCCACCCGCTGCGGGGACATCGCGCTGCGCAGGCGGCTGTTGCCGGTGTATTCGCGCAGGAACTCGGTGGCGTTCGGGACATACTCGCTGAAGGTCTCCTCATTCCAGACCAGCCCGGCCTCGGCGGCCTCAAGGATGCCGGGACCATAGCGGAAATCCTCGATGCTGGCGGCGGGACGCCCGGAGATGCCGTAGAGGTTCGGCCCGGTACGCCCGTTGCGGCCGGCCAGCACGTTGCCCTCGGGGTCGCGCACGACGTGGCAGGCGATACATTGGCGGAACGCCGCCTCACCGGCTTGGGGATCACCGGACGGGGCGGCCTCATCGCTGTCGGCAAACGCCATCGGCGCGGCCAGCACAGCGGCTGCAAAGCTAAGGGTACGGATCATTCTAGTCCTCCTGATAATCACATTCGCGCAGTGAGTGGGAATATAGTGCGCCATCGCGGCGGGGAAACCCGAAAGAATTGTCACGGGCGGGGCAGGGAGCCGAGTCGTGCCCGTGCCTTGCGGCCCCCTCCCTTGCGGCCACCCAGCCAGATGGTCATATAGGCCACGCAACCAAGGAGATCGGCATGAGCAATTCGGAGTTTCCCGGCTGGCACGGCACCACGATCATCGGCATCCGCAAGGGCGATGAGGTCGTTGTCGCGGGTGATGGCCAGGTCAGCCTGGGTCAGACCGTGATCAAGGGCTCGGCCCGCAAGGTGCGCCGCCTGTCTCCCGGCGGCTATGACGTCGTGGCCGGGTTCGCAGGCTCTACCGCCGATGCTTTTGCGCTGCTGGAGCGGCTGGAGGCCAAGCTGGAGGCCACGCCGGGTCAATTGCAGCGCGCCAGTGTCGAACTGGCCAAGGACTGGCGCACCGACAAGTACCTGCAAAAGCTGGAGGCGATGCTGATCGTGACCGACGGGTCGGAACTCTACGTCATTACCGGCGCGGGCGATGTGCTGGAACCCGAACACGGGATTGCCGCCATCGGATCGGGCGGCAACTATGCCCTCGCGGCCGCCCGCGCGATGATCGACACCGACAAGGACGCCGAGGAGATCGCCCGCAGCGCCATGCAGATCGCGGCCGATATCTGTGTCTATACCAACGGAAATCTGACGGTCGAGCGGATCGGCAAATGACCGACATCACCCGCGACGACATCCGCGCCGCCGTCGGCGCGGGCATGATGACCGAGGCGCAGGCGGCCTCGCTGGTGGCGCTTTCGCAGACCCGCAGCGGGGTGCGTCAGCACATGTCGGGGCTGGATGAGCCGTTCGAGCTGTTCCGTGGGTTCAACGAGGTCTTCATCATCGTGGGTCTCGTCATCCTCTATTCGGGCTGGCTTGGCGTCACCGGCATCACGCTGACCAACTTCACCGCCAACGGCTCCACCTGGACCTTGATCTACGCGCTGATCGCCATCGCGGTGATCGGCCTCCTGGCGTGGTATTTCACCCTGAAACGACGGATGGTCGGCCCCTCCATCGTTCTCGCAATCTTCTTCGCGCAGGCGGCGGGCCAGTTGGGGGCGGCGCTTGGCTGGATGATGCAGGCGAACCTGCCGCAATGGCTGACCATGGCGGCGGGCACGGCGACGGTGCTTCTTGGCGGCTATTACGCGATATTCCGGGTGCCGTTCACCATGGCGCTGATCGCGGGCGGCGTGTTCCTGACGGCCTTCGGGCTTGTCTCGCTTGGCGGCACCCTGCCCCAGGATCCGCGTGACATGTTCCTGCTGACCAATGACGGCCCCTTCGCGATCCTGACCATGGCGCTTGGGCTTGTCGGCCTGATCGTGGCGCTCTGGTTCGACATGAGCGACCCGCATCGCCTGACCCGCTGCGCGCAAAGCGGGTTCTGGCTGCATGTCATCGCCGCACCCGCCATCGTCAATACCGTGGCGCTGACGCTGTTCGAGATCGGCACCCTGCCGGCGCAGGCCAGCCTGATCGCCTTCGTCGCCGCCATGGCGATCTTTGCCATCGTGATCGACCGGCGGTCCTTCCTTGTCTCGGCGGTCGGCTATATCGTCGCCCTGTCGATGACGGTGATCGAGGATAACGCCTTCTTCGTCATCCTTGGCCTCGGCCTTGTCTTGGTGCTGCTTGGCGCGAAATGGGAAGCGATCCGCCGCACCGTCCTGAACGGCCTGCCCCGCTTTCCCGGCAAGACCCGCCTTCCCCCCTGGCAGATGCTGCCCAAAGAGGAGCCCGCACCATGACCGACATGACCCCGCGTGAAATCGTCAGCGAGTTGGACCGCTTCGTGATCGGCCAGAATGACGCCAAGCGCGCCGTGGCCGTGGCCCTGCGCAACCGCTGGCGGCGCAAGCAGCTGTCCGACGACCTGCGCGACGAGGTCTACCCCAAGAACATCCTGATGATCGGCCCCACCGGTGTCGGCAAGACCGAGATCAGCCGTCGCCTGGCCAAGCTGGCCCATGCGCCGTTCCTCAAGGTCGAGGCAACCAAGTTCACCGAGGTGGGCTATGTCGGGCGCGACGTGGAACAGATCATCCGCGATCTGGTCGACAACGCCATCATCCAGACCCGCGCCCATATGCGCGAGGAGGTCAAGGCCCGCGCCGAAGCCGCCGCCGAGGATCGGGTGATCGAGGCCATCGCCGGCACCGACGCCCGCGAGCAGACCCGCGAGATGTTCCGAAAGAAGCTGCGCGGCGGCCTGCTGGACGATCATGAGATCGAGTTGGACGTGGCCGACACCTCCAACCCGATGAGCATGTTCGAGATCCCCGGCCAGCCGGGGCAGAACATGGGGATGATGAACCTCGGCGACGTGTTCGGGAAAGCCTTCGGGGGGCGCACCACGCGGCGCAAGATGAAGGTGCGCGACAGCTATGACGTGCTGATCGGCGAGGAGGCCGACAAGCTGCTGGACGACGAGACCGTGACCAAGGCCGCGCTGGAAGCGGTGGAACAGAACGGCATCGTGTTTCTGGACGAGATCGACAAGGTTTGCGCCCGGTCGGATGCGCGCGGCGCGGATGTCTCCCGCGAGGGCGTGCAGCGCGACCTGCTGCCGCTGATCGAAGGCACCACCGTCTCGACCAAGCACGGCGCCGTGCAGACCGATCATATCCTCTTCATCGCGTCGGGCGCGTTCCATATCGCCAAGCCCTCGGACCTGTTGCCCGAATTGCAGGGCCGCCTGCCGATCCGGGTCGAGTTGCGCGCCCTGACGGAAGAGGATTTCGTGCGTATCCTGACCGAGACCGACAACGCCCTGACCCGGCAATACACCGCCTTGATGGCGACGGAGGAGGTGAAGGTCACCTTCACCGAGGACGGGATCAAGGCCCTGGCGGGGATCGCGGCGCAGGTCAATCAGAGCGTTGAGAATATCGGCGCGCGCAGGCTCTATACCGTGATGGAACGGGTCTTCGAGGAGCTCAGCTTCACCGCCCCCGACCGCACCGGGGACGAGATTGTCGTGGATGCCACGTTCGTCGACGATAATCTGGGCGAGCTGATGAAATCCGCCGATCTCAGCCGCTACGTGCTATAGGGGCTGCGAGTCTCCCCGCGATCGGTTAGGGCCGTTCAGATGATCCGTCCTCTCTTCCTTGTTCTGGCCGTGTTTGTTGCCTCCTGCGGGCCGCAACCGCGCATCGAAATGGTGCCGGATGAAACCCAGGTGACGGCGACGCGCACTGTCTTCGTCGCCACCAACCGCGCCTTCGAGGACCAGAGCTACAGCGCCGGACGCGAGTCCGAACTGGATTACACGAGATTCGAGGTCGCGATCCCGCCCGTGCGTGAGGTCGGCGAAATCTCCTGGGCCGAATACCGCTATGATCCGGAGACCGATTTCGGTGTCGTGCGGGCGGACCGCTTCGGCAGTGCCGGGGCCTTCCGCAGCCAGATCCGCCGCGAATTGCAGGCGCGACCCGTCGCCGACCGCGAGGTCGTGGTGTTCATCCACGGCTATTACAACAACTTCGCTTCGGGCCTCTTTCGCGTGGCGCAGATGGCGCATGACTACGACACGGCCGGCGTGGTTGCGCATTTCTCATGGCCCAGTGCGGGCAACCCGCTTGGCTATGTCTTCGACCGCGAAAGCGCGACATTCTCGCGCGATGCGCTTGAGGTGTTCCTGCGCGACCTCTCTGCCGCCGGGGCCGAAAGGATCCTCCTGATCGGGCATTCGGTCGGGGCCAGCCTGGCGATGGAAACCCTGCGCCAGATACGGATTTCGGGCAATGACGCGGTGCTGGACGATCTGTCCGGCGTTGTCCTGATTTCGCCCGATATAGACATCGAGGTGTTCCAGACACAGGCCCGCGCGCTGGAACCCCTGCCGCAGCCCTTCGTCATCATGACATCGCGCCAGGACCGCGCGCTGCGGCTGTCAGCGGGCATTACCGGGCGGCAGAACCGGCTTGGCAGCATCGGCACGCCCGAGGATGTGGCCGAATTCGAGATCACGCTGATCGACCTTTCGGCCTTCGAGGGCGGGGCGGGCGATTGGGCCAATCACGCGACCTTTGCCACCTCGCCGTCGTTGATCCGGCTGCTCGGGGGCTTCCCGACCTTCGGCGCGGCACAGGAAGAAAGCGCCATCGGCCTCGTGCCCGGAACGGTCCTGACGATCCAGAACGCGACCCAGATCCTGCTCAGCCCCGTCTTGCAATGACGCCGTTCACGACCTTCCTGCGCGACAATGCGGCGTTTCTTTTTGCGGGCGGGCTTCTGGCCTTCACCTCCAGCTTTGGACAGACCTTCTTCATCTCGATCTTCGCGGGCCAGATCATGGAGGAATTCTCGCTCAGCCATGGGCAGTGGGGCGTGATCTATTCCATCGGCACCGCGGCCTCGGCGGCGGTGATGTTGTGGTCGGGCGCGCTGACCGACCGGTTTCGCGTCAGGAACCTGGGGGTTATTGTGCTGCTTGGCCTTGCCGGGGCCTCTGTCGTCATGGCCGGAAACCCCTGGGGCTGGCTGTTGCCGGTGTCGATCTTCCTGCTGCGGCTGACCGGGCAGGGCATGACCAGCCACATCGCCACGGTCGCCATGGCGCGCTGGTTCGTGGCGACGCGGGGTCGGGCGCTGGCCGTGGCGGGAACCGGGATCGCCCTGGGCGAGGCGCTGCTGCCGCTGCTTTTCGTCTGGGTCATGGCCTTTGTCGACTGGCGGCTTCTGTGGCTGGCGGCGGGGCTGTTCGTGCTGATGGTGGTGCCGCTGATGCACCGGCTGCTGAGGCAGGAGCGTACGCCGCAATCGCTGGCGGAATCGGACAATGTCACGGGGATGCAGGACCGCCACTGGACCCGCGGCCAGATGCTGCGCCACCCGCTGTTCTGGTGCATGCTTCCCGCCATCATGGGCCCGTCTGCCTTTGTAACCGCCCTGTTTTTCCAGCAGGTTCACCTGTCCGAGATGAAGGGATGGAGCCATGTGTCCTTTGTCGCGCTGTTCCCTCTCTACACCACCGTGGTGACGGTGTTCATGCTGCTGTCGGGATGGGCCATCGACCGGTTCGGCACCGCGCGGCTGATGCCCTGGTATCAGGTTCCCATCGCGCTCAGCTTCCTCGTCATGGCCAGCGCCGAGGGCCTTCCTGGCGCGGCGCTGGCCTTTGCGCTGATGGGTGTAACCTCGGGCGCGAACGCCACACTGCCCGCCGCCTTCTGGGCCGAGTTCTACGGCACCCGCAACCTGGGCGGGATCAAGGCGGTGGCGACGGCGGCAATGGTCCTCGGGTCGGCCATCGGACCGGCGATCTCGGGGCTGTTGATCGACGCGGGCATGCCGTTCACGACGCAAATGTCAGGGATTGCGATCTGGTTCATCGCATCGTCGCTGCTCCTGACCTTTGGCGTGATCCGCGCCCGCCCCAGTCTAGCGCGAGCGGCGTAGATAGACGTAATAGGCGCCAGAGCCACCATGGCGCAGATGCGCCTCGCGGATTTCCAGGACCAGCCCCGACAGGGGGGCCGCGCGCAGCCAGGCGGGAACCTGGTGTTTCAACACGCCGCGCCGCGCGGGGATCGGGCCGGGATCGTCGCGATGTTTGCCCTTGCCGGTGATCACCAGGACCAACCGCTTGCCCTGCGCCTGTGCGCGCTGGATGAAACCGATCAGCGCGGGATGCGCCTGATCCAGCGTCATGCCGTGCAGGTCGATCCGGCCCTCGGGGCTCAGCTTGCCGCGCTTCATCTTCTTGTGGGTGGCGTGATCCATGCGGACGGGCGCCGCGGCCAGACGGTCCGAGATCGACGGCGACAGGCGGTGGCCGGGCAGGGAGGGCGGGGCGGTCTCGCCGATGCGGAAATCCTGCACCTTGAAATCCGGCTCCGGCGTCCTGGCCGGTGTCGGTTTCGGTTTTGGACGCGATTGGTCAAGAACGGGTTTCTTGGGCTGCGCATTGCGCGTCACGGTCTTGGCGACGGCGGACCACAGTTTCCTGTCCTCATTGCTGAGCGTCCTGGGCGGGCGTCGGGCCATGGCTCAAGCCTCCGGCACGGCCAGATTGGCAAGTTCGATCGGCAAGAGAACGATCATCCGGCCAGGGTCGCGGATGCGGCCCGCCTCGCGCCCCGCCGCGTCGCCGGTGCCGTAGAAGATGTCGGCGCGTTGCGGCCCCTGAATGGCGGACCCGGTGTCCTGCGCGATCATCAAGCGGCGCAGGGGGGCTTCGCCATCCTTCTCGATCCAGACCGGCGCACCGAGGGGCGTGAAATCGGGATCGACCGCAATGCTGCGCATGGTGGTGATGGAGCGGTTCATCGCACCAAGCGGGCCATCCTCCGGGTTGCGGGTGCGGATGACGCGGAAGAAGACGTAGGAGGGGTTGTGATACAGCAGGGCGCGCCCCTCGACGGGATTGCGCCGCACCCAGTTACGGATCACCTGCGCCGAGACCTGATGCGGCTGGTAGATGCCGCGCCGGACCAGTTCCTGTCCGACCGAGCGGTATTCATGCCCGTTGCGCCCGCCATAGCCGACCCGGATTACCGATCCGTCGCGCAGGCGGATGCGGCCCGACCCCTGGACTTGCAGAAAGAACAGCTCGACCGAATCGTCGACCCAGGCGATCTCCAGCCCGCGACCCTCCAGCACGCCGCTCTCCTCGATCTCCTGCCGCGTGCGCCAGAGGCCGGTGACCTCGGGGGGCAGGCGATAGACCGGGTAGCGAAAGCGCCCCGTGCGCACGCGCGAGCCGTCAAGCTCAGGCTCGAAGTAGCCGGTAAAGAGCGCGTCACCCTCGCCGCCGAACATGACGGGGCGGAAGAACAGCTCGAAAAACGTGCGGGCGGCGGGGCGTTGTTGGGCGAGGGCACAGAGGCGGAGCCACTCGCCATCCGTCATGTCTGGGCAGGTGTTCAGGAACACATCGAGCGCGGCCTCGTGATCATCCTCGGCCCAACCGTCGAGATCGTCGAAGCGGAGGATCTCGGCACTAACCTGGGGCATGGCGGGCGTTCCGATGCTGGCGAAAAGCGATACCAGCAGTGCTATCAGCCCGCCGCGCATGGGTCATCCGCCAGTGGCAACCAGGACCCAGTTCGGGTTGTCGCTGCCCATCTCGCGGGCAAAGGTCCAGATATCGCGCTGCCGCTTGATGGCGTTGGGGTCGCCTTCGACAACCTCGCCCTCGGCATTGCGCACGACCGAGGTCAGTTCGCCGACGAAGCGGATGGTGATCTGCGCCTCGCTGGTGGCGCGGTCAAATTCGGCCTCTTGCAGGGTCAATTCGCGCACACCGACGAAATTGGCGTCGATTGTCAGGCCCTGCGCCTCGCGCTCGGAAATGACGGATTCGAACGTCTCCATCACGTCATCGGCCAAGAAGGGGCGCAGCCCGTCGACATCACCGTTCTCGAACGCCATCAGGATCATTTCATAGGCGCCGCGCGCACCGCCCAGGAATTCCGAGACGCTGAAGCCGGGTTCGGCCATCTTCATCGCGGCCAGCGCCTTGGCCGAATTGCTGCCATCCTCGACATGGTCGGTGATGTCACGGTCGGGGCCACCCTCAATCACTTCGAAATCGCGGCGACGGTCGGGGCGGCTGCGCTCCACCGGGCGCATCGGTTCCGATTCGTGGCCTTCCCGCGTGCCCAACACGCTGCGCAGCTTGAGGATCAGGAATATCGCGATCCCGGCCAGCACCAGCAATTGCAGAAGCGAAGAATTCATCGCGGGACACCTCTTGTCTCGGTTGTGGCCTTACATATTCGGACCAATCACACATATGTAGGCACGGGGGACGGGCAAGTCCATGTGGCAGAGCCGCGAGTTTCCGCCCTTTTGGCCAGAAAGGAACGCATATGTGGCTGTTTTTTCTTTTCGTCGGTGTGCCGATCCTCGAGATCGCCCTGTTCATCCAGGTCGGCGGCTGGCTTGGCCTGTGGCCGACGCTGGCCATCGTGGTCGCCACGGCGTTTGCAGGCACGATGATGGTGAAGTCGCAGGGCGCACAGGCATTGGCGAAATTGCAGCGCAGTTTCAATGACCTGACCGACCCGACCGAGCCGCTGGCCCATGGCGCGATGATCCTGTTTTCCGGCGCGCTCTTGCTGACGCCGGGGTTTTTCACCGACGCGCTTGGCTTTGCGCTGCTGTTTCCGGGCGTGCGCCGTTTCGTGATGCGCCAGATCGGCAAGCGGATCGAGGTCCGCTCGGTCGTGTCGGGGCAGGAGCGATGGCGCGCGCGACCCGACGACGATGTGATCGACGGCGACTACGAGGTCGAGGGGAGGGAGCGGCGCAGCCCCACGGACCTGACCAGGCATTGAGGCCCCCAGACGGGTCTGGTAAACCGCGCCATGAACATTTGATGGGAGAGCCTGATGGCCGAAGAAAACGGGGCCGAAAGCCCGGAAACCACCGCCGGACAGGATACGCCGGTGATGCCGAAGATGCAGATCCTGGGCCAGTTCGTCCGCGATCTGTCCTTCGAGAATATCGCCGCGCAGAAAGGCGTGCAGGGCAATACGCAGCCCGAGGTTCAGATGCAGATCGGCGTCGAGGGGCGCAAGCGTCAGACCGAGAACCAGTATGACGTGGTGATCAAGCTGAAGATCGACAGCAAGACCAAGGAAGACAACCAGCAGATTTTCCTGATCGAGATGGAATACGCCGGGATCTTCCAGATCGAGAACATCAAGCAGGAGCAGTTGCACCCGTTCCTGCATATCGAATGTCCGCGGATGCTGTTTCCTTACGTCCGGCGCATCGTGTCCGACGTGACCCGCGATGGCGGTTTCCCGGCGCTAAACCTCGACAATGTCGATTTCATCCAGGTTTACCGCAACGATCTGGCCCGCCGCGCGCAGGCCAAGCCGCACGCCGACGCCTGAAGCATGTCGCTCAAAAGTGGGAACCGGTTTTGAGCCTCTCGGACATGCGACTCTAAGACCGGTTCCAGACAGCGCCGTCGCCCAACTCGTCTACAAAGGCGGCATGGGCGGCGGCTTCTTCTTCTGTAAGACGGGATGGCAGCGGGGTCGGACGCGGCCGGGGGCGCCATCTCTCGGTATCCTGTCCTAGCCCCTGATCGCGACTGCGTGTGTTCAGCACCAAACCCGGTTGCCGACCGCCGATCAGTTCCAGATAGACCTCGGCCAGGATCTCGGAATCGAGCAGTGCGCCGTGCTTCTCGCGCGCGGAATTGTCGATCCCGAAGCGACGGCAGAGCGCATCGAGGGATGCGGGCGAGCCGGGGAATTTCTTGCGCGCGATGGCCAGCGTGTCCAGCGCCTGGGTGTCGGGCAGCTTGCGCAGTTTCGCCCATTCCAGCTCGGCGTTCAGGAACTTCATGTCGAAGCCTGCATTGTGAATGACCAGTTGCGCGTCGCCGACGAAATCCAGAAACTCCTGCGCGATGGCGCGGAAGACAGGTTTATCGCGCAGGAATTCATCGCCCAACCCATGCACCGCGAAGGCCGATTCCGGCATCGCCCGTTCGGGGTTGATGTATTGGTGATAGACCCGGCCCGTGGGCATGTGGTTGAGCAACTCAACCCCCCCGATCTCGACGATCCGGTCGCCTTCTGCCGGTTCGAACCCCGTGGTTTCGGTATCCAGAACGATCTGCCGCATCACATGCCTTTCGTCAGGTTGTCGATCAACGCATCCACCTTCTGCCGCGTCACGTCACGGTCGTAGGTTTCGATAACATAGTCTGCCCGTTGCCTTTTTTCCCGATCCGGCACCTGGCGGGCGAGGATCGAAGCGAATGTCCTTTCGGTCATGCCGGGCCGCTCCAGCACGCGGCGGCGCTGTTCCGTGGCATCGACCGAGACCACAAGAACCGCGTCCATCGCATCCGCCGCGCCGGTTTCATAGAGCAAGGGGATATCGAGGACCACCAGCGGGGCATCGGAATGCGCCGCCAGGAAATCGGCGCGGTCCTGCGCGACGAGGGGATGCACGATAGCCTCGATCTGTTTCAGGGCCGTGTCGTCGCGCGTCATCCAATCCTTGAGCGCCCCGCGATCCACGGCACCGTCCGTCACCGCCTGGGGGCAGATTTCCGCGATTTCGGGCCCCGCCGCGCCACCGGCCTGGTAGAGGCGATGCACCGCCGCGTCGGCATCCCAGACCGGCACACCGGCGCGGCGAAAGAAATTGGCCGTGGTCGTCTTGCCCATCCCGATAGAGCCGGTGAGACCCAGGACAAAGCTCATTCCTGCCCCAACATCACCGCGCGCAATTCGTCGTCAACCTCGGGCTTCTTGCCGAACCAGCGCTCGAAACCGGGAGCCGCCTGATGCAGCAGCATTCCCAAGCCATCGACAACATGGCAGCCGATCGCAGCCGCATCGCGCAGGAGGTCGGTTTCCAGCGGGTTATAGACAATATCGGCCACGACCGTGCGCGGGTAGAGATTGTCGAGGTTGATATGCAGCGGCTGGCCGCCCGCCATGCCAAGCGAGGTGGTATTCACAAGAAACGCCGTGTCGGGCAACACATCGGGAATGCGGGTCCAGTCCGTGACCTGCACCCGCGCGCCGAAATGCTGGTGCAGCGCGTCGGCGCGGCTGCGGGTGCGGTTGACCAGGAAGATATGCGGGCATCCCTCGGCCAGCAGGGTGCAAACAATCGCCCGCGCCGCGCCGCCGGCACCCAGGACCAGCGCGGCCCCCTCATCGGCGCGCCAGCCGGGGGTGTATTGTTTCACGTTCTCGATAAAACCCGCGCCATCGGTATTATCCGCCTGCAAACGCCCGTTCGCGGTGAAGGTCAGCGTGTTCGCCGCCCCGATCAGCGCCGCGCGGTCGGTCACGCCATCGGCGATCTGCAACACGGTTTCCTTGTGCGGGATGGTGACGTTGACGCCGGAAAACCCAAGTTCCGGCAACAGGCGCAGCGTTTCATGCAGATTGTCGCGCGTCACATGCAGCGGCACGTAATGCCCGTCTATGCCATAGCGATCCAGCCAATGGCCATGCAACCGGGGCGAGCGGCTATGCGCGATCGGATCGCCGATCACACCGGCAAGCAGCAATTTGTCACTCATCCCTCGATCACCCCCCTCTGGGTCAGGTAACCGATCAGCTCCAGCAATGGCAAACCCAGAACGGTGAAATAGTCGCCCTCGACCCGCGAGAAGAGGCGCACGCCCTCCTGCTCCAGCTTGTAGGCCCCGACGGAATCGGCGATGCCGGGCCAGTTGCGGCTCATGTATTGGGCGATGTAGTCGTCGCTGAGGTTGCGCATTTCCAGCCGGACCTGGCCGACATGCCGCCAGACAGGGTGTTCGTTCTCGTAGATCACAACGGCGGAGTGCAGCTTGTGGCTCTGGCCGCGCAGTTCGATCAGTTGCGAAATCGCGGCTTCCACGTTCTTGGGTTTGGAAAGCAGCTTGCCACGAAATTCCAGCACCTGATCGCAGCCGATCACCATCGCGTCGGCGTGTTTCTGTGAGACCTTGCGGGCTTTGTATTCGGCCAGGGCATCGGCGATGTCATGCGGCGTGGCCCCCTCCTGAAGCATCGCGGCCTTGATCGCCGCCTCGTCGATCCGGGCGGCCTGCGTCTTGAACCGGATCCCCGATTGCTTGAGCAGCGACTGACGGACCTCGGACGCCGTGGCGAGGATGAGCGCAGGCATTGGATAACTCTCTGAACAAGTCACGGGAAAACCGCTTGGATGGGATCTGTATAACTCCGCGATTCAGCGAAATCCACGGAAGTTGGCCGGGTTATGCCGCTTTTGCGCGGGAGTTACCCTTGGGGGCAATCGCCGCACCGGGACCGGTGAAGAAACCGGGGCCCCGCGTGAGTCGGCCACAGGATTTCCACAGATTGATCCGGCATGGGTCTTGGATATTTATTATTGTTATCAGTCCTATAAGTGAATTGATCCAAGATTGATCAGATTTGCCTGGATCTCGGATGCCCTGTGGACAGGTCTGTGCAGCGATACGGCCAAACCGAGTTATCCCTGTTATCCAGAGGCCCAACAACAACATCATCTTTTCTTTCTTAAATATTTATTATTGAAGAGGTACAGCGAAGGAGTGTGACATGATCGGTGAATATCTGGCCGCGGCCTACCCCTGGACCAAGAGCTTGCATGTCATCTCGGTCATCGCCTGGATGGCCGGGTTGTTCTACCTGCCGCGTCTCTTCGTCTACCACGCGGAGAAGGTCGGAGCCGGCACCGAAACCGACGCCCTCTTTCAGACCATGGAATACCGTCTGCTGCGCGCGATCATGAACCCGGCGATGATCGCCACCTGGGTGTTTGGCCTCGGCCTGGTCTTCACGCCCGGTGTTGTCTACTGGGGCGATGTCTGGCCCTGGATCAAGGCGGCGGCGGTATTGGTGATGACCTGGTTCCACCATTGGCTGGCCTGGCGCCGCAAGGACTTCGCCAAGGGGGAAAACACCCGGTCCGGGCGCAGCTACCGGATCTGGAACGAGGTGCCGACCGTGTTGCTGATCGTCATCGTCGTCTCGGTCATCGCGCGGCCTTTCTCCTGAGACGGTTGACTTTGCGCCCAAGCGGCCTTAACTCGCGGGTCAACGGGGCCGTCCGGCCCATGTTGTTTCCCATTGAAAACTGCTCCATTGGCGCGCCGATACCCGGCTGAGCCATGCGAGGGACGAGATTATCCGCATGACAATTGACGAGCTTGAGCCCATCGAACAACTGAATCTGGCTGACCTGAAAGCCAAGTCTCCCAAGGATCTTCTGGCGATGGCCGAAGAGCTGGAGATCGAGAACGCCTCGACCATGCGCAAGGGCGACATGATGTTCTCGATCCTCAAGGAGCGGGCCGAGGATGGCTGGGAAATCTCGGGCGATGGTGTGCTTGAGGTTTTGCAGGACGGGTTCGGCTTCCTGCGCTCGCCCGAAGCGAACTACCTACCCGGCCCCGATGACATCTATGTCTCGCCCGAGATGATCCGCAAACACAGCTTGCGCACCGGTGACACGGTTGATGGCGTGATCAACGCCCCGCGCGAGAATGAGCGCTATTTCGGGCTGGTGAAGGCCACCAAGATCAACTTCCAGGATCCCGAGCAGGCCCGCCACAAGATCAACTTCGACAACCTGACGCCGCTTTACCCCGATGAGCGGTTGCAGATGGAAACGGCGGACCCGACCACCAAGGACCGTTCGGCCCGGATCATCGACCTGGTCGCGCCCATCGGCAAGGGCCAGCGCTGCCTGATCGTGGCGCCGCCGCGGACGGGCAAGACGGTGCTATTGCAGAACATCGCCCATTCGATCGAGCAGAACCATCCGGAATGCTACCTGATCGTGTTGCTGATCGACGAACGGCCGGAAGAAGTCACCGACATGCAGCGCTCCGTGAAGGGTGAAGTCGTTTCCTCCACCTTCGATGAGCCCGCGACCCGTCACGTGGCCGTGGCCGAGATGGTGATCGAAAAGGCGAAACGCCTGGTCGAACACAAACGCGACGTTGTGATCCTGCTCGATTCGATCACCCGCCTGGGGCGCGCCTTCAACACGGTCGTTCCGTCCTCGGGCAAGGTTTTGACCGGTGGTGTCGATGCCAACGCGTTGCAACGGCCCAAGCGGTTCTTCGGCGCCGCGCGGAATATCGAGGAGGGCGGATCGCTGACCATCATCGCCACCGCGCTGATTGATACCGGCAGCCGCATGGACGAGGTGATCTTTGAAGAGTTCAAGGGCACCGGCAACAGCGAGATCGTGCTGGATCGCAAGGTCGCCGACAAGCGTGTTTTCCCGGCCATGGACATTCTCAAATCCGGCACGCGGAAAGAGGATCTGCTGGTGGACAAGGCTGACCTGCAAAAGACCTTCCTGCTGCGCCGCATCCTGAACCCGATGGGCACCACGGATGCGATCGAGTTCCTGATCTCGAAGCTCAAACAGACTAAGACAAACTCGGATTTCTTCGATTCGATGAACAGCTGACCGAACGGTCGGAGGCCCCCGCAATGGACACGATCTATGCCCTGGCCACCGCGCCGGGCAAAGCTGGCGTCGGGGTGATCAGGATTTCAGGTGAACAGGCGACCCGGATCGGGCAGGCCCTGGCCGGGTCGCTGCCCGCCATCGGGGCCGCGCGGCTGCGCGTCTTGCGGGACGGGGCAGGCGGGCATCTGGACGATGCGCTTGTGATCCGCTTTGCGGCCCCGAACAGCTTCACCGGCGAGGATGTGGTCGAGTTCCAGACCCATGGCAGCCCGGCGACGATCAAGGCGGTTCTTGCAGCGATTGAGGCGACGGGTCTGGCGCGACTGGCAGAACCGGGGGAGTTCACCCGTCGCGCGCTTGAGAACGACCGGATGGACCTGGCGCAGGTCGAGGGGCTCGCCGATCTGCTGGATGCCGAGACCGAGGCGCAGCGGGTTCAGTCCCTGCGCGTGCTCTCCGGGGCCTTGGGCGATCTTGTAGAAGACTGGCGCGCCGACCTTCTGCGGGCGGTGGCTTTGCTGGAAGTGACGATTGATTTCGCGGATGAAGAAGTGCCGGTCGACGTGGCCCCTGAGGTGCTGGAACTGATCGGCAGGGTGGGTGCGTCACTGCATCGCGAGATTGCAGGCGTCGAGGTGGCAGAGCGCATTCGAGATGGGTTCGAGGTTGCGATCCTTGGCGCACCGAACGCTGGAAAATCCACACTTCTCAACATGTTAGCAGGTCGTGAGGCGGCCATTACCTCGGATGTCGCGGGCACCACGCGCGATGTGATCGAGGTGCGCATGGATTTGCGCGGCCTGCCCGTGACGTTTCTGGATACCGCCGGATTGCGCGAGTCGAGCGACGTGGTTGAACGGATCGGGATCGAGCGTGCCCGCGCCCGGGCCGAAGCGGCCGATCTCCGCGTTTTCCTGAAGTCCGAGCCAGATGAAGTGCCGCCAATTCCCTTGCGGAAAGAGGATTTGGTTCTGCAAGGCAAAGCTGATAAATACCCCGATCTGGGGGATGGAATCTCCGGTTTGACAGGCGCGGGGGTGGACAGGCTGATCGACACGCTCGCGGCGAGACTTGAGGCGCGGACGGCGCGTGCGGCAACCGCGACCCACCTGCGCCATGCCCAGGCAATGATTGGGGCGGTTACTGCGTTGGAGGCGGCGCAGGCTGAAGTTCGGGCCGGGGCGGAGCGGACAGAGTTGGCGGCGGAGCAGTTACGCCACGCGGTGCGGCGCCTGGATGCTCTGATCGGGCGAATGGATGTTGAGACGGTGTTGGGCGAGATCTTTTCGCGCTTCTGTCTCGGGAAATGAGGTGTTTCACGTGAAACATTCCGATTTCGATGTTGTGGTGATCGGCGGCGGCCATGCCGGTGCAGACGCGGCGCATGTTGCTGCGCGGGCCGGGGCGCGGGTTGCTTTGCTGACGCTGCGCGCCGATGCGATTGGCGTCATGTCCTGCAATCCGGCCATTGGCGGCTTGGGCAAAGGCCATCTGGTGCGCGAGATCGACGCGCTCGGCGGCGCCATGGGACGGGTGGCGGATGCGTCTGGTATCCAGTTCCGGCTGCTCAATCGTCGCAAGGGTCCGGCAGTGCAGGGGCCACGGACGCAATCGGATCGCAAGCTTTATAAACAGGCGATGCAAGCCGAGCTTTCCGGTCTCGACGGCCTGACGGTGATCGAAGGCGAGGCGGCCGATTTCCTGATGGAGAGGGATCGCGTTCGCGGTGTTCGGCTTGCCGACGGCTCGGAAATTTGGACCGGTGCCGTGGTTCTGACCACGGGGACTTTCCTGCGCGGTGTCATCCATATCGGCGATGAAAAGCGGCCCGGTGGCCGGATGGGCGACAAGCCCTCGGTCCTGCTGGCCGAGCGGATCGACAGTTTTGGCCTGCCGCTTGGGCGTTTGAAAACGGGGACGCCGCCACGACTGAACGGGCGCAGCATCAACTGGGACGTGCTGGACAGCCAGCCGGCCGATGAAGTTCCGGTGATGTTCTCGTTCCTGTCCAACGGGCCACAGGTTCGTCAGATCGCCTGCGGCATCACCCACACGAACGCGCAAACACATGAGATCATCCGCGATAACCTCGCGCGCTCGGCCATGTATGGTGGGCATATCGACGGCGTCGGCCCACGTTATTGCCCGTCGATCGAGGATAAGATCGTGCGGTTTGCCGACAAGGACTCCCACCAGATTTTCCTTGAACCGGAAGGGCTGGATGATGACACGATCTATCCAAACGGGATCTCCACGTCGCTGCCCGTCGATGTGCAGGAGGCCTATGTTCGCTCGATCACCGGTCTGGAAGCGGTCGAGATCCTGCAACCGGGTTATGCGATTGAATACGATTACGTCGATCCCCGCGCCCTGACGCCTGAATTGCAGGTCAAGGATGTGCCCGGTCTCTACCTTGCGGGACAAATCAACGGGACAACCGGTTATGAGGAGGCCGCCGCGCAGGGGTTGGTCGCGGGCTTGAACGCCGCGCACCAGGCGCTCGGGCGCGACCCGGTGCAATTCAGCCGCGCGGAGAGCTATATCGGCGTGATGATCGACGATCTCGTGACGCGGGGGGCTTCCGAACCCTACCGCATGTTTACTTCCCGCGCCGAATTTCGTCTGACCTTGCGCGCGGACAATGCGGATCAGCGTCTGACGCCCCTGGCCATGGCACTTGGGCTCGCCAGCCCGGAGCGAATTACGCGGTTCGAGGACAAGATGGATCGGCTGGCCAAGGGCTATGACGTGATGCGCGGGCAGCGCGTCACGCCGTCAGAGGCCCGCAAACACGGGTTGAACGTCAATCAGGACGGACAGAGGCGCACGGCATTGGAGCTGTTGGGGTTCCCGGACATCACGATGGATGACCTTGCGGCGATCTGGCACGAGGTGGCCGCGCTGGATGTGGAAACCAAAGCACAGCTTTCGCGGGAGGCCCTCTACGCCAGTTACATCGAACGCCAGAAATCCGATGTCGCTGCCTTGAAGCGGGATGAGGCGCACCGGATTCCGGAGGGGTTCATTTATGACGGGATTGACGGGCTGTCGAATGAATTGCGCGGTAAACTTGCACGGATTCAACCGCAAACACTGGGACAGGCGGGGCGGATCGACGGGATGACCCCCGCGGCGCTGACCTTGCTGCTGATGAAACTGCGCCAGGCGGAGCGCAGGCGCGCATGACGGATGACGCGGCGAAGGCGTGGTTCGCGGCCCATGTTTCACGTGAAACACTGGAGCGCCTGCAGATCTACGCCGAGGAGCTGGTGAAATGGCAAAAGGCGATCAATCTCGTCTCGGCCAGCACCTTGCCGGACCTCTGGACGCGCCATTTCCTGGATTCGGCGCAGATTTTCGCCCATGCCAATGGGAAAACGGGTCATTGGGTCGATATCGGCTCCGGCGCCGGCTTTCCCGGATTGGTCTGTGCCGCAATGGCAGGGCCAGAGAGGCGCTTCACCTTCATCGAATCCGACCTGCGCAAGGGCAGCTTCCTGAACAGCACCGCGGCGAAGATGGGGGTGAAGATAAGGGTTCTCTCGCAACGGATCGAGGACGCCGCGCCGCAGAACGCCGACATCCTCAGCGCCCGTGCCCTGACCTCATTGAGCGGGCTTTGCGCCTTCGCGGAGCGACATCTTGCCCCTGACGGTGTTGCGCTCTTCCTAAAGGGGGCAACACATGCGAAGGAAATCGAGGAAGCACTTGAGGCCTGGACGATGAAGATGGACAGTCTTCCCAGTCGGACGGCCGATGGGGCCGTGATTCTGAAAATCGGAGAGATCAGCCGTGCCTGAACCCATGCGCCCGCGCTGCATTGCCATCGCCAACCAGAAGGGCGGGGTGGGCAAGACGACCACAGCCATCAACCTGGGCGCTGCCCTTGCTGCCGAAGGCCAGCGCGTGTTGATCATCGACCTGGACCCGCAGGGCAACGCCTCCACGGGTTTGGGAATCGACGCGGATCAGCGAAACTATACCACCTATGACCTGCTGATCGAGGGCATGGCCCTGCAGGAAATCGTGCTGCCGACCGAGGTGGAAGACCTCTGGATCGCGCCTGCGACGACCGATCTGAGTTCCGCAGACGTGGAGCTTGTGGCCAATGAAAACAGGGTTTTCCTGCTGAAGGACGCGCTTGCGCCCGAGTTTTTGCAGGGGTTCGACATCGTCCTGATGGATTGCCCGCCGTCGCTGAACCTTCTCACCGTCAATGCGATGGCCGCCGCCGATGCGGTTCTGGTGCCGCTCCAGACCGAATTCTTTGCGCTGGAAGGACTGTCGCAACTGATGATGACCATCCGCGAGGTGCGGCAATCGGCCAATCCCCGGCTGCGCATCGAGGGCGTCGTGCTGACCATGTTCGACATGCGCAACAATCTCTGCCGTCAGGTCGAAGAAGACGCGCGCGCAAACCTGGGGGAGCTGGTCTACGAGACGCGGATTCCGCGCAATGTCCGGCTCAGCGAAGCGCCGTCCTACGCAATGCCGATCCTGCAATACGATCCAAATTCGCGCGGCAGCGAAGCCTACATAAACCTGGCGCGAGAGGTTCTTTCGCGGCAGTTGCAACCCGCCTGACAGGAGAAGACCATGGCAAATCGAGACAGACGCGGGCTTGGGCGGGGATTGTCGGCGCTGATGGCGGATATTCCGCAGGGCGATAGCGAAGCGCCGACCCCGGATGCGCCGCGTCGCGCGGATATGCAGGTGCCGATCGAACGCGTGCGCCCGAACCCCGATCAGCCGCGCCGCGCTTTCACACAGGAAGCCTTGGAGGAATTGGCCGCGTCAGTGCGCGAGAAGGGGATCATCCAACCGCTGATCGTGCGCCCCGATCCTGACGCCGAGGGGCATTTCCAGATTGTTGCGGGCGAACGCCGCTGGCGGGCGGCCCAGATGGCGCAACTGCACGAAGTCCCGGTGATCGTGCGGGAATTTGACGATACGGAAGTCCTGGAAGTCGCGATTATCGAGAACATCCAGCGCGCCGACCTAAACCCGATCGAGGAAGCAACGGGCTATCGCCAGTTGATGGAGCGGTTTGACCAGACCCAGGAACACCTGGCCAACGCGATGGGCAAAAGCCGGTCGCATATCGCCAACCTGATGCGGCTCCTGTCGCTGCCCGACGAGGTGCAGACGATGCTGCGCAACAGCCAGCTTTCGGCGGGCCATGCGCGGGCCTTGATCGGTCGAGACGATGCGGTTGACCTGGCGCGTGAGATTGTGCGCAAGGGCCTGTCGGTTCGCGATGTCGAGACCCTGACACGGAAAAAGAAGAAAGCCGATACAGGCGGCGGTCGAACTGGTGCACGGCCCGAAAAGGATGCCGACACTGTCGCGTTGGAGGGCGATCTGAGCGCCGCCATTGGCAAGCCCGTGACCATCGACCATGATGCGGAGAGCGGCAGCGGTCATGTGAAGATCCGCTACACGGATCTGGCGCAGCTGGACGATATCATCCAGATCCTGAACCGCGGCTAGGCCAGAAGTTCCCGCAAGATCGCGTTCAATACGGGGCGGCCCTGATCCGTGGCCGCAATCCGATCCTTCGTGACGGTCAGGAAGCCATCCTCCTGAAGCCAGGCCAGCGCGCCCTCAGGCAATCCCGCGCCGTTCAGTGCCTCGAATCGACTGCGGGAGCTGCCTTCGCGCAGGCGCAGGCTCATCATCAGGTATTCGACCGCCTGATCGGCGGGCGTAATCACCTCTGTTGACGCCGTTCCGGTGCCGGTCGTCTCCACCTGGATGAGCCAGGTCAATGGGGCGAGGGCGGTTTCGGTGGCGTGACGACCGCTTGCATCCGTTAGCCGCCCATGCGCGCCGGGACCAATCCCGATGTAGTCTCCACCGCGCCAATAGATCAGGTTATGGCGGCTTTCGGCCATGTCGCGGGCATGGTTCGAGATCTCGTATCCGCCCATACCGGCGGCCTCGCACAGGTCCTGCGTGACGAAATACATTGCCGCGGCATCATCATCGGGCGGCAGGCCGCGCAACCCCCCGCGCGCGTGTCGATCCCCGAAGGCCGTGCCGTCCTCGATGGTCAGCTGGTAGAGCGACAGGTGATCTATCGCCATATTGAGAGCCTGTTTCAGCTCCCGCCGCCAATCCTCGATCCCTTGATTCTGCCGGGCATAGATCAGGTCGAAACTGACCCTGTCAAAGAGGTTACGGGCGGTGTCATAGGCCGCCAGCGCCTCGGCCACGCTGTGCAGTCGCCCAAGCCGCTTGAGATCCGGATCATTCAGCGCCTGAATACCCATCGAGATACGATTGACGCCCGCGTCGCGATACCCGGCAAAGCGTCCTGCCTCGACGGAGCCGGGATTGGCCTCAAGCGTGACCTCGAAACTGTTGGATACGGGCCAGGTTAGCCGAATCTCTTCAAGAATCGCGTGAACCAGATCGGGATTCATCAGGGAAGGGGTGCCGCCTCCAAAAAAAACCGTATCGAGATGGCGGCCCCTGGTGATCTCTCCATAGCGGCGGATTTCGGACAGGTAGGCGCGTTGCCACCGATCCTGGTCGATATGGGCCGAGACATGGCTGTTGAAATCGCAATAGGGGCATTTCGACTGGCAGAAGGGCCAATGCAGGTAGAGGCCGAACCCGCCCTCGGGCTGCATTTCAGCGGTCAAGTGCCGCCACCAGTTTGCGGAAGGCATCGGCGCGGTGGCTGATCCGGTTCTTCTCGTCCCGGTCCATCTCGCCGAAAGTCGTAACATAGCCTTCTGGTTGGAAAATCGGGTCATACCCATGACCCTGATCGCCGCGCATGGGCCAGACCAGTTCGCCCTTCATCACGCCGGGAAAGACTTCATCATGGCCATCGGGCCAAGCCAGGACCAAGGTGCAGCAAAACCGCGCGGTATGCGGGGCGGGGACACCCGACGCGACCAGCCTCTCATGCGTCTTGGTCATCGCCTTCACGAAGTCGCGGCCCGTCGGCGTCTCGGCCCAATCGGCGGTGTAGACACCGGGCGCGCCGCGCAGGGCGTCGATCTCGATCCCCGAATCGTCGGCCAGCGCGGGCAGGCCGGTGGCCTTCGCGGCGGCATGTGCCTTGATGCGGGCATTCACCACAAAGGTAGTGCCGGTTTCCTTGGGTTCGGGCAGGTCGTGGGCTTCAGCGGAGGTCACCGCGATGCCGAGCGGTTGGAGGAGATGCGCAATCTCCTCCAGCTTGCCCTGGTTATGGGTCGCAATCAGCAAGGTATCGCCGGTAAAGCGCCGCATCAGGTAGTGGCCGCTTTCTGTGCCGCGACCAGCTCGGCCACGCCTTTCTCGGCCAGGCCCATCAATTCCAGAAACTGATCCTTGCCAAAGGTCGCGCCCTCTGCACTGGCCTGAAGCTCGATCATCCGGCCCGCGCCGGTCATGACGAAATTGCCGTCGGTCCCGGCCTCGCTATCCTCGTCGTAATCCAGGTCCAGCACCGATTGTCCGGCATAGATGCCGCAAGACACGGCGGCGACGTGATCGGTGATCGGGTCCGAGATCACGTCGCCCGCCTTCATCAGCTTGTTCACCGCAAGGCGCAGCGCGACCCAACCGCCGGTGATTGCCGCGCAGCGGGTGCCGCCATCGGCCTGGATGACATCGCAATCGACCGTGATCTGCCGTTCGCCAAGCGCCACCCGGTCGATGCCCGCGCGCAGAGACCGTCCTATAAGGCGTTGAATTTCTTGGGTTCTTCCGGATTGCTTACCGGCGGAGGACTCCCGCCGCATCCGCGTATGCGTGGCGCGCGGCAGCATCCCGTATTCCGCCGTCACCCAGCCCTGGCCGGTGTTGCGCAGGAAGGGCGGCACGCGTTCCTCAAGCGAGGCGGTGCAAAGCACCTGGGTGTTGCCGCATTTGATCAGGCAGGAGCCCTCGGCATAGCGCGTCACATCGGTTTCAATGGAAATCGGACGCATCTGGTCTAGGTTTCGGCCGGAGGGGCGCATATCTGTCTCCCGATAGGGTTGGTTTGGACCGGGGATAGACCCACGCCCCGCCCACACGCAACCCCGATTGACCTTGCGGGCACGACCCCGCTTAATAACCCGGACCTGACCCGGCCCGAAATGATGACAGAAACCACCAAGATCCTTGCCGAAATGAACGACCGCTCCCGCGAGGTGTTCCGCCGCGTGGTCGAAGGCTATCTGGATACCGGCGCGCCGATGGGGTCACGCACGCTGACCCGCAGCCTGTCCGAGAAAGTGTCGGCCGCCACGGTGCGCAATGTCATGCAGGATCTGGAATATATGGGCCTGCTCGGCAGTCCGCATGTCTCGGCCGGTCGGGTTCCGACGCAGCTTGGCCTGCGCATGTTCGTCGATGGCTTGCTGGAGGTCGGCGACCTGACCAGCGATGACCGCAAGCGACTGGATGACACGCTTGGCGACAACACGGCGGATGTGACGCATAAGCTGGACCGGCTCGGCTCGGCCCTGTCGGGTGTGGCGCAGGGGGCCAGCCTTGTCCTGACTCCCAAGCGCGAGGCCCCGATCCAGCATGTCGAATTTGTCTCGCTTTCCCCCGACCGTGCGCTGGTGGTGCTGGTCTTTGCCGATGGTCATGTCGAGAACCGTGTTTTCAGGCCGCCCCCCGGTCAAACCCCAAGCTCGATGCGCGAGGCGGCGAATTTCCTGAACGCATTGGCCGCGGGCAAGACCGTGACCGAATTGCGCCGCGCGATGGAGACCGAGGTGCAGGCGCGCCGACAGGAAATCGACAGCTTGGCGCGCGAATTGATCGAGAGCGGTGCTGCCATGTGGGTGGATGAAGGCGACCGGACCGAGCGGCTGATCGTGCGCGGGCGGTCCCATCTGCTTGATTCGGGGCCCGAGACGGAGGAGCTGGAGCGTATCCGCACCCTCTTCGACGATCTTGAGCGCAAACGCGATATCGCCGAGTTCCTCGAACTGACCGAGGAAGGCGACGGTGTGCGCATTTTTATCGGGTCGGAGAACAAACTTTTCTCACTTTCGGGTTCCTCTCTGGTGGTTTCCCCATATATGAACGCTGATCGAAAGATCATCGGAGCGGTCGGGGTCATCGGCCCCACGCGGCTGAACTACGGTCGCATCGTTCCGATAGTGGATTACACGGCACAACTGGTCGGAAAGCTGATTGCCGACCAGGGATAAGAGGCAATGGCATGGCTGAATCGAAAGACGATACGTTCCTGGACGACCCCGAGGCCATAGAGGCCGAGATCGAGGCGGCCCTCGAAGGCGAGGAGGCGGCGCTTGATGGCGGCAAGGAGACGGTCGACATCACCGAGGATCAGGGCCCGTCCGAGCTGGAACTGATGCGCGCCGAGCGTGACGAGATGAAGGACCGGCTGCTGCGGGTTCTGGCGGAATCGGAAAACGTGCGCAAACGCGCCGACCGGGACCGGCGCGAGGGTGAGCAATATGGCGGCTCGAAACTGGCCCGCGATCTGCTGCCGGTTTACGACAACCTTTACCGCGCGCTGCAATCGGCGAAGGAAAAGGAAAACGAGGCCGCAACCGCGGTGATCGAGGGCGTGGAACTGACCTTGCGCGAATTGCTCAACGTCTTCTCCAAGCACGGCGTGTCGCCGCTGGTGCCCGAGGTGGGGGACACGTTCAACCCGCAGGAGCATGAGGCGATGTTCGAGGCGCCGCTGCCCAACACCAATAAGGGCGAAATCATCCAGGTGATGGCCGTGGGCTTCATGCTGCATGACCGCCTGCTGCGCCCGGCACAGGTCGGCGTCTCGTCGAACCCCGGTTAATCGCCGGACAGCTCTTTCAGCTCATAGATCAGATCCAGCGCATCCCGCGGTGAAAGCGTGTCGGGATGGATGGATTTGAGCCGGTCGAGCAGGGGCGAGGGCTTGGACGGGGCAGGGGGCGGTGCCTGCACGGCAGAGAAAAGCGGCAAATCGTCGATCAGCGCCTTTTGCCGTTCACCGCCCTCGCGCTCGCCCTTTTCCAGCGCCTCCAGCACCGATTGCGCACGTGAAACAACCGCCTGCGGCAGGCCCGCCAGTTTCGCCACCTGCACACCGTAGGAGCGGTCCGCACCGCCGGGGCGCACCTCGTGCAGGAAGATCACGTCACCCTCCCATTCCCGCACGGCGACGGTGGCGTTCTCGACCCCCTTCATGCGGTCGGCCAGCGAAGTCATCTCGTGGTAATGCGTGGCGAACAGCGCGCGGCACTTGTTCACGTCATGCAGATGTTCCAGCGTCGCCCATGCGATGGAGAGGCCGTCATAGGTCGCCGTGCCGCGCCCGATTTCATCCAGGATCACAAGCGCCCGGTCATCGGCCTGGTTCAGGATCGCGGCGGTCTCGACCATCTCCACCATGAAGGTGGAGCGCCCCTGCGCCAGGTCGTCCGACGCGCCCACTCGGCTGAAGACCTGGCTGACAAGGCCGATGGTGGCGCTGGAAGCGGGCACATAGCTGCCCATCTGCGCGAGAATCGCAATGAGGGCATTCTGCCGCAAATAGGTCGATTTACCGGCCATGTTGGGGCCGGTCAGCAGGATCAGCGCGGCCTCGTCCACCCGCGCGGAAAGCTGGCAGTCATTGGTGATGAAGGGTTCACCCGACTTTTGCAGGCTCCGTTCCACGACGGGATGCCGCCCGCCCGCAATCTCGAAATCGCGGCTGTCTTTCACGACCGGTCGGACCCAGTTTTCCTGCCGTGCGAGCGTTGCCAGCGCGCTGGCAAGGTCGATCTCCGCCAGGGCGCTGGCGGCGGTGCTGACGGCCTCATGCTGGTCCAGAACGGCCTGCTTTAGAGACTGGAACAGGGTCTTCTCGATTTCCAGCACCCGGTTTCCCGCGTTCAGGATGCGGGTCTCGATCTCGGACAGGTCCACGGTCGTGAACCGCACCTGGTTGGCGGTGGTCTGGCGATGGATGAAGCGTTCGGATAGCGGCGGCGACAGCATCTTCTGCGCATGGGTGGCCGTGGTTTCGATGAAATAGCCGAGCACGTTGTTATGCTTGATCTTGAGAGAGGCGATCCCCGTCGCCTCGATGAATTCGGCCTGCATCCCGGCGATCACGCCGCGCCCCTCGTCGCGCAGCCGCCGGGTCTCGTCCAGTTCCGCGTGATAGCCGCTGGCGATAAAGCCGCCGTCCCGCGCCAGAAGCGGCGGTTCGGCGATCAGCGCGCTTTCGAGCAGCGCGATCAGGGTGTCATGGCCCGCCAGCCCCGCGCTTGCCTCGGCCAGCAGCGGGGGCAGGTCGGCCTTCTCCAGCATCCCATGCAGCACCCGCGCCTCGACCAGCCCATTTCGGATCGCGGTAAGGTCACGCGGGCCGGCCCGATCCAGCGACAGGCGTGACAGGGCGCGGTCCATGTCGGGCACCCGGCGCAGGGCGTCGCGCAGATCCTCGGCGACCCGGTCCTGATCCTGAAAGAACCCGATGGAGTCGAGTCGCCCCTGGATCACGTCCGCCTGCGTCGAGGGGCTGGAGAGTCGACGTTCCAGCAACCGCGCCCCGGCGGCGGTGATCGTTCGGTCAATCGTGGCGAGCAGCGATCCCGCACGCCCCCCCGCCAGCGCCGAGGTCAGCTCCAGATTGCGCCGGGTCGCCGCGTCGATCTGCATCATCCGCCCCGGGACCTGACCCACGGGCGGGCGCAGAAGCGGCAGGTTTCCTTTCTGCGTGATCTCCAGGTAATCGACAATCGCACCCATGGCCGAAAGGTCCGCGCGGCTGAACTGCCCGAAGGCATCGAGCGATTTCACCTGAAACAGAGACTGAATCCGTGTCTCCGCAGACCGGCTGTCGAAACTGGCGGGCGAGAGCGGGGTGATCGCGGCGCCGGTCTCCTCCAGCACCTGCATCGCGGCCTGATCCAGCCCGTCGGCGACCAAAACCTCCCGCGCGCCAAGCCGGGCAAGCTCTGGCCCCAACCGTACCAGCGGGCAGGCCATCACGTGAAACGCGCCGGTGGAAATATCCGTCCATGCCAGCGCGCCGTCACCGCGAATATCCGCGTAAGCCGCCAGGAAATTGTGGCGGCGGGCCTCAAGCAGGCTGTCCTCGGTCAAGGTGCCGGGGGTGACCAGCCGGACAACTTCGCGCCGGACCACGGATTTCGAGCCGCGCTTCTTGGCCTCTGCCGGGTCTTCCATCTGTTCGCAAACCGCAACGCGGAAGCCCTTGCGGATCAGGGTCAGGAAATACCCCTCGGCGGAATGGGCGGGCACACCGCACATCGGAATATCCTCGCCCTGGTGCTTGCCGCGCTTGGTCAGCGCGATATCCAGCGCCTCGGCGGCGGCGACCGCATCGTCAAAGAACATCTCGTAGAAATCACCCATCCGGTAGAACAGAAGCGCATCGCGATGCTGCGCCTTGATCTCCAGAAACTGCGCCATCATCGGCGTCACTTGTGCGTTCATCCCCGCCCCCTGGCCCGTTCCGCGAAGTCTACAAATTGTGGCGGGCGGGTGAAAGACCGCAATCCGAGCGGGCGGCTTTAAGGTTGTGGATGAAAGACATCCTGAAACAGCTTTGTTGAGATAGCGCGCGCGGGGCGGTATCACTCGACCGCTGAGCCCCGAAAAAGGATGCACCGGACCCATGGCGACAAAATCGAAAATCACCCGCGAAGAGGCGCTGTCCTATCACCTGGAGCCGCGCCCCGGCAAGATCGACATCCAGGCCTCGGTGCCGATGACGACGCAGCGCGACCTGAGCCTGGCCTATTCCCCCGGTGTGGCGGTGCCGTGCGAGGCCATCGCCGAGAACCCGGAATGTGCCTATGACTACACCTCCAAGGGCAACATGGTCGCCGTGATCTCGAACGGGACCGCGGTTCTGGGGCTTGGCAATCTGGGCGCGCTTGCCTCCAAGCCGGTGATGGAGGGCAAGGCGGTTCTGTTCAAGCGCTTCGCCGACGTGAACTCCATCGACATCGAGCTGGACACCGAAGACCCGGAGGCCTTCATCAACGCGGTGCGCCTGATGGGGCCGAGCTTTGGCGGCATCAACCTTGAGGATATCAAGGCGCCGGAATGCTTCATCATCGAGCAGACGCTCAAGGAACAGATGGACATCCCCGTCTTCCACGACGACCAGCACGGCACGGCCGTTATCTGCGCCGCCGGTCTGATCAACGCGCTGCATCTCAGCGGCAAGAGGATCGAGGAGGTGAAGATCGTCCTCAACGGGGCAGGCGCCGCCGGGATCGCCTGCCTGGAGTTGCTGAAGGCGATGGGTGCGCGGCACGACAATTGCATCATGTGCGACACCAAGGGCGTGATCTACCAGGGCCGCACCGAGGGCATGAACCAGTGGAAATCGGCCCATGCCGTCAAGACCGAGGCGCGCAGCCTGGAAGAGGCGATGGTGGGGTGCGACGTGTTCCTGGGCGTTTCCGCCAAGGGCGCGGTGACGCAGGAGATGGTGAAATCCATGGCCGACAACCCGGTCATCTTCGCCATGGCCAACCCGGACCCCGAGATCACACCCGAAGAGGCGCATGAGGTCCGCGCCGACGCCATCGTGGCAACGGGCCGCAGCGATTACCCCAACCAGGTCAACAACGTGCTTGGTTTTCCCTATCTCTTCCGCGGCGCGCTGGACATCCATGCCCGCGCCATCAATGACGAGATGAAGATCGCCTGCGCCGAGGCGCTCGCCGAACTGGCCCGCGCCGATGTCCCCGACGAGGTCGCGGTGGCCTATGGCCGCAAGCTGACCTTCGGGCGCGACTACATCATCCCCACGCCCTTCGACCCAAGGCTGATCTACACCATCCCGCCCGCCGTGGCGAAGGCGGGGATGGATACCGGCGTTGCGCGGCGGCCCATCGTGGATATGGACGGGTATGCACATTCGCTGCAGGCCCGGATGGACCCGACCGCCTCGATCCTGTCCGGCATGTATTCCCGTGCCCGCAAGGCGCAGGCGCGGATGATCTTTGCCGAGGGCGACGATATCCGCGTGCTGCGCGCCGCCGTCGCCTATCAGCGCAACGGGATGGGCAATGCCGTCGTCGTGGGGCGCGAGGCGCAGGTGCGCGAGATGCTGGAGACGGTGGGCCTTGGCGATGCCGCGCGCGAGTTGGAGATCGTGAACGCGGCCAACACGCGGCATCTGGAGAGCTACAAGTCGTTCCTCTACCAGCGCCTGCAACGCAAGGGGTTCGACAGCCAGGACATCCACCGGCTGGCCGCGCGCGACCGGCATGTCTTTGCCTCGCTGATGCTGGCGCATGGGCATGGGGATGGGTTGGTGACGGGGGCGACCCGGAAATCGGCGCATGCGCTTGGGTTGATCGGGCACGTGTTCGACGCCAAGGCCGAGGATGGCGCGGTGGGGGTCACGGCGCTGTTTCACAAGGGGCGGATCGTTCTGATCTGCGACACACTGGTGCATGAATGGCCGAGCGCCGAGGATATGGCGCTGATCGCGCGGCGCGGGGCCGCCGTGGCGCGGGGCCTTGGAATCGAGCCGCGCGTGGCCTTTGTCAGCTTCTCGACCTTCGGCTATCCGGTGTCCGAGCGGGCCGAGAAGATGCACCAGGCACCTGCCGTTCTGGACCGAATTGGCGTTGATTTTGAATATGATGGCGAGATGACGGTGGATGTGGCGCTGAACCAGAAAGTCTTGGACAATTACCCGTTCAGCCGCCTCACCGGCCCCGCCAATGTGCTGGTGGTCCCGGCGCGGCATTCGGCCTCGATCTCGGTGAAACTGATGCAGGAGATGGCGGGCGCGACGGTGATCGGGCCGATCCTGACGGGTCTGGATCACCCGGTGCAGATCTGCTCGAACGTCTCCACCGCGAATGACATCTTGAACATGGCGGTGATGGCGGCCTGCGAGATCGGGCGGTAAAAGGGGACGAAAACGGGCGTACACCCCCTGTACACCCCCCGATGCGCCCCCCGTACAGACGGGTCGGCGCCAGAGCCCGGAAATGAAGTAGCCCCCGGCGCGGAATCCAAGCCCCTTACATTGTGTTCCTGCTGCTTGGTCTGATTGGTGTGCGATGCGGAAAAGAGGACCGACAAGGTGACCACCATCAAGCTGGCGATTTGCAGCATTTTCGTAGGCTTTGTCGTCCTGGGCGTAAAGGCGCTTGCGTATTGGATGACCGGTTCGGTCGCGCTGTTGTCAGACGCGCTTGAAAGCACGGTCAATGTCGCAACGGCCTTCGCTGCCCTCATTGCCATTCAGGTCGCGGCCAAACCTGCCGATGCCAATCACCCTTACGGGCATAACAAGGCGGAATTCTTCAGTGCGGTCCTTGAAGGTGTGATGATTATCGTCGCCGCGCTGCTGATCTTGCGAGAAGCCTACCGCGGCTTCATGGAGCCGATCGGGCTTGATGCGCCGATTGAGGGGCTTCTTGTGAATCTGGGGGCGACCGTCATCAACGGTGTTTGGGCATGGGTTCTGATCTCTCGTGGACGGAAACGACAATCTCCGGCGTTGGTGGCCGATGGAAAACACCTGGTAACGGATGTTCTTACCTCTGTCGGCGTGGCTGTGGGCGTTCTTCTTGCGGTTGCGACGGGGTGGTGGATCCTTGATCCGGCGCTGGCCGTCCTGGTGGCCGTCAACATCCTTTGGTCGGGCTCGAAGATCATCAAGGAATCCTTGAGTGGCCTGATGGATGAAGCCGTGTCAGAGAAAACGCTGAACAGTATCAGAGAGATCATCGCGGCGGAGGCGGATGGGGCGATGGAGGCTCACGACCTTCGCACACGCCATGCAGGGTCCGTGATCTTCATAGATTTCCACCTCATCGTGCCCGGAGAGACGACCGTGTTCCACGCACATGAAATCTGTGATCGGATCGAGAATGGCTTGAGGGATGCGTTGGCGGATGCGCGGATTACAATTCATGTCGAGCCGGAGCACAAATCGAAGCAGTCCGGGATCATCGTCCTTGATTGAGGGATGGTCCTGGCCGCGATGCCAAATATAGTCTGCCGGGCCAAGCAGATTGTGGTGAATGGGCGTCGAAAAACCGCTCCGTAGCGCCGACCGGACGTGCCAAACCAAGACGCCCCCGCAGAAACCTGCGTGGGCGTTTTACAAAGCGGTCCAACACATCCGGCAAAGGGCTTGCGCGACAACCTTTCGCGCACCGCGCCTGGCGCGGGCGGTCAGTCCTTGATCGAATCCCAGAAGCCTTTGACCTTGTCGAAGAAGCTGCTGGCATTGGGGTTGTTCGAGCCCGAGGACGCCTCGTCGAATTCGCGCATCAGCTCCTTCTGGCGGGAGGTCAGCTTGACCGGGGTTTCGACCGCCAGCTCGATATACATGTCGCCCTGACCGGGGCCGCGCAGCGCGGGCATCCCCTTGGAGCGCAGGCGCATCTGGCGGCCCGATTGCGAGCCTTCGGGCACCTTCACCCGGCTGCGGCCGCCGTCGATCGTGGGCACCTCGATCTCGCCGCCCAGGGCGGCCTTGACCATCGAGACCGGCACCCGGCAGAAGAGGTCCAGCCCGTCACGCTTGAAGATGTCGTGTTCGGCCACGTCGATGAAGATGTAGAGGTCGCCCGGAGGGCCGCCGCGCAGACCGGCCTCACCCTCGCCCGAGAGGCGGATACGGGTGCCGGTTTCGACGCCCGCGGGGATATTGACCGAGAGCGCCTTTTCCTTCTGCACCCGGCCCGCGCCGCCGCAGGCCTTGCACGGGTTCTTGACGATCTGACCGGCGCCGGAACAGGTCGGGCAGGTGCGTTCGACGGTGAAGAAGCCCTGCTGCGCGCGGACCTTGCCCATGCCGGAGCAGGTCGGGCAGCTTTGCGGTTCCGCGCCGCCCTCGGCGCCGGATCCGTTACATTCCTCGCAGGTGGCCGAAGCCGGGACGGTGATGGATTTGTGCAGGCCCGTATAGGCATCTTCCAGCGAGATGCGCAGGTTGTAGCGCAGGTCCGAGCCGCGCGCGGCGCGTCGGCCTCCGCCGGGGCCGCGTTGACCGCCCATGAAATCGCCGAACAGATCCTCGAACACGTCCGAGAAGGCGCTGGCGAAATCGCCCTGGCCACCGGGGCCGCCGCCCGCACGCGGGCCGCCGCCCATGCCGCCGTCAAAGGCGGCGTGGCCGTAGCGGTCATAGGCCGCCTTCTTGTTGGCGTCCTTCAGAACCTCGTAGGCTTCGTTGGCTTCCTTGAACTGCGCCTCGGCCTCCGGGTTGTCGGAATTGCGGTCGGGATGCAGTTCCTTGGCCTTCTTGCGATAGCCTTTCTTGATCTCCTCGGCGGACGCGCCTTTCGAGACCCCGAGCACATCGTAGAAATCGCGTTTTGCCATGTTAATTCAGTTCCCCTCTGAAACGCATCGACCGGCCAGGGGATCCCGGGCCGGTCTCAACGTGGGTCAGGTCACGCGCTTACGACCGGCGGTCGTCGTCGCCCAGATCCTCGAAATCCGCATCGACGATGTCGTCATCGACACTGGACGGCCCGTCGGAGCCTTCCGGCGCCTCTTCGCCCTCGGCCTGCGCCTTGTAGATCGCTTCACCCAGTTTCATGGCCGCTTCGGTCACGTTCTGGATGCCGCCCTTGATCTTGCCGGCGTCCTCGGATTCCATGTTCTCCTCGAGCGCCTTGATCGCCAGTTCGATGGCTTCCACCGTGGTCGGATCGACCTTGTCGGAATGTTCCTCCAGCGATTTCTGGGTCGAGTGGATCAGGCTTTCGGCCTGGTTCCGGGCTTCGACCAGCTCACGGCGGCCCTTGTCGGCCTCGGCGTTTTCCTCGGCGTCGCGCACCATTTGCTCGATGTCTTCATCGCTGAGACCGCCCGAGGCCTGGATCGTGATGTTCTGTTCCTTGCCGGTGCCCTTGTCCTTGGCACTGACCGACACGATGCCGTTGGCGTCGATGTCGAAGGTCACTTCGATCTGCGGCAGGCCGCGCGGGGCGGGCGGGATATCCTCGAGGTTGAACTGGCCGAGCATCTTGTTGTCGGCGGCCATCTCACGCTCACCCTGGAAGACCCGGATCGTCACCGCGTTCTGGTTGTCTTCGGCGGTCGAGAAGATCTGGCTCTTCTTGGTCGGGATGGTGGTGTTGCGGTCGATGAGGCGGGTGAAGACACCGCCAAGCGTCTCGATACCCAGAGACAGCGGCGTCACGTCCAGCAGGACCACGTCCTTGACGTCGCCTTGCAGAACGCCGGCCTGGATCGCCGCGCCAAGCGCCACGACCTCATCGGGGTTCACGCCCTTGTTGGGTTCCTTGCCGAAGAAGCTGGTTACCTCCTCAATCACCTTGGGCATCCGGGTCATGCCGCCGACCAGCACGACCTCATCAATGTCCGACTTGGACAGGCCCGCATCCTTGAGGGCCGCCTGGCAGGGTTTCATCGACTTCTTGATCAGGTCGGAAACCAGGCTTTCCAGCTTGGCACGGGTCAGTTTCTGCACCATGTGCAGCGGCTGGCCGCCCTTGGGGTCCATCGAGATGAACGGCTGGTTGATCTCGGTCTGCGTGGCCGAGGACAGTTCGATCTTGGCTTTTTCAGCGGCCTCTTTCAGGCGCTGCAGGGCCATCTTGTCCTTGGTCAGGTCGACGCCGTTTTCCTTTTTGAACTCATCGGCCAGGTAGTTGACGATGCGCATGTCAAAGTCTTCGCCACCCAGGAAGGTGTCGCCATTGGTCGATTTGACTTCGAAAAGGCCATCGTCGATTTCGAGGATGGTCACGTCGAAGGTGCCGCCGCCGAGGTCATAGACGGCGATGGTCTTGGTCTCTTTCTTGTCGAGGCCATAGGCGAGTGCTGCCGCGGTCGGCTCGTTGATGATGCGCAGGACTTCCAGGCCCGCGATCTTGCCGGCATCCTTGGTGGCCTGACGCTGGGCGTCGTTGAAATAGGCGGGCACGGTGATGACGGCCTGGGTGACTTCCTCACCCAGATAGCTTTCGGCGGTTTCCTTCATCTTGCCCAAGATCAGGGCCGAGACCTGGCTGGGCGAATATTTCTCGCCGCGCACTTCGACCCAGGCGTCGCCATTGCCGCCATCGACGATGGCGTAGGGCACCAGTTTGCGGTCCTTCTCGACCGCGGCGTCGGACATGCGGCGCCCGATCAGGCGCTTGACGGCGAAGATGGTGTTGTCGGGGTTGGTGACCGCCTGCCGTTTGGCGGATTGGCCGACCAGACGCTCATCATCGGTGTAGCCGACGATCGAGGGCGTGGTGCGGGCGCCTTCGGCATTTTCGATCACACGCGGGCGTGCGCCGTCCATGATGGCGACGCAGGAGTTGGTTGTTCCGAGGTCGATACCAATGACTTTGGCCATGTTTTCAGATCCCTTCTTCAAGGCGATGTTGCAGAGGGCAGGTCCGGTTGCGGCCCCCGGCCCCCTTTTAGGTAAAGGCCGGGGCTGCCCCGACCGCGCTTCGCAGGGTATATAAGTGGGGGCCTGCGCCGCTGCAACAGGGGGATGGGCGGAAGGTTTACGATTCTGCAACAGGGGGCGGAGAAACCACGATGCAGGTGCTGAATACGCGGGGGTTCCTGATTTACAAGGAATTTCTTGGGGCGGAAGCGCAAGGCGCGTTGCTGGAGGATATCCGGGGCGTGGTCCGGGCCGCGCCGCTGATAGTGCCGGTGACGCCGCGCGGGCGGGAAATGTCGGTGCGCATGACCTCGGCCGGACGGGTCGGATGGGTCACCGACCGGCGCGGCTATCGTTATGAGGGGAGGCACCCAACGGGCGTCGACTGGCCCGCGATCCCGGAGCGTGTGCTGGAGATCTGGCGCGCCCTATCGGGTGTGGAGCGGCTGCCGGATAGCTGCCTGATCAACTTCTACGGCGACGGCGCGCGGATGGGGATGCACCAGGACAAGGACGAGGGGGATTTCTCAATGCCCGTGGTCTCGGTCTCGCTTGGGGACGCGGCGCTGTTCCGCATGGGCAGTGAGGCGCGCGGCGGCAAGACCGAGTCTCTCTGGCTGAGCTCGGGCGATGTCGTGGTGATGGGCGGCGCGGCGCGGCTCCACCATCACGGTGTGGACCGGATCAGGTTCGGATCCTCGCCGCTCCTGCCCAAGGGCGGGCGGATCAATCTGACGCTGCGGGTGGTGGACAGTTGATACGCGATGTCCGAGAAGCTCAAAACCGGTTCCCGCTTTTGAGCGACATGCCTTAACGCGCCAGCGAACAACAACCGTCCAGAAGCACGGTCTGGCCGCCGCTGCGGCGCAGGAATTGGGCGACGATGCCGTAATCCCGGTCGCTCATCCCGTCCGAGCAGATGCCCCGGCGGATGAAGGCGGTCATCGTCGCGGTGCCGCTGTCCAGGTCCAGCGCGAACATCGACGGGCCCCGGCCCGAGGCGCTGCCGGACCACCGTTCCGCATGGGGCTGGTTCTGAACCTCGAAATCGCTCCAGCTGCCGCCGCCGACCTGGCGGTCATAGCTCCAGAACGGCTCGGTCCCCGAGCAATAGAGCGGCGCGGGCAGGCCCTGGTCCCAGGACGGGCCGGTGCGGGTCAGGTAGCGCATCGAGGACCAGCCCGACATCTCGCCCATCGAGACACGGCCCCAACGGCGATCCTCGGTGGTGTCGATAACCTCGACCCCGGTGGCATTGCGCGCGAGCGTGCCGATGATCTGGTGGTTGACGCCCGGCCCGGCGCGCACGTTCAGGATGTCGCCGGGGCGCACGTCGGTGACGTTGAAAAGGGCTGGGTAGTCCTGCACCTGGGCCGAGGCCATGGTGCCAAAGATCACGAAGAACAGGGAAAGAAGTAGCTTTTTCATCTATGTGCCATCCAACTAGCCGAGGCGCGCTTGCGCGTGTAAAAATCCCCCATCAGGCCCAATAATAGGAAGGCCAGGGTAATATAGATCGGGTACTGCCAATTCGTATAATGCGGGAAATAGTTGTTAAATGCAAATCCGCGCGACTGGTCGATCAGGTGAAACAGCGGGTTCCAGTCGAACCAGGGGATCATGAAACCCGGCAGGCTGTTGGCGACGAACATCTTGCCCGAGGCGATCATGTTGGCGCGGGTATAGAGCGTCTGGATCAGCGAGATGGCATCCGGAATCCAGGGTTTCAGCGACAGAAGCACCAGACCGATGGCACAGCCCGAGGCCCATCCCAGAAGATACATCATGCCGACCCCGGCCCAATCGTGAATCTCGATCGGGTTGAGGATCGTGTGAATGCCGAACATGATCACGATAAGCGACAGCGTCTGGATATAGAGCGCCGCGAGGGCCGAGGACGCGATTGCCACCAGCGTGTTCATGGGCGCGTGCTGCATCATCGCCGATGTCGGCCCCTCGGCCCCCAGGACGGCCCCGAGCGCCTTGATATGCGTCAGGTAGAGGAAGATCCCCGTCAGCAGGTAGATCATGAAATCGCCGCGGATCATCATGCCGCGTGTGCCCAGGACGGTGAACATGAAATAGAAGGCGAAGACGAAGAGCAGCGCCTGCATGATGCTCATGAACAGGGCCATCAGCGCGTTGCCATGCGTTTCACGCACCTTGCGCACGGTGGAATGGTAGGTCAGTTCGCACAGGTTCAGGATGATCCCGAAGGTCGTGCGCCGTGTGTCTTGACGAAATTGCATCTTTAACCTGCTTGCCTGACCGATCTTCGCGGCCCCTGTCTTTGTCGCAGGGAATTCTTGCTCAATCGTTGGTAGGAGACGATAAACGCAAAACCCGGATTTTTCAATCGACGCTATGGAAAGGCACTTGATGGATTTCGACAAGATGGAAACCGTGTTCCGCACCCTCGCATTGCAGGCGGGCGCGCGGATCATGGAGATTTACGACGCCGACGATTTCGAGGTGAAGGCGAAGTCCGATGACAGCCCGGTGACCGAGGCCGACGAGGCTGCCGATGCGCTGATCTCCGCCGGGTTGCGGGCGGCGTTTCCGGAGGTGACGCTGGTGACCGAGGAACAGGCGGCGAGCCATTCCGAGACGGCGGCCAGTTTCCTCATCGTCGATCCGCTGGACGGCACCAAGGAGTTCATCAAGCGGCGCGGCGATTTCACGGTGAACATCGCCTATGTGGTCGATGGCGTGCCGGTGCGCGGGGTGGTCTATGCACCCGCCAAGGGGCGGCTTTTCTACACCGATGCAAGCGGGCGCTCGGTCGAGGAGGCGGGGCCGTTCAGCGAGGGTGAAAAAGGCTCTGTCAAAGGGATTTCAGTGTCTGACCCGGACAATTCCGCCCTGCTGGTGGTGGCGTCGAAATCGCACCGGGACGCGGCGACCGATGCCTATATCGGGAAATATGAGACAGCCGACATGAAAAGCGCGGGATCGTCCCTGAAGTTCTGTCTGGTCGCGACCGGCGAGGCCGACATTTACCCAAGGCTCGGCCGCACGATGGAATGGGACACGGCGGCAGGCGATGCGGTCTTGCGCGGCGCGGGCGGTCGGATGGTCCGGTTCGAGGATCACGCGCCCTTTACCTATGGCAAGCCGGGCTATGAGAACCCGTTCTTCATCGCCTATGCGCCCGGCGTCGATCTGAAAGGCGCGTGACATGACGACCGTCTGCATCATCCCCGCGCGCTATGCCTCGATGCGCTATCCCGGCAAGCCGCTGGCCGAGTTGCGCGGCGCCACGGGGCAGGCGCGCAGCCTGATCGAGCGCAGCTGGCGCGCGGCGCGCGGTGTCGCGGGGATCGACGCGGTCTATGTCGCCACCGATGACGCGCGGATCAGGGCGGCGGCGGAGGGGTTCGGGGCGCAGGTGCTGATGACTTCGGAAGCGTGCCGCAACGGCACCGAACGCTGCGCCGAGGCGCTCGGGCAGCTTTCGGGTGTCGACATGGTGGTGAACCTGCAAGGCGATGCGCCGCTGACACCCGCTTGGTTCCTGGAAGACCTGATCGCGGGTCTGCGCAAGGCCCCCGATGCGGCGCTGGCCACGCCGGTCCTGCGCTGCGACGGCGAGACCCATGCCGCGCTGGTCGCCGACCGTCAGGCCGGTCGCGTCGGGGGCACCACGGCGGTGTTCGATGCCGATCACCACGGGCTCTATTTCTCCAAGGAGGTCATTCCCTATACCGGCCAGACCTACGCCCCCGAGGCCGAAACGCCGGTATTTCACCATGTCGGGGTCTATGCCTACCGGCCCGATGCGCTCCTGGCCTATCCGACCTGGCCCGTGGGCAGGCTGGAGGTGCTGGAGGGGCTGGAGCAATTGCGGTTCCTGGAGGCCGGGCACAAGGTGCTCTGCGTCGAAGTCGAGGCGCGGGGGCGCAAGTTCTGGGAGTTGAACAACCCCGAGGACGTGCCCCGGATCGAGGCGATGCTGGCCGAGATGGGGGAGCCTTGAGCGAGAGCCCAACCGTCAGCGTCGTCATCGTCAGCCACGGGCGGCCCGAGTTGCTGCGCCGCGCGGCGATCGGGGTCAGCCAGCTGTTCCATCGCCCGTTCGAATTGGTCGTGGTGGCCGATCAGGCCGGGCTGGTGGCGATCTCGGACCTGCCTTTCGCGCAATGGATCAAGACCGGGCATCAGGCCGAGGCGAATATCTCCGCCGCGCGCAACCAGGCGGCGGGTCTGGCGGCGGGCGAGATCCTGGCCTTCATCGACGATGACGCGGTGCCGGAGCCGACATGGCTGGACCATCTGACCGCGCCTTTCGCCGATCCGGAGGTCATGGCCACGACCGGGACCGTGCTTGGCCGCAACGGAATATCCGTGCAGTGGGGCCAGCGGAGCGTCGATGCCGAGGGCGTGGCGCATCCGGTGAATGGGCCGCTGCCCGAGGGGCAAGCGGTCAAGCTGGAAGGCACCAATATGGCGATCCGGCGGCAGGCGCTGGAAACGCTCGGCGGGTTCGATCCGGGGTTCACGTTTTTCCTGGATGAAACCGATCTGGCCTGGCGGTTGCACAAGGCCGGGATGCGGGCGGGTTTCGCGCCGCTCGCCACGGTCCATCACGGCTATGCCGAAAGCCTTCGCCGCAATGCGGGCCGCATCCCGCGCAGCCTGTTCCAGATCGGGGCGAGCAGCGTGATCTACCTGCGCAAGCACAGCGACCGGATGGACCAGCGGCTGACCGAGATCTTGCAGGAGCAATCGGAACGGGTGCAGCGCTTTGTGCGCAGCGGACAGATTGACGTCGAGGAAATGCGCCGCCTGCTGGACGACCTGCGCGCCGGGATGGATCATGGTCGCGCTGCAGAGATGGCTCCGCCACATGACTTGGGAACACCGCCCGATTTCGTCCCGCTGGTGGGCGGCGAAGCGCCTGAACCCTCGGTTCTATCGGGCCGCTGGTTCCAGCGCCGCAGACTTATGGAAACGGCACGGCAGGCTGCCGCCGAGGGACGCTGCTCCAGTGTCTTTCTGCTGGCCCCGACCGTGCGCGCGCATCGCGTGAGGTTCACGCGCTCGGGGGTCTGGCTGCAATCGGGGGGCCTCTTCGGTCCCTCCCTGCGCGACCAGCCCCGGTTTCGCCCCTGGGGCTTTGCTGCACGCATCGCGGCAGAAGAGGCACAGCTGCACGGAATTCGCTGGCCATGAATGGACATTCGGGGCCATATTCCGGCAAAAGACACAGAAATGGCCATATCTGGCGCAAGAACTGTCAAGGTTTTCGGGCAGCGTCGGAATATGGGGCACGAACCCCAGGCATTGGTCGCGCAGTAAGTTGGGATAGGTAATGAAGAAAGTCACCAAGGCAATTTTTCCAGTGGCAGGTTTGGGAACGCGGTTTCTGCCCGCGACCAAGTCGATCCCCAAGGAAATCATGACCCTGATCGACCGGCCCCTGATCCAATACGCCATCGACGAGGCGCGCGCGGCGGGCATCAAGGAATTCATCTTTGTCACCGCCCGCGGAAAAAGCGCGCTGGAAGACTATTTCGATGTCGCGCCCGAGCTTGAGCATTCGCTGCGCAAGAAGGGCAAGCTGGACATTCTTGAGACGCTCAAGACCACCAATATGGATTCGGGCGAGATCGCCTATATGCGGCAGAACAAGGCGCTTGGCCTCGGCCACGCGGTCTGGTGCGCGCGCAGGCTTCTGGGCAATGAATCCTTCGCCGTGATCCTGCCCGATGACGTGATTGCCGCCGACAAGCCCTGTCTGCAACAGATGATGGAGGCCCATGCCGAGCTTGGCGGCAACATGGTCGCGGCGATGGAAGTGCCGCCCGAAAAGGCCTCGGCCTACGGGGTGCTGGACGTCAAGGAAGACATGGGGTCCGTCGTGTCGGTCAAGGGCATGGTCGAGAAGCCGGCGGTCGAGGACGCGCCGTCGAACCTGGCCGTGATCGGGCGCTACATCCTGACGCCTGACGTCATGCGCAACCTCAACCGCGCCAAGGCGGGCAGCGGCGGCGAGGTGCAACTGACCGACGCCATCGCGCAGGAGATCGGGCGCGCGGACAATGTCTATGGTTTCCGGTTCCGGGGCCAGCGCTACGATTGCGGGTCAAAGGCCGGGTTCCTGCAGGCCACCGTCGCCTTCGGCCTTGCGCGTGAGGATCTGCGCGATGAGTTCTCGCAATTCCTCGACGGTGTCACCTCCATGAAAAACGCAGCCCAGTGACCTGATGGCAGGGGCGGCGCTGTGCCTTGATCTGACGCGGCTTCTGTCCCGCGTCGGGCTTGGGCCGCTGACCGGTGTGGACCGGGTCGAACGGGCTTATGCGGATTGGGCGCTGGCGGTTGACCCCGACCCAAGGTTCCTGGTGCGCACCTCGCGCGGATACCTGATTTGCGGGGCAGACGGCGCGCGGGCCTTCTTGCAGGCGCTGGACGCGGGCGGACCGTGGGGAAAACCCGATCTGCTCTCACGCCTGACCGGGAAAGCCGCCAATCCACGCCACGCGGCCGAGGCGCTGTTGCGCCGTCACGCGCTGGCCCGGTGCCTGCCGGGGGGGTTGCTGCCGCGCCTGTCCGATCACCTGCGCGAGGATACGGTCTATCTGAATACCGGCCACAGCAACCTGAGCGAGCATACGCTGGCCGCCGTCCAGGCGCTGCCCGATCTGCGTGCGGCGGTCTTCATCCACGATCTCATCCCGCTGGAGCATCCCGAATATTCCAGCCCCGGTTTTCCCGCGCATTTCGCGCAGATGCTGACCCACGTGACGACGCGCGCCGATCTGATCCTGTGCAATTCGCAAGACACGGCAGAACGGCTGCGCGGCCGGTTCGTGGATGCGCCCCCCGTCTTGCCCGCGCATCTGGGGGTGCCCGCACCCGCAAGGTCCGAGCCGCTGGCGTTCGACAAAGATGTGCCGCGCTTCGTCGCGCTTGGCACCATCGAGCCGCGCAAGAACCATGCGCTGCTGCTGGATGTCTGGGAGAAGCTGCCAGAGGCGACCCGCCCGCATCTGCATATCGTCGGGCGGCGGGGATGGGCGGATGCGGCGCTGCTTGACCGGCTGGACAGTCATCCGTTGCGAAATGTCGCGATATTCGAGCATGAGGGGCTGAGCGACGGGCAGGTCAGGACGCTGCTGACCGGGGCGCATGGGCTGCTTTTCCCGACCCATGCCGAGGGCTTTGGCTTGCCCGCGGTCGAGGCCGCGCAGCTTGGAACCCTGCCGATTTGCGCCGATCTGCCGGTTTTGCGAGAGATTCTGGGCGACTACGCCGTTTACCTGGACCCGCTGAATGCGTATTCTTGGATGGAAACGATAAAGAAACGGTCAGCGGTTAGCCTTGCGGCGGAATCGGTGGCCGAATTTCGCGTGCCGACATGGGCAGAGCATTTCAGGACGGTCGAAGCGGCGCTTTGGCCGGGTAGGCAGTAGGTGAGGCATGAGGGCGGTCCAGCGATACAAGCTGCGCCTTGAGCGAAAGAGGTTCCTTGTCAGGGCCTGGCGGAAAGCGCGCGAGCTGATGCTTGTCGCCGACCGCACGGATGATATCCGCCCCTCGGACGTGCTGTGCTTTGTCACGCTGCGCAATGAACGCATCCGGCTGCCCTATTTCCTGACCTATTACCGCGACCGGGGCGTGTCGCATTTCATCATCGTCGATAATGACAGCACCGATGGCACCCGCGAATACCTGGCCGCGCAGGGCGATTGTTCGGTCTGGATGAGCCAGGGCAGCTACAAGCGGTCGCGGTTTGGCATGGATTGGCTGAACGCGCTGATGCGGCAATACGCATATGGCCATTGGTGCGTCGTGGTCGACCCGGATGAGTTCCTGATCTACCCGTTTTGCGACACGCGGCCCATTCCGGCGCTGACCGATTGGCTGGACTCCTCCTCGATCAAATCCTTCGGCGCGATGCTGCTGGATATGTATCCCAAGGGGCCGATCACCGCGCAGCCCTATAATGAGGGGCAGAACCCGTTCGACATCGCCTGTTGGTTCGACAGCGGCAATTACATGATCGAGCGCAACTGGAATTACGGCAACCTGTGGATCCAGGGGGGGCCACGGGCGCGGCTGTTCTTCGACCAGAACCCCGAACGCGCGCCGGCGCTGAACAAGATACCGCTGGTGAAATGGAACAAGGGCTATGCCTTTGCCAGCTCGACCCACATGCTGCTGCCGCGCGGGCTGAACCTGGTTTTCGACGAATGGGGCGGTGAGAAAGCGTCGGGGGTGCTGATGCACGCCAAGTTCCTCGACACCTTCACGACGAAGGCGCGGGAGGAGCTTCAGCGCAAGCAGCACTATGCCAACAGCCATGAATACAAGGCCTATCATTCCGGCCTGAACGAGGATCCGAACCTGTGGTGCAAATGGTCGGAACGCTACATCAACTGGCGCCAGCTTGAGATTCTGGGCCTCATGTCCAAGGGAAACTGGGCATGAGCGTCGGGTTTGTCATGATGTGTCACACCGCGCTGGACCGGGCCGCGCAGGTGGCGCGTCATTGGGCCGAACGGGATTGCCCGGTGGTGATCCATGTCGACAAGCGGGTGGCCAAGGCGTCCTTCGACGGGCTGCGCGAGGCGGTGAAGGACCTGCACAACATCCGTTTTTGCGGGCGGCACAAATGCGAATGGGGCACCTGGTCGCTGGTGGCCGCATCGCAATCGGGCTCCGAGATGATGCTGCGGGAATTTCCCGAGGTCCGGCATGTGTTCTTGTCCAGCGGCTCGTGCCTGCCGCTGCGCCCGGTGGAGGAGCTGCGCGCCTACCTCGCCGCGCGCCCGCGCACCGATTTCATCGAAAGCGTCACCACCGAAGATGTGGAATGGACCGTGGACGGGCTGCATTCCGAACGCTTCCAGCTGCGGTTTCCGTTCTCGTGGAAACGGCACCGGTATCTCTTTGACCGCTACGTCGAGTTCCAGCGCAACATCGGCTTCAGGCGCAAGATGCCAGACAAGCTGGTGCCGCATCTGGGGTCGCAATGGTGGTGTCTGACGCGGCAGACACTGTCGGCGATCCTGCAAGACCCGTCGCGCAAGATCTATGACCGCTATTTCAAACTGGTCTGGATCCCCGACGAAAGCTATTACCAGACGCTGGTGCGCAAATACTCGACCCGGATCGAAAGCCGGTCGCTGACGCTGTCCAAGTTCGATTTCCAGGGCAAGCCGCATGTCTTCTACGACGATCACCTGCATCTTCTGCGCCGGTCCGACTGTTTCGTCGCGCGCAAGATCTGGTCGAAGGCGGATCGTCTCTATGACACGTTCCTGACCGACCAGGATCGCGGCACCGTCATGGCCGAACCCGCGCCGGGCAAGATCGACCGGGTTTTTGCCAAGGCGCTGGAGCGCCGGACCCGGGGCCGCGCCGGCATGTATATGCACAGCCGGTTCCCCAATCCGAATTGGGAAAACGGCAAGACCTGTGCGCCCTATTCGGTGTTCCAGGGCTTCAACGACCTGTTTGAAAACTTCGAGCCCTGGCTGTCGCGCCGCTTGGGCACGCGGGTGCATGGCAACCTCTTCGACCGGACCCGCGCCCGGTTCGCGGGCGATGGTGACGTCTATTCCGGCTGTCTGTCGGCCAGCGCGGCCTTGCGCGACTACAACCCCGAACGCTTCCTGACCAGCCTGATCTGGAACACGCGCGGCGAGCGGCAGGTGTTCCAGTTTTCCCCCCGCGACAAGCAGCGCATCGCGTGGTTCATGGCCGAGGATGGCAATGCGCAGATCTCGGTCATCACCGGGGCCTGGGCGGTGCCGCTGTTCAATGCCAACAAGGATTTCCTGACCATCCGCAAGCAGGCCGCGCATCTGCAGAAGCAGGAGGTCGATTTCATAGATATCCTGCGCCGGGTGCAGACCCGCGCCGAGGTGCGGATATGGTCGCTGGCCGAGTTCATCGAGGAACCGATGGAACATCTGCAATCCATCCTCGATTCGATGGGCGGCCCCGCCGTCGGCCGCCTGACCGAGGCGCCGCGCATGGTCGACCTGACCGGGTTCGGGCAATTCCTGCAAAACCTGAAGAACCAGGGCATGAACCCGCATATGATGGGCGATTTCCCCGTCGAACTGGGCGGGGCGCAGCCCAAACAGGACGGCACGCGTCCATATCTGGTGAGGTAGGACATGGACCGCAAATTCGACGCTTTCGTGATCTTCGCGGAAATGCGGACGGGCTCGAACTATCTTGAGGCGACGCTGAATGACCTGCCCGATCTGGATTGCCTGGGCGAGGTCTACAACCCCACCTTCATGGGGCACCACAACAGGTTCGAGATGCACGGCATCGACATGGACCGGCGCGAGAAGAAGCCGCTGGACCTGCTGGAGGCCATCATCGACAACGCCGAGGACGGGGTGACGCCGGGGTTCCGCTTCTTCCACGATCATGACGCGCGCGTGCTGGACCGCATCCTGCCCGATCCGGCCATCGCCAAGGTAATCCTGACCCGCAACCCGCTGGACAGTTACGTGAGCCGCCGGATTGCCTCGGAGACCGGGCAATGGCGGCTGACCGACATGAAACACGCCCGCAGCGCCAAGATCGAGTTTCGCCAGTGGGAGTTCGAGAACATGCTGACCGACCTGCAGGATTTTCAGGTCAGGTTGCAGCGCGGGCTTCAGACCACCGGGCAGACCGCGTTCTACATCCGTTACGATGACATCAACGATGTCGAGGTGATCAACGGGCTGGCGCGGTTCCTGGGGTCGGCGCGTGAGCTGGACGGCACCAATTCCAAGCTCAAGAAGCAGAACCCGAGCGATCTGAGCGAGAAGGTCGAGAATTACGACCACATGGTGCGGATGCTGTCCAAGCTGGACCGGTTCGAGCTGGACAAGACCCCGAATTTCGAGCCGCCGCGCCATGCCGGCGTGCCGAATTTCTGCGCGACGCCCGAGGCGGGGCTGCTCTTCATGCCGATCAAGGGCGCGGCGGTGGAGCCGGTCAAGTCATGGATGGCGGCGCTGGAGGGGATCGCGACGGGCGACCTGTTGGGCGGGATGAACCAGAAGGATCTGCGCCAATGGATGCGCAAGCATCCGGGCTATCGCAGCTTCACCGTGCTGCGGCACCCGCTGGAGCGCGCCTATCACGTCTTCAACACCTGCATCCTGCCCAATGACCGGCCCGCCTTCAGCAATATCCGCCGGGTGCTGCGCAAGCGCTATGGCCTGCCGATCCCTGAAGAGGGGCTGATCAAGGGCTATTACGCCGACCAGCATCAGGAGGCGTTCATCGCCTTCCTGCATTTTCTCAAGGGCAACCTGGCGGGGCAGACCAGTGTGAAGGTGGAACCCGTCTTCGCCTCGCAAACCGCGATATTGCAGGGCATGGCGGGCGTGACGCTTCCCGATCACCTGTTCCGCGAGGAAGACCTGATCGAGGGGTTGCCGCGGCTGGCCAGGGGGCAGACCGGCAAGGAGGTGGAGTTTGATATGCCCGTCGATGACGGGCCATTCCCGCTGTCCGAGATCAACAATTACGAGACCGAGGCATTGATCGGCGAGATCTACCGCAAGGATTTCGTCAATTTCGGCTTTGCCCCCTGGGAGGGGTGAGTCACGCCGCCTGCGACGTGCGCGCCTCGGTCAGCAGGGCATGGATGGCGTGCGGATCGGTGGTGGCGCGCAGTTTCCGACACAGGGCCGGATCGCGCAGGGTGCGCGAGACCAGCGCCAGCGCCTTGAGGTGTTGCGTCCCGGCCTCTTCCGGTGCGAAGAGGGCGAAGACCAGATCGACGGGCTGCTTGTCGACGGATTCGAACTCGACCGGGTGATCAAGCTTCACGAACACACCCTGAACGCCCTCCAGCCCTTCCAGCCGTGCATGTGGCAGCGCGACGCCATGGCCGAAGCCGGTGGGCCCGAGCGTCTCGCGATCCAGAAGGGCGGCGCAGATCTCGGTCGTGCTGTGGCCGGTGACGTCACGCGCCAGGTCCGCCACCGTCTGCATCAGGCGCTTCTTGCTGGTGATGTCCGACACGAGCTTGACAGCCTGCGGGCGCAGTATCGTTGAAAGTTGCATATGGTGTCCCTGTTGGCGGGGCCGGCCCCAATCCGGCCCCGATCTCTGGTTCTATCCGGTCAGCGCGGGTCGATCCAGCCGACATTGCCGTCGTCGCGCCGATAGACCACGTTCACCCCGTCATGGCCCTCGCGGCGGAAGACCAGGACCGGCGCGCCGGCGATCTCCATCTGCATCACGGCCTCGCCGACGGAGAGCGAGGGGATCTTGGCCTCCATCTCGGCGACGATGATGGGTTGCAGCGAATCGGGCTCGTCCGCGTCGCTGTCTTCGGTCCCGGCCAGGATGTAGGACGAGGCAATCATGTGTTCAATGGGCTGCGCCCGGTCGCGGTGATGGTCCTTGAGGCGGCGCTTGTAACGGCGGAGCTGCTTTTCCATCTTCTCGCAGCATTGATCGAACGCGGAATAGATCTCGTGGCTCTTGGCCTTGGCCGAGGCGGTCATGCCGGTGGACAGATGCACGATCGCCTCGCAGGCGTATTCGCTGCCGCTGCGCGAGAAAATGATCGACGCATCGGTCGGACGCTCGGCATATTTGCTGACGGCGGACCCGAGCCCGTCCTTCACATGGGTCTGAAGAGCATCTCCGATGTCGATCTGCTTGCCGCTAATCTGGTAACGCATTCGGCCTCCAATTTATTTGGGCAGTCCCGCGGGGCAATCCCGCGGTCCGCGTGTCAGTGCCTCGATGTCGGGAAGAAACCGGGAATGATCTTGCGCCTTTGGCGGCCCCCGAAAGGTCCGGTCTGAAGTGGCAATGGTCAGACGCGATTTTGAACATCACCTCCATTTGGCGACGAAACGGGGTGGACTGTCAATGCGGTCGAATGCCTGACGCCGCGAAACGATGTGTTCAGGTGATGCGGAAGGATTGGCCCAGGTAGACGCGGCGCACGTTCTCGTCCTGCACCACCTCTTCGGCGGTGCCGCTCATCAAGACGGTGCCGTCATGCAGGATATAGGCGCGGTCCACGATCTCCAGCGTCTCGCGCACGTTGTGATCGGTGATCAGCACGCCAAGCCCGCGCTTCTTGAGGTCCGAGACCAGGCCCCGAATTTCCGCCACCGCGATGGGATCGACGCCCGCGAAGGGTTCATCCAGCAGCAGGTAGCGCGGGTTCGAGGCCAGACAGCGGGCGATCTCGGCGCGGCGGCGTTCCCCGCCCGAAAGCGACAGGGCAGGGGCCGCGCGCAGATGGCTGATCGAGAAATCGGACAGGAGTTCCTCAAGCCGTTCATGGCGCTGGTGGCGGTGTTTCTCGGTGATCTCCAGGATGGCCATGATATTGGCCTCGACCGTCAGCCCGCGAAAGATCGACATTTCCTGCGGCAGGTAGCCGATTCCGGCCTTGGCGCGGCGATACATCGGAAAGCGGGTGACGTCCTGACCGTCCAGCATCACGGTGCCGCCCTCGGGCGTGACCAGACCGGCGATGGAATAGAAACAGGTGGTCTTGCCCGAGCCGTTGGGCCCGAGAAGCGCCACCACCTCGCCCCGGTTCAGCGACAGGGTGACATCGCGGATCACCGGGCGGCGGCGATAGCTCTTGCGCAGGTTGGTGACATGCAGCCCTTGCTGCCCGTCGGCCATGACAAGATCGGGTTTGCCCTCCATGGCCTCATTCCGCCGGTTGCAGGACCGTGCGCACACGCCCCTCGACCGTGCCGTTGCCGGTGGTGAGGTCAATGGACAGGCGATCGCCGGCAATGGCGGTGCGGCCTTGCGTGACCAGGACATCCCCGATCAGGACCATCGCGCCCGAGCCCACGGAATATTCCGCCCGGTCGCCTTCGGCCGCGTCGTCGCCACGGGTCAGGAGGACGCCGCCGGTGGCCACGACCTCGTTGACCTGCTGCGCGCCGCCTTGTTCCGCGTAGAACACCGAAACCTCGCCTGCGGCCATGCGCAGATCGCCCTGGATGACGATGACATTGCCCGAGAAAATCGCGTTGCCCGTCGCCTGATCGACGCTGAGACTGTCCGACGTCACCTCGACCGGCTGGCTGGCATCATGCGCCACGCCGCCAAAGCCGATTGCCGTCTGGGCAAGGGCGGGCAGGGAAAACACCAGGATCGAAACGAAAGCGGCGACAATGATCCGCATGGAAACTCCATCAATTTTGAGGATCATATAGCATCCGAACCCCGCCGTTGAAAACGACAAGATTGTTGCCTTCCGTTCCCGTCACCCGCATCGAGCCCGCCTCCAGCGTCAGATCGGGTCCGGTGACCGAAACGGCACCGGGCGATTCGGCCATGAACTCGGTCAGGTTGAATTGCAGCATCTCGGTCGAGAGCCGATAGCCGGTCGAAGTGGTCAGCCCCACCGACCGGCTGAGATCGGCCATCTGCGCGGCCAGATCGAAGAGGCCGGTTTCCGCCACGATGAGCAAGATCGCCTCGGCCGAGAGGTCCACCCGCGCCTCGATATCGGTGGCGGCGATATGGTCGGGCTGGTCGGCCACCGGCGTGGCGCGGTCGGCGGTGAAGATCACCTCGCGCCCGTCGCTCAGCGTGCCGGCGAACCGGGGCCGGCCCAGGCTCTGCTCGCGCGCCAGCTCCTCGACATCGACATTGGCGAAGGGAATGGCGCGGTTGGGGTCGGGCGTGCGCGAGAACAGGAACAGCGTCGACAGAAGCGCCAGCGCCAGAAGCGGCAGGATGACCTTCACCCAGGCGACAAATCTCGAATAGGCGTTGGACGCGGCCATCGGTCTAATGCGCGAAGATGTCGATCTCGGGCCACCCGGCCAGATCGAGCCTGGCGCGCGTGGGCAGGAAATCGAAACAGGCCTGCGCCATGTCGCTGCGGCCCTCGCGCTCCAGCATCTCCTGGAAGATCTCGCGCAGGCGATGCAGGTAGAGCACGTCGGAGGCGGCATAGGTTTTCTGCGCCTCGCTCAACGTCTCCGCGCCCCAGTCCGAGCTTTGCTGCTGCTTGGAAATGTCGATGTTCAGCATCTCCTGGCAGAGGTTCTTCAGCCCGTGCCGGTCGGTATAGGTGCGCACCAGTTTCGACGCGATCTTGGTGCAGAAGACGGGCGCGGTGAGGGCCCCGAAGGCGTGATACATCGCGGCAATGTCGAAGCGCCCGAAATGGAACAGTTTCAGCGTGTCGGGATCTTCCAGAAGGCGGGCGAGGTTGGGGGCCTCGGTCTGTCCCTTCGCCACCTGGATCAGATGCGCATTTCCGTCGCCATCCGACATCTGCACAAGGCACAGCCGGTCACGATGCGGGTTGAGGCCCATGGTCTCGCAATCAATCGCGACGATGGGGCCAAGCGTCAGGCCATCGGGCAGGTCGTTCTGGTAAAGATGGATGGTCACGTCGGGGTCTTCCTTCCTAGCGGCTGCCGGAGGAAGAGTGGTGCCCAGGAGAGGACTCGAACCTCCACATCCTTGCGAATACTAGCACCTGAAGCTAGCGCGTCTACCAATTCCGCCACCTGGGCAGGTGTCGTGAGGCCGCGATGTAGCCCCGCGCGCGATCGGTGTCAACGGGGCTTTCGCGAAAAATGCCGCGCCGGGGGCGAGACGAATTGCGCCTTGTCCGGCAGGCCCCGCGCGCGTATCACCATGGCCAGACAAGACCGGAGGATGAAGGCATGGCAAAACTGGTGACGATCTTTGGCGGATCGGGCTTTTTGGGCCGCTATATCGCCCGGCGGATGGCCAACCAGGGCTGGCGCGTGCGCGTCGCCGTGCGCCGTCCGAACGAGGCGATCTTCGTGCGCACCTATGGCACGGTCGGCCAGGTTGTGCCGGTGCTGGCCAATATCCGTGACGATGCCTCGGTCGCCGCCGCGATCGGCGGGGCGGATGCGGTGATCAACTGCGTCGGCACCTTCGACATGAGCGGCCGCAACAATTTCGACGCCGTGCAGGTCGAGGGCGCGGGCCGCGTCGCGCGCCTGACGGCGGAGGCCGGGATCGACCGGCTGGTGCATATCTCCGCCATTGGCGCGGATGCGGACTCCGACAGCGCCTATGCCCGCAGCAAGGCCGAGGGCGAGGCCGCGATCCTCGATCATATGCCGGGCGCGGTGATCCTGCGCCCCTCGGTCATGTTCGGGACCGAGGATGCGTTCTTCAACCGCTTCGCCCGGATGACCAAGTTCGGCCCGGTCCTGCCGCTGGTCGGCGGTCAGACGAGGTTCCAGCCGGTCTATGTCGATGACGTGGCCCATGCGGCCCAGATGGGTGTGACGGGAAAGGCCGCCCCCGGCATCTATGAGCTTGGCGGGCCGGATGTCGGCACGCTGCGCAGCTTCATCGAGTTGATGCTGCGCCTGATCCGCCGCCGCCGCCTGGTGATGAACATGCCGTTCTGGATGGGCTCGGTCATGGCCTGGGGTCTGAATGCCGCGCAGGTCATGACCGGTGGCCTCTTCCACAACTCGATCCTGACCCGCGACCAGGTGCGCCAGTTGCGCCAGGACAACGTGGTGTCCGAGGACGCGAAGGGGTTCGACGATCTGGGGCTTCAGCCCACGGATATGGAGGCGGTGCTGGATGATTACCTCTGGGTCTACCGCCCCGGCGGGCAGTATTCCGACCTTCATGCCAGCGCCCGCAACATGCGCAACACTCAGGTATAGGCGATCCCCAGCAGGACCAGCCCGAGGATCACCCGGTAGATCACGTAAGGCGTGAAGCTGACGCTTTCCAGCAGCCGCATCATGACGCTCAGCGCGGCCAATGCGGCGGCGAAGGAAAAGATCGCGGCAATGGCCATGTCGCGGGCCAGCCCTGCATTTGCATCGCCGATCACCTCAGCCCCGAGCAGCACGCCCGAGGCGATGATCGTCGGAATCGACATCAGCATCGACAACCGCGCGGCGTCGCTGCGGGTGTAGCCAAGCATCCGCGCCCCGGTGATGGTGATGCCGGACCGCGACGTGCCGGGGATCAGCGCCACCGCCTGCCACAGACCCATGATCAGCGCGTGGCGGAGCGTCCAGTGCCGCGCCGCCAACCTCTCCTGCCCGCGCTGGTCGGCCCAGTAGAGCACCAGACCGAAGATCAGCATGGTCCAGCCGATCACGGTGATCGAGCGCAGGGCATCGCTATAGCCCGTCAGGTTCAGCGCGAGGCCGAAGAGGATGACGGGGATGGTGCCGATGACCAGCCCAAGCGCCAGCCGCGCCTCGCGGCTGTCGGTGTCGCGCGCGGCAAGCCTGCGAAACCCGGTCAGCGCCATCCGCACATCCGAGCGGAAATACAGCACCACCGCGCCGAGCGTGCCGATATGCACGGCCACGTCGATCACCTGGCCCTGATCCTCCATTCCGGTCAGTTGGGGAAGCAGAATCAGGTGGCCCGACGAGGAAATCGGCAGGAATTCAGTGATCCCCTGGATGATCGCGACAAGAAGAAGGTGAAACAGGCTCATGTCGGGCTATCCTGGTTGGACAGATTCATGTCAGCGTAAGCTATTGATGTTCCGCATGTTTCTGCATGATAAGTCAACTAAACTTACCTTTAATGAGACTCCGGACAGAAATTCGGTGTGGAAATTCACAGGAAATATGAATATAGGTCAGCATCACTGTCTTTTCACAAGAAATCGCACACTTTATAGGTGGCTTTGGGTCTTATGCCGAAGTTTCGAGGGGCGCGCCATGGCTGAACAGAAGATGCTGAAATTCGTGACCGTGGGCAAGGATATGCCCGAAAAGCGCAGCGCGGATACGCGGCGGCGGGATTTTCACGAGATCTATGGCGAATACGCGCGCGAGAAGGCGGCCGAGCAGGCGGGCCGGTGCAGCCAGTGCGGCGTGCCCTATTGCCAGACCCATTGCCCGCTGCACAACAACATCCCCGACTGGCTGCGCCTGACCGCCGAGGGGCGCTTGCAGGAAGCCTATGAGCTGAGCCAGGCCACCAACACCTTCCCGGAAATCTGTGGCCGCATCTGCCCGCAGGATCGCCTCTGCGAAGGCAATTGCGTGATCGAGCAATCCGGCCACGGCACCGTCACCATCGGCGCGGTCGAGAAATACATCACCGATACCGCCTGGGAGGAAGGTTGGGTCAAGCCGATCGCGCCCAAGTCCGAGCGGCCCGAGAGCGTCGGCATCATCGGCGCGGGGCCGGGGGGGCTTGCCGCCGCCGACCGTCTGCGCCGTGCGGGGCTTCAGGTCACCGTCTATGACCGCTACGACCGCGCGGGCGGGCTGATGACCTATGGCATCCCCGGTTTCAAGCTGGAGAAAGACGTGGTCATGCGCCGCAACGATCAGCTGGAACAGGGCGGCGTCACCTTCCGGCTGAACTGCAATGTCGGCGAGGAGATCGGCTTTGCCGAGATCCGCGAGGCACATGATTTCGTGGTCATCGCCACCGGCGTCTACAAATCCCGCGATCTGCCGGGGCCGGGATCGGGCGCGGCGGGTCTTGTCCGGGCGATTGATTTCCTGACCGCGTCGAACCGCAAGAGCTTTGGCGATGACGTGCCGGAGTTCGACTCGGGCGAGCTCAATGCCGAGGGCAAGCGCGTCGTCGTGATCGGCGGCGGCGATACCGCGATGGACTGTGTGCGCACCGCCGTGCGGCAGGGCGCGACATCCGTGAAATGCCTCTATCGCCGCGACCGGGCCAACATGCCGGGGTCGCAGCGCGAGGTTGCGAATGCCGAGGAAGAGGGCGTCGAATTTGTCTGGCTGACCGCGCCCAACGGCTTTGCGGGCGACCCCGTGACCGGCACGATGGTGCAGCGGATGCGGTTGGGACAGCCCGATGTGACCGGCCGCCAGAGCCCGGAATTGATCGAAGGCGCGGATTATGTCGAGGAGGCCGACCTTGTCATCAAGGCGCTGGGGTTTGAACCGGAAGACCTGCCCGCCTTGTGGGACCAGCCGGAGCTGGAGGTCACCCGCTGGGGCACCGTCAAGACCAGTTTCCAGACCCACGAAACCAACCTGCCCGGTGTCTACGCGGTGGGCGATATCGCGCGCGGCGCGAGCCTTGTGGTCTGGGCGATCCGCGACGGGCGCGAGGCGGCGGATGCGATCCTGGAGCGGCTCGCCACATCCGCCTCGGTCGCGGCGGAATAGGGTTAACGGGGCGGATCGGAGCGTTTTTCTGCCTGTCACCCCCCGTACACCCCCCGATGCACCCCCTGTGCAGACCGGGATGTGCTATGCGGGCAAAACGGGAAACCGGAGATTTGTTAATGGTCAAGGAGGCTGACATGTTTTTATCCATCCGCGCCGCACTCACCCTTGGGGCGCTGGCAATTGTGCCTGCCCTCGCCCCTGCACCCGCCTCGGCGCAGGGGGCGGGCACGGTCACGCCGCCGCCGGGTTGCACGGCGTTCATGACGGTGCAGTCGCGGGGCTGTTTCGTGTCGCATTACTGGACCTGCGAAGGCGATCCCGAGGGCACGCATTGGCGCATGTCGATGGATGGCGACGGGCCGTTTGCCCTGTCGCAAACCGATCGCGAGTTTCGCTGGCTGCTGTCCTATGACCTGCGCAATGGCGGGCAGAACACGCTGATCACGCCCGAGGAAGACCCGGCCTCGGTCACCGAGCTTTTCGCGACCGGCAGCGATTCCATGGTGTTCAGCACGATCTACGAGAGCCCCGGCGGCCTGCGCATCCAGCGCGATTACACCGGGTTCGACCGGCTGACCGGCGAGACGGTCGAAATTGACGGGCGGGTGCTGAACCGGACGGAGTTCTCCTATCAATACGACCTTGGCGAAGGCCCGCGCCGGGTGGAGGGCAATCAATATGTGCACGAGGGCTGGCGCATGTTCTTCGGCGGGCAGGAAGTCACGACATTGCCGAGCGGCGAGACCTTCGAAAGCGACAATTCCCCGATGGAGTTCGCCGAACCCGGCGAGCGCGGCTTCCTGTCGGATCAGCCGCTTTACGATTGCGGAGACATGATGTCATGAGCCGCCGACATCCGCCCGCTTCCCGAGACAAGGACCACCCCGCCGTCGCCCGGACACCCCTGCGCAGGCCCCAGAATGAAGGAACCCCGCAATGACCAAATACGATGCAAACTGGGCCCGCGCCGAGCAGGAAAAGCGCAAGTGGATGGCGGAAAACAGTCTCTATTCCGAGGCGGATGAGCATTCCTCCTGCGGGGTGGGATTGGTCGTGTCGCTGGACGGCAAGCCGCGCCGGTCGGTGGTGGAGTCAGGGATTGCCGCGCTGAAAGCGATCTGGCATCGCGGCGCGGTCGATGCCGATGGCAAGACCGGCGATGGCGCGGGTATTCACGTGCAGATCCCCGTCACCTTCTTCTACGACCAGATCCGCCGCACCGGCCATGAGCCGGATTGGGACCAGCTGATCGCGGTCGGCCAGGTCTTTCTGCCGCGCAACGATTTTGGCGCGCAGGAGACCTGCCGCACCATCGTGGAATCGGAAGTTCTGCGCATGGGCTATTACATCTATGGCTGGCGCCATGTGCCGGTGAACATCGCCTGCCTGGGCGAGAAGGCCAACGCGACCCGGCCCGAGATCGAGCAGATCCTTATCTCGAACAGCAAGGGCGTGGATGAGGAGACCTTCGAGCGCGAGCTTTACGTTATTCGCCGCCGGATCGAGAAGGCGGCCTTTGCGGCGGGGGTGCGCGAGCTCTATCTGGCGAGCCTGTCGTGCCGGTCGATCATCTACAAGGGCATGATGCTGGCCGAGCAGGTCGCCGAGTTCTACCCGGATTTGCAGGATGACCGCTTCGAGAGCGCCTTTGCGATCTACCACCAGCGCTATTCCACCAACACCTTTCCGCAATGGTGGCTGGCGCAGCCGTTCCGGATGCTGGCCCATAACGGCGAGATTAACACGCTGAAGGGCAACCTGAACTGGATGAAAAGCCACGAGATCCGCATGGCGTCGAATTATTTTGGCGACCTGGCCGAGGATATCAAACCCATCGTGCCGGGGGGGTCGAGCGACTCTGCAGCACTTGATGCGGTGTTCGAGGTGCTGGTGCGGGCAGGCCGCAACGCGCCGATGGCCAAGACGATGCTGGTGCCCGAGGCGTGGTCGAAATCCACCACCGAGCTGCCCAAGGCGTGGCGCGACATGTATTCCTACTGCAACAGCGTCATCGAGCCCTGGGACGGCCCCGCCGCGCTGGCGATGACCGATGGGCGCTGGGTCTGCGCCGGGCTGGACCGCAACGGGCTGCGGCCGATGCGCTATGTGGTGACGGGCGACGGGCTGCTGATCGCGGGCTCCGAGGCCGGGATGGTGCCGGTCGATGAGGCGAAGATCGTCGAGAAGGGCGCGCTGGGCCCCGGCCAGATGATCGCGGTGGATATGGTTGAATCCAAGCTCTACCACGATGCCGAGATGAAGGACATGCTGTCGGCCTCGCGCCCCTTCGGCGACTGGGTGGGCCGGATCACCGAGCTGGAGAGCGAGACCGCCGGCCTGACCGAGACCCGCGACTACCAGGGCGAGGATCTGCGCAAGCGCCAGATCGCGGCGGGCTACACGATAGAGGAGCTTGAGAGCGTGCTGGCCCCGATGGGCGAGGACGGCAAGGAGGCGCTGGCCTCGATGGGCGACGACACGCCGAGCGCGGTGCTGTCCTCGACCTACCGGCCGCTGAGCCACTATTTCCGGCAGAATTTCAGCCAGGTGACGAACCCGCCCATCGACTCGCTTCGCGAGTTCCGGGTGATGAGCCTCAAGACCCGGTTCGGCAACCTCAAGAACGTGCTGGACGAGGATTCGAGCCAGACCGAGATCCTGGTGCTGGAAAGCCCCTTTGTCACCAATGCGCAATTCGACGCGATGCTGGGACATTTCGGCAAGAACGTCACCACCATCGACTGCACCTTCCCGGGCGATGGCGACCGGGGCGCGCTGCGCAAGGCGCTGGACCGGATCCGGGCCGAGGCCGAGGATGCGGTGCGCTCGGGCGCGGGGCATCTGGTGCTGAGCGACCGGGCGCAGGATGAGGACCGCGCCGCCATGCCGATGATCCTGGCGACCAGCGCGGTGCATAGCTGGCTGACGCGGCAGGGCTTGCGCACCTTCTGTTCGGTCAATGTGCGATCCGCCGAATGTATCGACCCGCATTACTTTGCGGTGCTGATCGCGGCGGGGGCGACGACCGTGAACGCCTACCTGGCGCAGGACAGCCTTGCCGACCGGATCGACCGGGGGCTGCTGGATTGCGACCTGACCACGGCGATGGCGCGCTATCGCAACGCGATTGACCAGGGGCTGCTCAAGATCATGGCGAAGATGGGAATCTCGGTGATCTCCTCCTATCGCGGCGGGCTGAATTTCGAGGCTGTGGGGCTGTCACGGTCCATGGTGGCCGAGTTCTTCCCCGGCATGCTCAGCCGGATCAGCGGCATCGGCGTGACCGGTGTGCAGCGCAAGGCCCTTGAGGTTCACGCGCGCGGCTGGAAGGCGGGCACCGACCTGCTGCCCATCGGCGGCTTCTACAAGGCGCGACGCTCGGGCGAGAAACACGCCTGGGAGGCGCAGACCATGCACATGCTGCAAATGGCCTGCAACACCGCGTCCTACGAGATGTGGAAGCAATACAGCGCCAAGATGAAGGCGAACCCGCCGATCCATCTGCGCGATCTGTTGGAGATCAAGCCGCTGGGCAAGCCGGTGCCGATTGAGGAGGTCGAAAGCATCACCTCGATCCGCAAGCGCTTTGTCACGCCGGGGATGAGCCTGGGCGCGCTGAGCCCCGAGGCGCACCGGACCCTGTCCATCGCGATGAACCGGATCGGCGCGAAGTCGGATTCCGGCGAGGGCGGCGAAAGCCCCGATGATTTCACGCCGGAACCCAATGGCGACAATGCCAGCGCCAAGATCAAGCAGGTGGCATCCGGTCGCTTCGGCGTGACGGCGGAATACCTGCTGGCCTGCGAGGAGCTGGAGATCAAGGTCGCGCAGGGCGCCAAGCCCGGTGAGGGCGGGCAGTTGCCGGGCATGAAAGTGACCGAGCTGATCGCCAAGCTGCGCCATTCGACGCCGGGGGTCACGCTGATCTCGCCGCCGCCGCATCACGACATCTATTCCATCGAGGATCTGGCGCAGCTGATTTACGACCTCAAGCAGATCAACCCGCGCGCCAAGGTGACGGTGAAGCTGGTGGCAAGCTCGGGCGTTGGCACGATTGCGGCGGGCGTGGCCAAGGCCAAGGCCGATATCATCCTGATCTCGGGCCATAATGGCGGCACCGGCGCATCGCCCGCGACCTCGATCAAGTTTGCGGGGTTGCCCTGGGAAATGGGCCTGACCGAGGCGCATCAGGTGCTGGCGATGAACCACCTGCGGGGCCGCGTCACGCTGCGCACCGATGGCGGTTTGCGCACGGGCCGCGACATCGTCATGGCCGCGATGATGGGGGCCGAGGAATATGGCATCGGCACCGCCGCCCTGATCGCGATGGGCTGCATCATGGTGCGCCAGTGCCAATCGAACACCTGCCCCGTGGGCGTCTGCACCCAGGACGAGAAACTGCGCGACAAGTTCACCGGCAGCGCCGAAAAGGTGGTGAACCTCATCACCTTCTACGCGCAGGAGGTGCGCGAGTTGCTGGCCGCCATCGGCGCGCGGTCGCTCGATGAAGTCATCGGTCGGGCAGATCTGCTGAGCCAGGTCAGCCGGGGCAATGCGCATCTGGACGATCTCGACCTCAACCCGCTTCTGATCACCGTCGATGGGGCGGATCGGATCGTCTATGACCGCGACAAGCCGCGCAATGCGGTGTCGGACACGCTGGACGCCAAGATCGTGCGCGATGCCGACCGGTTCCTGCGTGACGGCGAGAAGATGCAGCTCAGCTATGCCGTGCAGAACACGCTGCGCACCATCGGCACGCGCACATCCAGCCATATCGTGCAGAATTTCGGGATGCGGAACGATCTGCAGCCCGATCACCTGACGGTCAAGCTGGAAGGCTCCGCCGGGCAATCCCTGGGGGCTTTTGCCGCGCCGGGGTTGAAGCTGGAGGTGTCGGGCGATGCCAACGACTATGTCGGCAAGGGCCTGTCGGGCGGCATCATCGTCGTCAAACAGGCGCAGGTCAGCCCGCTGAAGGCCGATGAGAACACGATCATCGGCAATACCGTGCTTTACGGCGCGACCTCCGGGTTCCTTTTTGCCGCCGGTCGGGCGGGCGAGCGCTTTGCCGTGCGCAATTCCGGCGCGCATGTGGTGATCGAGGGCTGCGGCTCGAACGGGTGCGAATACATGACCGGCGGGGTTGCGGTGATCCTGGGCTCCATCGGGGCCAATTTCGGCGCGGGCATGACCGGCGGCATGGCCTATCTCTACGATCGCGACGGGGCGTCGGTGGTCAACATGAACATGGAGACGCTGGTGACCGCCCCGGTAATGGACGGCCATTGGGAGGATGAGCTGCGCGGCCTGATCGAGCGTCATGCAGCCGAGACAGGGTCACGCAAGGCGGCCGATATCCTGCAGCATTGGGATATGGAACGCGGGCATTTCCTGCAGGTCTGCCCCAAGGAGATGCTGGCCAAGCTGCCCTATCCGCTGGCGGTCGAGGATCAGGCCGTGCCCGCCGAATAGGGCGGGAGCAAGGGGATAACGGGCGCGCCTCGGCCACCGGGGCGCGCCTTTTTCTTCTGCAATGCGGAAAAGTTGAACGAGAATCCGGGGGCCCGGTTTGCCTTGTCTTCACGACTTGGCCGGTAGGCAGGGTCAGATGCGTTTGTCCCGAGGCCGCCCATGCCCACCACCTATACAGACCAGTTCTTTGTCATCGACCCCGCCAACCCGCCCCCTTCCGGCACCAGCCTGACGGTGCAGAATTACGACATCGTCGATAGTGACGATAATGGTTTCATCCAGCCTGACGTGGGCGACACCGCCAACGGGGCCGAGGTCACCAGCGTCTGGATTGACGACACGATCACCGTGACGATGGGCGGCAGCAGCGTCACCATCACCGGCGTGACCTTCTACCTCGACGGGCAGCCCGCGATCTTCACACCGACCGATGGCACGGTGCTGGAGGATGCGACCTTCCAAAGCGCCACCTATGTCACCGACAGCACCCAGGTGCCGGTGGGCGAATTGGGGCCACCCTGTTTCACCCCCGGCACGATGATCGAGACCGAAACCGGCCCGCGCCTGATCGAGACGCTGGCGCCCGGCGACAGAGTGCTGACGCGCGACCGGGGGATGCAGCCGGTCCTGTGGATCGGTCGCCGAACAATGCCCGGAACCGGTGCCTTCGCGCCGGTGCGCTTCGCGGCGGGGGCCATCGGCAACCCCGATCCGCTGACCGTCTCGCCGCAACACCGGATGCTGGTCACCGGCTGGCGGGCGGAGCTCTGCTTTGGTGAGGCGGAGGTGCTGGTGGCGGCCAGGCACCTGATCAATGGCGACACGATCCGGCAGGTGGAGAGGGCCGAGGTGACCTATATCCACCTGCTCTTCGCGGCGCATGAGATCGTGATGGCGGGCGGCGTCCCGTCGGAAAGCTATTTCCTGGGCCATGCCCTGCGCGCCTGCGATGCCGACACGCGGGCCGAGCTTCTGGCGCTGTTCCCCGACCTCGCCCCCGGTGCGCGCGACCTGGTCCCGGCACGGCAGGTGGCGCGCCGGTTCGAGGGGGCAGTGCTGGCGGCGTGATCAGAGGTCAATCGCCACGGTCTCGGTCTCGGGCCACAGGGCCTCGCTGGTGGCGATGGTCGCGGCAAAGGTGATTGCCATGCCGACGGCGGCGAGGATCAGGGTAAATCGGGTCATTGCGGGCCATCCTCTTGCGGTTCAGAGGTGACACGGGCCGCCGCCGGGTTTCCGTCGCTCTCAGCCCGGAAAAGTGAACGCGTCCCGGCTGTAGCCCTGCAAATAGAGCAGCGCCGTCAGGTCGCCGTGATTGATGCGGATGTCGCACTCGGCCTGGACGGAAGGTTTCGCGTGCAGCGCGACGCCGGTGCCCGCCAGATGCAGCATCCCCAGGTCATTGGCCCCGTCGCCCACGGCGATGACATCCTCGACCCCGATCCCCAGGCGGGCAGTGATCTCCTGCAAGGCCGCGACCTTGGCGTCGCGCCCCAGGATGGGCAGGGCGACGGTGCCGGTCAGTTTTCCGCCCCCTTCCAGCAGCGTGTTGGCCCGGTTCTCGTCAAAGCCCAGATCGGCGGCCACCCGCGCGGTGAAGGCGGTGAACCCGCCCGAAACCAGCGCGGCATAGGCCCCCTGCGCCTTCATCGTCGCCACGAGTTCCGCGCCCCCCGGCATGAGGGTGATGCGGGTCGCCAGCACGGTGTCGATGACCGAGACGGGCAGATCCTTCAGCAGGCCGACCCGTTCGGTCAGCGCCGCCTCGAAATCCAGCTCGCCATTCATCGCCCGCGCGGTGATGCAAGCGACATGCGCGCCGACGCCCGCCTCGGCGGCCAGTTCGTCGATACATTCCTGGCAGATCATGGTGCTGTCCATATCGGCCAGCAGCATTTTCTTGCGGCGGTTGCCGTCGGGCTGGATCACCAGATCGACGCCCTGCGCCTGCAGGCTCTCCCAGACCTTCCATTGGTTGGCGGGCAGGGTGGCCAGACCGAATTCGGCGGCCTCATCCGGAGACAGCCAGAGAATGTCGCCGCCGCCCCAGGCATTGCGCAGGCTATCTGCAAGCGCGGGATCGAGGGCACCGGGACGGGCGATGAGGGTGGCGATGAACATTGGGCAGTTCCGAGGCAAGTCGCGTTTCCGACCGCATAGCCGCATTTTCCGACTTGTGCCAGCCGGTGCTTGGCCCTATCCCGGCAGGTGGGACACCCCTCCCCAACGAGGGGCGCTTATCTGGAAGGATACCAGCAATGGTTAAGACGACCCCGGCCGCGCGGCCGGCCACCAAACCTGTCGCCGTTCCGGCGAACCCGCGCTTTTCATCCGGCCCCTGTGCCAAACCCCCCACATGGACACCCGACGCCCTGGCCGATGCGCCTTTGGGCCGCAGCCACCGTGCCGCGATCGGCAAGGAGAAGCTGCGCGCCGCGATCGAGGGCACGCGCGAGATCCTCGGGATTCCCGCCGATTACCGGATCGGGATCGTTCCGGCTTCGGATACCGGCGCTTTCGAGATGGCGATGTGGTCGCTGCTGGGGGAACGCCCGGTGCAGATGGTGGCCTGGGAAAGCTTCGGCGCGGGCTGGGTCACGGATGTGGTCAAGCAGCTCAAGATCGACGCCAGCACCCATGTCGCCGACTATGGCCGCATCGTCGACATGGCTGCTTTGGACTATGATCAGGACGTGTGCTTTACGTGGAACGGCACCACCTCGGGGGTGCGCGTGCCCTCGGGCGATGTGATCCCGGCGGACCGCGAGGGCCTGACGCTGTGCGATGCGACAAGTGCGGCCTTCGCGCAGGATCTGCCCTGGGACAAGCTGGATGTGACGACGTTCTCCTGGCAGAAGGTGATGGGCGGCGAGGCGGCGCATGGGATGCTGGTGCTGTCCCCCCGCGCGGTCGAACGGCTGGAAAGCTACACGCCCGCCTGGCCGCTGCCCAAGATCTTCCGCATGACCAAGGGTGGAAAGCTGATCGAGGGGATTTTCGAGGGTGCCACGATCAACACGCCGTCGATGCTGTGCGTCGAGGATTACCTCTTCGCGCTGAACTGGGCGCGTGAGGTCGGCGGGCTGGAGGGCCTGCGCGCGCGGGCCGATGCCAATGCGCGCGCGATCTGGGATTTCTGCGACAGCCGCGACTGGATCGCCAACCTGGCGGAAGACCCCGCGACGCGGTCGAACACCTCGGTCTGCCTCAAGTTCACCGATGACCGGATCACGGATGGCGCGGCGTTTGCCAAGGCTGTTGCGAAGCGGCTGGAGGCGGAGGGCGTGGCACTGGATGTCGGGGCCTACCGGGATGCGCCGGCGGGCCTGCGCATCTGGTGCGGCGCGACGGTCGAGACCGCCGATATCGAGGCGTTGCTTCCGTGGATCGACTGGGCCTATGAGGCCGAGATTTCCAACGCATGACCGGGTGGCGGGGTCAAATCCCGCCCTACCCATGACCTGTAGGGCGGGGCTTTCCCCGCCACCCCTCCATATTCAAAAAGGACCAGACCCATGGCCCCCAAAGTTCTCGTATCCGACAAACTCAGCGAAACCGCCGTGCAGATCTTCCGCGATCGCGGCATCGAGGTGGATTTCGAACCCGCGCTTGGCAAGGACAAGGATGCGCTTCTGGCGCGCATCGGCGACTATGACGGCCTCGCCATCCGTTCGGCCACCAAGGTGACGGAGAAGATCCTGGCCGCCGCGCCCAATCTGAAAGTCATCGGGCGGGCCGGGATCGGCACCGACAATATCGACAAGGTCGCGGCCTCCAAGCAGGGCGTGATCGTGATGAACACCCCCTTTGGCAACATGATCACCACCGCCGAGCACGCCATCGCGATGATGTTCGCCGTGGCGCGGCAAATTCCCGAGGCCAGCGCCTCGACCCATGCCGGCAAGTGGGAGAAATCCCGCTTCATGGGGGTCGAGCTGACCGGCAAGACGCTTGGCGTGATCGGCGCGGGCAATATCGGCGGCATCGTCTGCGACCGGGCCAAGGGCCTCAAGATGAAGGTCATGGCCTATGATCCGTTCCTCTCCGAGGAGAAGGCCGAGAAGATGGGCGTGCGCAAGGTCGAGCTGGAGGAGCTGTTCGCCCATGCCGATTTCATCACCCTGCATGTGCCCTATACCGAGCAGACCGCCAATATCCTCAGCCGCGAGAACATCGCCAGGCTGAAACCGGGCGTGCGTGTCATCAACTGCGCGCGCGGCGGGCTGGTCGATGAGGCGGCTTTGGCCGAGGCGCTGAAATCGGGCCATGTCGCGGGGGCGGGTTTCGACGTGTTCGAGGTGGAACCGGCCACCGACAGCCCGCTTTTCGGCCTGCCCAACGTGGTCTGCACCCCGCATCTGGGGGCGGCGACAACCGAGGCGCAGGAAAACGTGGCGTTGCAGGTGGCCGAACAGATGTCGGATTATCTGCTGACGGGCGCGGTGCAGAACGCGCTGAACATGCCCTCGGTCACGGCGGCAGAGGCCAGGATCATGGGGCCGTGGCTGAAGCTGGCGGGCCATCTGGGCAGTTTCGTCGGCCAATTGACCAAGGAGGCCATCGAGGAGATTCACATCACCTATAACGGTGTCGTCGGCACCATGAACCTTGAGGCGCTGAATTGCGGCGTGATCGCGGGGATCATGAAGGCGGTGAACCCGGATGTGAACATGGTCTCGGCCCCCGTCATCGCGCGCGACCGGGGCATCGAGATCTCGACCACCGCGCAGGACAAGACCGGTGCCTTCGAGGGCTATATAAGGCTGGAGGTGAAGACCGAGCTGCGCCAACGCTCCATCGCGGGGACGGTGTTTTCCGACGGCAAGCCGCGCTTCATCCAGATCAAGGGCATCAATATCGACGCCGAAGTGGGCGAGCACATGCTCTACACCACCAATAATGACATGCCGGGGATCATCGGCACCCTGGGCCAGACCATGGGCGAAAACGGCGTCAACATCGCCAATTTCACGCTGGGCCGGTCCGGTGCGGGCGAGGGCGCGATTGCTCTGCTTTACCTCGACGAACAGCCGCCCGCGCATGTGCTGGAGAAACTGCGCGCCACCGGCATGTTCATGCAGGTCACGCCGATGGAGTTCACCGGTGTCTGACGCCGCGTGACGTGTCGCCGCGCGTCAGATCAGACGATAGCGACGCGCGGCGAATCCTCCTAAGGTTTCGCCAAATCCCAGTGGAGGCACATATGAACGATATTGTAATCCTGTCCGGCGCGCGCACCGCCATCGGCACGTTCGGCGGATCGCTGGCGGCCACACCGCCGATCGACCTCGCCAGCACGGCGACCAGGGCGGCGCTGGAACGTGCGGGCGTCGAAGGGGGCCAGATCGGCCATGTCGCCTTTGGCCATGTCATCAACACCGAACCGCGCGACATGTATCTGAGCCGCGTCGCCGCGATGGATGCGGGCATTCCCGACAGCACGCCCGCGATGAACGTCAACCGGCTGTGCGGGTCCGGCGCGCAGGCGATTGTCTCGGTGGTCCAGAACCTCGCGCTGGGCGATGCCGATTTCGGGCTGGCGGGCGGGGCCGAGAATATGAGCCGGTCGCCCTATATCCTGCCGTCCGCGCGCTGGGGCCAGAAAATGGGCGATGCCGGGGCCAATGACATGATGCTGGGCGCGCTCAGCTGCCCGTTCGGCACCGGCCATATGGGTGTGACGGCGGAAAACGTCGCGGGAGAACATGACATCAGCCGCGAGGCGATGGACGCGTTCGCGATGGAAAGCCAGGAGCGTGCCGCCAGGGCCATTGCCGAAGGCCGGTTCAAGGATCAGATCACGCCGGTGCAGGTGCGGGTCAAGCGCGACATGGTCGATTTCGACACGGATGAACATCCCAAGGCCACCAGCCTTGAGCAGCTGGCGGGCCTGCGCCCGGTGTTCCAGAAGGATGGCCGCGTCACGGCGGGCAATGCCTCGGGGATCAATGACGGCGCGGCGGCGCTTGTGCTGGCGCGCTCAGAGGCGGCGGAAAAGGCCGGGCTGAAACCGCGCGCGCGTGTGTTGGGCTATGCCCATGCCGGTGTGCGCCCCGAGGTGATGGGTATCGGCCCGGTGCCTGCGGTCGAGGCGCTGCTCAAGCGGATCGAATTGAGCGTCGAGGATTTCGACGTCATCGAATCGAACGAGGCATTTGCCGCGCAGGCGCTGGCGGTGAACAAGGGGCTGGGGCTGGACCCGGCCAAGGTGAACCCCAATGGCGGCGCGATTGCGCTGGGCCATCCGGTCGGCGCGACCGGCGCGATCATCACAATCAAGGCGCTGCATGAGCTTGAGCGGATCGGCGGCAAGCGCGCGCTGATCACCATGTGCATCGGCGGCGGGCAGGGCATCGCGCTGGCGATCGAGCGTATCTGAAAGCCTATCTGACAAAAGAAACGCCCCCCGGCCTTGCGGCTGGGGGGCGGTCCCGTGAGCCAGGTCAGGGGCTCCGCGGGGGGACGCGGCCCAAGACCTGATCCGGGGGGAGAGACGGGTTATTCGTCTTCCTGGCTCGCGGCGCGCTGCTGCGCGAAGATGCGCGCGGCGGTCGCGTTGGTGCTGTAGCTCTGGGTCGAGATCACTTCCGTCGTGCCAAGACCGGCCGCAGGATAGGGAAACTCGTCACTCGAGCGGGCTTCGGCCTGGAAGATGCCGCTGGCGTCGCCGCTGCTGGAGCCTTGCAGGTAGAGCTCCATGTTGTTTGCGGCCTGACGCTCGAAGATGGCCTGGGCGGTGGGGTTGGCCGCGGCCAGGGTCGGAACGGCAAGGGCGGCAATGAGGGCGGTGGTGGTCAGGGTCAGGGTTTTCATAATGTAGTCCTTTCGGAGTGCGGTGTGTGTGTGTCGTGGTGAAGGTCGCTGCCTTCGATACATTCAAACCTATGCCTCCCGTTGCTGTGTTTCACCCAACGAACGCGAGAAAAGGGCGTGATATTGGTGCGTTCATGCACATCACGATCTGCCCCAACGGCGGCACCGTCATAGCCGGTTACAAAGCCGTGATGACGTGAAACTATGTCCGGTGGCAGCGCGTTAATGGGCGAGGTTCCAGATGCGCGGTTCTGCCCGTCGCGCTGCGCCACCCGCCCTTTTTTACAAAACAAAAAAGCCCCCTGCCGATTCGGGCAGGGGGCTGGTTGGTCGTGGTCCGGGCAGGGCCAGGGAGAGAACGGAGGGGGAGGAGACCCCGCCCGGTTGTCGTCCGGGTCTTATTCGTCTTCCAGGCTCATCGCGCGCTGCTCGGCGAAGATGCGGGCGGCGGTGGCGTTGGTGCCGAAGCTCTGGGTCGAGATCACCTCGGTGCCGATATCGGCGGGCACGGTGGTCAGCTCGTCATTGGACCGGGCTTCGGACAGGAACAGCATTCCGGCGTCGCCGCTGCTGCGCTCGGTCAGGGTCAGTTCCTGCTGCGAGGCGCGCTCGGCGGCGAAGATCGCCTCGGCAACGGGATTGGCGGCGGCCAGCGTCGGCGCGGCCAGGGTTGCGATCAGGGCGGTGGTGAGGGTCAGGGTTTTCATGTCGTATTCCTTTCGGTGTGTGCAGTGTGTGTCATGTGTGGGGAAGGGTTCTGCCTTCCATGACATCCAATCTAGGCAGTCCATTACCGTGTTTCACCCAACAAGACCGCGACAAAGGCGTGAGATGAGTGCATCTGCGCACAGAGACATCTGCCGGAATGGCAGGTGGGTAACGGGGGCTTACGGCGCTGTGATCCGGAGGCGGGTGAGGGACGAAAAAACCCCCCGGCCGGATGGCTGGGGGGTCAGTCAGGATCGGGTCGCCACAGGGAGAGAAAGACAACCCGGCCTTACGGGATCGTCCGCTTAGTTGGACGCGGCCTCGGCTGCGAAGATGCGGGCGGCGACGGCATTGGTGTCGAAGCTCTGGGTCGAGATCACTTCGGAGCCGGAAGTCGCACCGAAGAGGTTCAGGTCGTCATCGGCCCGGGCTTCTGCGGCGAGGATTGCGTCGGCGGTGGCGTTGCCGGCGCTGTTGCCGATCAGAACCAGTTCCTGCGACGAGGCGGCTTCAGCGTTGAAGATCGCTTCGGCGGCGGGGGCCGCGTTTGCCAGAACCGGGGCGGCCAGGGCAGCGACGAGGGCGGTGGAGAGTGCGAGAGCTTTCATTGTCTTAAGTCCTTCAGAGAGTGTGGTGTGTATGGTGTTGGCGGCTCGTGCCGTCCATGCAGTGCTATCTAAGGATGGAAATTCTGTGTGCTACCCCACAAGACTGAAAAAGAACCTCCATTTAAGTGCGTGTGTGCACATGGCCCTCTGCCAAATCTCACCGACGGAAATCAGGCACTAGAGTTCGTCGCGTTCATTCGCATTCACGCAACGCCCTCTAACCTCTTGATGACGCATGTCCGAGAAGCTCAAAACCGGTTCCCACTTTTGAGCGACATGCTCTAAGGGGTCACGATCTCAAGGAAGACCGAGGCCGATTGCCCGCGCGCATCTATCACCGTCAGATCGACGAAGCCGGGATCGGGGTTGCCGAGATCGACCTGCCGGTCATGGCTGGCGATCCGCGCGGGCGCGCCGTTCCAGAGCCATGTGAAGGGCGGCGTGCCCCGTTCGACGCGGGCGAGGAAGGGCAGACCGGACTGGCGGGCCAGTGTCGCGCCATCGGGCGGGAAGGCGATGCGCGGGGCCTCAGCGTTGGCGACAGGTTCGGTGCGGGGGGCGAAGCGGCGCAGGGGTTGGGGAAGCTCGGACAGCGGCACGGTCAACGCGCCGGGGGGCGGCGGCGGCAAAGGCGTGAGGTTGGGGGCGATACGGGCGAAGGCCTCGAACAGCAGCGGCGCGGCAAGGTCGGCCCCGAAGGCCCCCGGCACCGAGGCGCCATCGGCGCGGCCAAGCCAGATCCCCACCACATGGGCGCCATCAAAGCCGAAGGCCCAGGCATCGCGATGGCCATAGCTGGTGCCGGTCTTGTAGGCCAGCCCGTTGCGCGGCGCGTTTGCGGGCGGCGCGACACCCGAGAGGATATCGCCCAGATACCAGGCGGCGACCGGCGACAGCACCTGCACCGGCGCGCCCCCCCGGTCGCCTTGCCGGTAATGCAGCGGCACCGATCCGCCGCCCGAGGCGATGGCCCCGTAAAGCCGCATCAGATCCTCCATCGTCGTGCCGACCCCGCCAAGGGCCACGGCCAGGCCCGGCTGACCGGCGGGCAATTCCGGCTGCATGCCCGCGCGGCGCATCCGGTTCATCATCTCGGCCGGTCCGATCTGTTCCAGCAGGCTGACCACGGGGGTATTGAGCGAGAATTGCAGCGCGCGGGCCACGGATATTTCACCCCGAAACTGGTTGTCGAAGTTCTGCGGCGCGTAAGAGCCGAAACGCTCCGGGCGATCTTGAATCATGGTTTCGGGGTGGATCAGACCGGCCTCGAAACCGAGCCCGTAGATCAGCGGTTTCAGCGTCGATCCGGGCGAGCGCAGGGCCTGTGTCATGTCGTTGAAGCCTTGCAGCGGATTGTCGGAATAGCCTGCCGATCCGACCGAGGCGAGCACCTCGCCCGTCGCATGGTCCATCACCATGATGGCGGCGTTCATCTGGTCCGATTGGCCGCGCACGGCCTGTGCCGCCAGCCGTTCCATCGCGGCCTGCAACTCGGCGTCCAGCGTCAGGTGATGCTGCGCGGCGGGGCGCTCGGCGACGATCCTGTCGGCAAGGTGCGGGGCCAGCAGCGGGAAGTCATGGCGGGTGCCGGGAAGGGGGGCGCGGTTTGCCCAGGCGGCCCCGTCCTCCTCCAGCATGTCGAAGCGGACCGCGCGCTGCAGCACGCGGCCCCGTGCGGCAAGGGCGGTCTCGGGGTAGCGATCCGGGCGGCGGTAGTTGGGCGATTGCGGCAGCGCCACCAGGAGCGCGGCCTCGGCGGTGGTCAGATTCTGCGGTTCATGCCCGAACCAGGTGAAACTGGCAGCGCGGATGCCCTCGATATTGCCGCCATAGGGAGCGAGATGCAGGTAGAGCGTGAGGATCTCGTCCTTGGAAAGCTGCCGTTCCAGCGCCAGCGCCAGCCGCATCTGGCGCAGCTTGCCGCGCCAAGACCCGGTGCCGCTATCCTCTAACAGGCGCGCGACCTGCATGGTGATGGTGGACCCGCCCGAGACGATGCGCCCGTTGCGCAGGGCCTGCAGAAAGGCGCGGCCAAGCGAGCGGGGATCGACGCCGGAATGTTCGTAAAACCGCCGGTCCTCATAGGTCAGCAAAAGCTCGATGAACGCGGGGTCCACCTCGGCCAGCGTGACGGGCAGCCGCCAGCGGCCATCCTCGACCGTGTAGGCCCGCAGGAGGGTGCCGCTCCGGTCCAGCACCTCCACGGATGTGGCGGGCACCAAGGGCGGCAGCACCGTCGCGTCGATCCAGGCATCGGCCCGGTCGCGCCCGAGGGCACCAAGCCAAAGGGCCACGACCAGAGCGATTAGCCACCTGACGCGCATTACTCGGTGATCACCACGGTGCCGGATGCGGTCTGCGCCCGGAACTGCGGGCGATACATATCCTCGACCGAGGCGGCGGGGTGGTGGAACTGGCCGGGTGTCACCGCGCGCACGATATAGCCGAGCGTGAAGCTCGCGCCGTTGACCCCGTCGATGGCGGCGAGGAAGCGGTCCTGGCGGAACTCGGTATGCTCCGCCGCGTTGCTGACGGGGATCCCCTCCAGTGCGGGCAGGTCGCCGCCTTGCAGGAGGTTCGGGTTGTCGATCTCGAAACCCGCGGGCAGGGGATCGCTGACCATCAGCCGCGCGCGGCGGTCGTCGAAGGGCGTGACTGTGATCAACGCCACCAGCCGCGTGCCGACGCTGACCTCAGACGGATCGGCAGGCGTGCCCTCCATGGTCACGTAGCGCCGCGCGATGCGGTAGCCGTTGCCGCCCGCCTGCGTCTCGCCCGCCGCCTGCCCATAAGTGGTCAGCAGCAGGGTTTCCTCGCGCTCGCCCGCATTGGTCACGGTTCGCGTGGTCTGGTCTCCGGCAACAAGGCGTTCCAGCAGCAGCCCGTCAACCGCCGCCCCGTTCAGCGTCAGGCCGGACCAGCTTGTCTGGTCAATGAGCGCATTGGCGGCCATCAGGGACCAGGCGGCCTCCTGCGTCGAGACATGCCGCCCCGGCGCGGGCAGCGCGCGGGCCAGGTCCATCAGCGGGATCGCGTCCGAGGACGAGGCGGCGGCGAGGGTCAACAGCCCCGTCGCATCGCGCGCCCGCGTGCCGTAATCGGCGCGCCAACCGGTTTCCTCGGATTGGGTGAGTTGGCCCCGCAGCAGCGCATAGCCCGCCCGGAACATCGCATCGGCGCGCGGCTGGTCGCCATACATCGCCAAAGCCGCGCCCAGCTGACCCAGCGCCAAGGGCGTTGCGAAATCGCCCACCTTCACATCCGCGTAGTAGCGCAGATCGCTCATCGCTGCCGCGCCTTCGCGGGCCAGCACCATCAGCGCATAGGCAATCGCCTCGCCGCCGTTCTCGAAGTCACTGGCTGTGGCGACCTGGTTGCGCAGGTTGTCGATGGCGGCGCGGAAGGCGAGGTCCGGCACCTCGAACCCCTCGGCCCGCGCGCGGGAGAGGAAATCGGTGACATAGGCGTCGAGCCACGGATCGCCGGAATAGGCCCCCCAGAGGCCAAAGCCGCCATTGCCCGCCTGATTGGCCAGGATCGCGTCGATGGCGTCCTGGATACGGGTGGCAAGGCCGGTGGCGGTCTCAAGCTCCAGCGTTTCGGCCACATCCGCCATATAGAGCAGCGGCATCGCGGCAGAGGTCAGTTGCTCGGTGCAGCCATAGGGGTAGCGGTCGAGCATCGCCAAGAGGCCCGGCGCATCGAAACGCGCCAGCGGTCCGGCAGACAGCACCGCCTGCCCCGATCCGGGCCGGTAGCCCGCCAGCACGGCGGCATCGAACCGGTAGCTTTCGCCGGGGGCGAGGGTGAAACGCGTGGTGGCCGATTCCACCGGGTCATTGACCTGCACCGGCAGGGTCAGCGTGCGGGCAAGGCGCTGACCATTCGGGGTGGTCAGCGTGACGGTAATCTGCTCGACCCCCTCGCGGTCGCCCGCCTGCAGCGGAATGCGCAGGCGCTCGGTCTCCTGGTCGCCAAGCGTCACGGTGGCAAGCCCGGTGCCGAGGCTGAGGCCGCCCGAGGCCGCGATCTCGATGGGCATTTCGCCGGTCGGACCCTCGGCATGGGTCACCTCCAGCAGCAGCCTGGCAGAATCGCCGGTGGCCATGAAACGCGGCACGCTTGCGGTGACGACCACGGGGTCGCGCACCAGCACATCCGCCGTGGCCTGTCCGACGCCGGTTTCCGACCACGCCACCGCGCTGACGCGCACGGTGCCGTTGAAGGCGGGCATGTCGAACCGGGCGCGGATCATGCCGTCATCGCCCACGGTCAGCGGGCCGGTCTGGAAGGCAACCAGCGCCTCGGTCGGCGGCGGTGCCTGCATCCGCATCCCCAGGGCCGAGCCACCGCCGGAGCGGACCTGCCCCGGCTCGCCGCCGGTCTCGATGATGCGCCCGTAGAGGTCGCGCAGGGCCACGCCAAGGCGGCGCTGGCCGAAGTAATGCCCGCGCGGATCGGGCGGCTCGAACCCGGTCAGGTTGAGGATGCCCAGATCGACGGCAGCGATAGAGGCATGGACGGTATCGCCGGGTTGCAGGTTCTGCGCGCTCAGCGCGACCTCGAAACTGTCGCGGGGTTGCGCCGTGTTGGGGGCCTGCATCACAAGGTCCAGCGCATGATCCCCCGGCGCGACGCTGGCATGGGCCAGTCCAAGCGCGCGGGCAGGCGTGCGGGCATCCAGCCCGTCAAGGGGCCGCAGCAGGGTCGCGGTGACATAGGCGCCCGCGCCCCAGTCCTCGGTCACGTCCAGCGCGATCTCGGTCGGATCGTCGCCGACCTCGACCACCTGCATGTCAATCAGCCGGTTCGAGACGACACGGACCAGCGCCGTGCCCCCGCTGCGCGGCACGATGCGCAGGGTGGCGGTGTCGCCGACCGTGTAGCTCTCCGCGTCCAGCGAGACCTCCAAAAGGTCCGGCGTGCCGCTGCTGTCGCCACTGCCATACCACCCGGCGGAAAAGCCGATTGAGCTGCTGGAATAGGGGCCGTCCAGCGTCTCGATCCGCAGCTCGAACTGGCCCCAGTCCACCGGGGCGGCAATGTCGATGGGGGTGCTGCCCGCCACGGCCTCGCCGGTGGCGATCCGGGTGCGCGTGGTGACGGGCTCCCAGTACCAACTGCCGTTCTGCGTATACCACTGATAGCGCCGCTCGACCCGGTTCAGGGTCCAGCGCACCGGCACATCCTCAGCCCCCACGGCGATGGCCTGGAACTGTGCTTCCGCGCCCTCGGGCAGGGTGCCGTCGAACATCTGGCGCAGGCCCAGAAGCGTGCCGGTCGGTGCCAGCGGGCGGGTGATCTGGCGTTCCACCGGGCGGCCCGAGCCTTCGCTGACGCGCGCGGTGACGGTCAGGTTGCGCGGATGCGGCACGCCGGTGATCTCCGGCAGGTCGAGCGGCAGCGCGGCGGCCCCGGTCTGATCCGTGCGCGCGCCCGAAGGCAGAGAGGTGAACTGCGCACCGGGCCTGTCGTCATGCCGCCCGAAGCTGTAGCCGGGATGGGCTTCCAGCGTGGCGGTGGGACGGATCACGATCTCGCCCTCGATGGGCAGATCGGAGGCGGGCGCACCAAAGAGGTAATCGGCCTGCACCTCCAGCACCGGGCTGGCATCGGCGGGCAGCGGGCCGTCCGGCAGGCCAAGCGCCACGTCGATGCGTTCGGGCAGGAAATCCTCGACCAGCAGGGTTTGCGTCGCCAAGGGCGCGGCATCCACATCGGCGTGGACATCCAGCCGCCAGGTGCCGCGCGGGACGTTGCCGCCAAGCGGCATGGCCCAGACGTAACCGCCCGCGCCCGCCTCCTCCAGCAGGGTTCGGGCATACTCCACCCCGTCGGCGCGCGTCAGGATCGCGGTCAGCGGCAGACCCGTGATCGCCTCGGCCCGACCATCGCGGGCCAGCGCGGTGGCGCGGATGGTCTCGCCCGCGCGGTAGGCCCCGCGTTCGGTGGTCAGGAACACGTCGATGGCAGGCGCGGGCGCACGGCCCTCGACGCCCCGGTCGGAAAGGTCGAACTCGGCCTCGGTCAGCGACAGAAAGGCGAAATCCTCGCCGGTATCCACCGCCACCATGGCGGGCGCGGTCGAACCCCGTCCGGCGGCCAGGTCAGGGGGGAAATGGACGTAGCCCTGCGTGTCGGTCTGCAACGTCGCCAGGACGCGGTTGGAGCCGGAGATCAGTTGCACCGGCATGTCTGCCAGCGCCGAAGTATCGGACAGCGCGCGCAGGAACACATGCACCCCATCCTCGCCCGTCATCGCCGAAATCCCCAGGTCCGAGACCAGGAACCACTGCGTCGCGGGCGGCTGGTCGCGCGTCACCGGCCCCGGAATCCTTGCCTCCAGGGCATAAAGCCCCGGCTCCAGCCCCGCCAGAACCTCGCCCATCGGCAGGCTGGTGGTGACATCTTCATTGAGGCGCATGGCGACGTCGCCCGTGCCGGTCCAGACGGTCTCGGCCAGTTCGGTGGTGAAGCGGTCGATCTCCCATTCGTTCAGGGGGCGGCCGAAATAATCCTCCTGCAAGCTGCGCAAGACGTTACGGTCGGTGATTGCGTGCAGCGACAGGTCCACCGCGTCGGTGTTCACCGTGACGATGGGCAGGGCCCCGTTTGCCGCGCGCGGCAGCACGTAGGCGCGGCCCGGAAAACGGACGCCCGGCGTGCGGTCGCGCACGTAAAGTGCAAGGGCGGCGGGGTGGCGCAGGGTCTCGCCCGAGGCGGCGGGCAGGCCCGCGCGCAGCGTCACCTCGTAGCGGGCCCCATGCTCAACGCCCGTGATGCAGAACTGCCGCCCCTCGGCCTGCACCGACAGGCCGGACGTGGTGGTTTGCAGGAACGCCCCCATATCGGCGCTTTCCGACAGGTCTTCCGAGAACACGGCGCAAATCCGCGGCGCCTCGGCGTCGCTTTCGACCTCGGTGGAGACAACCCGGAACCCGTAAAGCCGCACGGCCCGGTCCAGCGCCTCCTCCAGTGCCGCCATATCGGCGTTCTCCAATCCCAGCCGCAGCGCCGGGATCATGTCGCGGCCCCTGTCATTCGCTTCCAGCGCCTCGGCCAGCACGGCCAGCGTCAGGGCAAGTTGCGGGCCACCTTCCGCGCGCAGCACGGCATTTGTCGCCGCGCGCAGGGCGGTCTGGTCGAGGTTGCGGCGCTCGCGGCTGGCGGGCGTATCGACGGCCAGCGCGAGGCGGGCGTAATCGGCCCAATGGTTCGGATCATCCGTCAGCGTGATCGCCGCGCCGGTAAAGCGCATCGCCTGACGCAGATCGCCCGCCACGCGCTGATCGCGCGCCGCGTCCAGCAATTGCCGTGCGGTCCAGTGCTCTGCCGGGTGGTCCTGCGCGAGGCCACCCGCCTGCTGGCGGGCGCGGCTCAGGTCGGTCTCCGACAGGAAATCGAGCGCCGCGACGCGGGCAGGCAGCCGGTCCAGCACCCCCGGCGCGGTCTGCCGCACGGTGATCGAATCGGCCAGGTCGAAAGGCTCGCTTGCCCCGATCTCGGATTTCGGGAAACAGGCGTTTCTGGCCCTGTTGAAGGTGGCGCCGACGCAATCGGGGTCGTTCAGGCAGGCGGCGGTGCAGGCCGCGAAACTGGTGTCGAAGATCGGCCCCAGATCGCCGCCCGGATAGTCCGCGCCGCGCGCCAGCGAATAGAATCGCTCGGCCACCGGGGCCTGCTGCGCCAGTGCCGCGCCCGAGATGAAAAGACAGATTATCGCGGCCAGAAACCCTCGCATCGCATCCTCCTGCTCAAAAAAGCGAGATCGTTTCAGGTTCCGATTGCATCGGTTTTCCTTGCCTCATCCCTTTCAGGGCTGAACGCGAAAACCGATCCCCGAACCAATGAGAACCTGAAACGCTCTATATCAAAAATCTTTGTCTCAGCATCGCATGCCGGGTCGGGGTCTGTCCACGGAAAGGCCGCGGCGTTAATCCGATCTCAATAAAATTCACGGCAGTTTACGGGCGGATGACGCTGCGCGAGACAAGAGGGGCCCGATGACGCCTGCCGGAATGGAGGACCGTTTGGCGAAGGAACGCCGCGCGCGGCTGGCCGCTGAACGCCTTCTGGCGCAGAAATCGGAGGAGCTGTTCTCGGCCAACAAGCGCCTCGCCGCCCATGCCGATGCGATGTCGGATCAGGTCATCGAACAGCGCCAGGAAAACGCGGCACTGGTGGGCCAGACCACCAAGGTGCGCGCCGATCTTGAGGTGGCCACCGAACACGCGCAGCGGGCCGAACGGCGGCTCTGGGATTCGCTGGCCATCATTGAGGACGGCTTTGCCATCTATGACCGCGACTGGCGGCTGGTGGCGGCCAATGACGCCTTTATCCAGGTCTTTGACGGAATTGCCGAAATCGGCCCCGGCGCCAGCTATGAGGCGATCCTGCGCATCGCGGTGGACGAAGGCATCATCGACGTCGAGGGCACCGATCCCGATGACTGGATCGACGACATGATCGGGCGCTGGGAACAGGACCCGATCCCGCCCCGCACGCTCAGGCTCTGGAATGGCGGCTATGTCAAGCTGGTCGACAAGCGCTCGCCCGAGGGTGACATGGTCAGCCTCGCCCTCAACATCACCGCCGATATCGAGCGCGAGCAGGAACTGCGCGAAGCCCGCGACCTGGCGCAATCGGCGAACCGGGCGAAATCGGCTTTCCTTGCGAATATGAGCCATGAGATCCGCACGCCGATGAACGGCGTCGTCGGCATGGCCGACCTGCTGCGCGATACCGAACTGGACGAAGAACAGCGGATGTATGCCGATACGATCAAGAACTCGGGTGAGGCGCTGCTGGTCATCATCAACGACGTGCTGGATTACTCCAAGATCGAGGCCGACAAGCTGGTGCTGCATGAGGAGGCGTTCGACCTTGAGGGGATGATCCACGAGATCTTCCGGCTGCTCAAACCCACCATCCAGGGCCGCGATCTGGAATTGATCGTCGATTACGACATCTTCCTGCCCGAAAAGCTGATCGGCGACCGGGGGCGGGTCCGGCAGGTGCTGACCAATCTGATCGGAAACGCGGTGAAATTCACCGAGAAGGGCCATGTCACCGTGCGCGTGCTGGGCGAGGAAGGCGAGGATGGCCAGATCGCCCTGCGCATCGCGGTCGAGGATACCGGGATCGGCATCCCGGAGGAGAAACAGGCCCATGTCTTCGGCGAGTTCAACCAGGTCGAGGATCAGGCCAACCGCAAATACGAAGGGACCGGGCTGGGCCTTGCGATCTCGGCAAAGCTGATCCGGCTGATGGGCGGCAAGATGTGGCTCGATTCGGTGCCGGGCGAGGGGTCCACCTTCGGGTTCCTGTTGCGGCTTGCCCGCGCCGAGGGTGATGACACAAGGCCGGTGCCGCCGCTGCCCGAGGGGTTGAAGCGGATCGCCGTGATCGGCCCGGAACTGCCTAGCCGCGCGGTTCTTGAGCGCCAGCTTCTGAAACTGCGCGCCGAGGTGCAGACCGTGGTGGACCCGGCGCGCCTGAAAGGGCCGATGGACCTGGCGCTGCTTTGCGCGGGGGATAAGGCCACGCTGTCGGCCTTGCGCGCCGCGGGGCATGACGGGCCGGTGACGCGCTGCTGCAGGGATTCGGGCTGTGACGGGATATTCGCGGGCCTTTCGCTTGCCGATCTGCGCGCGGCCCTGATCGCGGCCTGCGAGGCGGAGGAGGAGGCACCGCCGCCCGACCTCATCATCCCCGAACAGGCACCCGCCCCGCGCAAGCTGCGGTTATTGGCGGCCGAGGACAATAAAACCAACCAGCTTGTGTTCGCCAAGATGATCAAACCGCTGACCCTGGAGATGGAAATGACGGGTAACGGGGCCGAGGCGCTGGCCGCCTACAAATCCGCGCCGCCCGATCTGATCTTCACCGACATCTCCATGCCCGAGATGGACGGGCTGGAGGCCGCCCGTCTCATCCGCGCCCATGAAGCGGAAACCGGCCTGCCCCGCGTGCCCATCGTCGCCATGACCGCCCACGCGATGGATGGCGACGAGGCGCGGATCTTCGAGGCCGGGATCGACCACTACCTGACCAAGCCCTTGAAAAAGCCGCTGATCATCGAGAAGATCGCCGCCCTTGCCCCTGACACCGTGCTGCCGGTCCTGCCCGAGGGTTAGAGCATGTCGCTCAAGAGTGGGAACCGGTTTTGAGCTTCTCGGACATGCGTCATCAAGTGGTTAGAGGGCGTTGCGTGAATGCGAATGAACGCGACGAACCCTAAAGCGACCAGCCCGCCAGCGCCTCGACCGGCTTCATGTGGCCGGTGTTGATGCCGCGCCGGTTCACGATCGGCCCATGCGTGTATTTCACCGCAACCGGATGGTTCGCGTCCAGCACGCCGAGGCCCACCAGGATCTGCGTCACCACCGCCTCCGCCGCGCGGGTGCCACCATCCTCGATCTTGACGGCGACGCCCATCCGGCGCTCCGGCACGATGGCGACGAAGACGGCTTCGGCCCCGGTCTTGACCGCGACCCGGCCCTCCATCGCGCGCATCAGGTTGGTGCAGGCCTTGCCCTCGCCCGCCACCAGGACCGGGTGCGTGGCCATGGCGCGGGTCAGGCGGGACATCGCCTTGTCACGCACATCGCCATCGCCGGTCGCTGCGGAGAACTTCGCCATGGCGCGGGCCAGCCCGGTCATGGTGCAGGCATGGTTGGGCGCGGAGCAGCCGTCGATGCCGTAGCCGGGGCTGTCCTCATCGGTCGCCTCCTCGACCGCGGCCAGCACGGCCCGTTGCACCGGGTGATCCAGGTCCAGGTATTCCGGCCCCGCGCCCAGGTGTCTGGTCAGCGTCAGGAACCCCGAATGCTTGCCAGAGCAGTTGTTGTGCACCTGGCACGGCGTCTGGCCCGCGCGGATCAAGTCGTTCGCGGTCTGCTTGTCATAGGGCTCATGCGACCCGCAGCGCAGCGCCGCCTCGGGGTCCAGCCCCAACTCATCCAGCCATGCGCGCACCATGTCCGTATGCAGCTTCGCGCCCTGGTGCGAGGCGCAGGACAGGGCCAGCCGCGCCTCGTCCAGCCCGAAGGCATCCGCGGCACCGCTTTCGACCAGCGGCAGCGCTTGCAGCATCTTGCATGACGACCGGGGCAGGATCACCGTCTGTGGATCGCCCCAGGAGGCCACGATATCGCCGCCCGAATCCCAGATAACGGCGTGGCCGCGATGCTGGCTTTCGCAGATCGCGCCGCGCCAGATCTCCACCAAACTCTGTGCCTGTCCCATATTCCGCCCCCTCTGCGCTTCACGATCCGGCGATTTTCCGCCGCCGGGGCTTTTCCAGCCGCGTTTTTTCGGGTTAATCTCTCCCCCGCAGTTAAGGATTGGTGGACCTCAGGCGCAAGACCTGATCAACGGGCATGAGTGTCAACCAGAGGCAGAGACGGCTGGAGGCTGGATCATATGAAGAACTGGGTTGCGGGACTGGGTATCGCTTTGATGCTGTCGACGCCGCTTATCGCGCAGGAGGGGGGGGGCGAATCCTCCAACCGCGTCAACGCCGAAACCGATTGGAGCGTCTTTGTCGAAGACGACCCGACGCAATGCTGGGTGGTCTCCGCCCCGCGTGAAACGGTGAACACCCGCGAAGGACGCGTGGTGGCCGTGCGCCGCTCCGCGATCCTGCTTTTCGTCAGCTATTGGCCCTCCGAGAGCCGGATGGGCGAGGTCTCGTTCACCGGCGGCTATCCCTTCGCGGAAGGGTCCACCGTGACGCTGGAGATCGGCAACTCGACCTTTGAGCTCTTCGTCGATGGCGAAATGGCCTGGGCCGCGTCCGAACAGGACGACCAGCGCATCATCACCGCGATGAAGCGCGGCGCCGAGGCGGTTCTGACCGCACGCTCCAGCCGGGGCACGCAGACGGTCGACACTTTCTCGTTGATGGGGTTCACCGCTGCCGTCGAGGATGCCGAGGAACGCTGCGGCGCCTGATAAATCGCGCGGACCGGGTTTGCCATGGGCGTCGGATGCCTATATGTGTCCGCATCCCATCTGACACGGAGTCCGCCCAATGTCCGCCAGCGCCCCGATCACGCAGGATGTCCTGACCATTCCGCGCAAGGCCCCCGGAGGCCCGATGAACATCGTCGGGCTGACGCGGCCTGCCCTGCGCGACGCGCTGATCGCCACCGGCACGCCGGAGAAACAGGCGAAAATGCGGGTCGGGCAGATCTGGCAGTGGATCTATGAAAAGGGCGTGCGCGACTTTGCGCTGATGACCAACCTCGCCAAGGGCTACCGCGCCGAACTGGCGGAGCATTTCGTCATCGAGGTACCCGAGGTGGTCAGCCGCACGGTCTCGGCAGATGGCACCCGGAAATACCTGGTGCGCATCGCGGGCGGGCACGAGGTCGAGGTGGTCTATATCCCCGAATCCGATCGCGGCACCTTGTGCGTGTCCAGCCAGGTGGGCTGCACCCTGACCTGTTCCTTCTGCCATACCGGCACCCAGAAACTGGTGCGCAACCTGACGGCGGGCGAGATCGTCGGCCAGATCATGATCGCCCGCGACGATCTGGGCGAATGGCCGGAACTGGGCCGCGCGCCGAAGAACGAGACCCGGTTGCTCAGCAACGTGGTCCTGATGGGCATGGGCGAGCCGCTCTACAATTTCGACAATGTGCGCGACGCGATGAAGATCGCGATGGATAACGAGGGGATCTCCCTCAGCCGCCGCCGCATCACCCTCAGCACCTCGGGCGTCGTGCCCGAGATCGCCAAGACAGCGCAGGAGATCGGCTGCATGCTGGCGGTGTCCTTCCACGCCACCACGGATGAGGTCCGCGACAAGCTGGTGCCGATAAATAAGCGGTGGCCGATCAAGGAACTTCTTGAGGCGCTCAGGAGTTATCCCAAAGCCTCGAATTCCGAAAGGATCACGTTCGAGTATGTGATGCTCAAGGGCGTGAACGATTCGGACGAGGACGCGCGCCGCCTGGTGCAGCTGATCAAGGGCATCCCGGCCAAGATCAACCTGATTCCCTTCAACGAATGGCCCGGCGCGCCTTACGCGCGCTCGGACTGGGAGCGGATCGAGAAATTCGCCGATATCGTCTACAAGGCGGGCTATGCCAGCCCGATCCGCACCCCGCGCGGGGAGGATATCATGGCCGCTTGCGGGCAGCTCAAATCCGCCACCGAACGCGCCCGCAAAAGCCGCGCGCAGATCGCCGCCGAGGCCGGGATCACCGATTAACCCAGGCCCGGACGCGAAAAAGGCGGCCCCCGAAAGGACCGCCTTTTCCTAACCAAATAACCGTGGCCGGCTGATCAGTCAGCTGCGATTGCTGCTGCGATCAGGATCAGAGCCAGGATCGGAACGATGACGCCGCCAGCGGAGGAAGCAGTTTCTTCCACGATGACGACGGGTTCCAGGACGGGCTCAACATAGCCGCCCGCAAATGCGGACGTGGCGGCGACGGAAAGAGCGGCTGCAAGTGCGAGTTTTTTCATTGTATCCTCCAAGATACGCCCCAAAAGTTTTCGCGCGGTATTACGCATAGCGGGGCACCCAAGACTGTACCTCGTGACCCGGTTTAAGCAGCAATATCCTTGGATTGCAATGGCGTGAAACGGCCCGTTCCCCCAAGATCGCCGCGTTGTCGTCAAATAAGCAACACTTGGGTGCCGTTCCGCATCAGGCCGCACAGCGCGGCAATATGCTCATTATAAAGGCCGATACAGTCGTTTGACGACCGCCGCGCGATCTTGCGCGTGTCATGCGTGCCGCGCAGGCGGGGAATATTGTCGGGACGAGGCCAGGCGCGTGCGCCGGAGCCGGCGAAGATGCCCAGGCTCATCCCCGGTATTCGGGGCGCTCGACCTCGACGCCTTGGGAAAACCGCCGCCTTTTTCCTCGAGTTACAGGTTGCCTGTTGCACGCTCCATTCACGACTCCGGCGAAATGGCTGGTCTTGCCCGGTTGTGTTTGATCGGGCGCGGGTCGGGCTGTATGGCTTTGTCGCAACAAATCACCGATCAGGCAGTCACCCCCATGTTGCGACGCTCCTTCATCATGACGACGGCATTGGCTGCTCTTGCCGCCTGCGGGGCCACCACCACCGCGCCACGGCTGGGCTCTGACGGGCGGCCCGTGCCGACGATCTACCGAATCAATCCGCGCGATGCGGGCGATATCCAGTTCCGCGTCCTCGACAGCGTCAATGCCCTGCGCAGCGCGGCGGGTGTGCCCGAAATGCGCCTGAATGCCGAATTGAACGCCGCCGCCGCCACCCATTCGCGCGACATGTCGGTGCAGAACCGGCCCTGGCATTTCGGCTCGGACGGATCCTCGCCCATCGACCGGGCGGAACGGGCGGGGTATCGCGGACGGGTGTTGGGCGAGAATATCTCGGAGACCTACGAATCCGAGTTGGAGACCGTCGCCGCCTGGATGCAGCAGCCCGATACCCGCGACGTAATCACCGATCCCGCCGCCCGCGACCTGGGCTTTGCCTATTTCCAGGAGCCGAGCGGCAAGATCTGGTGGACCATGGTGACGGGCGATGGCGACGGCACGGGCCAGGGCCTGCCCGCGAACCGGTCGTGAGCGCCGGTTTTTTCTGACAAACCTGTCAGGGAACCGGCCTGTCAGGGCAGAATGTCGATGGGTGTCGCGTCCTGCGCCCTCTGCCCCCCTGTAAGGGCCGGGCAATCCGCGTGCCTCGGGAATCACTTCCTATCCCGCTCGGCGGCGAGCAGCGCATCCAGCCCCGCCTTGTAGGTCGGGTATTTCAGCGTCACGCCCAGTTCCCGCTTCATCCGCGCGTTGCTGACCCGCTTGCTCTCGGCGTAGAAACTGCGCGCCATGGGGGACAGGTCGGCCTCGTCGAAGGGGGTGGCGGGGGGCAGGGGGAGCCCGAGCAGATGCGCCGCATAGCCGATCACATCCTCGGGCGCGGCGGGGTCATCATCGCAGATATTGTAGATCGCGCCGGGATTGGGTGCAGATATGGAGGCCGCAAGCGCCTGCGCAATGTCCTCGACATGGATGCGGGAGAACACCTGCCCCGGCTTGATGATCCGCCGCGCGGTGCCATTGCGCACCTTCTCGAACGGCCCGCGACCGGGGCCGTAGATGCCCGGCAGGCGGAAGATATGCAGCGGCAGGCCATGGTCGCGCATCAATGCCTGCCACTGGCCCTCTGTCACCACCCGCGCCTGCCCGCGTCTGGTGGCAGGATCAGGCGGCGTGGTTTCATCCACCCAGTCGCCGCCGTGATGGCCGTAAACCCCGGTGGTTGACAGATACCCCACCCATTTCAGGGACCTGGCAACCGCCGCGATCTGGTCATGCAGGTTTTTCAGCACCGGATCGGTCCCGTCTTCGGGCCCCGCACTGATCAGCAGATGCGTGGCCCTGGCGAGGTCGTCGGCCATGTCGCTGCCGGGAAAGACGCGCGGCGTGACGCCCCGCGCGCGCAACCTTTCGGCCTTTTCTTCGGACCGGGTCGTTGCGATGATCGGCGCGGGCAGGGCGTCGCGGTGGTTTTCCACCAGCACCTTGCAGGAATATCCCATTCCGAAAATGATCAGGCTCATCGCAACCTCTCCACCGCCCAGCGGGCTGCGTCCTTCACCGAGTCATCGGGGTCGTCCAGCAGCCCCTGCGCAGTGTCCAGCAACCCGGAATCTCTACTATTTCCAATTGCATAGAGCACATTTCGGATGAACCGGTTGCGCCCGATCCGCTTGACCGGATTGCCCGAGAACATGGTGCGGAACGCGGCGTCGTCCAGCCTCGCCAGTTCCGCGAGCTTCGGGCTTTGCAACTCGGGCCGCCCTGCATAGCGCATCTCGCGCGCCTCCACCGCGAACTTGTTCCAGGGACAGATCGCAAGGCAATCGTCACAACCGAAAATGCGGTTGCCCATCAGGGGGCGCAGCGCCTCGTCCACCGGTCCGTGATGTTCGATGGTCAGATAGGAAATGCAGCGCCGCGCATCCAGTTGATAGGGCGCGGGGAAGGCGTCCGTGGGGCAGATATCCAGGCAGGCGGTGCAATTGCCGCAATGGTCGGTTTCGGCGGGATCGGCGGGCAGGTCCAGCGTGGTGAAAATACTGCCCAGAAAGAACCAGTTGCCCAGATCGCGCGCCAGAAGGTTGGTGTGCTTGCCCTGCCAGCCAAGGCCGGATGCCTGGCCAAGCGGTTTCTCCATCACCGGGGCGGTATCGACGAAAACCTTGATTTCTTCCTCCGGCACCTGCTCCAGCAACCAGCGCCCGACCCGTTTGAGCCGCTTCTTCAGGGCATCGTGGTAATCGCGGTTCTGCGCGTAAACGCTGATCGTGCCGCAATCCTGCGCTTTCAGGGGCTCCAGCGGGTCGATCTCGGGCGTGTAGGGCTCGGCCAGCATGACCACCGATCGCGCCTCCGGCCACAAGGCGGTGGGATCGCCGCGCCAGCCCATGCGCGCCTCCATCCAGCCCATCTGCCCGTGACGCCCCTTTGCGACATACTCCGCCAGCCGCCCCGCCGCCTGCGGGATCGCATCCGGGCGGCAGACGCGCATCTTGGCAAAGCCCTCCTCCAGGGCCTTGGCCTCCAGTTGCGTCTTCAGATCGGTCAAAAGTCCAGGTTTGCGTAATGTGGCGGCTGGATGAAGCCCGGTACCTGATCGGCCAGGATCGACCGGAAGGCGGGGCGCGACTTGATCTTGGCGTACCAGTCCTTGACGATGGCCGAGCGGTTCCAGTCCACGTCCGAGATGTAATCCAGGCAGGACAGATGCGCTGCGGCGGCGAAATCGGCGAGCGTCAGGCTGTCGCCCGCAAGCCAGCGGCGATGATCCAAGAGCCAATCCATGTAGTCGAGGTGGAACTTGATCTTCTGCGCGCCGGTCTTGACCGATTTGCCGTCCGGGTAGCCGCCGCGCATCACCTTCTTGTTGACCCGTTCATAGACCAGGTTCGCCGTCACCTCGTGATGGAACTTGTCGTCGAACCAGGCGCAGAGGCGGCGCACCTCGGCCCGGCCCTTGGGATCGCCAGGCATCAGCGCGGGCGTCGGGTTGGTTTCCTCAAGATATTCGCAGATCGCCTGGCTCTCGCTCATGTGCAGCCCGTCGATCTTGAGGATCGGCACCTTGGCGGCGGGGTTGCGGCGCACGAATTCGTTCGATGGCTCCCAGTACTTCTCCTCGATCAACTCCACGTCGATCTTCTTTTCCGCCAGGACCAGGCGGACCTTGCGGCAGAACGGGGACAGGGCGAAATGGTAAAGACGGGTCATGGCCTGCTCTTCTTGATCTTATGCCCAACCTCTTTCGCCTGAATGCCCCGGAAATTCAACGCGCAAAGCACGCATCGCGGCCATCCGCGCCAATCGTTGCCGCCCCTTCGGCGATAGAGCGCGCACGCATCAGCACGGATTGCGACGGGTTCGAGGCCGATCTGTCCTGCGGATTGGGCAGGACGGCGGCCAGCCGCGCGGCCTGTTGCGGGTTCAGATCGGCGGCGGGGATGCCGAAATAATGCTGCGCGGCGGCCTCGGCCCCGAAAACACCCTCACCGAATTCGACGATATTGAGGTAGACCTCCAGCACGCGGCGCTTGCTCCAGAGCGTCTCCATCACCGGGGTCATCAGCGCCTCGAGCGCCTTGCGGGGCCAGGACCGGCCCTGCCACAGGAAGGCGTTCTTGACTGTCTGCTGGCTGATGGTCGATCCGCCGCGCGCCGCGCCTGCCGCGATGGCCGCGCGGATCGCGTCCATGTCGAACCCCCAATGCAGGCAGAAATTCGCATCCTCCGCCGCCACCACGGCGCGGGCCAGATGCACCGAGATCTCCTCCATCGGGCGCCAGTCCTGCGTCACGCCGACCCTGCGCCCCTCGCTGATCATGTAGGGCGTGGTCGGCGGGGCCACGACGCCATATAGCGCGATCCACGCCACTGCCAGCACGGCGGCCAGCAATATGCCGCGCGTCACCAGCCGCAGCGCGCGCCGCCACAGCGGCCGCCGCTTTGTCTTCCTCTTCCGGGCCAATCTGCCCCTCCTGCCCATCTTCCTCGTCAAAATACCTCTGCCGGAGGCACCTGCGAAACCCCTAATCCTGCGCGCCGTCTGCTGTCATGAAAATGTCGCTTGAAGCCGCAAAAAACCGGTGTCACGCTTGGGCATGGAAAAAGTGACTGAAATCAACACATGGGCCGACTGCGCCGCCGATCTGGTCGCCGTCGCCGCCGGAAGCAAACCCGCCGATCTGGTGATCCGCAACACGAGGCTTGCCAATGTGCAGAGCCGCGAGGTGCTGGACGGCTGGGAGGTGGCGGTGATCGCGGGCCGCTTCGCCTATGTCGGGCCGGATGCGGGGCACTGCATCGGGGATGGCACAGAGGTCATTGACGCCAAGGGCCGCTACCTGATCCCCGGTCTTTGCGACGGGCACATGCACATTGAATCGGGCATGCTGACGCCCGCCGAATTTGCCCGCGCCGTCGCACCGCATGGCACCACCACCATGTTCACCGACCCGCATGAGATCGCCAATGTGCTCGGCCTGCGCGGGGTGCGGCTGATGCATGACGAGGCGCTGATGCAGCCCGTGAACATCTACACGCAGATGCCCTCCTGCGCGCCGTCGGCGCCGGGGCTGGAGACGACAGGGTATGAGATCAGCGCCGAGGATGTGGCCGAGGCGATGACCTGGCCCGGTATCGTCGGCCTGGGTGAGATGATGAATTTTCCGGGCGTGGTGAATGGCGACCCCCAGATGCTGGCCGAGATGGCCGAGACGATGCGCGCAGGCAAGACCGTGGGCGGGCATTACGCCAGCCCCGACCGAGGCCCGGCCTTCCACGCCTATGCAGCGGGCGGGCCTGCGGATGATCACGAAGGCACGCGGGAGAGCGATTCCATCGACCGCGCGCGGCAGGGCATGCGCTCGATGATGCGGCTGGGATCGGCCTGGTATGATGTCGAAAGCCAGATCACGGCAGTGACGGAAAAGGGGCTGGACCCGCGCAACTTCATCCTCTGCACCGATGATTGCCATTCCGGCACGCTGGTGAACGATGGCCACATGAACCGGGTTTTGCGCCATGCGATTGAGTGCGGTTGCGACCCGATGGTCGCGCTTCAGATGTGCACGATCAACACTGCCACGCATTTCGGCCTGGAACGCGAGCTTGGCTCGATCGCGCCGGGGCGGCGGGCCGACATGATCCTGACCTCGGACCTCGAAACGCTCCCTATCGAGCAGGTCTTCGCGCGCGGGGCGATGATAGCCCAGGAGGGCCGGATGCTGGCCGATTGCCCGCATCTCGACTGGCCCGAGGACGCCCGCCAGACGGTGCACCTGGGCAAGGCATTGACCGCCGCGGATTTCGAGATCGAAGCCCCCGAAGGGGCCAATTCGGCCCGCGTCAGAGTAATCGGCGTGGTCGAGAACCAGGCCCCGACCGAGGCGTTGATCCGGGAACTGCCGGTGATCGACGGGCTGGTCGAGGGCGAGGGTGGCACCTGCCAGATTGCGCTGGTGGAACGCCACCGCGCGACAGGCGGCGTGGTCAATGCCTTCGTCTCGGGCTTCAACTACGAGGGCCGGATGGCCATGGCCTCGACCGTGGCGCATGACAGCCACCACATGATCGTCGTCGGCACCGACCGCGAAAACATGGCGCTGGCCGCGAAGCGGTTGGGTGAGGTCGGCGGCGGTGTCACCTTTTACAAGGACGCAGAGGAACAGGCGCTGGTCGAACTTCCCATCGCCGGATTGATGTCCGACAGCCCCGCCCACGAGGTCGCCGCCAAGGCCGACAGGCTGGTCGCCGCGATGGCCGCCTCTGGTTGCAGGCTCAACAATGCCTATATGCAGCATTCGCTTCTGGCCCTGCCGGTGATCCCGGCGCTCCGCATCTCGGACCTGGGGCTGGTCGATGTCAGCACATTTCAACTTACCTCCCTTTTCGCAGAGGAACCTGCATGACCCTGCATTCGCGACACTTGCCGATCCAAAGCCCGCCGAAGGCTGAACCGAGGGTCTTTACCGATGCGCGCCAGGCGGTGGCCTACCTGCAGGAGTGCTATACCGAGGCGACGGCATTCCTGGCGCAGAAATTCAGTGCCGTCGTTGGCGGCGAGATGCCCGATTGCCGGTTCCGCGCCTTCTACCCCGAGATCCGGATCACCACGACCAGCTTCGGCCAGGTCGACAGCCGTCTGTCCTTCGGCCATGTCTCGGAACCCGGCACCTATGCCACCACGGTCACCCGCCCCGACCTGTTCAAGCATTACCTGAGGCAGCAGATCCAGCTCTTGCTGGACAATCACAGCGTGCCCATCGGGATCGGGCAATCGACCACGCCGATGCCGGTGCATTTCGCGGTGCAGGACAATGCCGATATCCAGATCCCGCAGGAAGGCGCGATGCGCTTTCCGCTGCGCGACGTGTTCGACGTGCCCGATCTCAGCACCACGAATGACCGGATCGTCAATGGCTACGGCTTTCACAACGAGGACGGATCGGGCCCGCTGGCCCCCTTCACCGCGCAGCGCATCGACTATTCGCTGGCGCGGCTGTCGCATTACACCGCCACCGCGCCCGAGCATTTCCAGAACCATGTGCTGTTCACCAACTACCAGTTCTATGTCGACGAGTTCGTCGCCTATGCGCGCGAGGTGCTGCGCGACGAGGCCAGCGGCTACACCGCCCTGGTCGGCCCCGGCAACCAGGTGATCACCGATCCCGACGCGGCGTTGCATGAGCTGGCCAAGCTGCCGCAAATGCCGACCTTTCACCTCGTGCGCGAGGGCGGGGCCGGGATCACCCTGGTCAATATCGGCGTCGGCCCGTCGAATGCCAAGACCGCGACCGACCATATCGCCGTGTTGCGCCCGCATGTCTGGCTGATGGTCGGCCATTGCGCGGGCCTGCGCAATTCGCAGAGCCTTGGCGATTACGTGCTGGCCCATGCCTATCTGCGCGAGGATCACGTGCTGGATGACGACCTGCCGGTCTGGGTGCCGATCCCGGCGCTGGCCGAGGTGCAGATCGCGCTGGAACACGCGGTCGAGGCGGTCAGCGAGTTCGAGGGCTTCGACCTCAAGCGCATCATGCGCACCGGCACGGTGGCTACCATCGACAACCGCAACTGGGAATTGCGCGACCAGTCCGGCCCGGTGCAACGCCTGAGCCAGTCCCGCGCCATCGCGCTGGATATGGAAAGCGCCACCATCGCCGCCAACGGGTTCCGGTTCCGGGTGCCCTATGGCACGCTTCTGTGCGTCTCGGACAAGCCCCTGCATGGTGAATTGAAGCTGCCCGGCATGGCCAGTTCGTTCTACAAAACGCAGGTTTCGCGGCATCTTCTGATCGGAATCCGCGCGATGGAGACGTTGCGGGAAATGCCCCTGGAACGGCTCCACAGCCGGAAATTGCGCAGTTTCGAGGAGACAGCGTTCCTCTGAATGGGCAAAAAGCCACAAAAAACGCTGTTTTCTTGGGTTTTCGGCACACTAATCGTTGTGTGCCCCCCCTACATTCGGTTACCGTCTTGCCAACGAGCCCCATGGGTTCGGGCAGTTTAGGAGAAAACAAACATGGCACAGAAACCCATGACCAAGACCCAACTCGTGGCCGCTCTGGCAGAAGAGATGGGAAGCGACAAGAAAGCGGCCGCCGCCGCGCTGGACGCCGTATCCTCGGTTGTCAGCAAGGAGGTCGCCAATGGCGGCGCGGTGACCCTTCCGGGCATCGGCAAGGTCTATTGCCGCGAGCGGCCCGAACGTATGGTCCGCAACCCCGCAACGGGCGAGCAGATCAAGAAGGACGCCGACAAGGTGGTGAAAGTGACGATCGCCAAGGCGCTGAAGGACAGCGTCAACGGCTGATTGCCTTCCCCGTCAAGAACATGCGAAGGGTCGTCCATCGGGCGGCCCTTTTGCTTTGGATGGAAGAACCATGGATCTGCGCGCCATCGCGATGGGATTGCTCTTCGCGCTTATCTGGTCCTCGGCCTTCACCTCGGCCCGGATCATCGTCGAGGCCGCGCCGCCGCTGGCCTCGCTGGCGGTTCGCTTTGCGATCTCGGGCGGGATCGGCGTGGTGCTGGCGCGCGCGCTCGGCCACAGTTGGTCCCTCAGCCGGGCACAATGGCGCGCCGTGATCATCTTCGGGGTCTGCCAGAACGCGCTTTATCTGGGCCTGAACTTCGTCGCCATGCAGTGGATCGAGGCGGGGCTGGCGGCGATCATCGCCTCCTCCATGCCGCTGATCGTGGCCGCCGCCAACTGGGCCGTCTTCCGCGAGCGCCTGCCTGCCATCGGTGTCCTGGGCCTCTTCGCCGGTTTCGGCGGTGTGGCGCTGATCATGGCGCAACGGCTGTCGGGCGGGGTCGATGCGACCGGCGTGGCGCTCTGCCTCATCGGGGCGCTGGCGCTGGCGGTGGCAACGCTGTCGGTCCGCGGGGCGTCGACCGGGGGCGGCAGCGTGCTGATGGTTGTGGGGTTGCAGATGCTGGTCGGCAGCGCGGCGCTCTTGCCCTTTGCGCTGGTGTTGGAAACATGGGAGGTCACCTGGTCCTGGCAACTTGGCGTGGCCTTCACCTACACGGTCTTTGCGCCGGGGCTGCTGGCGACGCTGATCTGGTTCGTTCTGGTCAGCCGAATCGGCGCGACCCGCGCCGCGACGTTCCATTTCCTGAACCCGTTCTTCGGCGTCGCCATCGCCGCGCTGGTCCTGGGCGAGGCGCTGACCGGCGCCGACATCCTGGGCGTGGCGATCATCGCAGGCGGTATCCTGGCGGTGCAGTTGGCGCGGGTGGGCAACGCAGGTGTCAGGTGAGGATGAGCGGTTGCTGCATCACCGATCGGGGCGATTTCCAGCGGCTGATGGATCCGGGGGCTGAGTGGCGCGTCAGACGCTGCCGGGATCGTTGGTCGATGTGACCTGGACATTGTCCACGCCCCAGCTTTCATCGCCGACACCCTGGTCGAGGGTTGACCCGAAACCGACGCTCATCGACGGGCCGGGATTCGTGACCTCGACCCGGACCGAGAAACTCTGATCGGTCCAGCCGTTATTATAGCCGGAGTTTCCGCGTGTCCCGTTCGGTGTCAGGGTCACGGAATAGTTGCCATCGCTAGAGCGTGTTGCGCCCTTTCCGATTCAGGATTCCCACGAAGCTTGATCTGTGATTCCTTGTCCGCATGGCAGATATGGGGGTTTGAGATGGGAAAACCACATCCTATGGCGCTTCGGGA
>Ga0189284_100086_pt1 | contig 152352 bp, 135 predicted proteins | sample N32C7minimetaG_FD_130314 | JGI IMG/M metagenome (GOLD analysis project Ga0189284, IMG submission 130314) | Marine microbial communities from the Costa Rica Dome - N32 C7 mini metaG | ecosystem: Environmental > Aquatic > Marine > Oceanic > Photic zone | place: Costa Rica: the Eastern Pacific...
TCGCCATGGTGAAGGTCTTGCCGGAGCCGGTGACGCCAAGCAGCACCTGATCGCGCTCGCCCGCGTTGACCTGCGCGACGAGCTCCTTGATCGCGGTGGGCTGGTCGCCTTTGGGTTCATATTCGGAGACGAGCTTGAAGCTGATCCCGCCTTCGGACTTTTCCGGGCGTTCCGGCCGGTGGGGCACGAAATCGCCGATACTCTCGTCCGGCTCCTGTATGGAGGGGGCGGGGACGTCCAGCGCGGGGAGGGGCGGCGTGCTTTCGTCTGTCGGGTGTGTCTCGCTCATGGGCTCAATATGGCCCGGTTTACCTGGCATTCAAAGGGGGTGAGGGGTGGATTTCGTCACGATCCTGTCAGGAAATGGCAGGAGCGCTGGTTTGGGTGCACCGCTTATCGCGTGCCAGTTGTTTCCATTGCTGTAATTTCCGCCTGAATGGCCTGACTGTGGGTTCGCAGGATTGCCTTGCGAATTTCTGTCACATCCAGTTTTTCGGAGTTTGTCGCGTTTAGTGCCTGCATGAAACTCGCAAAGTCCTGGCCAACCTCCAACTGGTTAGCGGCTTCTCTGTCTTCTTTGGCTATGCGTACTAAAACCCAAGTACGGTTGCGATAAATTTGATTTGCTTCACACTTCCCGTCGCCAGCCGGGGCTATGGTTCCTTCTTTGGGACAAATTTGCCAATCGGCCTGGTCAAATCGGAGGTCTTGGCTACGGTTTTCGCTGCGCATGAATGCGATATAGCCGTCTCTGAACGGCATGCGGCGAGCTATCGTTGTCGAGGCCTCACGCCTTGGCCGGTCGAATTCAATTTGATAGCGCATTTCTACATCATCTTGATTGCCGGAAAGGAAGACACTGCTGATAGAGGTCAGGATGTTGAGGGCCTTTCCAGCGGGGGGGTATGCGGCGCCGCCCAGTGTCGCTAATGCGCCAAGCATTTCTTTTGTTTTTTGATTTCCCTGATTGTCTAGCTCAAGAATTGCCAGCTCCATGAAAACCGGATTGCCGGCGTAAAGGATAGGGCCGTGAACCGGGATGTTGAGCGCGTTCAGGTATTGCCCCGATTCTCGTACGTCAGAATTGTAGTAGACAATGCGGGCTGCACCTCTTTGGTTGGCAGGGTTGACGGTTTCTCCTGCAACGCCGGTTCGCTCAAACACGTTCATCAGAAGGGCAATTTCGCCGCGCGTATAAGGGGAGCCAGAGCTGTCCGGGCCCTCACTCCCATTGTGGCAGGGGGTTGCTGCGGAATTCGAGAATGACATGTCGAATGGATTCCATCCTTCATGAAAATCACAAATGTAAGCAGATAGTATGTGTACAGAGTATCCTTCACCTTTGGCGATTTCTATCGACCCGCTTTCATTTTGAGCGTTGTTGAGTTGCGAGATGCCGCTTGAACTGGTTTGTGGGGGAATTGAGTACCGGAGCGAGAGTTCTGAATGGTTCTGGAGCGCAGACGAATTGATTTGTCCTGTCGATGCGGAACTGGATGTGGGTGCGGAGAACAGATGTGCCGTTGTTGTGCTTCCTTCGTTTTGATGCTCACATCCCGCAATTGCAAGCGTGGCTAGCACCGTCGCTATACAAGCGTTTCGTTTGGTCAAGAACCCTGGATGGCTTTGTTTGGATAATGTACGCAGCATTCGTTCCTCCTGTTGGTCGGATACGATGAACTGAACTAGATTTTCTGTTGGCCAATCATTTAAGGGTCTGTTGAAAACTGAATCAATCGTTTTATTATTTGGATTGTGTGCGTTTTGCCGCGATTTCCCCTGTGGCGAGTTGCTGACGACACAAGAAATATAGAGAAGCAGCGGTATTAAGACGCAGTGTCTAGGCGTGTGTCAGGAAATGGCAGGAGTGCTGCTTTCCGGCCCAAGGTTTAATTGCCGGTGACGAAGCGTCCGCTGTTTTGATAGCCCACATGGTTGATGAAGCGGGTGTTTGCAGCGTTGTGGCTCATGATTTCATAGCTTTCGATCCGGGATACGTGGAGCCCCCGGAGCGACGCGCGGTCTGATGTCATCAGCATGCAGCGCCCACCGAAGCCAACCTGCTCGCAAACCCGTACGACGGCATCGTCGTTGAGTGTGAGAGATTTGATGGGAGCGGGAAGGCGATGGGGAACCCGTCCTGTACGTGTGCCCGCGGGTGCGCAATGGGCAGGGCCTCTGAATTCTTCCTGTGAAAAGAAGCAGACGGTATTTTCAGCGGATGCAGGCGCAACGGACATGATCCATAAAGTCAGGCTTGCCGCTGCGAGTAATCTCAGGCGTGCAGTGCTTATGTACAGTTTCATCACCGATCCCCCGTGAGCGGATGCAATGTCCGTATACGCAGTTTATCCCTATACCTGTCGATGTCCAGATGGTTAATGATGGTTTTAGTCTGGGAGGGCGCTTGTCCGTGCTTTGCGGCCAGCCGCCCCCTCCCGTCATGCCGTGTGGATTTTCAGGCTCGATTAAAGCTCCACCATGTCGAAATCCGACTTGGGCGTGCCGCAGAGCGGGCATTCCCAATCATCGGGAATGTCTGCCCAGCGGGTGCCCGGCGCGAGCCCTTCCATCGGGTCGCCGGCTTCCTCGTCATAGATATAGCCGCAGGTGCGGCATTGCCATGTTTTGAACGCGTTCTCGCTCATGCGCTGCCCTCAATTGAGAGTGAAGCGGACGGGGACGGATTTCGGCCCGCAGACAAAGGCGCTCTCCATGCGTTTTGGTTTACCTGCAAGCTCGATGCTTTTGAGCTTCGGCAGCAACTCTTCCCAGAGAATACGCATTTCCATGCGGGCGAGATGCTGGCCCAGGCAGACATGGGCCCCATAGCCGAAGGCCACATGCTTGTTCGGGCTGCGGTCCACCTTGAATTTGAAGGGTTCGTCGAAATGGGTTTCGTCGCGATTGCCGGACTGGTAGCAGAGCATGAGCCAGTCACCCTTCGCGATTTTCTGCCCTGCAACTTCCGCATCGTCGGTGGCAGTGCGCATGAAGTGTTTCACGGCTGTAGTCCAGCGGATGGATTCTTCCACATAAGAATCGACGAGGCTCATGTCGTTCTTCAGTTTCGCAAACTGGTCAGGCGCTTCACAGAGCGCCCAGAAGGCGGCAGCGCTTGTGTGCGATGTCGTGTCGTGGCCTGCGGTTGCGGCGATGATGTAGTAGGACATGGCGGCAAAATGGTCGAGCGGTTGCCCGTTGATCTGACCATTGGCGATCACGCTTGAAACGTCATCGCGCGGGTTGGCGCGGCGGTCTTCGGTAATGGCGTTGAAATACTCAATGAACTCGGCCACCGTTTCAGAAATCGCGCCGACGCCTGCTTCAACGTCCTGGTCCGCCTTGCCGGATCGGTTCATCTCCGGGTCTGCGGCACCGAAGAGTTCCTGTGTGAGCTTCAGCATTTTCGGCTCATCGCTTTGTGGCACGCCGAGAATTTCCATGATCACGCGGAGCGGGTAGAGGAAGGCGACATCGCGGGCGAAGTCGCACGTGTCGCCCTTGGCGAGCATGATGTCGACAAACTCACGCGCGATCTCGCGAATGCGGGGCTCGAGGTTCTTGATGTTTTGCGGCAGGAACCAGGACTGGGTCAGACGGCGGTAGGCCATATGATCCGGATTGTCCATTTGTACAAGCGAGCGGACGAGGTGGGGGGAACCACCCATCATCTCGCGCACCATTTTGTCGGCATCGATGGTGGTGAGGACCGCGGACTTGTCGCCATTGTGGAAGAGCTCGTTGTTGCGTTCAACAAACTGAATGTCGTCGAACCGGGTCACCGCCCAAAAGGGCTCGTAGCCTTTGGGCTCCGCGATCCCGAGCGGTGTGGATTTGCGCAGCTCGCGGAACGCGTCATCAATGGGCGTGCCTTGCGCATAGGCTTTGGGGCTGATGATGGTTTCTGCGATGGAGGCATCAATTTTCGGACCGGTGGTCATAGGGGCTTCCTCTCAGGGTGGCTCTGTGGGTTCAAATGACGTTTCTGCGTGCATCCGGTATTGTCGCTCATCGACATTGAGGCTCGTGCATTCAGGCCGGCCTTGCTATTTTCGTTTCTTCTTTTGGTGCGCGGGCTTTTTCCGGATGGCGTTGCGGGTTCGCAATCATCATAGGCATGATATTGGTTGCGTAACAAATAATATTTGCGCATGCTATCATGGCGTGACGCAGGGGAATGAAGCATTCGTGGACAAGCAGCTGGAAAAAACTTTGACGCAGGCCGAGCGGCGCGCCGCATCGGAGGAGAAATTGCTGCGCGCGGCGGCGGAGCTGATTTCCGAAGGCGGTGTGGTGGCGGCGACGTTTGAGCGGATCGGCAAGCGCGCCGGGCTTAGTCGCGGCCTTGTCAGTCAGCGCTTCGGCTCGAAAGAGGGATTGGTGAATGCGCTGGTGGATGATGTGGTGCAACGCTTTGATGAGTTGTTGTTTCAGTATCATATTCATGAGCTGGCACCCCATGAAGCGATCATCGCTTTTGTTGACATCTATCTCAGCGAGAATGATGAAGACGCGGTGCGGGACACGTATCATGTGTTGCTCGCCGAAAGTCTTGGTGCGCAGCCGGCGCTCCGGCCGCTTTTTGCCCGTGTGCATGATGTGGTGCGGGACCGGTTGCGACAGTTGATCGAGCGCGGGCAGAAGCTCGGTACGATCTACAAGCAGCTTGATGCGGATGCGACGGCGATCAGCCTTGGTGCGTTTCTCCTGGGGGTGCGCATCCAGTGTATGGTGAACCCGGACACGGATATTGATGCGGTACGCACCAATGCGATTTCATCGCTTCGCGCGATGATGGGGATGAAGGGGTAGGTCTCCGCGTATCGCGTGTCGAGCTTTCGCTCATTACCCCCCAAAGGTGGCGCGGTAGGCTTCCGGTGTGGTGGCCATATGGCGCTTCATGGTGCGGCGGAGTGTCTCTGCCGTGCCAAAGCCGGTGGCTGCAGCCACACGCTCGACCTTGTCATTATCTTCCTCAAGCTTCCGGCGTGCGGCATCGAGCCTTGCGCGCTCCACATATTTGGCGGGTGTTTCTCCGACCTGTTCGCGGAACAGGCGCGCGAAATTGCGTGGGCTCATGGCCACTTTTGCCGCAAGAGATGTCACGTCGAGATCGGCATGAGGGTTTTCAACAATGAAGGAGAGCAGATCGTCAAAACGGTCCGTCTTGACAGTCTGTGCGGCAAGTTGTGCGGAAAACTGTGACTGTCCACCCGGACGGCGCAGGAAGAGTACCAGATGGCGGGCAACCTTCATGGCGATGTCGCGTCCCAGATCTTCCTCGACCATGGCGAGGGCAAGGTCGATGCCCGCGGAGACACCGGCTGACGTGTAGACATTGCCGCTTTTGACGTAGATTGCGTCTTGCACCAGGTCGATGGCAGGGAAACGTTCCGCCATTTGGTCGCACGCCACCCAGTGTGTGGTTGCGCGGTGTCCGTCGAGAAGTCCGGCTTCTGCCAGGAAAAAAGCACCCGAACAGACGGAGCCAAACCGGCGGGCGCGGGCGGCCATGTCTTTTAGCCAGAGATAGAAGTCAGGGGCGGCTTCAACGGCTGCCATGCCTTCCGCCGTACCGCCACAAAGCAGTAATGTGTCAACCGGCTCCCGGATTTCGCCTATGGCTCTCTCCGCCAGCATGGCGATGCCATTGGACATGGTGACGGGGCCTTTTTTCAGGGCTGTCACTTCAATCCGATAGGGGGTGGCGCCCCTGGTTTTCTGTGTGTGGTATTGCGAGGCGGCGGCAAACACATCCGCCGGACCAACGGCATCGAGCATCATGCCGTCATCGTAGGTGAAGATAACAATGTGTCGGGCAGGTTCTGATTTCTTCATCCGGGGTTTCCAGTAAATGGCAGAAATTGCTTTAATCATGTCATTGCTGCCAAACGAATACAAGATAATTTGTGCTTCAGCCTGATCTTTCCACATGAACGGTACGGAGCTGATGATGAATGTTGAGCGTGCAAGGTTTGCAGGATCAAAGCGGGAGCGCGGCCTGGCGTTTGTGTTGACGCTGGCTTTGATGATTGCCGTGGCATGCATCGCCATGCTGAGTACGCCGGTGTCGGCTGAGCCTGCTCGTGCGGCGCGCACGATTGTTGTGGTGGCGCAAAACAGCGGTACCGAAGTGACGGACTTTCTGGTGCCTTATGGTGTGATGAAGCGCGCGAATGTCGGCGATATCCGGGCTGTGGCGACGGGTGAGGGGCCGATATCATTCTGGCCGGGCCTCAAGGTTGAACCGGACGACACGTTGGCGAGTTTTGATGAGGCGCATCCGGACGGTGCGGATATGGTGATTATTCCCGCCGTGCTGGACCCTGAAGATGCTGTTCTGATCGACTGGCTTAAAATACAGGCGGCTAAAGGTGCGCGGCTGGTGTCCATCTGCGATGGTGCGCTGGTTCTTGCGCGGACAGGGCTGCTGGATGGCCGCAAGGCGACCGGGCATTGGTATACAGAAGGGGAGAGGCGCGCGAGTTTCAGCGCGGTTGATTGGCAGACCAACACGCGCTACGTCCGTGATGGAAATGTAGCGACTTCAGCGGGAGTGAGTGCATCGCTTCCGATCTCTCTCCAGCTGGTTGAGGAAATGGCGGGGAAGGCCCGTGCTGAAGCGCTGGCGGCGGAGCTTGCCGTTGGGACTTATTCGCCGGACCATAACTCGGATGTGTATGGCATTGGCGTGGATGAGCTTCTGGTGGTTGCACGTAATTTTCTTCTTGGCTGGCCTCGCGAAACTTATGCCATCCATTTGTCCCCCGGTATGGATGAGGTGGCTCTTGGGTTTGCCGTCGACATGTCTGCGCGTACCTATCGATCCTCGTCTGTGACGATTGCAGATGCCCCGGTGCGGACGCGCGGAGGTCTGGTTGTGTTGCCGGATCTGGCCACGGCGGATTTGTCCACTGCGTCTGCGGAGACGCACATTGTCTTCTCCGAGGCCGGGCGCGGGGCGCTTGCTGGTGAAGAGACCCTTGTTCTGGCGGAGGGGGAAGCCAGTGCGCGGCAGATCCTCTCCCATTTTGATGCACGCTACGGGAAAGCCAGTGCCGACTTCGTCGCGCTACAGCTTGAGTATCCGCGCTAGGCTGATGTTCAGCGCGGCCCTAAAGGTTTCCCGATCCATTACCGACGCCAGATCGGGGTGAGTTGCACCATGATGACGGCGATGAGAATGAGGCCGCAGCCAAGCCAGCCCAAGGGTGCAAGGCGCTCTCCCAGCAGGAGGGCACCAAACAGCGCCGCAAACAGGGCTTCACCTGACATGATGATGGCCGCGTCGGATGGCGGCGTGTAGCGCTGTGCGACCATCTGCAGGGTGAAGGCGAGACCACCGGAAATGAAACCGGTGAAGGCCAGTTCCTTCCAGGCTGCGACGGCTCCGATCAGGCTTGGGGTTTCAAAGATGAAGCCCGCGACCAGCCCGAGAATGGCCGTTACACCGAACTGGATGGCGGCCATGGTCACCGGCCGTCCGGACCGGGTGGCGAGCGCGCCGATGAGCAGCATCTGAATCGCCCAGAAAAGGGCACTGATGAGCATGATGCCATCGCCCCAGTTGAGGCCGTCCAAACCTCCACCCAAGGCCCATGTGCCCGACAGGGAGAGACCGGCTGCAGGCCAGACGATGAACGGGAGTTTTGCTCTGAGGGCGATAAAGGCAACCGCTGGCACCAGGACAACGTAGAGAGCTGTCAGAAAGCCCGCATTGGTGACGCTCGTAACGGTGAGGCCTACCTGCTGGATCGCCCCCGCGAGGAAGAAAACCACGCCCAGAATAATCATCGGTACGATGTGTGCTCTCATGAGCGGGGCTTCCCGCTTGCTCTCCAGCAACGCGAAGGGCAGGACCGCCAGCATGGCGAGGAGAAACCGGAGGCCTGTAAATGAGAGGGGCCCCATATGCTCCATTGCTGTTGCCTGCCCGACAAAGGCTGCGCCCCATACGAGTGCTGTAAACAAGAGTAAAAGGTCGGCGCGCCATCTGGTCATGCGGGCCTGTCTAGCGGAAAGCGTTCGGTTCAGCAATCTGGGAGGAGGTGCCAGTATGTCTCGTGTGTCTCGTTTGCGCGGGGGCTGCCGGTATTTGAACCTGTGTTCATGATGGGGCATAAGAATGTCATCCCGCTGTCATGTTAATGCGGGTTTTGAGAGAATGTCGGGGGTGGGGATGCGTTCACAGCGGCACTGGTCGATCTATCTGCCAGCTTTGTTTATCGCGATCTTGTGGTCGGCGATCCTGATCTGGGCGGATGCACAGGAACCGCGGCTGGAGACCATTCGGGCCTTGGCGCTGCTGGTGGAAGCCGTTGCGGTGCCTCTGCTTTATCTACGGGCCTATTTGCGCGGGCGCGGGGCGGAAGTGCTGATTAATTCGCAGAGCCTTTATGTTTCCACCGGCGGGTTTAAACCTGAACGCCTGGGGGCAGACCTGGCTTATGTTGAAGCGTTGCAGATTTCCCGCTCGTTTTTACAACGGCTTGTCGGGGCAGGGCGTGTGCAGATTAGTTTGCAGGGGGGGCGGCGGTTCGTGCTCGACGATATGAGTGACCCGGAGGGCCTGCGTGCGGCCTTCCAAACCGTCAAGGAGCAGGCATTGTGAGTACCCCGTCAGGTGAGGCATCTGCCAAGATCGAATTTGATGCCCGTGCGGCCAAAGCCGTTGAAGCCATGTATCTGACACCGGATGTGGTGGGGCAACGGGTTTCGGTGTTGCATGCGCTTGCTCTTTTGCCCGGAGAAAGTGTGCTGGATATCGGAACCGGACCGGGGCTCCTGGCGGAAGATATTGCGAAACTTGTCGGGCGTGATGGTCATGTGCGTGGTCTCGACATAAGTGATGCGATGGTCACGGCGGCACGTACACGGTGTGCCGCGTTGCCTCAGGCAAGCTTTGCGGTTTGCCCGGCAACGAAACTGGAAGCGGAGAGCGGTGTCTATGACGCCGCCATTGCCACGCAGGTTTTTGAGTATGTGGATGATGTGGATCTTGCGCTGAAAGAATTGTACCGAGCGCTGCGTCCGGGCGGGCGGGCTTTGGTTCTGGATACGGATTGGGATTCTCTCGTCTGGCATTCCAGCGACCGTGCGCGCATGCGCCGTGTTCTGAACTGTTGGGATGATCATCTGGCGGACCCGCATTTGCCGACGACGCTTGCCGGGCGTTTGCGGCGCGCGGGGTTCCAGCTCACACGCGTCGAGGTGGTACCGCTTTTGTCGGTTGGCTTTCAGCCGCATTCCTATGCGGGCGGGATGTTGAAAGCCATTCACGGGTTCGTGCGCCAGCACGGTGAAGCACATGGGCTAGCGTCGGCTGAAATCCAGGCATGGTATGATGATCAGTTGCGGTTGGCAGAGAAGAACGCATTTTTCTTCAGTGTGAACCGATATCTGTTTTTGGCCGTCAAGTAGGGGCGCCAAAAAGGGGGGGCGGCGATACGTGTGTCGTACCGCCGCAACAAGCAGATATGTCAGGCGGCGTAGCGCGCCAGGAATGTTTCCAGGGCTTCGTCGATAATCTTGTCTTTGTTGGCTGGCAGTTTGAAGTCCGGATCAAACATGGCAGGCCAGATCAGGCTTTCTTTCAGCATGCCGGCAAGCTGACGCGATGTCAGTGTGGTGTCGTGTGCTTTTAGAAGCTTGCGCTCGATCAGCTTGTCGAGGATCGCTTTGACTTCGTCATTGCGCATGACGACACCCCGGGCATAGAAATCCCGGCCTACTTGCGGGTCGCCGGGTGTTTCGGAGATGACTGCGCGCATGAGAGCGTTCAAACCCATGCCATACTGCATGTTGAGGTAGCTTTCGGCGGCTTTCGTCAGGGCGTCTTTCGCTGTTTTGGCGGTTTGCGCATCTTCCAGCCCGAGACCCATTGTGGAATAGGACGCATCTACGACGGCGCTGAACAATTCCTCTTTGGAACCGAAATGCTTGTAAAGCGTTGCTGTTGATACATCAGCCTTCCGGGCAATTTCAGCCATGGCAGCGTGGGTAAACCCGCTGTCTTGAAATTCCGCGCGTGCGGCATCCATGATCGATTTGCGTTTCGCTTCGCTTACTCTGCGACGATAACCTTCCAGACCCACTGTACTCTCTCCTGCCTAGTGAATGCCCCCTAGGGCAAATCAGGTATTTCCTAGCTTGCCCCATTTTTGTACCACATAGATGTCATGAAAAATACAAATAATGCAAGAGCTTTGTTTGGTCATGATCACTTTCTACTGATCACTATTCTGGTGATGTTGTAGTTGCGATTGCAATTCAGGATGAAATGGTTTTGCTAGGGAAATGTGGGGATTTTCCTAAATTTACGCGTTCATATAAGGGTTTGGGGCGGTCATTTTGCCGACATTTGGCGGGCCGCCTTTTTTGAAGGCTTAACGGGTGCTAACCAATGTGGTGGGCATCGACGCCTGTTGGGGGACACTTCGCGCGATCATGACATAGCGCAAATGACCGCGTTCTGTTTCGTCAAAGGGAAAACAGGTCACGAGGGCGATGGTCTTCCCTTCACCGGACTGAAACAGGCCTGAGGCTCTGGCATCCACAATCCGGGCTTCCTCAATCTGGTATGTGTGCGTTTTCCCGTCTGCTGTATCGACCAGAACATCGTCACCGATGCGGGCGTGCCGCAATACGGAGAAATGCGTGTCGCGATGGGCAGCTACGACGGAGAGACCGGGGCTGCCGGGTTTTGCGGTGGAAGCGACATGCCCCGGACCGAAGGCGAGGGCTTCCCCGCTGACACCTGCCAGCACAATGACGTTCTCGTCCAGGCGGGGAAAGGTCAGTTTGGCAACCGGCCATGTGTCAGCCCAGTCCCATGCCTTGGTTACTTGACCCGTTTGCTTTGTTGTTTCCCATGCGTTGTTCAACAGTACCTGTGCCAGTACAGCTTTTCCGTTCATGTAGAACGCCTGGGCGAGCAGAGTGCCGCCCCAGGACAGAATGCCCAGGGCGACAACAAGCAGAGACCAACGTGCGATACGCATCAGTGTTTCCGCAGAAGCGAGAGGCGTGTAACCCCGCTTCTTGTGGTGAGCCAGACCAGTGTCAGCAAGGCGAAGGCTATTGCCAACATAATGACAGCCTGTTTCAGCAGAGCGGGCGCAAGGGTTGCCGTCTGGGGTAGGACGATGCCGCCGCCTGTTGCGGTATCTGCCGCCATCTTCGGTGCCGGGGCCATGGCGAGCATGGTGTTCATGGCGCCAGCGCGGGCTCTTTGCATCTGCACGGGCATCGCTTCCGGCTCACCGAAGACCTTATCAAACTCCCAGCCTGCGGGCAGGTTGAGCGGGACGTCGCGGCTTGTCAGTTCTTCGCCCGCTGGCCGTGCCGGCGTTTTATCGACAGCGACGAGGCTTGTGAGGCGGCTGACCAGATGGTGGGCAAGGGCGACCTGTGTGATTTCCCCATCAAATTTTTCCCACTCCTGGCTCATCGTGCGCGCGGCTTCGAGGGAGGCAATTTTTTTACGTGCCCAAAGCTGGGACACGCCGGGCCGGTTCGGCGCTTGCGGGTTGAGTGCCATGTCAACCGCCCAGACCGTATCGTTCTGTTTGCCGGTCAGGCGTAATGTGCCTTCTGTTCCCACGGGGAGTCTGGCTGACAGGACAATTGGTTCGCCGCGGTAGAGATCCGGCAGCGGGGTTGGCCAGGCCTCTGCTTTCACGCCATCCGGCCACACGAGACGCAGATCTGTCATGGCTGGGTTTTCGAGTTTGAGGAAGAGCTGTTTCATCCGCTCGGTAATCTGGGTTTCAGATCCGATATGTGTGAACGTGCCACGGCCCATTTCCGCCGCGCGGGTCATGAAATAGGAATTGGGTGCTGAACCGATACCCACGGTGAAAAGGCGTGAACGTCCCGCCTGATCGACAATGGCCTCAAACAATTGCTGTTCGTTGCCAATCGCGCCGTCTGTCAGGAAAATAACCTGACGCAGGCGATCGGTGTCATGCAGCGGGTCGCGAAGGGCGGCTTTGAGCGCAGGCAGCATCTCCGTTCCACCATCGGCTTCCAGTGCGCTGACAAAACGCCGGGCGATGTCGAGATTTTCCCGGTCGGCGCGGACGCTCGTATCGAAGAGAACCTCGTGTGTATCGTCAAAGCGAACCACATTGAACGTGTCGGTCGGCTTCAGGCGATCCAGCGCTTTGAGGAGGCTCTCTTTGGCCTGCGGCATGCTCTCACCTGCCATGGACCCGGAATTGTCGATCACGAAGATCACTTCGCGGGCCGGAGGCGCGGCGACAGCTTCACCATGTGGCGGTGTGACCATCAGGAGCAGATAATCTTCGCCATCTTTCGTCTCGCGGAAGAGAGCGGCGGTTGGTTCCGTCCCTGGTTTGGGGGTCCATGTGAGTTCAAAATCACGGTCTGCCGGCACGTCACCTTCCTTGAGTGTGAGCGTGGCGGTGTTATCTGCGCGTTCGATACGCACATCGTGATGATGGCTGACCAGTTTGTCGATGGGGAAACCTGCATCGAGTGACAAGGTCAGTGTGACAGGATTTGTCGGCCCTTCATCAGGGTGGAGGACCGGCGGTTCAATCCGGTCGCGATCCGGTACGGGATCCACGGTTCCCCAGCCGTTGCGAGGATCGATGTCAACTGTATGTACGATTGTGGGGGCCGGATTGTAGCGCGGTGCGACAACCATGGGGAAACGCAGCGAGAATGTGTTGTCGGAGCGGTGAATGGTTTCCTGATACTCGATCTGGATAATGATGGTTTCGCCGGGGCCAATGTTGGCGACAGAATTTGTGAAAAGGTTGGGGCGTTCCTGTTCTACAAGGCTTGCGCGTTGGCCGGCATCGCGGGCGCGCTCGTAAATCTGTCTTGCTTCTTCCTTCGGCTTGATTTCGCCCTCGATGACCTTGTCGCCGATCACCATTTTGAGTGTGTCGACGGCGGCGTCCTCTGGCAGTGGGAAGACGTAGACGCCTTCGACCCATCCGTCACTCGGGTTTTCAAACCGCTGTGTCACCTTGGTACGCCCGGTTGGTCCGGTAACCTGAATGTCCACGTCGGTCGCCACCATCGGGGCTTCGATATACTGGCCCGGTTCCTTGCCTTTGAGAAGCAGAGCGCCACGTTGCATGTCGTTCGGCTTTACAAAAGCAATCTCTCCGTTCGGAGCGGGGCTGGTATTGGTGGTGGCGTGTGCGCCAAATACACTGAGTATCAGACAGATCAGTGCGAGAGGGAGGAGGGAGGTGAAGCGGATGAGGCGCGGTGCGGGCGCGAAGGTGAGGGCGGCCATGTGTTTTCCCCTTGAAAGGCTGCATTCATGTGTAGACTGACTTTCTACGGGTGCAATGGGGCGGGAACGTCCCGGCAATGTGACCATGCAGGGTGATTTTGCGGCAAGAATGTGTCCGCGGGGTCAGTGAGCCCTTTCTCTTACGAGCGCGTGTCCGATCTCGGCAATGGCTGTATTGCGCTCTTCCAGAGAAAATGATGTTCCCGTCATATAGATCGCGACGATGAGGGGGGCTTGTGCGGGTGGCCATATGACGGCAATGATGCCCCGCGAACCATTGTTTCCGGCGCCGGTTTTATCCGCGATTTCCCAGTTTTGGGGCAGGCTGGCGCGCAACAATGCGTCAGCGACTTTGTCGTTGCGCATCCAGCCTGTGAGCCTGTCACGGGATGCTGGTGACAAAGCCTCTCCCAGCAGAAGCGTTGTCAGCGACGTCATCGCGGCTCTTGGTGTTGTTGTGTCTTGAGCGTCACCGGGGTGTGCTTCGTTCAGCGCCGTTTCCCTTCTGTCCAGCCGGGTTGTCTTGTCGTCGATCGATTGCATATAGGCGGTAAACCCTGTGGGACCTCCCAGGGCCTTCAAGACGAAATTGCCGGCTGTGTTGTCGCTAAGTGTGATTGTGGCCTCGCACAATTGTGACAAGGACAGTCCGGGTGGGCCGATGTGGTTTGCTGTTACTGGTGAGTAAGTGACGATGTCTTCGCTGTGAACAATGAGCCGCCGATCAAGATGTTCTTCACCCTTATCCATTTTTGACAGGAGGCCCGCACAGGCGAACGGCTTAAACGTGCTTGAGAGCGGGAACCTTTCATCTGCCTTGTAGTACCAGTGGCGGTCCAGTCCGGTATCGTGAATGGCGATGCCGAGTTGACCATTGCTGCGATGTTCAATTTTGCGGACGGTCTCAAAAAGCGTGTCTTGCGAAGCTGTGCGCGCATGTATTGTTGTGCACCCGGCTGCTGCGAAGAGGGAGAGCAGAATAATTTTTATCCAGTCCGTGCGCATTTGGCTTGTCATCTTGTGGTGAGGGCAGTGGTTGTTGAAGCCCCTCTTTTACACCATGGCAATATGGCCGGGATGTGACCTGACACGGGCCAGCCAGCCTTTGATGTGTGGGTAGGTTTCAAGGGAGAACCCTCCTTCGTGCGCCACATGCGTGTAGGCATAAAGGGCAATGTCGGCGATGGAATATTGCGCGCCCGCAAAAAAATCGGCGCGGTTCAGATGGCGCTCCATCACATCAAGGGCCTGATAGCCGCGCTGGTGCCATTGGGGGAACAGGTCGCGCTTTTCTTCCTCCCCGCCGGGTTTGATCGATTTCCAAAAACGCGCAACGGCAATGTAGGGTTCGTGACTATATTGTTCAAAGAACATCCATTGCAGCGTTTGTGCTTTCGTCTGTTTGTCCTCGGACAGAAGTTTTGTCCCCTCTGCAAGATAGAAGAGCTGGGCATTTGATTCTGCCAGGAAGGTGCCGTTATCAAGTTCCAGTGTCGGGACGCGACCGTTTGGGTTCTTTGCCAGAAACTCTTCTGTGCGGCTTTCTCCGTTCAGAATGTCGATGTCGACAAGCTCCAGAGACATTGCCAATTGCGCGGCGCAAAGCCGGACCTTGTAGCAGTTGCCGCTGTCGGCCATGTGATAGAGACGCATATTGTTCCTCTTGAGTTTTCTCAGAACCCGGCATCGCGCATGGCGCGCCCGAGTTTTTTTGCCGCGCGGTCAATATCTGTTTCCAGTACACCCGCATACCCCAGATAGAGACCGTGCTTTTTCGGCTCGTTGAGGTAGTAGCTTGAGAGCGCCGTCGCGAAGACCTTGGCCGCGGTCACTGTCTGTACGGCTTTTGCGTCATCATCGCCCTTGTTCAGGTAAGCTGCCAACTGCATGCCGCCTTCAAGCTTGGGGACGGTGAACATCTCGCCGGTTTCGCGGTCCAGCGCATCGATCAGGTGTTGTTGCCGCCCCGCGTAGAGTGTGCGCATGCGTCGAATGTGTGCGGTGAAGTGGCCATCATCCATAAAGTCGGCAAGGGCTGCCTGAATTGCCGGTGGAGGGCTTTGCCCTGTCATGCGGATCGCGGCTGTGAAAGCGTCGATGAGACTGTCCGGCACGACGAGATAGCCGACCCGGAGGGCGGGGAAGAGTGTTTTTGCAAACGTGCCCATGTAGATGACCCCGCCCGTTCCGTCGAGGCCCTGAAGGGCTGCGAGCGGGCGACCGGTATAGCGGTACTCGCTGTCGTAATCATCTTCGAGGATCCAGGCACCGGTTTCTTTGGCTCGCTCCAGCAGAGCGAGGCGGCGTGGCAGGCTCATCGTGACACCCAGGGGGAACTGGTAGGAAGGTGAGACGTAAATCAGTTTGGGAGCGGGTGTGCCTGTCGGGAGGGCTTCTGTGTTGATGCCTTCTTCGTCTACCGGTACAGGGATCAGGTTGGCGCCGGCACTTGTCAGCGCGCCGCGCGCGCCGAGGTAGCCGGGATCCTCGACCCAGACAGGATCACCGGGATCGATCACCATTCGTGCTGCCAGATCCAGTGCTGCCTGTGCACCAGCGGTGACAATCACGTTTTGCGGTCCGCAGACCACGCCGCGTGCCGCCCCAAGATAGGCGGCGATGGCTTCGCGCAGAGCGGGGAAGCCGGGGCCGAACTGATAATCATAGAGGCGTGATTGGGGTTGCCGGGCCCGACGGGCCAGTAGTCGCGCCCATGTATCACGCGGGAAAGAATCCATTGCGGGCAGGCCATGCTGGAAAGGCAGGGCCGCCAGCTTCTCGTAGAAGGGGCTTGCCCGACGGATGGCGATGGTTGTCTCACCACGTTTGGAAAGGGTACGGCGCGGGTCCTGGGCGCGACCTGCCGTTTCACTGCGCCCAACTTCCAGTACTGTTTCCGGTGGCAGGGCGGCGACTTCCGTTCCCGCACCGGTTTTTGAGAGAACGTAGCCTTCTGCCGCCAGTTGCTCGTAGGCGGCGACGACTGTGTTGCGGCCCAGTGAGAGGTCGTTGGCGAGGGCGCGACTGGAGGGCAAGCGCTGACCTGCGGTCAGGCGCCCGTCCAGTATGGCAAGCCTCAGGCTTTCGTAGAGTTGCCATTGCAGCGGGCGGTTCGCGTTTCGATCCAGGTTGATCGGTTCAACAAGAGCGATGGATTGGGGCATGGCCGGTCGTGTCCTGATTGCCGTTTAGCAAGTGGCACCAAATCTAATCACAAATTGGCGCTTATAAAGGGTCCATTTGTTTCAGAAGGTGGGGCCAATTGATTGTGTTGGAAGGAGCCAGCCATGTTGGAAATGAGAGAAAACTGCGAAAAATGCGCTATGCCGACGCCGAAGGACGGATACGCGCATATTTGCAGCTTTGAGTGTACTTTTTGTCCCCATTGCTCGGAAGACATGGATCGGACCTGCCCGAATTGCGGTGGTGAACTTGTGCAGCGGCCCAAGAGGTTGCTCGATGTCTGAGCATTACCGGACGCGGAAACCGTTTCGGGCACGGCGGGCACCGGCACGGGCGCATTATGATGAGGCGATTGTGCACGGGATCCTGGATGAAGGGTTGGTGGCGCATGTTGCCTATGTTGCGCATGACGAAGAGGCTGCGCGACCTGTGGTGATCCCGGTCTATTATGCGCGCCGTGGCGACGAATTTCTTTTTCACGCCTCGACCAAAAGCGGGCTGGGACTGGCGGCGCGGCAAGGTGTTTCCATGTGCGCCACGGTGACGTTGCTTGATGGGGTCATCTATGCTCGTTCCGGGTTTCACCATTCCATGAATTATCGCAGCGTTGTGTTGCACGGTGCGCCTGTGCTTCTTGCCGGTGATGAGAAGCTTGAGGCGCTGGACTTTATGGTGGATCGGCTTGTGTCCGGACGCTCTGCGCAGGTGCGGCCGATGAATGTGAAGGAAATCAAGGCGACATGCGTGGTTGCGCTGCGTCTTGAGCAGGTTGTCGCGAAGGTGAATGCGGCCGAGGCACCAAATGAGGAACCGGAAGATCTGGATTGGCCGGTTTGGGCGGGCATTGTCCCCGTTCACACCGTCGCAGGGGTGGCGCAGCAGCACGCGCCATGTCTGAGTGAGGCCGGTCGTCCCCGCAACCTTGTCGAGTGAAGGGTGAGTGAAAGAGACCTGTTCATCTGAAGGAATGTTGTCATGCTACAGATTGTTATTGTGACTGGATTTGCGGTTGCTGCCCTTATCAATTTTCTGCCCGTTTCGGGTGTGTTGGGAACAGCGCAAATGATGAAGCTTTATGACATATCGCTTGAAGGGCGCGATCTGGCTATTTTGATGCGCCACCGGGCTGTGTTGTTCGGCGTTGTGGGCGGGGTGCTTGTCGCCGCGATCTTTTTGCCCGGACTGCGCGTCGCCGCGCTTCTCGTCGGGATGTTGAGTATGGCGAGCTTTATCGTCCTCCAATGGCTGGAGGGAGGATCAAATACAGCCTTGTCGCGTGTTGTTGTCGCTGATTATGTCGGCATTGTGTTTCTGGCAGCGGCGGGGATCGCCATGTACCTTAAAGAAGGAAATGCTTGATGTACGTGCCGGATCATTTTCTGCCGCCCGATGATGAGGCGATGTTTGCGCTCATCAAGGATCAGGCTTTTGGTGCGTTGATTACGCCGGACCTGCAGGTGACACATATTCCCTTTCAGCTGGAGGCACGCGCCGGGGGACCCGTGCTGGTTGGCCATGTTGCCCGCGCCAACCCGCATTGGCAGGTGTTTGATGGTTGCCAGCAGGCTGTCGTGATTTTCCAGGGTCCCCATGGCTATATCTCGCCCGGTTGGGGTGCCGCGGCGGAGAGTTGTGAAACACTGGTGCCGACGTGGAACTATGCTGTCGTGCATGCAAAGGGATGCCCGCGCGTGATCGAAGGCGAACAGGCCGCGCGTGACCTGCTGACACAGATGACCCGGGTACATGAAACGGGGCGGCCGACACCCTGGGTGGTTGATGATCTGGCGCCTGGTCTGATGGAGCGATTGCTGCGTGCGCTGGTTGTTTTTGAAATGCCTGTTGTTGCGCTGGAAGGAAAATGGAAGCTCAGTCAGAACCGTTCGGTGGCTGACCGTGCGGCTTTTGTTCGTATGCTTCAAGATGAAGGCCGGGACGATCTGGCGCAGGTGATGGCGGACTGAAAGCGGCAGGCCGCAATTGAGAAATAGGACGATCCCGCATAGGCTGGCTTTTCACGCACGCAATGCGAGGCTTTACCTGTGACCCTTCTCAATACCCAAGCAATGTTTCAAGGTGCCGGTCGTTTTCTGTCCGGTCTTGTTGTGGTTTCATGCCTGAGCCTGACGGCTTGTGAGGAGGCGATCCCTCCACAGGCGGAGGTCATCAGGTCAATCAAACCTTATTATGTGGTTGAGCCGACGGGCGGTGATGTCAGGCGTTATTCCGGGAGCATTGCGGCGGCCAAAACCTCTACGTTGAGTTTTGCGGTTGCGGGCACGGTTGAGAATGTCTCCGTATCGCAAGGTGATCATGTCTTGCAAGGGGATGAACTGGCAGCGCTCGACCGGGCACCTTTCACGCTTGATGTCCAGGCAGCGCAATCACAGCTGGCAGCCGCCCAGGCGGATTTTGACAATAAGAAACTTGATCTGGCCCGGCAGCGCCAATTGTATGAGCGCGGGTGGGTTGCCAAAGCAGCGCTCGATCAGGCGACAGCCATCGCTGAGGCTGCGGAGGGTGAACTCAATCTCGCACGATCCCGGCTTGGGCACGCAGAGCGGGATCTGGCCAACACGACGCTGATCGCACCTTTCGATGGTGTTGTGGCCCGGCGGGATGTGGATGCGTTCGCGGAAGTGGCGAAAGGGCAAACCGTCTTCCAGCTTGATTCCGAAGGTGCTTTTGAAGTGACCCTGTCTGTGCCGGATGCCATTGTCGGTCGTCTGGCAGTGGGGTCTGCGGTTACGGTCAATGTCTTCACGCTGCCCGAGTGTGGATGCACAGGCCGGATTGTGGAGATCGGGGCGGTCGCCGGGGCTGCAAATGCTGTCACGGTCAAAGCAGCCATTCTGGAGAACGGGCGAGGGCTGTTTCCCGGTATGGCGGCCGAGGTCAGTGTGGTGCTGGCCGGGGGCAACGGGACCGAAGGCTATCTGGTGCCGCTTGTCTCCATTGCGCCCGGTGATGACAATCTGACGGGCTATGTTTTTCGTTTTGACCCTGAGACGGGCACGGTTTCCAAAATCGGGGTTCAGACTGAAGGTGTCATCAGTGGCAATCTTGTGGGGATTACCCGTGGTGTTTCGGCAGGCGATATTGTCGCCGCTGCAGGGGTGAGTTTTTTACGTGACGGTCAGCGCGTGAAGCTTATTGGCCAATAGGTTTTGGAAACCAAATTTTGGAAGCCAAGTTTTCAGCCGGACAGGATCAGGGTGTTTTCATGAACCTTGCCAAACTCGCTCTCGATAATTCGCGCGCGACTATTATCTGCATTGTCGCCATCATCACTTTAGGGATGACGACTTATCTGAACTATCCAAGTTCGGAAGATCCAACCATCACGATCCGTGAAGTGGCTATCAGCGCTGCCTATCCGGGCATGCCTGCAACGCGGGTTGAGGAATTGCTTGCCAAACCGCTGGAAGCCGCGATGCGGGAGATTGCAGCGATTGATGAGATCAAGTCGGTATCGAAAACCGGTTCTGTGCGTCTCAGCCTGATTATTCGCGACGAGGTTGCAGATCTGGAACCTGTTTTCATCGATATTCGTAACAAGGCGAATGATATTCGTGGAGACCTGCCGGAAGGGACGAGCGGTCCCTTTGTGTTCGATGAGGAAGGCTTGACAGCGATTGCAACGATCGCGCTTTGGGCGGATGGCTTTTCCCTGTCAGAAATGCGTGATGTGGCGCATGACGTTCGGGATCGTCTTTATACGCTTGATGGTGTGCGCAAGATCGAAATTCACGGCGAGCAGGACGAGCGGATCTATCTGGAAGCCAAACCCAGCCAGCTTGCGCAACTGGGCGTTTCTCCGCAGGAGATTTCAAGCGAGCTGGTTTCACAGAACATTATCAAGCCTGGTGGCGAGATTGTTGCTGACGGGCGCACCATCCTGCTGGAGCCGTCTGGAAACCTTTTGTCTGTTGAGGATGTAACGGATGTTTTTGTTCGTATCCCGGACACGGACCGGGTGCTGCGACTTGCCGAGATTTTTGATATCCGGCGGGACTATGTCGATCCGCCCTCCAATCCTGTTTTCTTCAACAACAGACCGACAATCATTCTCTCGCTCTCCACGGTGGAGGGGACAAACAATGTGGCCTTTGGCGAGGCGTTGACCGCGCTTCTGGCCGGGATCGAAAACGATCTGCCTATCGGCTATGTCCTGGATTATGCGACCTATCAGCCGGAGCTGATTTCAGCAGCGGTTGATGGGGCGACTTCCAATGTCTATCAGACGCTTGTGATTGTTCTCGCTGTTGTCATGGTGTTTCTGGGGCTGCGCACCGGCCTGATTGTCGGCTTTTTCGTGCCGCTTACCATGTTGCTGGGCATTATCGTGATGTCCTTGCTGGGCGTTGACCTTCAGCGCATGTCAATCGCGGCGATGATTATCGCGCTCGGCCTGCTGGTCGATAATGGCATTGTGGTTGCCGAAGACATACGTGTTCGGTTGGGACAGGGGGTGGAACGCCGGTTGGCTGCGGTTGAAGCCAGTCGCACTCTTGCCCTTCCTCTGCTTGTGTCGTCCCTCACGACGATTTGTGCTTTTCTCCCCATGCTGCTGGTACAAGGCGGGGCGGGTGAGTATGTGCGCTCGCTTGCGCAGGTTGTCACCATTCTGTTGCTGGGCTCATGGTTGTTGTCGATGACCGTTACTCCCGCGATGTGTGTCTGGTTTATGAAGGTTGCGCCCGGTGCAGAGGGCGTGGCGGGTGAGCGCCCCTTGTATGAGGGGCCTGTTTACGGGTTTTATCGCCGGTTGCTGGGGCTTATTCTGTTGCATCGGTTGCCTGTCCTCGCCCTTTTCATTGCGCTTTTTGGCTTGTCCATCTTTGGATTGAGCACGGTGCGAACCGAATTTTTTCCGCTGGGAGACAGAAACCAGTTTCTGATCTATCTCGATTTCGAGGCCGGGACGGATGTGCGGGAAACGCAGAGTGATTTACGGCAGCTGACGGAGTGGCTTGCCGATGCCGGGCAAAATCCCGAGATCACAAGTCATGTTGCCTATGTCGGGTATGGCGGGCCACGTTTTTTCCTCGCGCTTTCACCTGTTGATCCTGACCCTCACCGTGCCTTTGTGGTGGTGAACACGTTGGATGTCGATGATGTTGACCGGGTGATTGAACGGGTCAATCTTTTTCTGAACGATCGTTTGCCGGCCGCGCGTGCGATGGCAAAGAAAATGTGGTTCGGTTCGACTGAGCCGGGTGTTGTGCAGGTTCGGCTGGTTGGACCGAGTGTGGATGTGCTGGCGGCGGCGGCGGACAGGCTTGTGGATGCTCTCTACGCCATTCCCGGTGCAGTTGGTATTGAGCAGGATTGGGAGAATAAAATCCTGAAACTGTCGGTCAATGTGGATCAGACCCGTGCCCGGCGTGCAGGCGTGACGTCCAGCGATGTTGCGACGGCACTCAACACGATTTTCTCCGGTACAGCGGTTAGTGATTTTCGGGAAGGGGACAAGATTATCCCGATTGTTTTGCGCGGTGATGAGAGCGTTCGCTTCTCGCTTTCGGGGTTGCAGAGCGTGCAGGTGTTTTCTGCATCGACACAGCGTTTTGTTTCCCTTGGTCAGGTGGCAACGATAGATGGTGAGTGGCTTTACGGACGGATCAAGCGACGCGATCAGGAACGCACCTTGACGGTGGAAGGGCGACACAGCAGCCTGTCGGCCCCCGCGTTGCTCGCACGATTGCAGCCTGCAATTGATGCGCTCGATCTGCCTGCCGGGCACCGCGTTGAAATTGGGGGGGAGGTTGAAGATCAGGGGGAGGCCAATGAGCGTCTCTTTTCACTCCTGCCTATATCACTGGCCGGCATTGTTGTTCTTCTGGTGGGGCAGTTCAATTCCTTCCGCAAGGGAGGAATTGTCCTGGCGACGCTTCCGCTGACGCTTGTCGGTGGGACGCTGGGGCTTTTGGTGATGAATGCGGCCTATGGTTTTATGGCGCTTCTGGGATTTTTCAGTCTGGCTGGTATTTTGATCAACAATGGGATTGTCCTGATTGACCGGATAGAGATTGAAGAAAAGGCAGGGCGTGACCCGTTGGACGCGGTTGTGACCGCCTGTCTGGCGCGTGCACGGCCGATTTTAATGACCACGCTGACAACAGTTCTCGGGCTTGTGCCGCTTATTCTGTTTGGCGGGGCATTGTTTTACGGGATGGCGAGCGTGATCGCCTTTGGTTTGATTGTGGCGACAGTGTTCACGCTGGGTTTTGTCCCGGCGCTTTATACGCTGCTTTTTGCCATTGATACGAATGACACGCGGCAGGTGGTCCTGCATGCCCCTGCAAAACACGGCGCTCATATATAGGTCGGGCATAAGTGGAGATTTTCCCAGAGGCCGCAGATTTCCTGCGAAAAATGGCAGTTGAGCTGTTGCGCTGACAGGGTTGCGGGCGTAGGTTGGCGCCGTTTTGGCATTCCCGCCACTTTAACTGGCAATGGCTCCAGGAGGTCGTTATGGGCTTTATTTCTGACGCACTGAACCGCATTCAACCATCCGCTACGATTGCGGCGACCCAGAAAGCGCGAGACCTTAAAGCTCAGGGGCGTGATGTGATCGGTCTTGGGGCCGGGGAACCGGATTTTGATACGCCGGACAATATCAAGGAAGCAGCGATTGAGGCGATCCGTCGCGGCGAGACGAAATATACAGCCGTGGACGGGATCCCTGAGCTGAAGCAGGCAATCTGCGCGAAGTTCAAGCGGGAGAACGGGCTTGAGTACAAGCCCGAGCAGGCGTTTGTGGCACCGGGCGGCAAGCCGATTATTTTCAATGCCATGGTTGCAACGCTCAATCCCGGTGATGAAGTGATTATTCCTGCTCCCTATTGGGTGAGCTATCCGGATATTGTGCTGTTGGCCGGGGGGAAACCTGTTTTCGTTGAGACGACGCTTGAAAACAATTTCAAACTCACGCCTGACGCGCTGGAAGCGGCCATTACGCCGAAGACCAAGTGGTTCTTCTTCAACTCACCCTCAAACCCGTCCGGGGCGGCTTATACTGAACAGGAATTGCGGGCATTGACGGATGTGCTGGTTCGGCATGAATATGTCTGGGTCCTGACGGATGACATGTATGAGCACCTTGTTTACGACGGGTTCAAGTTTACCTCGCCTGCGCAGGTTGAGCCCAAGCTCTATAACCGTACATTGACGATGAACGGTGTTTCAAAAGCCTATTCAATGACGGGGTGGCGAATTGGTTATTGTGCAGCGCCGGTTGAACTGATCAAGGCGATGACGAAGGTGCAGAGCCAGTCCACATCAAACCCCACGAGCATCAGTCAATGGGCAGCGGTTGAAGCGTTGAACGGGACACAGGATTTTATCCCGAAGAATGCGGCGATCTTCAAAGAGCGGCGCGATCTGGTTGTGTCTATGCTCAATCAGGCCAAGGGAATCCAGTGCCCGACGCCAGAAGGGGCTTTTTACGTCTATCCGTCGTGTGCGGGCTGTATCGGCAAGACCACGCCGGATGGCAAGGTGATCGAGAGTGATGAGGATTTTGCGATTGCGCTGATCGAGGCGGAAGGCGTGTCGGTTGTGCATGGTGCAGCCTTTGGCTTGTCTCCTTTCTTCCGCATTTCCTACGCCACTTCGACCGAGGCGCTGACGGATGCGTGTGAGCGTATTCAGCGTTTCTGTGGAAGCCTCAAGTAAGAGGGTCGCGCTTAGCGCTTTCAGTTCTACAGACCATTTGCGCCGGAATGTTGAAAACACATTCCGGCGTTCTTACGTCTGGTCGGTGATGAATGAGGGGAGACGCAGATGATTGGGGCTGAGGCATTTTGGAACAAGACGGCGCGAAAGTATGCGGCGTCGCCGGTTAAAGATATGGCGGCCTATGAGGATACGCTGGCGCGGACCAGGGCGCATCTTGCGGCGACGGACCGGGTGCTTGAGGTCGGGTGCGGCACGGGATCAACGGCCCTGTTGCTGGCGGACAGTGTGGCGCATATCACCGGGACCGACATTTCGTCTGAAATGATCGCGATTGCCCATGAGAAGTTGCAGGCGGGCGCGCCCGGCAATGTCACATTCCTCAGAACGACACTTGAAGATGAGATGCCGGAAGATGTGCCATTCGATGCGGTGCTTGCCTTCAGCTTTCTTCATCTGCATGAAGATTTGCCCGCAGCCATTCGGGCGATCCATGAGCGGCTCAAGCCGGGCGGTGTCTTTATTTCAAAGACCGTGGTGCTGGGAGAGGGGTCGTTCCTTTGGCGGCTTGTCATCCCACCCATGCGTTTGCTCGGCATGGCGCCGCCGGTCCGTTTCCTTACCACCCGCACACTGGAAGAGACCATACGTGCGGGCGGTTTTGAGATGATTGAACGTCATACCTATACGGGATCTTTCGCGCCGCATTTTATTGTGGCACGCAAGGTTTGACGCGCTCAACCATAGCTTTGGTTGATGCTGGCCATTGGTGACTTGTCGAGCCCGTGATTGGGTATGGGATAGCGCAGGCCGTTGCGAGAGAGGGCTGCAAGACCTTCCACAATCTGCGGCAGGTAGGAAGGCGGGAGGGCGATCAACATTTCATCGTCCTGTACGCCGCCGAATTTTCTCTCCGCATAACAGGGGATCGACATGGAGGGCTCGCCGGTCTTCAAGGCGTTTCCCCAACTGTCGGCGCAGGCGCTCTCGCCGACGCATGTGAACGTGTATTTCTTGTAGTTCTTATACTGAAGACCGTTCATGAGCGTGATCATCTGGCCTGGTGTGGCATAGATCAGGCAGATGTCGGGATTATCAATCCGGCCGGATGTGAGAGGTGATGTCACGAGCGCCTGATAGTCACCATGGGACGCGCAGGACATTTCGCGCTGATGTTCCGCGCTGCCGTCCAGTTCTCCATACCAGACACCGTGGAAGCGTTCCCCAGAGAGAAAATCCTCGTCGCGGGGCGCAAGGCCAACAACGGCTCCGCATTGGCTCCCCATAAGATTGTCCATCGTCACGCCGATCGTGTAGCCGATCCAACGTGATTGCCCGACAATCTGATCGGTCGCCATCAGGTCGCCGGGTTTCGGGCGTCGCAATTTGGGAATGGCATCGAGGTCTGCCTCGGATTTGAAACGCTTCATCGCGACGGGGTTCGTGCGCAGCCTCAGGTATTGATTGAGGCTTGCCGTGATGTTTTTGAAATCATATTCGGCTTCGTCACCCCAACAGTTTGCAGAAATTGCCATTTGTTTCTCCTAATGTATTTTTTGTTGCGCCCAGCCTGCCGGTTTCGGTGACGGGATGCAATCTGTGTATGGTCATGCATGTGAAGCGGTTGCGCGGGAGCTGTGACCAAGGGAGCACACCTGTTTCATAAGATGATCTTGGGACGGATGGTGGTGACGTTTTTATGTCTCTTCTTGTTGACCTCTCAAAACACTGGGTGTAGTCAAACGCTCATGACAGTAACAAAAACATATCCGGTCCGATTTTGGGGCCTGCACGCATACCTCCCGGGGCGAGGTATCCGCGTTTAGGCGCATTGCCGCTTATCAGGATGTTACTATCTAGGCCCCACCCGACCGGTTGGGGCTTTTTGTTTTGAAGTCCCTGTCGGTTTCCGATCAACAATCGAGAGGTTTCAGATGACCCATTGCTTTTCAACAATGCTGAACACCGCTGCGATTGACGTATCTGTCGGTTCGTAAGTCCACGTCCCGTCCGGCGTTTCGCTCCGGTTTTTCAGTGACCTAAACCCAGCGCTAGCTAACGCGCACCGACTCCGCAGATGTTTCTGTAAGGGAAACGTTTGCAGAGGGGATCCGGCTTGTCTTGAGCCTGGTCGGGAGTCGGCTTGTCTTACGATTTTTCAGGAGTTTCCGGTGGTCCGGGAGCGAACGCTTCCGCTCGCCTGAAAGATAGAAATGGAACTTGAATTGAAGGGGGAGGCCATTTGGGCCTTCGCACATGCAAGGGTGATCGCTGTTGTGGCAGCGCTTGTCCTTTTTCTTCTGCACCGTCTGGGTGTGGACCCGGCGGATGATGTGCTGGAATGGCTCGTTATTGTATTACCAGCGCTTGAGTTGTCGGTGCTTACCGGCCTTGCGGCTCTGGTGGTTGATGGTGATCTCGGGGAGGGACGTTTGTCCCGTTTCTTTGCGGCACTTCGCTGGTTCGGCTTTGTTGTCATGGCCAACTGGGTGTTGGCTCTGTTTATCCAGGCCTCACTTGCGGCTTATGTGCGCCTGGGGGGACCGGCGGTTTATCTCGTGCCGATGTAGGGCCATCATTGTAAAAAGGAAAGGCCGGTCTTGCGGGAAGACCGGCCTGACTTTCTGATGTCCGACTTTTAAACCAAGTGGGACGAGATGGGTGTGTGTTTATGCCAGCCCCAATCTTACCAGCTCTTGCTGGATAGCGGCCTTGCGGCGATGGGTGTGTGTTTATGCCAGCCCCAATCTTACCAGCTCTTGCTGGATAGCGGCCTTGCGGCTCGCATCGGATGGGTGTGTGGACATGAATTCCGGCGGGGGACTGCCTGTGCGTTGTGACGACATATTGTTCCAGAACGCGAGCGCCTGACGGGCGTCATATCCTGCACGGTGCATATAGTGCACGCCCAGCCGGTCCGCCTCCAGCTCATGGCGGCGCGAATAAGGCAGGAGAATGCCAAACTGGACACCAAGGCCCAGAATGCCTGCAATCTGTGCGCCGCCGCGGACATCCCCGGCCTCAAGAGCCACCGCTGCTGCGGTGGTTGCAACGCCGGCTGCAACCTGTTGGGAATAGCGTTCTGCCGCGTGTCGCCCGGTTACGTGGCCGACCTCGTGCCCCATGACGGTAGCCAGATGGTGGTCGTTCTTCATGCGTTTGAAGATGCCGGTGTAAAAGCCGACCTTGCCGCCGGGCAGGACGAAGGCATTGGCCTGATCGTCGTCAAAGACGGTGAATTCCCATGGCTGATTTTGAAGCCCTGCGGTCTGCACAATTTTGCCGCCGACATCGTTGAGGCGCCTGTTTAAATCCCTGTCCCTGGATATCTTTGTTTGCTGCTTCAAGGTGCTCCACGAGGCTGAGGCCATTTGCGCAATCTGGCCTTCGGAGACAAGCATCAGCTGGTCGCGGCCAATTGCCTGATTGCGGGCGCAGCCGGCCACGGCGACGATGGTGCCTGCGGCGAGCCCTTGCACCAATTTTCGCCGCGAAATGGTGATCGGCGGCTGATCAAGAAAAGTGATGCTCATAAAAGTTCCCTCACGGTCAATGTCGACGTACCCCGGTGGGTAAGCTTAACCAATTTTATCCCTTTACCCAAAGATCCTTTAGGGCGATGTGCTGATTTTTCAATATTAGAATAATTCTAAATTTTCTTGCATCAGGCCTATATCTTCTCTATATTCTCCTCATCAAGGAGGTGAATTATGCAGATTGATATTGGTATTCCAGAGGCTGATCGCGTGAAAATCGCGGAAGGTCTGACGCGTGTCCTTGCCGACACCTATACGCTCTATCTGAAGACCCATAATTATCATTGGAACGTCACCGGTCCGATGTTCAATACGCTGCACACCATGTTCATGACGCAATATAATGAATTGTGGATGGCTGTTGACGAGGTTGCTGAGCGGATCCGCTCGCTTGGTGAGTATGCACCCGGCAGCTACAAGGCCTATGCCAGCCTGACTTCTATTGAAGAAGATGTGGATGTTCCAAAGGCGGAAGTGATGATTGCCAACCTGGTTAAAGGGCATGAAGCCGTTGCGCGGACGGCGCGGTCTGTCTTCCCGCTTGCGGAAGCTGCCAGCGATGAATCGACAGCGGACTTGCTAACCCAACGTATGCAGGCATCGGAAAAAACCGCCTGGATGCTCCGCTCCATGCTTGAGGCGTAAAATCTATCACGCAATCGAGAGCGAAAAGCAGGGCAGATCGCCGGATGGTGATTTGCCCTGTTTTTTTGCGCGGGTCAGAATGGGCACAATCATCAGGAGGCCCTCATGCTCATCAAAAAACGCCATCGTTGGGAATTGTCCGAAAATGTCGCGACCGGTGAAGATGTTTTCTTTAACAGACGGAAATTTCTGAAGACGAGTGGTCTTTTGGCTGCGGGGCTTGGCGCGGGACTTCTGAGCGCCTGCGATGACACGGCGGAAGCTGAAGCGACCGCGGCGGCGGGAGACCCCAATCTCGGACGCTATCCTGCGCCGCGAAACAAAAAATTCAAACTCGATCGTGAGCTGACCCGGGAAGATGTTTCATCTCGCTATAATAATTTTTACGAGTTTGGCAGCCATAAGCGTATTTCAGGCGCTGCACAGGCATTGGAGATTCGCCCCTGGTCTGTCGTTCTGGACGGGGACGTGGCCAGCCCGCTGACGATTGATGCAGATGATCTTATTGCACGGATGCCGCTTGAAGAACGGCTCTACCGGCATCGTTGTGTCGAAGCCTGGTCTATGGCGGTCCCATGGACGGGCTTTCCGATGGCGGAGCTGATTAAGCTGGTGGAGCCAAAGTCAGGTGTGCGTTATGTGCGGATGGAGACGTTTATGAACCCGGAGGTTGCTTCCGGTCAGGGACAGTTCTGGTATCCGTGGCCCTATGTTGAAGGGCTGACAATTGAAGAGGCGATGAATGACCTTACATTCATGGTGACCGGCGTTTATGGCAAGCCGCTTCCCAAGCAGTTTGGGGCTCCTCTTCGGCTGGCGACGCCGTGGAAATATGGTTTTAAATCCATCAAGTCTATTGTTCGCTTTACCTTTACCTCGGTCCGGCCGGTTAGTTTCTGGGAAGAGATCAACGCAGCGGAATACGGTTTCTGGGCAAATGTAAACCCGGAAGTGCCGCACCCGCGCTGGAGCCAGGCGACAGAAGAAATGCTTGGGACGGGCGACCGTGTCCCGACGCAGCTTTTCAACGGTTATGCGCAAGAGGTCGCGCACCTCTATGAAGGGAACCGGCAACTTCTTTATCGCTGAGCCGGTTATATTTGGTCATTCTTTGTGACTGGTATTTTTGTGGGCGTGCCAGCATGGTGTGCCCATGATTGAACCATCCCTTATTATCTTCGACTGTGATGGCGTGCTTGTGGATACAGAGCGCTTGTCAAACCATTTGCTTGCCGAGATCCTGACGGAAAGCGGTCTGCCGATAAGCTATGCGGAGTGTCGGCGACGGTTTGTCGGCAAGTCGATGAAGTCGGTCAAAATGGAGGTTGAGAGTGCCCTTGGGCGCGCTTTGCCGGCAGACTGGCTGGCTGAGGAACGGACGCGCACCCTTGCCGTCCTCGCCCGTGAGACGGAAGCTGTGGCAGGGGTTCAGGCGCAGATCGAGCGGCTCAGACATCTCGACATCCCTCATTGTGTTGCCTCGTCCGGATCTCTTGAGAAAATGCGGACGACGCTTGGCTGTTCCGGGCTTCTTCCTTTGCTGGAACATGTCCTGTTTACCGCCGATATGGTGGAAAACGGGAAACCGGCTCCGGATCTGTTTCTTCATGCGGCGGCGCAGATGGGGCATGCTCCTGACCAGTGCGTGGTGATTGAGGACAGTCTTCCCGGCGTGCAGGCGGGAAGGGCTGCGGGCATGCGTGTACTGGGATATGCGGGAGATCCGATGACAGATGCGGACGGGCTTTCGCGGGCGGGGGCTGTTGTTTTTCGGGATATGGCAGATCTGCCCCAATTGTTGGTATAGCCGCGGGCCTGCCTTTTGCTGTTTCCGACATTGTTCCGAGGGCATATTTTTGCTGCGGTCTTTAATTCCGGTTTATTGCCTATATATGATTTCGGGATTTTGATCTGGCAGCCTTCGGTTACAGTCTGTAGCTCTGTCTTTTGATCGATCTCGCGGGGATCTCTATTTCATGGATTATGTTTTTGTGCTTGTCGGCCTGACCATGTTGCTGGCGGGTGGTGAAGGCATTTTGCGCGGCAGTCTCTCTATCGCGACCCGGTTTCGACTATCGGGGTTTTTTGTCGGTGTTGTGATTATCGGCTTCGGGACTTCTTTACCGGAGCTGCTTGTGTCTGTTGCGGCGGCGCTGAAGGGGGCACCGGAGCTTGCGCTTGGCAATGTCGTTGGATCCAACATTGCAAATATCCTTCTGATTCTCGGTCTGACAGTGCTGGTCGCACCCGTCCCTTGCAGGGAGAAGGGGGTGAGACGTGACGCACTGGCTGTGGTTGTCGTCAGCCTGCTTCTTGTCGGGTTCACGTTTGGAGAGGCGGCCGGATTGCTAACCGGGCTTGTCATGCTGACGGTGCTGGCGGGCTATATGACCTATTCCTATCTGGAAGAACGGCAGCGGGGCGAGATGCCGGACCTGGTCGGTGAAGCGGCACTGGAACATCCGGCGTCGGGTGATATGCGTGTTGCCTTACTGTATTGCGTGGCAGGGCTCTTCCTTCTGGTGACGGGGGCCGACTTTCTGGTCGATGGTGCGACAGCCCTGGCTGAGGGGTGGGGTGTTCCACAAGCTATTATCGGGTTGACGCTGGTTGCCGTCGGCACGTCTCTGCCGGAGCTGGCAGCCTCGCTGGTGGCTGCCTTTCGCCGGCAGGGAGGGATTGTGATCGGCAATATTTTGGGGAGTAACCTTTTCAACATACTTGGCGTTCTTGGCGTAACGGTTCTGATTACACCTCTTCCCTTTGTCGGACGTATTGCAGAAACAGATGTCTGGATTATGCTGCTTGTTGCTGTTGCCTTGTGGCTCACCATTTGGGTCCGCCAAAAGATAGGGCGTCTTGTCGGCCTCGTTTTTCTCGTATCATATATTTTCTACGTGATGGTGCTTTACACGAGCGATGCCGGGCGCGCGGTGGTCCATCTTTGAGATGAGACCTGTCACGGTTGACGCTTCTCAGCCTGGCGGCATCTTTTGCGAAAGAATGTTTTTTCCTGTCACAGACGGGCTGTCTTTCTCGTCATCTGTGCATACCCCTCAAACCATGGAGACAGACATGTCTGGGAAAAACCGTCTCAATATCTATCAAAGTCAACCAAAGGCGATTGAAGCTCTGGCGCAAGTCGAAGCGCTGTTGGGCGCCTGTGGACTGGATGCGAAACTCAAGCATCTGGTCAAGCTGCGGGCTTCGCAAATCAACGGGTGTGCCTATTGTGTGAATATGCATTCCAAGGAGGCGCGCGATGATGGTGAAACCATTGCGCGTCTGGATCATCTCGTGGTCTGGCGGAATGTCGATATGTTTTCCGCTGCCGAGAAAGCCGCGCTTGCGTGGACAGAGGCGATGACGAAGCAGGGGACAGGGGCAGACCTTGACCGGTTGCACGGGGATCTGATCCCACACTTCACTCAGGATGAGATTGATTTGCTGACGCTTGTTATTGTCATGATCAACGCGTGGAACCGTATTCAGGTTGCCAATTCATATCCGAGCTTCTGACAGCTCGCGGTCATGCCAATGTGGAAAGCCCTCAGCCGGAGCTGAGGGCTTTCGTTCTTATTCTGCTGCCTGGGCTGTTGCTTCAAGTGTCGCCAGGTATTTCTCCGCTTCCAGTGCGGCCATGCAGCCCATGCCGGCGGCGGTAACAGCCTGACGGTAAATATCGTCGGTCACGTCGCCCGCGGCATAGACGCCGGGAATAGATGTCGCTGTCGAGTCAGGTGCTGTGACCAGATACCCGCCTTGCTTCGTTTCCAACTGGTCCGCGAAAAGCTCGGTTGACGGGGCATGACCGATGGCGATGAAAACGCCGTCCGCCTTGATGGTGCTGGTCTCACCGGTCTTGATATTTTTCACGTTGGCACCTGTGACGCCGAGCGGGTCTGTGTCGCCAATAATCTCTTCGATGACTGTGTCCCAGACGACTTCGATCTTCGGATTTTTGGCCAACCGGTCTGCCAGAATTTTCTCACAACGGAATTCATTGCGACGGTGGACTACGGTTACCTTGCTGGCAAAATTGGTGAGGAAGAGTGCTTCTTCAACGGCTGTGTTGCCGCCACCGACGACGATGACCTCTTTACCGCGATAGAAAAAGCCGTCGCAGGTTGCGCAGGCGGACACGCCAAAGCCCTGGAACTTTTCTTCAGACGGCAGGCCGAGCCATTTGGCCTGGGCACCGGTTGCGATGATAAGCGCGTCGGTTGTGTAAATGTTCCCGCTGTCCCCTACAAGGCGGATCGGCTTTGCCTTCAGATCTACTTCTGTGATGGTGTCTTCAACCAGCTTCGTACCGACTTTTTCTGCCTGCGCCTGCATTTGCTCCATCAACCATGGACCCTGAATTTCTTCAGCAAAGCCCGGATAGTTTTCAACTTCCGTTGTGATGGTCAATTGCCCGCCGGGTTGGATACCGCGAATGATTGTGGGTTCCAACATTGCGCGGGCAGCGTAGATGGCAGCCGTGTATCCGGCCGGGCCGGAACCGATAATCGTGACTTTGGAATGCTGGGTATTGGACATGAAACTGCTCATCAAATCTGAAATATGGATTTTGGGGAATCGGCGGTGGATACCCGGGCGAGGCCTTAATATAGGCAGTCCCGCCCGGGCTCAAAAGGGTGGGGGGACCCTTAAAGTGCTTCGGCGTGGGTGCCGAGATATTTGGCAACACCGGCAGCATCCGCCACCATGCCTTCGTCACCCTTGTTCCAGCCTGCGGGGCAGACTTCGCCATGCTCTTCATGGAACTGAAGCGCATCCAGCGTGCGAATGGCTTCGTCAACGTTGCGGCCCAAGGGCAGGTCATTGACCAACTGGTGGCGTACTTTGCCTTCCTTGTCGATCAGGAAGGTGCCACGAAGTGCCACGCCCTCTGCCTCGATCAAAACGTCATAGTCGCGTGCAATCTGTTTTGTGATGTCAGCCACCATCGGGAATTTTACCGGGCCAAGGCCGCCATCTTTTGGCGCCGTATTCCGCCAGGCGAAATGGGTGAACTGACTGTCCACGGAAACAGCGACAACTTTAGTGTTGCGCTCTTCAAAGGCGGGGACGCGGTTTGAGAAAGCGAGGATTTCGGACGGGCAGACAAAGGTAAAGTCGAGCGGGTAGAAGAAAACAACGCCATAGCTGCCTTTCAGGTGCTCGCTCAGGCTGAAATCTTCGACGATCTCCCCGTCGGCCAGAACAGCGGCTGCGCGGAAATCAGGGGCTGGTTTGCCAACCAAAACACTCATATTTATCTCCAGTTTGGAATAATTGTAACTTGCGAGTCTCTATTTAGAGCTATTCCAAACTGAATTCAAGGGGCACGTTGCCGCATCTGCATATTTATTGATCCTGGCGGGGGAAGACTATTCCCCGAATGCTGTGATGCCTGGGGCGCTCTTTGTGATTAACGGCGGGCTGTCATGCCTGTTGCCACGAGGGCTTCCAGGTCGTGGGAAACAATGACATCCATATCGGCTTCCTGTTTGAGTGCACGAAGCCAGAGGCGGAGCGCTTGTGTGCGGGTGGTGTTTTCGGGCACGAACAGGTTTGAGTAGACGAAGCCTTTGCCCACATTGTTTTGCAGGTTCAGCATGGAATTGGTGGTGTCGCCTGAGAAAAGCCAGATATGGCCGTTTACGGCGGCAGCAAAAAGTGTGGAGCCTGGTGTGTGTCCGCCGAGGCCGACAAGAGCAAGGCCGGGAAAGGCGTCATTTGTGAGCAGTGTGTCGCCCGTCAATGGGGCAGGCTCGAGGCAGGAATTTGCGACAATCCCCGCGCCTTCCGTTGTGTTGAAATTATGCAGGTCCCGCTGCCAATCGGTCTGCAACAGTTTGGTGCCCGGCCCACGGGCCTTGCATATCGCGTTCAGGCCTTCGGTGTGGTCGATATGGAGGTGGGTGAAACCCATGCCGTCAACGCGCGGAAGATCATCACCCAGTTGATCCGCAATCGTCCCGATGAAGGTGGCGTCACCGCCGCCGCCGATCGTTTTAATCAGGTCGGCGAACGCGGCTGCCTGCTGTTGGCTCATACCGGCATCGATGACGAAGAGCTTGCCGTCGGCCCATTCGATAATGATGGCTGTATGGCTGAGGTTTCGGCCAAGGGCAGGTTGAGATGCGTTGACCAGATAGCGGATGGAGACCGGTCCGTTCTCAACGTCGCCAAGGGCCCGTAATTCTTCCGCTGTGGGGAGGGTGGGTTCCACCCCGCGCACTTGCAGATGGGGTGGAATAAGAAACACGGCTAAAGCCATGAGCGTGAGGCTCACAAGAGCCGCGATGATCCTGATTATCCAACCCAGCATGTTGCACCCCCGTCGTTTGATGAAGGGTAGCATCACTGAAACCGTGCGTAAGGTCCAGTTTTGCGTTTATGCAGGTGCTGTGCGGGACGTGGTCGTTAGAAACCAAACATGTGATCAAGGCAGAAACTCTCAGCGCCATTGATGAGACCATGGAAGCCGAACAGGCGGCAAGTTGTATCCCGTACGATCACATAACCGAGCTTGTTGCCTTTTACTTCCACGCGGGCGCGCTCTTCTGCCGAGAAAACCTCATGGTAGCGCCAGAAATGAGAGCCTCCACAATTGATCTGGACACGGTGCTCCGCTACCGGTTCTCCCAGTGCATTATGCAGGATGAGGCGTGTGTCTGATTTTGGATGCCAGTCGGTTGAGGCCGGATAGACCAGATGGCAGAGCGTGTCTTTGCTCTCGTCGCCCAGCCGCAGGAACAGGCGGGTTGTGAGTCCGGGCGGCTTGCCAATATAGGATTGCGGTTCATCCTTGTAGATTGTCGCCGTGTTGTAGATATGCGCACCGAAAATGGTTTCCGCACGATGGCCGGATGATTTCTGTTCATAGCGACCCAAAGCATGGAGCCAGCCATTGGCTTCGCCGCCTTCGCGGAAGTCATACAGGAATTCAACGTGACCATGGCCGGACGGGAGCTGCTTCTTTTCTTCCGCAAGCCAGGTGTCGATATCGATCGCCAGATGGTCTCGCCGCGGAATGCGACCGAGATATTTGGAGGCAACCAGTTCGCCGCTTGCGTCTATCAGTTCGACGCGGAGGGGCATTTCCTGCTCGGACCTTGCCATCGGCGTCGGCAACACATTGGTGTTGAACCATTCTGTCGGCAGCACGGGCAGGGGCATGATGTAACCCTTGCCAAGGATGGAGCCCAGTTTCTCGATTTCCGGGTTGGGCTTCAGGTCTGTGCGCTCGACATTGCCGTGCGCCATGCGGCGTTGTCCGGTTTTGCTGCGGATGACTTCATAGCGAGGGCGAACGAAATAGCGCCCTGCGATCGTTTCGATCTGATCGGGGAATTTCGCATCGGGCAGCATCTCAGAGACATTCAACGTCTTGGTGCCAAAAGGCGGAATTTCTTCCTCGTGCCAGGCAATATCCTGCGCGCCGACAATATTGAAGCCGATCGACTTTGGCGGAATTGGCATCGGATGGGAATTCTGGACGATCAGGGTGAGCGTTTCGCTGTCGTCTCCTGCGGGCATGCCGGCATAATAATCCGCCGGCCAGGCGTTTGCGTCATGAGTGCAGGTCAGGGCTTTGCCATTGTCGCCGTACACATCCATCGCGTATTTGACGACATCATGGCCTGCAATACGAATGGCATGAATGAAAAGCGAGCCTTCATAATCGCCGAGGTCAAATTTCTCACGAACCATCTGGCTGTCGACGACGAACGGACAGCCGGCGGCGGGAAGATCCTGTTCCCATTGTGCCAGAATGCCGCCTTCCTCGTCGAAAAGGCAAAGCCAAAGCTTCGGGTCTTTCGCGCCGTGCGTTGCCCAGTAATTGGCACTCGCGATGGCCGTGTGCAGGCCGTCTGATCCGTTCGCCCCTTTGCGATCACGCAAGAAGGCAAAATTGGTCGCGAAATTGATCGGGTCGAGATAGTTCGACTTGTTGGTGAGCATATTGTCGGGCAGGCGCATGTCATCCAGGGTGATGATTTCCGCCCCTTCCGGGAAAATGTGGGCAATCGGCCCCAGGGTCTTGTGCGCGTCAAACAGCAGAACCAGAACAGCTTTGGCTTTAGCGTTGCGACAGGTCGAGACCGGCTTTGCGTCATGGCCCATGAAGGTTGCATCCAGATCTTCATAGCGCTGAACGTAGTAGCCTTCGATTTCAATCTTGGCGAGATCATAGTAAGCGTGGAAATTGCCGATGGTACCGCTTGGGTCGTAAACGGCCACGGGGCCGCATGACTTGAGGTGTTCGATGATCGCGTGGCCCATGGGGGCTGCAAGCGGGTGTCCCAATGCCTTGAACAGGGAAGCTCCACCGGCATTGTTGCCGGGGCGCCAGCCTTGTGAGAGGTCTGCGTTTTTGAAGGTCTCAATGTTCAGCGTCATCAGACTATCTTTGCCCCGTTTGTTGTTGTGTGCCCTGTTTTCTTGTTTCTAGGGCGCGATGTTTTTCCCCGCCTTGATCCTGTTCAACTGGAAGAGAAGGGATTGAGTTTTTTCATTGTGGAGGAAAGGCGATGGCGGCGTTGTTCCGACATGACCACGCGGTGATCTGTCACCCAGTTCATCTGGACGGCGCGGCGCGGGCCTTTGAATGACTCGTGTCCGTGCCAGGAATTGGCGGCCCGCCGGAACACGAGCAATGTGCCACCGAAAGGTGGCACTTCTTCAACGAAATCATCGAGATCAGTCTGGTTTTTCAGGATGCGCAACTTTCCGCCGTCATGCGACCACTCGTCTGGATGATTGAGGTAGAGAAGTACGGTGATGATTTTGGTTTCACTGTCGCAGTGAATTTTGCCGTCACTTTCGCGGCAATGGCCGCGCACCGTAAACATGGTTGGGCGGTCTGACAGGTCGAGATTGAATTTCTCTTCAATGATGGCTTCAAATTCCGGCCCGTTCATCTCTTTCATCAGCGCATCAAAGGCGCCGTGGATATTGAGTTCTGAAGGTGGAACAGAGCCCGGCGTGGTGACATCGGGATAGTCGCGGATAACTTCCTTCAGCGCATCGGGCAAAACGAAATTGGGGACGACGAAATAATCATATGGGTCCGTCTTTAACGGGGTGGTGCGCAAGCGGTCCAGATCAATCATGCTCATGTGACATCAACCATTCATGTCATGACCGGCGCCGTTTAAAGACGGCGATCGGGCGTTTTTTCGGGCGAAACGCTGTGCGATAGACGCAGCAATTTCCTCTGTAGCATTTAAGGGTGCGTAGGACCATGTTGCAAGCAAGCCGTCAAATTGTCGCGCGACACCGTTAACGTATAGAGCATCAAGGAAACGGCGGAATTTGGGCGAGCCACCGGGCAATTCGATCACATAGACGGGGCGACCGGTGGTGGTTGCTTCTCCCACCATGTTGTGGCTGTCGCAGGTGGTGATAATGGCTTCAGCAAGGCCCAGCATGCCGGGATAGGGGTTGTCGGCGGGTGGATCTTCCTGTGCATCAAACAGATCGTAGGCGACGCCCTCAAGGCCTTTTTTCAGCATGGCTGTCGCTTCCTTGCCGGTCCGCCGAGAGGTGGTGATCATCAGCCCGATATTTTCTGCCTCGGCCAATTTTCGGAGTTGGCTGGCAATGGTGCGCATCTCAGCCGTGCCGAGGCGAAATACACTGTTGGGCCCGCCAATGACAACGGCAATTTTGCGGGCCGGCAGGGTGCTGTAGCGCGCATCCAGCGTGGGACGCGCCAGGGCAAGTCTTTCCGGTGTAATGCGGTTTGGCGCAGTGAGGGTCGAAAGAACCGTATCGCCCGACAATTGGTCGTGAACAGGGGCCCAGATAAAGTCGACCCGTTTGGGGTTGATCTTCGGCTTTTGCAAGATTGCGATGAAGCTTCTTCCCCTGGACCGGTGTTTGATGTGGAGCGCATAGGGAATAGCCTGTCGTCCGCCTGCGATCACGAGGTCCGGCCAGGGAGGCTGAATGCTTTTATCAGGAGCGGCAGGCCCCCAGGGAGAGAGCCAGCTGTAAGGTGCGCCCGGCGAAACACGTTTGACCGTCGGGGTGAGCCCCAAGCGCTCTGTGATACCCAAAGCCTGCATTTCAAAGCCCGCAAGACCATTGGTCACGACCCAGCAAGTTGTCCCGTCTGGTAAAAGAGGGGCGTGCGGGGTGGGGGATGGTTTACCCTCATTTTCGGTCATGATCGTGCGTGTTCTGGTAATTTTGTTGCTGAAAATTCGTCTCGGTAGGAGTAATAAATCATGTGTTCCGATCTGTCGCCTTGAGATTGCTCAATTGGGGGCAATAAGTCCGGATGGGATGAAATACTGGAGACTCTATGAAGCGCGCCAAGCTTGACGAGATTGATCTGCAGATCCTGAAGGAATTGCAGGATGATGGCCGTATCACCAATGTGGAATTGGCGACGCGGGTCGGCATCTCGCCGCCGCCCTGTTTGCGCCGTGTCCGCGCGCTGGAGACAGCCGGATATATCAGGGGGTATCACGCAGCGCTGGATGGCAAAGGGCTTGGTTTTGACGTGACGGTTTTTGCTATGGTGGGGCTTCATTCACAGGCAGAAGCGGACCTCAAATCGTTTGAGCAGTTGGTGGGGACATGGCCCCAGGTGCGCGAGTGCTACATGCTCAATGGCGAGATTGATTTTATTCTCAAATGTGTCGCCCCGGACCTTTCCAGCTTTCAGTCATTTCTGACGGAAAAACTGACGCCCGCGCCGAATGTGGCAAGCGTCAGGACGTCGCTCACCATCCGCCGTTCAAAATACGCGCCGGGTGTGCCGGTTGATGAACTGAACGACGCATAAACGCCGGGCAGGACCGCGAAAGCCTTGAGCCGGCGTCTGTTGCTTTGCGCCTATGCCGCTTTGGCGCGCTCCGGCCCGAGGAAGACAACCTTCATGTCGCCGTCTGCCTTGAGGCTTGCATAAAGCAGGTAGACGCTCAGGAAGGGAATGCCGCCTGTGAAGGCCAGAATACTCAGACCCAGCCCAGCTGCTGAAAAGTGATGACGCCAGGCAACCCAGAGGGCCGAGAGGGACAGGAAGCCTAAAAAGTCGAGGTTGAACTGCCCCGCCCAAGTCATGGCGAAGATATCCGAGAAGAAGAGCGGAAAGAGGTTCCAGCCATGTTCGAGCCCGACAAAGACCGTGTAGACGACGATAATCGTGAATAGCGTTGCTAGAAAAAGTCTGAAAATGGTCATGATGAAATCCTGTTCTGTGACTGGACTGTCTTTGGATGTTCCTGCAGAACGCCAGCCTTAACAACGGGCAGGAGAAAGCCTGCAAAGAAGAGGGCGTTTACGGCGGCGTTGCGCCAGAAACCTGTATGCACAGAGAAGGTGCTGTCGATGATGAACCAGGCGACCATCGCGACGGTCAGCATGCGCCAGATCGGGCGGGCCTCGCGATGACCCAGTTTAAGGGCGGCTTGTATAGCCGTCCAAAGGGTCAGCCCCCAACCAACCATGACACCGCCCAGGACCGTGAGTGCGAGACGCATCTCGGGCGTGGGAGAAAAGCCCTCGGCGCGACCGGCGATCTGAAAATACAGATGTGCGGGGCCACTGGTGCTTTCGAACCCCGCGCCTGCGAGAATGATGCCCACAGTGGCTGCGCTCGCGCACCAGACCCCAAGCCAGTTTCGCCAAAATGCGGACATTCCTTTACCTCGCTAAAGAGTGTTAGAGATTGGGCGCCTGATTTGTGTAGTCCCTGCTACATACCGTAAAAATGTAGCATGTGCTACATAAAAATAGAAAGAGAGATCCTTGGCCAAAAAAGCGGCAAAAAGGGCTGAAATCATAGCAAAGCTGGCGGTGCATTTTTTGTCGTCAGGGCTTGATGACACGGGCTTGCGGCGACTCGCGGAGGTTGCCGGGACCAGTGACCGGATGCTGCTCTATTATTTTGAGAATAAGGATGAGCTGGTTCTCTGTGTGCTCGATCACATTGGTGCGGGCTTGTCGGTGGAGATGGCGCGACGGTTTGGGCAGGACCGGAAAAGGCCGGCGGAGCTGGTGGAGGCTCTCTGGGGTCTGGTGAAAGACCCTTTTACCGCTGATCAGGTTCGGCTTTGGCTTGATCTATCAAGCCGTGCTAGCCGGAATGACCCATTGTTTCAGGCGGTTGCGGAGGCGGTGAGCGAAAATTGGATCAAAGAGATTGCGGCACTGCTTGATGTGGAGAAAGCGGAACAACGCCCGCTTGCCATTCTCATTATGGCTGCAGTGGATGGTCAGCTTTTTCTTTTTCCCAATGCGCCAGAAAAGGGGGATGAGGCGATTGCCCGCCTCATTCATATGCTGGAACCGTATTAGACGGGCTTGATGGGTACGAGTTTGACCGTGGATGTGGCGCGGGCGATCAATTCACCCTTGTCGTCAAAGAGCTCTCCTTCGAGGAAGGCCGTGGACCTACCGCGCCGAATGATGCGTGCTTCACACACAAACTTGCCGACCTGACCGGCGGATATGTAAGTCACGTTCAGATCCAGTGTCAGCGGGCGCATGGTGCGGCCAGAGGCGAACATGATCGAGCGCGTGATAAAGCTATGAGACAATGTTGTTTTTTAAATATATTTCATGGTTTACCATTGCGTGGTGTCTATAGGGGTGATCGCAGGCTGTTGGGGGTGATTAAAGTGGAAAGATTTAGGGATTTTGGTCGGTGGACGACTGTGATTGGACTGATAGCGCTTACGCTGGGATGTGTTGGCCCAGGATACAAGTCACCTGGTGTTAGCTCCACAGATGTTGCGATGGCGGCCGATCAGTTGGGACAGAACCAACTCATGGACCTCCCAGTGTTTGCTCGATCATCCGAAGAATATGGACAAATTTTTGAGAGAGTTGTGGCCCGGATTTCGGAGAGTGCTTTAGCGTTGTGCACGGATGCGGCAACATCGAACTGCAACTTTTCAATTGCCTTGATTGATGATGTTGAACACGTTAACGCCTACGCGGGAGAAAATAGCACTGTTTTCATCTTCACGGGTCTTCTGCAGTTCTTGCAAACAGAAGATGAGATTGCAGCAGTGTTTGCTCATGAACTTGGGCATCACATTGCAAATCATATCGAAGAGAGTAAACAGAATGCTGACACTGGTGCCGCCACCGTTTCTTATCTTGCGGGGGGAGTATTTGGGTTATTGGTTTATAGCTTAGGGGGAATGGACGGAACACCTGCTGCTGAACTAGGTGAGTCCATTGGGCGCGGCGTCTATTCTAAAGAGCAAGAAACAGAAGCAGATTTATTGTCTGTCTATTTATTGGAACGCGCAGGATATGATGCCGAAAAAGCGATCCGTGTTTGGGAAGTTTTGTATGCATTGAGTGCAAAAACCAGAACACAGTGGAATGACACGCACCCTTCTGAAGTGGAACGCTATGCACATTGGAAAAGAGCGGTTAGTGAAGTTCGTGCAAACCCGGCGGGCATGCCGCACAGACGATAGCTGAGTTAGCCGCGTACCATCGGTACGAGTTTGACTGTGGATGTGGCGCGGGCGATCAATTCACCCTTGTCGTCAAAAAGCTCTCCTTCGAGGAAGGCCGTGGACCGACCGCGCCGAATGATGCGTGCTTCACACACAAACTTGCCAACCTGACCGGCCGATATGTAAGTCACGTTCAGATCCAGTGTCAGCGGTCGCATGGTGCGGCTGGTCGCAATGATGAGAAGCGGGCCGAAGGCATCGTCGATCATGGCAGCGAGCATCCCACCCTGGATAATTCCACCGGGGTTGCGAAACTCGGGCCTGGCTTCAAAGCCAACGCGGATCGTTTCTGTTTTCTCGTCCCAACTTTGAAGGTCAAAGCCGAGCAGGCGTAATGTGTTGGGATTGTCGTCGCTGCCCGGCAGATTTTCGTTGAAAGCCTGGGCAATATCAGATGGTTGAACCATGGGATGCTCCAAAAGAAAAACCGCAGAACGATCTTTATGATCTGCGGTTCCTCAAAATATATAGGGTGCGAAAAACTTATTTGTAGGCGATGGCCAGAATCTCGTAAGACTTGCCGCCACCTGGTGTATTGACCTCGACACTGTCACCGACCTCCTTGCCGATCAGCGAGCGCGCGATGGGGGAGGATATGGAAATCTTGCCGAGGGAAACGTCAGCTTCATCATCACCGACAATCTGGTAATCGTGTTCTTTCTCCGTATCCTCATCCACGACGGATACGGTGGCGCCAAACTTCACCGTGTTGCCGGAGAGTTTCTTGACATCAATTACCTCTGCACGGGCGAGCTTGTCTTCCAGCTCGTGAATCCGGCCCTCATTGTGGCCTTGTGCTTCCTTGGCGGCGTGATATTCAGCGTTTTCCGACAGGTCGCCATGCGCGCGTGCTTCTGCAATCGCTGCGATGATCCGCGGGCGCTCTTCATTTTTCAATCTTTTCAACTCTGCTTCCAGGACCGCGTGGCCGCCGGAAGTCATCGGCACTTTTTCCATTTGTCTGACAGTCTTTCCTTCTCGGGTTCGCGCGTGGAGCCACGGGAACCGACTGGTTATCTTCCGACAAGGGCAGCGCCCCCGTCAATTGCCAATTATTCTGTTCCGCTGCGGCCTATTTCACAGCCACAACAGGCGGTTGATAGGACTGGAGAGGGGCAACCTCCAACTGGCCGCTGCGATAGGCTTCGATCCCCTCGACTGCTGCGCGGGCACCCGCCAGCGTGGTGTAGTAGGGCACCTTGGACATGAGGGCCGTCTGGCGAATCGATTTTGAGTCAGCCAGGGCCTGTGCACCCTCGGTTGTGTTGAAGACCAGATCGATTTCGCCGTTCTTGACGGCATCAACGATGTGCGGACGACCTTCGAGCACCTTGTTGATGGTGGTGACTTCGAGCCCGGCTTCTGCAAGATTGCGGGCTGTGCCGCGTGTTGCGACCAGCTTGAAACCCATCGCTGCGAGCTTTTTGGCGGGGCCTACGATTTTCTCTTTGTCGCTCTCTTTAACAGAGATGAAGACACTGCCCGATGTCGGCACTTTCGTGCCGCCGCCGATCTGGCTCTTGGCGAAAGCAACGCCAAAACTGTGGTCAAGACCGATGACTTCACCGGTGGAGCGCATTTCCGGCCCGAGCACCGTATCCACACCGGGGAAGCGGGCAAACGGGAAGACCGCTTCCTTAACGGCGATATGATCGAACGTGTGCTTGTCGAGCTTGAAGGAAGCAAGATCCTCGCCCGCCATCACGCGGGCTGCGATCTTGGCGATGGGCTTGCCGACGACCTTTGCCACAAAGGGTACAGTACGTGAGGCGCGCGGATTGACTTCCAGCACATAGATCGTCCCGTTCTGCACTGCGAATTGCACGTTCATCAGACCGCCGACGTTGAGGGCGAGCGCCATCTCGCGGGTCTGGCGTTCGATTTCCGCGATTGTTTCTGCGGGAAGAGAGTAAGGCGGCAGCGAGCAGGCGCTGTCGCCGGAATGCACACCCGCTTCTTCGATATGTTCCATGATGCCGCAGATATGGACGTCCTTGCCATCGCAAAGCGCGTCTACATCCACTTCAATCGCATCCACCAGATAGCCGTCGATGAGGACGGGGCTCTTGCCGGAGATGACAACGGCATCGTTGATATAGCGTTCCAGATGCGCAGTATCGCGCACGATCTCCATGCCGCGACCGCCCAGCACGTAAGAGGGACGAATGACGGCGGGGTAGCCGATACGCTCTGCGATGGCTTTCGCTTCATCAGCGGAACGGGCGATCCCGTTGGGTGGCTGTTTGAGGGCGAGCTTGTCGAGCAGGGCTTTGAAACGATCCCGATCTTCTGCAAGGTCAATCGCGTCTGGCGAGGTGCCCAGTATGGGAATGCCTGCGCGCTCAAGATCATTGGCAAGTTTGAGCGGCGTCTGTCCGCCGAACTGAACGATGACGCCCAGAAGCTCGCCTTTTTCCTGCTCGGTGCGCAGAATTTCGAGAACGTCCTCGGTGGTGAGGGGCTCGAAATAAAGGCGATCTGACGTGTCCGGGTCGGTCGAGACCGTTTCCGGGTTGCAATTGATCATGATGCTTTCGATGCCAACATCAGCCAGTGCGAAGGCGGCATGGCAGCAGCAATAGTCAAACTCGATGCCCTGGCCGATGCGGTTGGGGCCGCCACCCAGGATGACTGCCTTCCTGCGTGTGGATACATCTGCTTCGCAGGCAGCATTGCCCGCAAAATCAGCCTCGTATGTCGAGTACATGTAAGGGGTTTCTGACTTGAATTCAGCCGCACATGTGTCAATGCGCTTGAAGACAGGTTTCACACCCTTGGCCAGTCTTCTTGTGCGAATGTCGTCTTCCGACAGAGCGCTCAACTCAGCCAGACGCGCATCGGAGAAGCCCAGCGCCTTCAGATCGCGCAGACCATCTGCATCCTCGGGCAGGCCGTTTTCTTCTACCTGCTTCTCTGCATCGACAATTGTCTGAAGCTGTTCCAGGAACCAGGGGTCATAGGAACTTGATGCATGGATCTGTTCATGGTCGAGACCATGGCGCATGGCCTGTGCAATTTCCAGAATGCGGTTGGGCGTTGCCCGGCCCAGCGCCTTGCGCAGTGCGTTCTTATCATCGCCTTCGCCGATACCGGGAATGTTGACCGGATCAAGGCCTTTCAGGCCCGTCTCAAGGGAACGAAGTGCCTTTTGCAAACTTTCGGGGAATGTGCGGCCAATGGCCATGGCTTCCCCCACCGATTTCATGGCGGTGGTGAGAAGGGGCTCAGCGCCCGGGAATTTCTCAAACGTAAAGCGCGGGATCTTGGTTACGACATAGTCGATGGTCGGCTCAAAGGCCGCAGGCGTGACGCCGGTAATGTCGTTCATCAATTCATCAAGCGTGTAGCCCACGGCAAGGCGGGCTGCGACCTTGGCAATCGGGAAACCCGTAGCCTTGGACGCCAGCGCTGACGAGCGAGAGACGCGCGGGTTCATCTCGATGACGACAAGGCGGCCGTCCTTCGGGTTCACCGCAAACTGTACGTTGGAGCCGCCAGTCTCCACACCGATCTCGCGCAGCACCGCGATGCTCGCGTTCCGCATGATCTGGTATTCTTTATCCGTGAGCGTGAGGGCGGGGGCGACCGTAATACTGTCGCCTGTGTGCACGCCCATCGGGTCCACATTTTCGATCGAACAGATGATGATGCAATTGTCCGCCTTGTCGCGGACCACTTCCATCTCATATTCCTTCCAGCCGAGCAGGCTTTCATCAATCAGAACCTGTGCATTGGGGGAGGCATCGAGGCCGGAGCGAACGATGGCTTCATATTCTTCGCGGTTGTAAGCGACGCCGCCGCCTGTGCCGCCGAGCGTGTAGGCGGGGCGGATAATGGCGGGCAGGCCCACTTCATCCAGTACCTGCATAGCTTGTGCAACACCGGTTGCACGGTCATAGCCGATGGTTTCGCCTGCTTCGTTCTTGATCTTCGGCGCAGAAACGATGGCGGCGCGCGGGTTTTCCAGGCCGATGCGATCCATGGCTTCGCGGAAGAGGGCGCGGTCTTCGGCCATTTCAATCGCGTCGCGATTGGCACCGATCAGTTCCACACCGAATTTTTCCAGCGTGCCGTTTTCGGCGAGCGAGAGCGCTGTGTTGAGGGCCGTCTGTCCACCCATGGTGGGGAGGAGCGCGTCGGGCCGCTCTTTCTCGATAATCTTTGCCACAAATTCCGGCGTGATCGGCTCCACATAGGTGGCGTCCGCCAGATCCGGGTCGGTCATGATGGTGGCGGGGTTCGAGTTTACCAGAATGATCCGGTAGCCTTCCGCCTTCAGCGCCTTACAGGCTTGCGTGCCGGAATAGTCGAATTCACAGGCCTGACCGATAACGATGGGGCCCGCGCCGATGATGAGGATCGATTTAATGTCTGTACGTTTTGGCATGGGTTAGCGCTTCGCCTCCGCGATCAGAGAGATAAACCGGTCAAAGAGATAGTGGCTGTCTTGCGGGCCGGGGCTCGCCTCCGGGTGATATTGCACCGAGAAGACGGGCTTGCCTTTCAGCCTCAGCCCACAATTTGTGCCGTCAAAGAGGGAGACATGGGTCTCTTCCACATCGTCTGGCAGGCTGTCGCGATCCACGGTGAAGCCATGGTTCATGGAGGTGATCTCGACCTTGTTGGTCGTGAAGTCCTTCACCGGGTGGTTGGCGCCGTGGTGGCCCTGATGCATTTTTTCGGTCTGGGCCCCGAGTGCGAGTGCCAGCATCTGGTGGCCGAGGCAGATGCCGAAGATGGGTTTGCCCGATGCGACGAGCTTTTTGATTTCCGGCACGGCATAGGTGCCGGTGGCGGCCGGGTCCCCCGGACCGTTTGACAGGAAAATGCCATCGGGGTTGAGAGCGAGCACGTCTTCCGCCTTGGTGGAGGCGGGGACGACCGTCACCTTGCAGCCGGTGCTGGCGAGGCAGCGCAGGATGTTGCGCTTCACACCAAAGTCGAGTGCGACGACATGGTGAGCTGCGTTCTCCAGATTTTTGTAGCCTTCACCCCAGACCCAGCGGGTTTCGTCCCATGTATACGACTGACCGGTGGTCACGTCTTTTGCGAGGTCGAGACCTTCAAGGCCGGGGAAAGCTTTTGCCTTGGCCAGCAACGCGTCGCGATCAAACTTGCCGTCAGGCGCGTGCACGATCGTGCCGTCGATCATGCCTTGTTCGCGGATACGGGCCGTGAGGGCACGGGTGTCGATGCCGCCGATGGCGATGATGCCGCGCGCTTTCAACCAGGCATCAAAATGCTGGGCGGCGCGGTAATTGGAGGGGTTTGTAATGTTGGCCCGAAGAATGGCACCGCGAACCCCCGATGTTGCTGCCAGGTTTGAGGTTTCCTGATCTTCACTGTTGGCGCCCACATTGCCGATATGGGGGAAGGTGAAGGTGATGATCTGCCCCGCGTAAGAAGGGTCGGTCAGAATTTCCTGATATCCGGTAATGGCGGTGTTGAAGCAAACTTCACCGACGGCTTCGCCGACAGCACCGAGCCCGATACCTTCGAGAATAGTGCCATCCTTCAACACGAGAAGGGCTGTGGGCTGGCGGGCACTCATGGGGTCGCTCCTGTTTTGTCCGTCTCAAACTGTCTCTCATCCGGGAATTCAGTCGCAGCCGACTCCCTCGCGGAACCGGCTTTCTTCGGTTCCGTGGCGGAATGTAGCAACGCTTTCATTGGTTTCTCCCGGGGAGGGCGCGCCGGGCGGCAGCACCCGGCAAATTGCGCGGAAACTAAGGGAAGCCGCCTGTCAGGTCAAGCGAGTCGATCGCAAAAAAATTGCTGAAAAAACAAAGGCTTATGAGGCTCAAGAGGAATTGCCATAGGCGATGGATTGGGGTAGGTTGTCCGCTTCCCGTTCAGTTGGTCGAACGGGCGCGGACGAGCCTGCCTGTTTAAAGGGCAGGTTGTTGTCTATCTGGGTCCGCGATTGTCAGGTTTTACAGTAAATGAGGCTCGGAACAGATGCGCGACAAGATTGCCGCTGCTTTGAAAGACGCCCTGAAAGCACAAGATAAACGCCGCATGGGCACTATTCGCCTGATGCAGGCCGCGATCAAGGATCGCGATATCGCCTCCCGGACACAGGGCGCGGACGGGGGCGTCTCTGATGAAGAGATCCTCGATATCCTCGCCAAAATGGTCAAGCAGCGCGAAGAATCAGCTGAGACTTATGCGCAGGCTGGCCGTGCGGAGCTTGCCAATCAGGAACGGGAAGAGATTGAAGTCATTCGTGACTTCATGCCTGTTCAACTGAGTGATGATGAGGTTGTTGCAGCCTGTGCGGAAGTCGTTGCAGAGCTTGAAGCTACCAGCCTGAAAGATATGGGGCGCGTCATGGCGGAGCTGAAGAACCGCTATGCCGGCCGGATGGATTTCGGCAAGGCCGGTGCTGCGATCAAAAAGACGCTCGGGTAAGCGTCTCCCCGGTTTAGCTTTCTTTGCGGATCAGGGTCGCCAGGCGCTTTATCCCTTTTGTGATAGTGTCTTCATTTGTCGCAGAAAAACTGAGACGGATGGTGTTGGCGCCTGATCCGTCATGAAAGAACGCTTTGCCCGGCACAAAGGCTACTTTTTCGCTGATCAGGGATTTGGCCAGGAGCGCTGCGCCGTCAATGGACGGATCGAGTGTGAGCCAGATGAACATGCCGCCTTCGGGCTGTGTCCATTCAACACTTTGCGGCATGTGGGTGGCGAGTGCCTGCAACATGCAATCGCGCCTTGCGCGATAGGCGATGCGGACTTTCTCAACCTGCTGATCGAAGGTTTTGGTGACCACGTCTGCGATAACCATCTGATTGATGGTGGGCGAATGCAGGTCGGCGGCCTGTTTCATCAGCACGAGTTTTGCGATGACAGCGCTTGCCGCGCAGACCCAACCAATGCGCAAGCCCGGTGCAAGGGTTTTTGAGAAGCTCCCACAATAGAGTGTTCGCGTTTTTTCAATGTCGCCGTTCCGTGCGATATCGAGTGCGAGAATAGGGGGAAGAGCCTCGCCGTCGTACCGCAACGCCTGATAGGCGGCATCTTCGATGATTGCGAAGCTCTGCTTCTCGGCGTCGTCCAGCAGGCGTTCGCGTGTTGCAAGGTCGAGCGTTCTACCGGTCGGGTTTGCAAAATCGACAGAGGCGTATGCGAATTTGACCTTCGCATCGTCCGCCGCCGCGCCCGCGCCGTCGGTTGCCGCGATGTTGGCGTATTGGGGTTCGTAAGCATTGAACGCACCGAGTGCGCCGAGATAGGTGGGGGAGGTGATCAGCGCCGTGTCGCCCGGTGACAGAAAGAGCTTGCCCAGATAGTCAAGCGCCTGTTGTGAGCCCGATGTGATGAGGATGTTGTCTATATTGCACGGGATGCCGAGCTTCCCCATTTCGCTGACCAGCCATTGGCGCAACGGGGCATAGCCCTCACTCACTGAATATTGCAGTGCGAGCTTTTGCTGGTCGCTGGCGAAGATGGCCTCATATGCCTGACGAAATTCCGTCACAGGAAAAAGGGCAGGGTCCGGAATGCCGCCCGCAAACGAAATGATGTCCGGTTGATCCAGAAGCTTGAGCAGCTCACGGATCTCCGACGCTTTCATTCGCGCCGTGCGAGGGGCCAGTACTTCTTCCCAATTCATACCAGCGGTCTTTCATGCTGTTGCTTTGGCCTAATCCAGCACGGGTTTCTATTTAAGTCAATAATGCTGACCTATATAGTGTGGGGTTGTATCCAACAGGCTCAGGTCAGGAATTCATCGGCTTTCATGTCGATCGCGTGGCGGGCATGCCGCCGGGCCATGGTGAGGAACATTTCGTCACCGCGCTCGGTGCGGACCACCATCATGGATGCAATGACAGCCATGAAAATGCCTGCGAAAGTGCCACGACGATAATCTTCCCAGCAGGCGTCCCAGCTGTAATCCTTGATACCTGCCGCTGTCAGTGCGGTGTGATAGGTGCGCACCAGTTCCTCTTCTACCGGGCGGCGCGTATCGGCACGCAGGCCGGCGCCGATGAAGTAGGCAACGTCTGCGAGGGGGCTGCCCAGTGTGATGGTCTGCCAGTCGACGGCGGTGATCCTGGCGGGAGTTGTGCTTTCGTCGATCAGCAAATTGTCGAGCCGGTAGTCGACATGCACAAGGGAGAAAGGTGAGGGGAGCCCTTCGCCGCGCGCGCCCTTGTTGTTTGCCAGTTTGCGGATGAGCGCAATCTCGTCATCTTTAAGCTTGTCTTTATAGCGGTCCACAAAACCGTCGACATTTCCCGCATAAAGCCCTCCGGTCAGTTCAGCCCCTTCGGGGCTCGGCTCTCCCAGCCAGTCGTTTCCACGCAGGCTTTCATCGTTCCAGCTTGGGGCATGCAGGCCAACCAGTTGCAGTACGGCGGCATGTGCGATCTCCGGCGTTGTGCCGTTCAACTGATCGCCTTGCTCGGCAGGGCTCAAATCTTCGAGGAGGAGGGCAAAGTCAGGGCCGTCGCCGTCAATGTCGGCAAAATAGCAATCTGCCGCGTTGATGGTGAGGCGGCTTTTCAGCTCCCGATAGAAAGAGACTTCTTTCACGAAGTTTTTCAGGAGAACACCGGTGGAGCGGCTGCTTTCATCGTCGGAGGGGAATTTGGCGATGATGCTTTTGGGCGTTTTATCGTCGCCATTCTCAATCGTTAGTTGGTAGCGAAGACATTTTCCGATCTGTCCCGTGCCGATCCGCTTGGCGGTGAAACCGGTCACTGTGCCTTTGAAGCCGGATGCGTTGAGCTGCTCGGTCAACCAGGCTGGCGTGATGCTTTCTTCAGTCGGAATATTTGTCATTTTTGTTGGCTCCCCTCGGGTTTTAGCGGCGAGCCTAGCCGTGAAAAATTCTGCCAGCAAAGGGTTTGCAATTTACGTAGGGGCGTAATGGGTATGGCGGGTGCGCCATAGCTATGGCTGTTGCATAGATATGCGCAAATGAAACAGATATGCTGTAGAACGGAGCCTTCGTGCGCACCTGGCTGGATTGAAGATGAGTTTCCCCAAGAGTTTCCTTGATGAGCTGAAAAACCGCGTCCGCGTGTCGGAAGTGGTGGGCCGTCGTGTGAAGCTTACCCGGAAGGGACGGGAATTTGTGGGCCTGTCGCCGTTTAACAATGAGAAGACGCCCAGCTTCACGGTGAATGATGACAAGCAGTTCTACCATTGCTTTTCGACGGGCGAGCATGGCGACATCATCAAGTTTCTGGAAAAGACGGAAAATCTAAGCTTTCTGGAAGCTGTTGAGCGGTTGGCCGCAGAGGCGGGTATGGAGATGCCCCAACGTGACCCGCGCGAGGCGGCGCGCGAGGAAAAGCGCACGGATCTTTATGATGTCATGTCGGCGGCGCAGGATTATTTCGTCGACAGCCTGAAGCGGGGCAAGGGGGCTGAGGCGCGGGCCTATCTTACCCGGCGGGGACTGTCGGCGGAGACGATTGACCGGTTCGGGATCGGGTTTGCACCGGATGACAGGGCGGGCCTTAAATCCTACATGTTGGGGCGCGATTTCAAGTTGCCGCAGATGATCGAGGCCGGACTGCTGATTGGCGGTGAAGATATTCGTGAACCCTATGACCGGTTTCGTAACCGGGTCATGTTTCCGATTGCCGACGCGCGTGGTCGTGTTGTGGCGTTTGGCGGGCGGGCGCTCGACCCGGCCGCGAAGGCCAAATACATGAATTCGCCTGAGACACCGCTTTTTCATAAAGGACGGCTGCTCTACAACCTCGCTCAGGCCCGCAAGCCTGCTTATGACGGTGGCATGGTGGTTGCCGTTGAAGGCTATATGGATGTTGTGGCGCTGGGACAGGCGGGGATCGACCCTGTCGTCGCCCCGCTGGGGACCGCGCTCACGGAGGAGCAGATCGGTCTTTTGTGGCGTTTGGCGCCGGAGCCTGTGCTTTGTTTTGATGGGGATAAAGCGGGTATTCGTGCCGCGCACAGGGCGGTCGAGCGCGTGTTGCCATTACTCAAACCCGGACATTCCTTACGTTTTGCCCTGTTACCGGAGGGGCAAGACCCCGACGATCTGGTCCGATCAGGTGGGAAGGAGGCCATGCAGACCGTGCTTGAGGCCGCCAAACCGCTCTCGGAGATGGTGTGGGACAAGGAAGTCGCTGCCGGGACCTGGGATACGCCCGAGCGTAAAGCGCAGTTACAGGCCCGGATTGGTACCGTAATCCGTGAAATCGCGGACCCCACCGTTCAGACATTCTATCGGGATGCTTTGAACGAGAAGCTTGATCACTTGTTGCGGCCGCACCGGACGGGCGGGGCGCGTAGCGGGGCGGCTGGTGGTGGCTGGCAGAACCAGCGCGCCTGGCCTGGCCGCGGTGGGGCGAGGACGGGCGCTTTTTCCGCCAAAAAAGGTCGTTTTGGACAAAATAAGGATTTATTCCTAGGAAATGCCACGCCGCAGCTCAAGCAGAGCCAGCTTGTGCGGGGGGGTGACGTCGGGGCTGCCAAGCGGGAGCGGCTTTTGATACTGACACTGCTGAATCACCCCTGGCTATTGGATGAACATAGCGAGGCGGTGGCCCTTGCTGATTTCGGTGACCGAGAGCTTGACAAAATCCGCAATGAAATCATAGATATAGCCGCTCTTTATGCGCCCCTTGACAGGGAGGGGTTGAGGGGCCACTTGGACAAGAGGGGAATTTCGGATATCGCTCGTCGGCTGGAGAGTGGGGCGGCGCTCAAAAGCGAGACGTTTGCATGGCCGGATGCGCCAAACGATGAAGTCGAAGATGCGTGGCTTCACCTGTTGCATTGGCATGATCGGGCGAGTGATTTGCAGAATGAACTCAAGGCAGCGGAACGAGCGCTGGCAGAGGAACTGACGGACGAAAATTTGGCAAGACTTTCAGCCTTGAAAGACGAACTGGCCAGACTTTCGAAACTGTGATTGGCAAGGAAGCTAACCAACCTGGGAATTCGACGCACGAAGGAACGCGATGACGGTGCGAAAGCAGTGGCCTCGCGTTTACATCAATTGAACCGGTGGGCTGCCATAATGTGGGGTAGCAGTCGCCACGAAGTTGGAAGTCCTTCAGGCGGTCGAACAAGACAGGCGGAGAGTTGTTGAATGGCGACGAAGACGGCGGATACGGAAACAGCGGAACAGACTGGCGACGAACGGGACAGCCCGTTGCTCGATATGTCAGATGCTGGCGTCAAGAAGATGATCAAGGCTGCGAAGACACGTGGTTTTGTAACTTATGACGAGTTGAACAAGGTTCTGCCGTCGGAAGAGTTTTCTTCTGAACAGATTGAAGACACGATGGCGATGCTCTCGGAGATGGGCATTAACGTCATTGAAAACGAGGACGCCGAAGGCGACCAGGACGACGCGAAGTCGGGCGACGGGGCCAGCGACAATAGCGACGACGATGATGATGACGAAAGCAGCTCCGGCACTGCCGTCACGAAAACAGAAACCACTACGACAACCACAACGCTTGATCGCACCGATGACCCGGTTCGCATGTATCTGCGTGAGATGGGGTCTGTGGAACTTCTCTCCCGCGAAGGCGAGATTGCGATTGCCAAGCGGATTGAGGCCGGTCGGGAAACCATGATTGCAGGGCTTTGCGAAAGCCCGCTGACCTTTCAGGCGATTATCATCTGGCGAGATGAGCTGAACGAAGGCAAGATCCTGCTGCGCGATATTATCGACCTGGATGCAACATATGCAGGGCCGGACGCGAAGAAGATCGACAAGAGCCAGGCCGCGCTTGAAAAAGAGCGTGCCAAGGCGGAAGGCAAAGTCTTTGAGGAAGAAGAGCCTGAGGAAGAAGATGACGACGATGATGATGCAGAGAACAATCTCTCTCTCGCCGCCATGGAAGCTGAACTGAAGCCGAAAGTGCTCGAGATTTTTGATGCGGTGGCATCAGACTATAAAAAATTGCGCCGGTTGCAGGATCAGAAGCATGACCTTGCCCTTCAGAGCGATGAGCTTTCAACGTCGCAGGAGCGCCGCCACAAGAAGCTCAAAGATGATATTATTGATGAAGTGAAGAGCCTGGCGCTCAACAACAACCGTATCGACAGTCTTGTGGATCAGCTCTACTCGATCAACAAGCGTCTGATGGGGCTTGAAGGGCGTTTGCTGCGCGCTGCGGAAGCGCATGGCGTGAGCCGCGAAGAATTTCTTCAGCAATATTATGAGAACGAACTTGATCCCAACTGGTCGCGCCGCGTAAGCCGCCTGAAAGGCAAAGGCTGGGCTGACTTTGTCAAGAATGACAAGGATACGATCAAGGACATTCGCGACAATATTCAGGAACTGGCGTCAGAGACAGGTCTGGATATCGCGGAGTATCGCCGCATCGTACACAAGGTACAGAAGGGCGAGCGCGAAGCACGGATTGCCAAGAAGGAAATGGTTGAAGCCAACCTTCGTCTGGTGATTTCCATTGCAAAAAAATACACAAACCGCGGTCTGCAGTTTCTCGACCTTATTCAGGAAGGCAATATCGGCCTGATGAAGGCGGTGGACAAGTTTGAGTATCGCCGTGGTTACAAATTCTCGACTTATGCGACCTGGTGGATCCGTCAGGCGATCACGCGCTCGATTGCCGATCAGGCACGGACGATCCGTATTCCGGTGCACATGATCGAAACGATCAACAAACTGGTGCGTACTTCGCGTCAGATGTTGCACGAGATTGGTCGTGAACCCACTCCGGAAGAGCTGGCTGAGAAACTCGGCATGCCACTTGAGAAAGTGCGCAAGGTACTCAAGATTGCGAAAGAGCCTATTTCGCTTGAGACGCCGATCGGTGACGAAGAAGACAGCCATCTGGGTGACTTTATCGAGGACAAGAATGCGATCCTGCCGATTGATGCAGCGATCCAGTCCAATTTGCGTGAAACGACAACCCGTGTGTTGGCATCGTTGACCCCGCGTGAGGAGCGTGTGCTGCGCATGCGCTTTGGTATCGGTATGAATACCGACCACACGCTGGAAGAAGTGGGGCAGCAATTCTCGGTGACGCGCGAGCGTATTCGTCAGATTGAGGCGAAGGCACTGCGCAAGTTGAAGCACCCGAGCCGTAGTCGCAAGCTGCGCAGTTTCCTCGACAATTAAGACGGAAGGTTTTCCAGTCGTATCCCCCCAAATGCTACCCGGTTGTGCACACGTTACTCCGGGTAGAGTTGCGCATGGAGTAAATCATGAACCTCACAATGATGCGGGCGAAAATTCACCGGGCCACGATCACGCAATGTGATTTGAACTATGAAGGCTCGATTTCGATCGACAAGGATTTGCTGGAAGCATCCGGTATTCTGCCGAACGAGCAAGTTGACGTGCTCAACATTACCAATGGCGAGCGGCTGACAACCTATGCGATTGAGGCACCGGCCGGGTCTGGTGTGATCGGTATGAACGGGGCAGGCGCGCGCAAGGCGCAAGTGGGTGACCTTGTGATTATCGTGGCCTATGCGCAGATGAGCGATGCAGAAGCCAAGAGCTTCAGCCCGAAAGTGGTGCTGATGACAGGCGGCAACAAGATCGCCGCCTGATCAGGCGTAACCCGTATTACTCAATCGCGATGACGAGTGTCACGTTGGCGGTCAGGGTCTGTTCCCCGGCGGCGACGGGCACGTCTGCGCTCTCCATCGACATGGCCCGTGCGTAGAAGGGGCTCGGCATGCCACCCCCACCATTTTCGTTGATGGTGACGATCTGGCCGAGTGTCACGCCAGCGGCCGAGACGTAGATCTTGGCCTTGCGGATGGCATCCGCAACGGCATCGGCGCGGGCGGCGTCAAGAAGCGGGCCTGGTTCTTCCACCTCAAAGCGAATGCCGTGAAGCTGGTTGGATCCGAGTGACACGATCTTGTCCAGTGCGTCGCCGACACGGTCCAGATCGCGCAAGGTAACGGATACCATGTTCGATGCCTGATAGCCGGTGATAACCGGCTTGGTGCCACGTTCGCCGTGGGTATAGACCGGACTGATGGACAATTGTGATGTACGGATGTCCCTGTCCTCGATGCCGAGTTCCCGCAATCCCTGAAAGACCGCCTGCATGGACTGGGTATTGTCGGTCAGGGCGTCCACGGCGGTTTTGGCCTGGGTCACGACACCCGTTTCGATATGGGCGATGTTGGGTTTAACAGAAATCTTGCCTTCACCGGAGATGGTGATGGTGCGGGGCGGTGTTTCTGCCTGTGCCGCTGTGCTGAGTGCGGCGCTCACAGGCGCGGCAAGGAGCGCGGTTGCGATGAGCAGCGTGGCAAAAGCACCTGTGGAGCGGGCACCCGTGGTGCGGGGGCGCAAGGGAAGGATAGAGCGGAATGCGACAGCCATGGCGTTTTCCTTATTGGGCGCGAGGTTTTGGGGGAGAGGACCTGGCGCAGCGTGGGCATATCTGATGTTGTTTCTTGTCGCAGAAGAATTCGTCGAAAATGGGGCGCTTTTAATGGCAGGTTGAGCCTCATTCCTGTTTGGCGGCGGTCGATCATCTGCTATACCGCGTGTCTGTATATTGTGCGATTTAGCGCGCTTGGGGGCCTGTAGCTCAGTTGGTTAGAGCGAACCGCTCATAACGGTTTGGTCGCAGGTTCGAGTCCTGCCGGGCCCACCATTTCCTCGCTTGCGGCGGTCTCACGGTGTTTGGCGCCTCCGCCGGGGCGGCGGGCGAAGTCCGGGTCGCGTCGCGGCCTTCTCCAATTTGGAAGTCGTTGCAGGGGCACTCTGCTAAACTGCTGTCGGCGTCGAATCAGCGCTCAGCGGTGGAGGGGATTGTGGCCAAACGACAATTGGAAATTACAGCGCCTGCAGGATATGTGGCGACGCTGGCTGCAATTGCCGAACATCAGGAGGCCGAAGATGTTTATTCGGAACTGGGGGAGGCTGATCGCTGTTTTGTGCGTATCGTTTGCGATACATCGAAGGTGCAGGCGATTGTGGATGCAACCCACAAGGCGGTGGAGAAGGGAGCTCATTGGCGTTTGACCATCCTCCCGGTGGAAGCTGTTGTGGCGCCTGACGGGCCGAAACAGGAAGCGCCGGTTGAGGAAGAACCCCGGTTTTCGTTCCGGGGGCGGACTGCCCCACGTGAGGAAATTCTGCACGAGGTGGAAAAGGGTGCTGATCTCAATCTGGATTTTCTGGTGCTGGTTGCGCTGTCTGGGGTCGTTGCCGCCGTTGGCCTGCTGACCGATAGTGTGGTGGCGTTGATCGGGGCGATGGTGATTGCGCCTCTTCTGGGCCCCAACCTCGCTTTTGCCTTTGGGGTGGCCCTGGGGAATGTGAGCCTGATGCGCCGCGCGATGTTGACCAATGTCGCGGGGCTGTTTTTTGCAGTTCTCTTTGCCACGCTGCTGGGCATGTTCCTTGGCGAACCGATGAGTTCCGCTGAAATTTCAGCACGCACGGTTGCAGGTTATGACTCTATCGCCATCGGGCTTGCCGCCGGGGCGGCGGCTGTTCTGTCTCTGACGACAGGGGTGTCGAGCGCGCTGGTGGGGGTGATGGTGGCTGTTGCGATCCTGCCGCCGGCGGTGACGGCCGGTCTGATGCTGGGAGGCGGGGATCTGAAGGCGGCCGGCGGCGCCGCACTGCTGCTTGCCGTCAACATTGTCTGCATCAATCTTGCCGCGCAAATTGTGTTTGTGATCAAGAACATATTACCGCGCACCTGGGCCGAGAAGAAGGGCGCACAAAAGGCGCTTTGGACGAATTTCATTACCTGGGTTCTGCTTCTGTCCGGGCTTGCAGGGGCGATTTACCTGGTGCGCTGGTAAGGCTTTTTTGCGAGCGGGAAGGGGTGTTGGGCCCGTCCATTGTTTGTGGGCGCTCAATCGGCTAAGAGTGTGCGCAAATCGCATCCGAAAGAGGTTCAGCAATGGCGTCGTATCAGTATGTTTACGTGATGGATGGTCTGTCGAAGACATATCCGGGCGGGAAACAAGTTTTCAGTGACATTCGGCTCTCCTTTTTCCCCGGTGCCAAAATTGGCGTTGTCGGGGTCAATGGTGCGGGTAAGTCGACCCTGTTGCGGGTGATGGCTGGCCTCGACAAGGAGTTTACAGGCGAGGCCTGGGCTGCCGATGGGGTGAAGGTTGGTTACCTTGCACAGGAACCGCAGCTTAATCCCGACAAGAACGTGCTTGAGAATGTCATGGAGGGGGTCGCGGAAAAGAAGGCGATGCTCGACAAGTATAACGAGCTTGCCATGAATTATTCTGACGAGACGGCCGAAGAGATGGCCAAGCTTCAGGATGTTATCGACGCGCAGAACCTTTGGGATCTGGATAGTCAGGTTGAAATGGCAATGGATGCACTTCGCTGCCCGGAAGGGGAGCTGGAGGTGACGAACCTGTCCGGTGGTGAGCGCCGTCGCGTCGCGTTGTGCAAGCTGCTGCTGGCTGCGCCCGACATGTTGCTGCTTGATGAGCCGACCAACCATCTGGATGCCGAATCCATTGCCTGGTTGCAGAATTATCTGGTGAAATATCCCGGCTCCGTCGTTCTGGTTACCCATGATCGCTATTTCCTTGATCAGGTGACGGGCTGGATTCTTGAGCTCGATCGCGGGCGCGGCATTCCGTATGAAGGGAATTATTCCAACTGGCTTGAGCAGAAGCAGAAGCGGATGCAGCAGGAGGGGCGCGAAGATGCGGCGAAAGAGCGTACGCTGGCGCGCGAGCTGGAGTGGATCAGCCAGTCACCAAAAGCACGACAATCAAAGGCCAAGGCGCGTATCCGTGCCTATGATGATCTTGTCGCTGAAGCCAGTAGTGAAAAGGTTGGCAAGGCACAGATTGTTATTCCCGTTGCCGAGCGGCTGGGCGGTGTTGTTATCGAGGCAGACCATTTGACGAAGGCATTCGGTGACAAGCTGCTTATCAATGATCTGAGCTTTCAATTGCCGCCCGGTGGGATTGTCGGTGTTATTGGTGCCAATGGTGCGGGTAAGTCCACGCTTTTTAAAATGCTGACAGGTGTGGAAACACCGGACAGTGGTGTTATCCGGATTGGTGAAACCGTAACCCTTGGTTATGTGGATCAGAGCCGCGATGCGCTCAATGACAATCATACGGTCTGGGAGGAAATCTCAGGCGGGTCTGATGTGATCGAGCTGGGCAAACAGACAACCCCCAGCCGGGCCTATGTTGGTGCGTTCAACTTTAAAGGTGGGGATCAACAGAAGAAAGTTGGTCTGCTTTCCGGTGGGGAGCGTAACCGCGTTCATTTGGCCAAGATGTTGAAGACGGGGGCCAATCTGCTGCTCCTTGACGAACCGACCAATGATCTTGATGTCGATACGCTCCGCGCGCTTGAAGATGCGCTGGTGGCATTTGCCGGCTGTGCCGTGGTCATCAGCCATGATCGCTGGTTTCTGGACCGTATCGCGACACATATTCTGGCGTTCGAGGGCAATAGTCATGTCGAATGGTTTGAAGGCAATTATGCAGACTATGAAGAAGACCGCCGCCGCCGACTGGGACCAGAGGCGGACATTCCGCATCGCTTGAAATATCAGCGACTGACGCGGGGCTAATGGTCCGCGCCGGTTTTCGGTTTTACATAAAGCCAAAAGAAAAGGCGGCCCGCAAGGCCGCCTTTTTTGTTCTGGAGAAGAGACCGATTTAACTGTCTGCAGAGCTGTTGGCTTCGGTCACGGATGTGTCTTCCGCGTTTGATGCCTGCTGGATCTGTGTCTGAAGATGTTTCAACAGGTGAGAGAAATCACCATGATTGTTCCGAATGACAGAGATGAAGCTGGAGCGTTGTTCCTGCGCCATCCAGATGCCGACCACTTTCACGTCGAAGACTTTGAATGTGTCACCATTTTTGATGAGCCACCATTCAACCGGTACCGGGTCACGCCCGTCGCCAAATTCGATCCGGCTTGAGACAATCACTTCTTTGCCACTGGAGCCTTTGGGCTGAGAGCCGAAGATCTCGAATGTCTGGTTGGTGTAGCCTGACAGGCGATTGGCGTAGACTTTCACGATAAAGTCCTCAACCAGCGCAAGATACTCGGTTTTCTGTTCAGGCGTGGGGGTGCGGGCGTACTGACCAAGGGCAAAAGCGCCGATGCGTGGTATGTCCATGTTCCCAACGAAGAGCACTCTGAATGCAGCCTCGCGGTCGGCCGCTGTGATGTTGTCCTGGCTCAGGATTTCCATCGCCTCCGAGGCCAGTCCGTTTACGAAAGCTTCGGCTGCCTCGTCGCCTGCATGTGCGGACCCCAGAGAGAGGGCCAAGGCAACCAACAAGGACAGTGTCGTGAGAAACTGGTTTGCAAAACGGCCCAACGGAGAAGCCATCAAGTTTGTGGTGTGTGTGGGCAGGTACCGTGTCATGCTTCAACATCCTTATTGTGGGGATGCCTCTGATATGACGTCAGATGAGTGAAATTCTACTCATCTGACGAAAGGTTGATATTGGAAATATCAGGCAGATCATCCAGGTCTGTTACGCCATTGGCGATCTCGTCCTTGCGGCTCTGGCGATAAAGAGAGCGGATGGCGGCGTAATAATCCACCGATGTCCGTTCGATTTCGTCCAGTGTTTCCAGATTGCGGGCACGAATGTCGATCCCGTTCACCAGGAAACGTGTCACAGGTACCGTGTATCCGTCATCCCAGAAGATATAGGTGAGCGGGTCGAAGAGCATGTCGACACCAAAACCGACAAGGTCGCGGGGTGGCGCCGGGCCCAGAAGGGGGGCGTAGAAGTAGGGGCCTTCGCCAACACCATAGACAGCGAGGGTCTGGCCAAAATCTTCGCCATGACGGGTATACCCCCAGCCTGTTGCCGGGTCTCCCAGACCCAGTACGCCAGCCGTTGTATTGATCCCGAAGCGGCTTGTTGTCGTTTCAGCGCGTTCCCATTCCCCTTGCAGAATATCGTTTGCAAGGATGACGGGTGAGCGAAGATTGTCCAGGAAGTTGCGTACGCCGTCTTTTGCGAGTGATGGCAGAACGCCATCGTAAATCTCGGCTGAGGGGCGCAACAGAATGATGTCGAAGAAATTGTTGAGCTCGAAGAAATATCTGTTCAACGGCTCGATCGGGTCGTTTGCCTCTTCATAAGCGGCAACAGCGGCTGTGTCGGTTGCGTCCGGCCGGGTTGCGCAGCCAGCAGTCAGGACTGCCAGGCCAAGTAAAACCGTCCAAATGCTACGATTTCCCCAAACGTCACGATTTCCTAGAGCGATTTCGCTTTTCATTTTGATCCTACACTTTGGAGGTCTGTTCCGGCTTTGCGAAAGAGACCGTCTAGCAGTGGTCAGTCTTGTCTTGGTTCCGTTCTTGGTTCCATGCGGATGTCGGGTTGATGAAAATTCAACAATCCTCATGGTTTAGGTCGTCATTCTTTTGGTCGGATATCCGTCCCTGGAATGTTGATAAGCCGGGCCACCTTAATTCTCGATGAACTCGCTCAAGAGATGGACCGTTTTTTGCGCTTTTTGCCAGACTCACCGGTATTCTTAACACCTTTGCTAGCATGAGCATCCTCGTCTTAACCAGCTTTGCCACGGCGCTTTCTGTAGGAAAATGGCATCATGTTGCGGAAATGTCTCTTTGCCGCCCAGAGTGGAAAAAGGATGCCTTGCCGAGTTTTCCTTTGTTTATTCATATAAAGATATGTATATATCCAATTCAACTCTTCTTTTTGGCTGGAAGGCTGGAATTACACACGGGGATTGGCCTTGGATGCTTTGCTTACAGGATTGCGCGCGGCGGGAGAGCCCACCCGGCTCAGGCTCCTGATTCTGCTCGCGCAGAGCGAGTTGACGGTGACCGAACTTACCCAAATCCTTCGTCAGAGCCAGCCCAGGGTCAGCCGGCACCTCAAACTTCTTTGTGAGGCGGATTTGCTGGACCGGTTTCGGGAAGGTAGCTGGGTATTCTACCGTCTGGCTGCACGCGGTGTTGGGGGAGATCTGACATCGTTTCTGGTTGCCTCTATCTCTGAAGAGGATCCAACCATTGCCCGCGACTTGGAAAGGCTGAGGGCCGTTCGCGATGCACGAGCAGAGCGGGCCGCGACCTTCTTTCGGGAGAACGCCGACGGATGGGACCGCATTCGTTCTCTCTATGTGTCGGAAACACGGGTGGAGGATCAGTTGCGCGCCCTTGCGCCGGCGGGCCCGATGGATGCGGTTCTCGATCTGGGGACTGGTACCGGCCGTATGCTGGAAATTTTTGCAGACAGGGCAGCCCGTCTGGAAGGGGTGGATCTCAGCCCTGAAATGTTGGCGTTTGCGCGGGCGCGGCTTGATGCGTCCGGCCTCTCTCATGCGCATGTACGACAGGGTGATATTTTCGACCTGACATTTAATGATGGCGAGTTTGCGCTCGTGAGTGTGCATCAGGTGCTGCACTATCTGGATGACCCGGCGGCCTGTATTGCAGAAGCCGCCCGCGTGCTTACCCCCGGCGGGCGTTTGCTGGTGGTTGATTTTGCCCCACACGAACTTGATTTTCTGCGCGAAGGACAGGCGCATCGCCGGCTGGGGTTTGCAGAACATGAGGTCAGTCGATGGTGCGTTGCTGCCGGGTTGACCGTTCAGACCGTTCAATCCCTGCCGCCTGATGGGGCGGATGAAAAACTAACGGTGCTTATTTGGTCGGCAGAAAAGCCCTGTCAAAGTGGCGAGACAAAAAAAGGAGTGGCGGCATGATTTCACTGGGAGATCGTTTTCGCGGCGGAGATCGTGTGCGCGTATCGTTTGAGTTTTCGCCTCCCCGTACGGATGAGGCGGAGGTCAAACTTTGGGATGCGATTGAGCGGCTGGCACCGCTTGAACCGGCCTTTGTCTCTGTCACTTACGGTGCGGGCGGCAGCACACGTGAGCGCACGCATTCGACGGTAAAGCGCATCGTGCAGGAAACAAAGATGAAGCCCGCAGCACATCTTACCTGCGTCGGGGCTTCGCAGGCCCAGATCGACAAGGTCATTCAGGGCTATTGGGATGTTGGTGTTCGTCACATTGTCGCCATTCGGGGCGATATGCCGGACATGGAGGGTGCGTATCGTCCACATGAAAATGGCTACCAGACCACGGCAGATCTGGTGAAAGGTATTCGTGCTATCGGCGATTTTGAAGTGTCGGTTTCGGTTTATCCGGAACGCCATCCCGAGAGCCGGAGCTTTGAGCATGATCTGGATCTTCTGAAAGCGAAGATTGATGCAGGTGCAACCCGCGCGATTGCGCAGTTTGCCTTCGAGACCGAACATTATGAACGCTTGCTGGAACGTGTTGCCAGGGCAGGGATCAAGATACCGATTGTGCCGGGGATTATGCCGACAACGAATTTTAAAGGCGTTGAACGAATGGCAGCGCGTTGTGGCGCAACTGTGCCGGCTTGGCTGCGCGCCTACTATGACGGGCTGGATGATGATCTGGCGACCCGTCGATTGATCGCGGCGACGGTTGCCGCTGAACAGGTGCATGATCTGGAACGTCTGGGGTTCCGTGATTTTCATCTCTACACACTTAACCAGGCGGATCTCACCTACGCGATCTGCCACATTCTGGGGTTCAAGCCTAAAGAGGCTGCTCCAAGCGAGGTGCAAGCATGAGCAAAACGAGAGACGAGAGACTTGCCGAGCTGTATCGCACCGTTAAGGAACGCGTGCTGGTTCTTGATGGCGGCATGGGGTCGCTTATTCAGGCCTATGGTTTGACCGAGGCTGATTATCGCGGTGAGATTCTGAAAGATCATCATGTGGATGTGAAGGGGGACAATGAGCTTCTGTCGCTGACACGACCGGATATCATTCGTGAGATACATCTGAACTATTATCGCGCAGGGGCTGACTTTGCCGAAACCAATACGTTTGGTGCCAACACGGTTGCGCAAGGTGACTATGAACTTGAACGCCTGTCATATGAGTTGAATGTGGCAAGTGCGAAGGTTGCTCGTGAGGCGGCGGATATTGCTGAAGCGGAGGATGGGCGCACCCGATATGTCATTGGCACTTTGGGGCCAACACCACGGACGGCGTCACTTTCCCCGGATGTGAATGATCCAGGGTTTCGCAATATCACGTTCGACGCGCTGGAGGATGCCTATTCCGAAGCCGTTCGCGGTTTGATCGAGGGCGGGTCGGATACGCTGATGGTGGAAACGATCTTTGATACGCTCAACGCCAAGGCGGCGCTTGTTGCCATACAGAATGTGTTTTCTGAAACGGGTGTCGAGTTGCCGGTGATGATTTCAGGAACCATTACCGACGCATCGGGCCGACTTTTGTCCGGTCAGACGGTTGAGGCTTTCTGGTATTCTGTCCGGCATGTGAAGCCGTTTTCCATCGGTCTGAATTGTGCTTTGGGGGCGGAACAGCTGCGCCAGTATGTCGATGAGCTTTCTCGCATCTCGGATGTGCATGTATCGGCTCACCCGAATGCGGGGCTGCCGAACGAGTTTGGTGAATATGACCAGACACCCGCTCAGATGGCTGAGCTTGTGGGTGAGTATGCGACCAGTGGTCTCGTCAATATTGTGGGTGGCTGCTGTGGCTCCACGCCGGAACATATTGCCGCGATAGCCGAGGCTGTTGCGGCTGCGACACCGCGTGAATTGCCACGGGTTGAAACCAGAATGAGATTGTCGGGGCTTGAGCCCTTCGTCCACGGATAGGAATGAGATTTATGTCTGAACAGACCGCCACCTTCGTCAATGTGGGTGAACGTACAAATGTGACCGGCTCTGCCAAGTTCAAGAAGCTTATTCTTGCTGGTAATTATGATGAAGCACTCACTGTTGCCCGGCAGCAGGTTGAGAATGGTGCTCAGATTATTGACGTGAACATGGATGAGGGCATGCTGGACAGCGAAGCTGCCATGGTGCGTTTCCTTAACCTGATTGCATCCGAGCCGGATATTGCGCGTGTGCCTGTGATGATTGACTCATCCAAATGGAGCGTGATCGAAGCCGGTCTTAAATGTGTGCAAGGCAAGGCGATCGTCAATTCTATTTCCCTCAAAGAAGGTGAAGAGCCTTTTCTGGAGCAAGCGCGCAAGGTGAAAGCCTATGGGGCGGCTGTTGTTGTTATGGCATTTGACCAGGACGGGCAGGCTGATACGGCGGACCGGAAGTTTGCCATCTGCAAGCGTTCATACGATCTCCTGACGCAGAAGGTGGGGCTGCCGCCGGAAGATATTATCTTTGACCCGAACATTTTTGCAGTCGCGACGGGCATTGAAGAACATAATGATTACGGCAATGCCTTTATCGAAGGGACGCGCCGGATCAAGGAAAACCTGCCACATGCGCATGTGTCGGGTGGTGTATCAAACGTGTCGTTCTCGTTCCGCGGCAACGAGGCGGTGCGAGAGGCCATGCATTCCGTCTTCCTCTACCATGCGATCAAGGCTGGTATGGATATGGGGATTGTGAATGCCGGCCAGCTGGCGATCTATGAAGACATTCCAGCGGAACTGCGTGATGCGGTGGAAGATGTCATACTCAACCGGCGTGATGATGCGACAGAGCGGCTGCTTGATATTGCCGAGCAGTATCGCGGCGACGGTGCGAAGAAGCGTGTTGAAGACCTGTCCTGGCGCGAGGCCCCCGTGGTGGAACGCCTGCGTCATGCACTGGTCAACGGTATCACCGTTTTCATCGAGGAAGATACTGAGGAAGCCCGGAACCAAGTTGAGCGCCCGCTTCATGTGATTGAAGGCCCGTTGATGGACGGGATGAACGTGGTGGGGGATCTGTTTGGCGCGGGCAAGATGTTCCTGCCACAGGTTGTCAAATCGGCTCGTGTGATGAAGCAGGCTGTTGCGTATCTGATGCCGTTTATGGAGAAGGAAAAAGAAGAGCTGGGCATCACGGAAGATAGTTCCAACGGGACTATTTTGATGGCGACGGTAAAGGGGGATGTCCACGATATCGGGAAGAATATCGTGGGGGTCGTCTTGCAGTGTAACAATTACAAGGTTGTTGATCTGGGGGTCATGGTGCCTGCGGCCAAGATCCTTGAGGCCGCAAAGACAGAGAAGGCCGATATCATCGGGCTCTCCGGCCTGATTACCCCCAGCCTTGATGAAATGTGCCACGTTGCGGCCGAGATGGAGCGGCAAAACTTCAAGCTGCCCTTGCTGATTGGTGGCGCGACGACAAGCCGTGTGCATACGGCCGTTAAAATTCACCCGAACTACAAAAAGGGTCAGGCGGTCTATGTGCCGGACGCAAGCCGTGCGGTCGGCGTGTGTAATTCTATTCTGTCCGAGACGCAGGGCGCACAATATATGGATGGCGTGGCGGAGGAATATACCCGCATGGCGGAAGCGCATGCGCGCGGGCAGGAGCGGGGAGAGCGCCTCAGCCTGAGGGATGCGCGTGCCAATCGTTTTTTGCTCGATTTCTCTGATTATCAGCCGCCGAAGCCTCAATTTCTGGGGCTTAAAACGATTGATGATGTGCCATTGAGTGAGCTGGTTCCTTACATTGACTGGACACCGTTTTTTGCGACCTGGGAGATGAAGGGTACCTATCCGCGTATTCTGACGGATGACAAGATGGGTGAAGCGGCGACGCAGCTTTTTGAAGATGCGCAGACACTCCTCAAGACGATGGTCGACGAGAACTGGCTGCAACCAAAAGGTGTTGTCGGGTTTTGGCCTGCCAACCGTATTTCAGAGGATGATATCGAGCTTTATACTGATGACACGCGTGAACACAGGTTAGCGATGTTCCACACGTTGCGTCAGCAGATGGCCAGGAAGAATGAACGGGCCCATGTGGCGCTTGCCGATTTTGTGGCAGACCCGGGCGTGCATGATTATGTGGGGGGCTTTGCGGTGACCGCCGGTCACGGTGAAGAAGAGCATATTGCACGCTTTGCCGCTGCGAATGATGATTACAGCAAGATTCTCGTTCAATCCCTTGCTGACCGATTTGCGGAAGCGTTTGCCGAATATCTGCATGCGCGAGTTCGCCGGGAATATTGGGGCTATGCTGACGAGAGTGCTTTTACACCTGCTGATCTGATTTCGGAGAAGTATCAGGGGATCCGGCCTGCACCTGGCTATCCGGCGCAGCCTGACCATACCGAGAAGCGGACATTGTTCCGGCTTCTTGAAGCGGAACGACGGACGGGGATCACGTTGACTGAGAGCTGTGCCATGTGGCCGGGCTCTTCTGTCTCGGGGCTCTATTTTTCTCACCCGGAAAGCTACTATTTTGGTGTTGGACGGGTGGAGAAAGACCAGGTTGTGGACTATGCCGCGCGAAAAGGTATCAGTGTGGACGAGACAGAGCGATGGTTGGCACCTGTCCTGAATTACGCACCGGGCAGGTAGCCTTTAGGTTAGGTATTTTTATGCACCTTCAACAGGCCCCTCCATGAGCGGGCCTGTTTTTCTGACTGCCGCCTTTTGCTTTCAATTCTCTCATTTTTGAGCAAATCCGGGCCTTTTTTGGCGCCTTCGACTTGAGAAAACAATTCTTTTATCAAGCGTTTACCCTTTTAGTTTAATCCTTTGGTCTATGGCTGGGCAGCGGCGACAAACCGCCCATATTGCCCGGGTTGCATGGTTGGAGGGATCAATGAACCAGGTGGCAACGGTATCGGCGTCGGCAGACGTGCAGCAAAGTGAAGTGGGTACGCTTAAAGAACTTGAGAGGCGGGTTCTTTTTACGCGTATTACGGATGAAGATTCGAAAGCGCTCATTGCTTTCTCTCCCGTTCTCGAAGCCCAGATAGATGATCTTCTTGATGCCTTTTACGAACATGTGACGGCTGTCCCCAATTTGGCGGAGCTGTTTCGTGATGAGGCGCATATTCAATACGCGCGCAATGGCCAGAGAAAGCATTGGCTGGACCGTGTGTTCTCCGGCAAGTTCAATCGCGAGTATGTCAAAAGCGTTATGGCGATTGGTGAGGCTCATGCGCGTATCGGGCTGGATCCCCGCTGGTATATCGGGGGGTATTGTTTCGTTATTGGCCGTCTGCACCATCTGATCTGCGAGACTTATCTTCACGACCCGCAAATGATGCAAACGGTTATTGTGGCTGTGAACAAGGCCATTTTTCTTGATATGGATTTTGCGATCTCGATCTATATCGACGAGGCCAAGAAACTTGCACGCAAGCTTTTGAACGAACAGGCGGATCGCTTTGAAGTCAACGTCAAGGAGGTTGTGACATCGGTTTCCAATGCAGCGACGGAGCTTGAGGCAACCTCTGAAACGGTTGCTGCGGCGGCGGAGGAATCAGCCTCGCAGTCTGCCACGGTCGCGCGGGCCACTGAGGAGTGTCAGACAGCTATTCGCCAGATACGTGAGCGCATTTCGACATCGTCCCAGATGACGCAAAAGGCTGTGGATCTGGTGGCTGCCGCTGAAACCTCGATTGACGGGCTCAACCAGTCGGCGGATGCCATTAGCGGGTTTTCCAAAACGATTAGCGATATTGCCGGGCAGACAAATTTGCTGGCACTCAACGCGACGATCGAAGCCGCGCGCGCCGGGGAGGCTGGACGCGGGTTTGCTGTTGTTGCGAGTGAGGTTAAAGCCCTTGCACAACAGACAGCCAAGGCGACGGAAGAAATTGCCGCACGTCTGGAGACCATTCAGCGGGAGGTGAAGACCACCACCGGGTCGATCAATGATGTTTCCGACACAATCAAGTCGGTCAACGAGATGTCGTCCGATATCTCGAATGCGATGGGCGATCAGGAGGCTGCAATGGAAGAGGTGGCGTCCAATGTCAGTGGCATTTCCCAGGCGTCGAGCGAGACGGGGCGTGCAACCTCTGAAACGGTGCAGGCGACGAGTGAGCTTGCAACCCAGTCGTCCATTCTGACGGATCGTGTCAACGCTTTCCTGGAAGAAGTGCGCAGCGCCGGCTGATCTTCCGCACCTATCCCCGTGTTGCACTTACCACCTGCAACACATTGGAAGCCCTCGGGACCTTGTTCCGAGGGCTTTTGATATTCACGGAGGTGGCAATTCCTCCGATGGTATGCGCCGATAGACCCTTGTTTCTACGCCTGAAATGAGTTGGTTGCTTTTAGGGATGATTTACCTTTCTCACCTACCTCTACCGTTCAGGGGTGGGTTGTGTGTTGCGCGCCGGATGCCCCGTAAAAGCCAACAAAGAGGTGGTCAAGGTGCAGGTGAGCGTGAAACGAAGTGAAGAGAGTAAGGAAGCGGATCTGGCAGGGCGATTGGGTTTCTCCGCTATCGGTCAGGAAGATTCTCAGGCGCTGAAAGTTTTTGCGCCGGTACTTGAAGAGAATATTGATCGCTTTCTGGATGCGTTTTACGCACATTTGACGTCTTTACCCAATCTAGCTGAGCTGTTTCGCAACGAAGCGCATGTGCGCCATGCGCGTGAAGCGCAACGAACACATTGGCTGGACCGTGTTTTCTCCGGCCGCTTCGATGAGGATTACGTTAGAAGTGTTGTCGCCATTGGTGAGGCGCATGCCCGTATCGGGCTGGACCCTCGCTGGTACATTGGCGGTTACAGTTTTGTCACCAGTCATCTTCAGCAGTTGATCTGCCAGACATATGCGCAGGATTTACTGCGCATGCAGCAGACCATTGTGGCGGTCAACAAAGCTGTTTTTCTGGATATGGATTTTGCGATTTCCGTCTATATCGATGAAGCAAAGAAGCTGGCTCATCGTGTGTTGAATGAGCAGGCGGATCTCTTTGAGATTAACGTCAAGGAAGTGGTGACATCGGTTTCTCATGCGGCGGTTGAGCTTGAAGCGACTTCTGAAACGGTTGCTGCGGCGGCGGAGGCATCGGCCGCGCAGTCGGCGAGCGTGGCGCGTGCCGCGGAAGGGTGTCAGCTTGCCATTCGCGATATCCGGTCGCGCATCTCCACATCGTCTCAAATGACGCAAAAGGCGGTTGATCTGGTCGCGATGGCAGAAGGCTCAATTGACGGGCTCAATCAGTCGGCTGATGCCATCAGTGGTTTTTCCAAAACGATCAGCGATATTGCAGGGCAAACGAACCTGCTCGCCCTGAATGCAACGATCGAAGCGGCCCGCGCCGGCGAGGCAGGGCGCGGCTTTGCGGTTGTTGCGAGTGAAGTGAAAGCGCTCGCCCAGCAGACGGCGAAAGCGACAGAGGAAATTGCGGCCCGGCTGGAGACGATCCAGCGTGAGGTCAAGGCAACGACCGGGTCTATTCACGATGTGTCGGACACAATCAAATCCGTTAACGAGATGTCGTCAGAGATTTCCAACTCCATGGGTGAGCAGGAAGCCGCGATGGAGGATGTTTCAACGAATGTAAACGGGATTTCCGATGCTTCGAGTGAAACAGGCCGGGCAGCGTCCGAGACCCGCCAAGCGACAAGTGAGCTTGCCGCACAATCATCCATTCTTTCAGACAGGGTGAATGCTTTCCTGATCGAGGTGCGGGAGGCCGGCTGACGGGGTGGTCTTTTCCCGGTTTCTATTGTGTGCCGACAAGAACCCTCCGGGACGCTGTCTTGAGGGGGCTTTTGTTGTCCTGGTCTGGTGACGCGGCGTGCGGGCTCAGGTTTCTTGCGTCAGTGCGTCTTCGTGCAGGCGCTGGAAAATCTTTTTCCCCATTGCTGTGTGACGGGGATGATCTACGAGACCGGTGTCCAGAAGAGCTGCCCCGAACATGATGGCCCACCCTCTGGACCGTGCCCATAGCGCAGGGTCGTTGTTGCCATAAAGCTTCATTGCTTCCCGGCGCGCTATGCGGCAATCCAGCAGGGACCACAGGCAGGCAAGGTCTGTTGCACGGTCGCCGACGCATGTGTCGCCCCAGTCGATGATGGCGGTGATCCTTCCGTTCGTTGAAAGGACATTGCGTGCATGCAGGTCGCCATGGAGCCAGGTGGGGCTGGTGTCCGGTGTTGCCGCAAGCGCGACATTCCACAAATGTCTGATTTCCGGCGTGATGATGTCGATTTGTTGATTGATCCTGTTCATCCGTTCTTCATTGATGGCTTGTCTGACAGCAATGGGCACGCCGCGTGTGTCGTTCAATGGTGCGTTCGCCGGGGCCGGGATATGCAGTGCTTTCAGAAAGTGCGCGAGCGGTGCGGCCTGTGAGGGTGAGAGTGGTGCTTCATCGACCGGGGTGCCGTCGAACCAGGGCAAGATTGACCAAGGCCATGGATAGTACGATGTCGGGTTGCCTGTCCGGATGGGGGACGGGATGGGAAGCGGAAGATGGGGGCGGAGATGCTTCAGCCATTTTTGCTCGTTCAGTATGAAGGGGAGTGCGGCGGCGCGACGTGGCAGGCGGATCGCATATGCGTCCCCCAGTCGGTAAATGACATTGTCAAAACCGTTTTCAAACTGCTGCACGGGATACTGTGCGAGATCCGGATGTTGCCCGGTCAGCAGGTCCTTGACGAGTTGATCTGTGATCTCGATCTCGGCGGCGGGGCTTCCATGCCCGGTGGAGGTGTCGCCGGTGTCCGGGGGTGAGCTTGTCATTTTTCGCCCGCTCTCTCAGACAGTGGCTTCAAGTTCTGCGCCCAATTGTCAGCCCAGGATACGAGTGGCAGGAAGTTGCTGAGAAGCTCCTGGCCTTGCCTGGTCAGGGCGTAGCCGTCTTCGCCTGTGTACAGAAGATCCGCCTCGCGCAGCGCTTTCAGGCGGGCGTTGAGCACGCTGGGGCTCACTTGATCGCACGCTTCCTGGAGGCGGCGAAATGTCAGCGCTTCTTCCCTCAGTTCCCACAGAATTCGTAGAACCCAACGCTGCCCGAGAAGATCGAGCAACGCCATGATGGGCCGACCGGATCTGGAACCACGAACCGGCTTTCCGGGATGTGGGGCTGTCTTTTTTTTACGGGTCAATCGCATTGCCTCTTGTGCTTCTAAAAAAGTAGCATTATCTATTTTGCTACTGAAAAAGAAGCATATTAGAGGAGTTTCCAAATGGCAAATCCCGCCCGTATTGCCCCGGCATCTGCGCCGTATAGCGATGATGTTGAAAAACAGTTTGCCCGGCTCATGCCGCCGGGTGTTGAACCTCTGGTTCTGTTCCGCACACTGGCGCGCGATGCGCGTTTGTTTTCCCGGTTCATGAATGCCGGTTTGCTTGACAAGGGACATTTGTCGCTCCGCGACCGGGAGCTTGCAATCGACCGGACCTGTGCCCGCACGGGGTGTGCGTATGAATGGGGGGTGCATATCACTTTGTTCAAGGACAAAGTCTCTTTGAGCGCACAGGAAGTTGACGCGTTGGCGACCAAGACACCCGAGGAAGGGCCATGGAATGAACGTGAACGGCTTGTTCTGCAACTGATGGATGCGCTTCACGACAAAGCGACCATTGATGATGCGCTTTGGGGGGCATTGCGAACGGAGTTTGAGGAGATGCAGATCCTTGAACTTTTGATGCTGGCGGGCTTCTATCACACGGTTGCTTATCTCTCGAACGGGCTTGATCTCCCGCTTGAGACCTATGGCGCACCCTTGCCAAAGACGGGTGCGTTCTAAGCGTTGCCGAAGCCGCCGCCGCCGGGGGTTTCGATAATGATTGTGTCGCCTGTGTCGAGGTCTCGCTCGGCCAGGCTTTCCAACTCTTCGACGCTGCCGTTCGCGCGGCGGATACTGGTGCGCCCGGTTTGGCCGGCGGTGCCACCTGCAAGGCCAAAGGGGGCAATCCGCCGGTGGGTGGCGAGGATCGACATGTGCATCGGTTCGCGGAAGCGGATGGCGCGGTGAACGCCGTCACCCCCCTTGTGTTTGCCTTTGCCGCCGGAATTTTTGCGGACCGAAAAGTCTTCGAGAAGGACAGGGAAGCGCCATTCCAGTATTTCCGGGTCAGTGAGTCGTGAATTGGTCATATGGGTGTGGACGGCGTCGGCCCCGTCGAAGCCAGGACCAGCGCCAGCCCCGCCGCATATGGTCTCGTAATATTGGTAGGTGTCGTTACCAAAAGTGAGATTGTTCATTGTGCCCTGTGCGGCCGCCATGGCCCCCAGAGCGCCGAAGAGAGCATCGGTGACGGCCTGGCTGGTTTCGACATTGCCCCCGACCACGGCTGCGGGGTAGGCCGGGTTGAGCATGGAGCCTTCTGACACGATAAGGGTGAGTGGTTTCAGACAGCCTTCGTTGAGCGGGATATCATCGTCCACCATGCACCGGAAAACATACAACACCGCCGCGCGGCAGACGGCGGACGGTGCATTCAGATTGTTGTTGCGGGCGGGGCTTGTACCGGTGAAGTCAATCGTGGCGCTGCGCGTTGCGTGGTCGACATGAACGGCGAGTTTGATGACGGCGCCATCGTCCATTTCCTGTGTGAAATCCGCGTCTTTCAGCACGTCGATCACGCGGCGAACGCTTTCTTCCGCATTGTCCTGGACGTGGCCCATATAGGCGTTGACGGTCGCCAGGCCATATTGTGCAACCATCTTGCGCAGTTCCTGCGCGCCTTTTTCGCAGGCGGCGACTTTGGCTTTCAGGTCTGCAATATTCTGGTCGGGGTTGCGGGCAGGATAAGCTGCGCGGGTCAGAAGGGTGCGAAGTTCAGCTTCCTGAAAGCGCCCGTTGGCCACGAGCCTGAAATTGTCGATGAGCACACCTTCTTCATTCACGTTGGTGGAGCTCGCGGGCATGGACCCGGGGGCGATACCACCGATATCGGCATGGTGGCCGCGGGCGGCGACAAAGAAGAGGCGGTTTTGTTTTTCCGTGTCATAGACCGGAGCAACGACTGTAATGTCCGGTAGGTGCGTGCCGCCATTGTAAGGTGCGTTCAGAACGAAGACATCACCCGGTCCCATGTCGGGATTGCTGTTGATGATGGTTTCGACGCTTGCACCCATCGACCCCAGATGCACAGGCATGTGAGGCGCGTTTGCGACCAGGCCACCATGGTGGTCGAAAACCGCGCAGGAAAAATCAAGTCGCTCTTTGATGTTGACGGAGTGGGCCGTCTTTTCAAGGGTGAAGCCCATTTGCTCTGCGATTGACATGAAGAGATTGTTGAAAATCTCCAGCATGACCGGGTCTACCTCTGTGCCGATCGCATGGGCGACGGCGCGCGCGGTTGTGCGTGTGAGGGTAATATGATTTTCAGGCGTCACGTCCGCCGACCAGCCCGGTTCCACGACAATGGTTGCATGCGGTTCTATGATCAGGGCAGGGCCTTTCAAAACGTCACCGGGGCGCAATCCATGGCGATGATAGACGGGCGCGGTAACCCACTTGCCATCTGAATAGAAGCGTGTTGTCCGGGTGCTGATGGCCGCGCCCTCGCGGGAGGGGAGGTCTCCCAGATTTTCGGTGACGCTCGCGTCTTTTCCGATCGCTTCTACCGACAAGGCTTCAATAATGATATCGCGACCTTCGTCGAAGAAACCAAAGCGCTGGCGGTGAGCTTCTTCAAACAGGGGCCGCATATCGCGCTGTGCGAGGTCGAGAATAAGGGCGGTGTCTGTGCCTTTGTAACGAAGATGCAGTCGCGGCACGTGGGTGATGGCCGTGCGCGCTACCCCCTGGGCTGTCAGGTCTTGCTCGTTTTTGCGGCTCAATGACTGGATCTGGTCTTTGAGGCTTTCCAGGCTTTGTGCTGTCAGTTCGCGCTCGACGGCTTGTTCCCGTGTTGTGCGGATGTCGGCGAGCCCCATCCCATAGGCGGAGAGGATGCCGGAGAAGGGGTGAAAGTGGATTTTCGTCATGCCGAGCGCGTCGGCAACAAGGCAGGCATGTTGCCCCCCCGCGCCACCAAAACACGCCAGCGCGTATGAAGACACATCATAGCCGCGTTGCACGGAGATTTTCTTGATGGCTTGCGCCATGTTCTCGACGGCGATGGTAATGAAGCCGTTCGCAATTTCCGCCGCGCTCCGGCCTTCGACCTGGGTTGCCATTTGGGCAAAGCCTGTGCGGGCGGCTTCTGCATCAAGCGGCTGGTTGGCCGTGGGGCCAAAAACGTTCGGAAAGAAATCCGGTATGAGTTTACCCAGTGCGACATTGGCGTCGGTAACGGTCAATGGTCCGCCTTTGCGGTAACTGGCCGGTCCCGGGTTTGCACCGGCACTTTCCGGTCCGGCGCGCAGACGTGCCCCGTCGAAGGACAGGATAGAGCCGCCACCGGCCGCGACGGTGTGGATCTGCATCATGGGCGCGCGCATGCGCACACCCGCCACTTCGGTTTCAAACGTGCGTTCAAGGGTTCCATCATAGTGGCAGACATCCGTCGAGGTGCCCCCCATGTCGAAGCCGATGATTTTGTCGAAGCCTGCCATGGCCGCTGTTGCAACAGCGCCGACCACACCGCCGGCCGGGCCGGAGAGGATTGCATCTTTTCCCTCAAACAGGCTTGCGTCCGTCAGTCCGCCTGAGCTTTGCATGAAGAAGAGGCGCGGCCCGGATGCGGTCTGTGCGGTTTGGAGTGCATTTGCCACGCGGGAGACATAGCGCCGCAAAATAGGAGAGAGATAGGCATCGACGACGGTTGTATCGCCGCGGCTTACAAATTTCATCAGCGGGCTTGTCTTGTGGCTGACGGAGATCTGGGTGAAGCCAAGCTCTTTTGCAATCTCGGCGGCGCGCGCTTCGTGTGTATGGAAGCGGTATCCATGCATGAAGCAGATTGCGACTGCGCGAATGCCGCTTTCATAAGCCTGTGCCAGGGCCTTGCGGGCTTCTGCCTCGTCCAGTGGTGTGAGGACCGTACCGTCGGCCGTGAGACGCTCTGACACTTCTGCCGTTGCCTCGAACAGCATTTCCGGCTTCTCAATCTTCAATTTGAAAAGGTGAGGGCGATTTTGATAGCCGATCCGCAGAGCGTCGGCGAAACCTTTGGTTGTGAGAAAGAGTGTGCGGTCACCCTTGCGTTCCAGCAGCGCGTTTGTCGCCACCGTAGTACCCATCTTGACGGCACCAATCCGGTGCGCGGGCATGGGGGCATCGGCAGGTATGTTCAAGAGCTCGCGAATGCCCTGAAGGGCTGCGTCTTCATATTGATCCGGGTTTTCGGACAAGAGCTTGTGCGTGGTGAGCGAGCCATCAGGACGGCGTGCCACGATGTCGGTGAACGTGCCCCCGCGATCAATCCAGAAATCCCATTTTCTTGTCTCACTCATGGCGCGGACAGTGCCACAAGCTTTGAATGTAGAAAACCGTCTGAATGGGAGAAACTGGTGTCGCGCTGCCCGACAAATCACATTAAGGTGCGGCGCATGTCGATCTGGGGAAAATTAGCAGGTGCTGCGGTGGGCGGCGTTGTCGGGGGGCCATTGGGTGCCGCCGTCGGGGCTCTTGCGGGCCATTTCGCCGTGGACCGCTCTTCCCGTGATGAACAGGTGGTTTTTACCGTGGCGCTGATTGCGCTGTCGGCCAAAATGGCAAAAGCTGACGGGGTCGTTGATCCGGCTGAAATCAGAGCTTTTGAAGAAATTCTGCAGGTACCGGACGCTGAGCGCAAGAATGTGACCCGTCTCTACGCAATCGCGCAGCAGGATGTGGCAGGATTTGAGGCCTATGCGGCGCAAGTTGCGGGTATCTACAAAGAAAAACCGGGTGTTCTGGAGGATGTGCTGGATGCACTCTTTCACATTGCCAAGGCGGACAATGAGGTTCACCCGGCCGAGATAGAATTTATTGAGCGGGTGGCCGATATATTCGGTTTTTCACCGCTGGAATTTAACCGCATCAAGGCGAGCCATCTGGGACCGGATAAGGAAGATCCTTATCTTATTCTGGGGGTGACGGCAGATATTACAGATGAAGATCTGAAAACAGCTTATCGTCGCTTGGTTCGCGAGAACCATCCCGATAAGTTGATGTCGCGGGGTGTGCCGGAAGAATTTCTTCATCTTGCGGAAGAAAAACTCAAGGCCATCAACACGGCCTATGAGCGGATTGTGAAAGATCGAAGCTTGTAAGTGATTATGTGAAAGACGGGACTTCAGAATGAAAAAACAAAAACAAAATTGGTCCTTTTTCTTCCCGTCATTTTCGGCTTCTCTCTAAAACCTGAACTGCGACCGCTCATGTCACGCGAACATACTGCTTTTATGGTGCTCATTAACCTGATCTGGGGCTTTGCTCTGGTTGCGGGGAAGGTGAGTCTGGAACATTTTCCTCCCTTTCTTTTCGCTGGGCTTCGATTTGCCCTCATTGTGATGGTGCTCTTTCCCTTCCTCAAGGTTTTGAGGGGGCGTATGAAAGAAGTCATCATCATTGCCTTGTGCGCAGGGCCGATCGGGTTTGGTTTGTTCTTTCTTGGGCTTGCCAATGCCGATGCTTCTGTTGTGGCGGTGGTCGGTCAGTTGGGTGTTCCCATTTCCGCCATCATGTCAGTGATTTTTCTTAAAGAGGAAATTCACTGGCGGCGCTGGCTGGGTATTGTTCTGTCGTTTGGCGGGATCATGATTATCAGTTTTGACCCGGCGGTCTTCACCTTCATTACGGGCATTCTGTTTATTGTTGCCTCTGCTTTTGTGGGTTCCATCGGGACAATTTTTCAACGCCGTATCAAAAATGTGGGTGTGTTTGAAATGCAGGCCTGGGTGGCTGCCATTGCCGCACCGTTCATGCTGGGCGCATCACTGGCGTTTGAAAGCAATCAGTGGGAGCTGATGCAGAGCGCGAGCCTGCTTGCCTGGTCCGGTATTTTCTATGTGGCCTTTGCGTCGAGCCTCGTGGGACATGCCGGCATTTACTACCTGCTGCAGCGTTATGAGGTCTCACAAACGGCGCCCCTGACATTGATGGCTCCGCTCTTCACCGTGGTCTTTGGTGTAACATTGCTGGATGATACGCTGACCTGGCGTATGGCATTGGGTGGCGCTGTCGCGCTCACCGGTGTGCTGATTGTGAATGTGCGCTCGGCGAAGAAGGGGAAGAGCTTTGTCAAAGTCGACCCAAGTTAAGACGGACTGGCGTCCTTCGCCCAATTTCAATGATCGTAAAGATGGTGCAGCGGACATGCTGTTGCTCCATTACACCGGCATGTCGAGCGGGGAAGCCGCGCTCGACCGGCTGTGTGACGCGAGTGCCCAGGTGAGTGCGCATTATCTGGTGTTCGAAGATGGCCGGGTTGTGGCGATGGTTGAGGAGGCCAAGCGGGCCTGGCATGCGGGGGTTGCGCATTGGGCGGGTGAGACAGACATTAACAGCCGGTCCATCGGGATCGAGATTGTCAATCCCGGTCATGATCTGGGATATCCGGCATTTCCTGATGCACAGATCGCGAGCGTGATTGATTTGTCGCGCGACATTGTTGCGCGACATCATATCAAACCGGTTCGCGTGTTGGCTCATTCAGATGTGGCGCCACTCAGAAAAGCGGACCCCGGTGAGAAATTCCCATGGGATGCGCTTGCTGCTGCGGGAGTGGGGCATTGGGTGGCGCCTGTGGAAGCCCTTGATGGTCCGGTCCTCAAAATGGGCGACCGGGGGGATGGCGTCGCCGAGCTGCAGTTTCAGCTTGCCGACTATGGATATGGCATTGTTGTGGATGGTCAGTATGGCGAGGTGACAGCCGCCTTTGTAACTGCTTTTCAGCGTCATTTTCGACCGGGGCTGGTCAGTGGGGCTGCCGATTTTTCGACAGTGGGGACATTGCGTTTGCTGCGGGACGCCCGCTGAGCCTGCCAATATCTGTGTGTTTTATGGTTGTTTCTGTCGGTGCGTGCCTGATTTCCACGGGTCCCTGACGGCTGTCTTTTGTATGTCGGTCTTTGATGAAAGGGGACAAACATATTCAAACATTTCGATAGAGTTCTTTCAAATGTTTGAGATTGACTATGATAATCACTATTAATATTTTGCGCCTTCATTGTGGTGAGGGGCTGGGAACCGCGTAAAACCCTCACTTTTTCTGTGTATTGGTTTTGTTGGGGTGATTTCATGGCGCGTTTGTTGGGGATGACGGCACTTGCTGTTTTGATGGGGGCCGGTGGGGCTCATGCAGAGGACGCGCCGACAAAACTGGGACCGATCGTTGTCACGGCTACACGCTCGGAGCGACCTGTTTCCTCTACACCCGGCGGGGTGGTGATTATTGAGCGTGAGGACATTGTCCGGCAGCTCCAGCTCTCCAAAGACCCGGCCGATATGCTGCAGCGCTACGTTCCCGGGTTCAGCGCCAGCAATCAGTCTGTTTCGGGTGCGGGAGAAACCTTCCGCGGGCGATCGCTGCAAGTGCTGGTTGATGGTGTCTCTCGCAACACGCCTTTGCGCGATGTTTCGCGGCTGATCTCGTTGATTGACCTTAACCAGGTGGAGCGCATTGAAGTCGTCAACGGTGCGAGCGGCATCTATGGCAATGGTGCGACGGGCGGGGTTATCAATTTTATCACCAAGCGCGGTGAAGGTGGCGGGACGCAGACGAATGTCGCTGTCGGGTTTCGTGCGTTCACCGCTGATATTGGTTCGTCGCTCGCACCGGAGCTTTCGGTCAATACAAGCGGGATGGTCGGGGCGGTTGACTACTTCGTTTCCGCCACGGGAGAGCAGACCCGCGATACGTTCGACGGTCAGGGGCGCCGCCTGCCGGATGACCCGCTTCTGGGGCAGGGGGCTTTCTCTGATTCTGACAAGCTCAACCTGAACGGGACCGTTGGCTATTCGTTCGGTGATGAGCGGGTTGAGCTGAGCGGCGAGTTTATTCGCTTCGAACAGGAACCCGAATTTTATACGCTCCCGACGACACCGGTGAGTGTGAATTTTGCGCAGCCCTATACGGGGCGGCCTGTTGAAGACGAGTCTTACTATTTTCAGGCTCGTTACCTGAACCGGAAGTTTGCACTGGGTCATCTGGATGTGCAGGCATTTTATAGCGACACAGAGAAGCGTTTTGCGGATGCGTTGCTGTCGGTTGAAAATCCGCTCGTTTATTACTCCGGCAATCCGTTGTCTCCCCAATCGAGCGATGGGCAGACCAGCCTGACGGCGGAGCAGATCGGTCTCAAGGTTGCTGTGGACAGTGATCTTAAGGATGTGGTGCCCGGGCTGAGTTTAACATGGGGTGCGGATGTTTCCCGCGATGAGACAGAGCAGCATTTTCAGGATGGTGTGGCTGCCATTGCTCCGATGTCGCAGGATTCCTATGCGGTTTTCCTGCAGGCGGATCAGCGCCTCACAGATTGGCTGTTGGTACGCGGTGGTGTGCGTTACGAACGCTTTGAGCTGGATATCAGTGACTTTACACGGCCTTCCTATTCGTTCCGCGGGCTGGCGGTTGTTGCGCCAACCCAGGTGCGCGGGAGTGATTTTTCATACTCGGAAGCTGTGTTCAACCTGGGTGCTGTTGCCTTCCTTACGGACGAGGTTGAGCTCTATGGCGGCTTCTCTCAAGGTTTCTCGATTCCAGATGTCGGTGCTTTTACCCGCCGTGCCGGTGCGAACACGTTTCCGGCAGTGCCTGCGGCCATCGATTTTTCCAGCCTTGGGATTGAGGCGTCTGTTGTTGACAATTATGAGCTTGGCCTGCGAGGCGAATGGATGAATGTGCGGGGTAACGTGAGTGGTTTTGTCAGCACCTCAGACCTCGGCACGAATTTCGACGTAACACTTAATCGTGTGCAGCAGCAGAAAGAACGCGTTTACGGCGTTGAATTTACGGGTGAGTGGGATGCGACGGATGAGCTGACCCTTGGTGCGCTGGCGCGCTGGACGGAAGGGAAACGGGACACGAATGGGGATGGCTCACTGGATGCTTATCTGCCCAACAATCGTATCGCCCCGCCTGTCCGTCTGACAGGGTATGCGGACTGGAAAGTAACCGATGCTTTGTCCACCAATGTTGAAGCGGTCTATCTGGGCGAGCGTGATGAGCATGACGGTACAACACGGGTGAAGATTGCGAGCGCGTTTCTCGTCAACCTCGGGGCGGATTACGCAATTGATGCGGATAATTCCGTTACGCTTGGGGTGCGCAATGTCTTCGATCGCGATTATCTGAACCCTGCGGCATCCGCAAACCGGAACTTCCAGGTCAGCGGGTTCGGGCGTCAGGTTTCGCTGCGCTTTGCAACCCGGTTCTGATTGCTGCCCCTGCACTTGTTGAGGAGATAGGGATGTTCAAGTCCTGGCGGGAAGGTGCTGTCCACTGGTCATCGTTTGACACTCCGTGGAGTGAGGCTGACGGTGAAGCCTATCTGGCGGCGCTGCGTGCGCTGAAAGATGTGACGACGCCTTTTGTTATTGCGACGGTGATTGAGAATGACATTGGTGCGATGGCTGCCGAGCAGCGGCGGGAGCAGGCGCTGATTTTCAAGTCGATCAAGTCTCATCTCCAGTCCTTGTGTCTGGGCATGGTGCGTGTACGCGCGCAGGGAAGTCAGGCGGATGATGCGACGATGAGCAAAGGCTTTGGGTGGCCTGTCGTTTCTGTGATGACCCAGGAGGAGGGGCGTGCCTGCGCTGCAGCGATGTTGAAAGCCTCGGCATGAGATCATTATCTGCCGTGCGGGGGGCTGGTGCTGCACGGTATCGCCTGATCGCGGTCATTGGCGGGCTTTACCTGGCGCAGTCAATCCCGATGTATGCCTTTTCGCTGGCGGTGCCGGCGATCCTGCGCAAACACGATGTGCCTCTGTCTTTTCTGGGGTTTCTGGGTTTTCTGCTGTTGCCCTGGGTGTTGAAATTTCTCTGGGCACCGTTGATTGACCGTTTCTGGTTTTCCCGATTGGGGCGTCGGCGGAGCTGGCTGTTGCCCGCTCAAGTTGTTCTCATCGGCGGGTTGCTGCTTCTGTCGCAGCTTGATCTGGCGGTGGATTACTGGTGGGTGTTCTGGATCGGTCTTGTTGTGGCGCTGGGGAGTGCCACGCAGGATGCTGCCGCAGACGGATTTGCGGTGGATCATCTGGCGGAGGCTGACCGACCGCTTGGCAGTGCCATTCAGGGTGCCAGCGTTGGGGCCGGGGTGCTGATCGGCGGGACCTGCACATTGTTGCTTTATGATCTTGTCGGCTGGTCTGCTGCGCTGATGGTTATGGCCGGGCTGACAAGCCTTGTGGCGTTGCCGGTCTGGTTGTTGCGCGAACGCGAGGCTGCCTTGCCTGCTGCCAAGAAATATCCATCTCTCTGGCGGTTTTTCAGAAAGCCGGGTATCTGGTCGGTGCTGGCACTCGCCTTTGTCTTTCGGTTGAGCGAGGGCTTGTTCAAGGCGATGGAAATTCCTTTTCTGGTGGATCTGGGGTTCTCCATGTCGACGGTTGGGCTCCTTAGTGGTGCCTCCGGGGCCACTATTGGTGTTGCCGGATCGTTTTTGTCGGCATTCGCTATCAAACGGTATGGCATTCGCACCTGTCTGATCGGGTTGTCGATTGCGCGTGTCCTTTGCTATGGCGCTTTTGCACTGGTGGCGGCCGATGTGGGGTTGCCGGCGGAGCTGGCAATGGCGGCCGCGATGGCGGATACGGTTGTGCGTTACATGGAAATTGTTGTGTTGTTTGCATTCTTCATGCGGTGGAGTGCGGGATCGCAATCAGCGACGGATTTCTCTGTGCTGACATCGGCTCAATTGTTTCTCTATATGGGCGGATCCATGGTCAGCGGGTTTATTGCTGAGGCTGTTGGTTATGCGAACCTGTTTGCGCTGGCTGGCGGGTTGGGTGTGCTGACGCTTCTGATTGTGATTGTACTTGTGGAGCGTCGCGGGGCGCCGGCTTTGTAGGCGGCTTTCGTTTCTTGACAGCGCCGTCCAGAAGCGTATTCCTGCGGGGTCAGATGGCCGGATGGCCGCTGTTCTTCTTGCGAAGGGCAGAGGAAAGTCCGGGCTCCACGGAAGCGCGGTGCCGGGTAACGCCCGGCGGGGGTGACCCCAGGGAAAGTGCCACAGAAAGGAAACCGCCTTTGTTTCGGCAAGGGTAAGGGTGAAAGGGTGCGGTAAGAGCGCACCGCCGCACTGGTAACAGGGCGGGCATGGTAAACCCCACCAGGAGCAAAACCGAATAGGGATGGCAGGGGCTTTGCGCCCCGGGTCTGTTTCCGGACCGTCATCCGGGTTGGTTGCACGAGGCGTTTGGTAACAGGCGTCCCAGATGAATGGTCATCGACCGGGGCTTTGGCTCCGGGATACAGAACCCGGCTTACAGGCCATCTGACATTTTTCACGATCCATCATTCCACTTCCGGTTTCTTCCCAGCGGAAAGTGCAGGGGAAGTGTTTGGGGGAAGTTGTCTGTCGTGTTCACATCCATTGCTGGTGGGTGGAAGCCGTTTGACCTCTAGATGTCGTAAGCGCTGACCCTAGTATTGATGATGTTCTATTTATGTTCTCAAGATTAGATGTGTGAATTGGGAAATGAAAAATCTCTCCGAGGCGCGCAAACCCAAGGCTTTACTACCTAATCCCATTGACCCCCATATAATCCCATGATATCCCAAATGATCCCGGGATTGAGGCGGCCAGGCCCAGATGCGGCCCATTGTGGGAGGGTCTGGACCCCTCAACCGGAAGATGCGGCTTCAGATGTGTGTTCTGGCGTGTTTGGTCAGGGGTTTGATTGGGGAATTTGGGGGCTATGCTGTCGTTTCGTGGCACATTCACGAACAAGATCGACGCGAAGGGGCGGGTATCTGTCCCGGCGAAATTCCGCGCGGTCACGGCAGCCCAGGAATTTGGCGGTATTATCTGTTTTCCCTCTTTGACGGACCCGTGCATTGAAGGTGGTGGTCCGGACCTTGATGCCGAAATCGATCTGATGTTGAGCCGTCTCGATCCGTTCTCGCGGGAGCGGAATGTTCTCGCCAACATGCTGAAGGCGCAATCGGCAGAGTTGATGTTCGATGCGGATGGTCGCGTCAGTCTGCCTGAGATGTTGACGGCGAAGGCGGGTATCACTGACCAGGTTTCTTTTGTGGGGCTGGGTAATAAATTCCAGATCTGGGAGCCTGCGGCATATGAGGCCTATCTGGCTGCGGCGATGGCGGAAGCTGCAGGACATGGCGGGCTTTTGAGAAGTCCTTATGCCACGCCCGATGCAGGGACAGATGGCAGGGCGGGGCAAGTTACTCCCGATAGCGGGAGACGTTGATGACCCAGCAAGCAGCCACATCCCCTCATTTTTCGGTCATGTTGGCTGAAGTGCTGGATGTTCTCGCTCCGAAGGACGGGGCTCTTTATATCGACGGCACTTTTGGGGCGGGAGGTTACTCCCGGGCATTGCTTGATGCCGCAGACTGTCGGGTGATCGCAGTGGATCGTGATCCGACGGCAATTGCGCGGGGTCGAGAGATGCAAGCAGAGTTTAACGGTCGGCTCACCCTGGTTGAAGGGTGTTTTGGCGATATGGGTACGCTTATGCCGCCGGTGCTTGAGCAGCACGAGCGATCGGATGTGGACGGTATCGCGCTGGATATTGGCGTTTCGTCCATGCAGATCGACCAGGCGGAGCGGGGCTTTTCGTTTCAGTCTGACGGGCCGCTGGATATGCGCATGAGCGGTGCGGGACTTAGTGCGGCAGATGTTGTGAACCGTTTCGACGCGGATGACCTTGCATCCATCTTCTGGACTTATGGGGAAGAGAAGCGCTCCCGGGCCATTGCCAGTGCGATTGTTGCGCGCCGTGAGGAGGAGCCATTTACCCGAACCGGCGATCTGGCCCAGCTTGTTGCGCAGGTTATGGGTGCCAGAGCCCGGGCGGAGAAAGTGCACCCGGCGACGCGTACTTTTCAGGCGCTCCGAATTTTTGTCAATGATGAACTGGGGGAACTGGCGCGTGGGCTTTCTGCTGCGGAGGCTTTGCTTGCGCCGGGGGGGCGTTTGGCGGTGGTATCCTTCCATTCGCTGGAAGACCGTATGGTAAAGCGTTTTCTGGTTGAGCGTACGGGCAAGACCGCTCGTCCGTCCCGTCATATGCCGATTGCGGCGGTCGGCCCTGCTGCGTCTTTTGCGGAGGTGACGCGTGGTGCGGGTAAAGCGTCCAAGTCCGAGGTCGATGTGAATGCACGATCACGATCCGCCAAGCTACGCGGCGCGGAGCGAACAGATGCACCTGTGCAGGTGCTGGACCTCAAGGCTCTCGGCTTACAGCGTTTTCACGATCTGCAAAGGGGGCTTTCATGATCCGCTTTCTCAATGTGATTTCTCTGCTGCTGGTGGTTGCAGTCTCTGTGGGTCTCTACAATCTGAAGTACAAGGTGGAAGCGCAGGAACGTGAACGTTCCGCCCTGCGTCAGGAGATATTGAACGAGCGTGATGCGATCCGTGTCTTGCGGGCGGAATGGAGTTATCTCACACAACCGGAGCGTTTACAGGCGCTGGCGGACCGGCATCTGGAGCTGGAAGCGCTGAAAGCATCGCAGATTGCGACTTTCGATGAGTTGCCTATGCCGCCGCGAGATAATGATCTTTTCGGTCCTCATGGGCGACAGCCGTTGGGCGGGTATGCCGGTGGCTCTGTTCCTGGTACGGAGGTTCGTTGATGAAAATCGGGGGACGCCAAACACCATCACCCGGTTCGATGCCGCGGCTTGGGCATGATCTTATTGCCCGGCCACAGCTTGCCTCCAACACGCGGGAGAAAACGCCCGAAGTGAAGCGAAGCGATAGCCGCCGCCGGCGTATCATGCTGACGGTGCTTTGTTTTGCGGCTGCTTTTTCCATTGTCACCGGTCGTCTCATGACGCTTGGGCTTTTTGCCGGTGGGGATGTGCGCCATGTTGCGGCGGCGGAAGTTCGCGAGCCTGTTCAACGTCGCGATATTGTGGACCGGAACGGCGAAGTGATGGCGACGGATATTATCACCGCTTCGCTTTATGCTGATGCCCGTAAAGTTCTTGATCCGCGCGAAACGGCGCGACAGATTTTCAGTGTGTTGCCGGACCTTGAGCTTACGATGCTTGAAGAGCGGCTTGCCAGCGGACGTGCTTTTGTCTGGCTCAAGCGTGATGTCACACCTCGTGAGCAGCAGGCTGTCCATAATCTGGGGCAGCCGGGTCTTGGTTTCCGTCGCGAGCAGAAACGTGTTTATCCAAACGGCAATACGGCCTCTCACGTGCTGGGAAGCGTCGATGTCGATAATCGCGGCACCGCCGGGATGGAATATTACATCGATAATAGCGATGATCTGGCCGACGGGGCTCTTGAGCTGTCGATTGATCTGCGTGTGCAGCACGCGGTACGTACCGAACTTGCCGCAGCGATGGAGGAGTTTTCCGCGAAGGCTGCGATTGGAGTTGTGATGGATGTGACGACGGGGGAGGTTGTCGCTTCTGTCTCGTTGCCTGATTTCGATCCCAATGACCCGATGGGGTCGCCGACGCGGTCCCGGTTTAATGCCGCCACACTCGGCGTTTATGAAATGGGATCCACGTTCAAGGCTTTCTCTGTTGCCGCCGCGCTTGATTCCGGTCGGATCAACCTCTCAACCAGTTATGATGCGCGCGAACCTATCCGTGTTTCGCGGTTTACAATTTCCGACTATCACGCACAGAAGCGCTATCTGTCTGTGCCGGAACTTTTTATGCATTCGTCCAATATTGGGACGGCGAAAATGGTGCTTGACCTCGGTCGTGAGGAGCATCGGGGGTTCCTTGGTCGTCTCGGGCTTTTGACGAGAGCGGAGATCGAGTTGCCGGAGGCGGGACGCCCCTTGTTGCCTGACCGGTGGACCGATGTATCGGCGATGACTATTTCTTATGGACATGGGCTGTCTGTTTCCCCGCTGAATGTAGTGGCTGCGAATGCGACGCTTGTGAATGGCGGCCTGTCTGTGCGTCCAACCTTTTTGCGGCGGCGCGGGCTGCGGGAAGACGCTGCCGGCGAGCGCGTGATGTCCCAGACGACGAGTGATGCCATGCGGGCACTGCTTCGCCTTGTTGTTGAACAGGGAACCGGTCGCAACGCCGATGTGATGGGTTATCCGGTGATGGGTAAAACCGGGACAGCGGAAAAAGCCGTGAATGGCGGTTATGCCAAGCGCGCCTTGCTGACGTCATTCCTGAGTGCATTTCCGGCGAACGATCCACGCTACTCGATGCTGGTGGTTTTCGACGAACCACAGGCGACACCGGAGACATATGGATACGCGACGGCTGGTTGGAACGCGGCTCCTGTCACGTCCAGAGTGGTGCGGCGGATTGCGCCGATCCTGGGACTTCGTCCGGTTGATACATGGGATGCGCCAATTCAGGCTGCGTCTCTTCTGGTTTCTGAGTGAGGGGAGATGGTCAAGCTTCACGCACTCGCTGGCCCTGCTGATACGCTGACAGAGAGTGTCGGTGCGCTTGATATTGTGGGGGTGACCGCAGACAGCCGTGAAGTGAAGCCGGGATTTCTGTTTGCGGCCTTGCCGGGCGTGAAGGCAGATGGCGCACGGTTTATCGCCAACGCGGTTGCAGCGGGGGCGAGGGCCGTGCTTTGCGGGGCGGATGTTCAGGTTGCGGAAGATGTTGCGGTTCTTCGTGACCGAAACCCGCGTCTGCGTCTGGCTAAAATTGCGGCGCGCTTTTATGGCGCTCAGCCCGACATTGTCGCTGCTGTAACGGGGACAAACGGGAAGACATCTGTTGCGACTTTCGTCCGGGAAATATGGGGCCGGTTCGGTTTGGCGGCGGCCAGCCTGGGGACTGTTGGCGTCTGGGGGCCAGGGGGCGTGCGCCCGCTTGAACATACGACACCTGACCCTGTCAGGTTGCATCAGGAAATTGCCTTGCTGGCGGACGAAAAGGTCAGCCATCTGGCGCTTGAGGCATCGAGCCACGGTCTGGCGCAGTATCGTCTGGACGGGTTGCGCATTGCGGCGGCTGGCTTCACCAATCTGACCCGTGACCATCTGGATTATCACGCGACGTTTGATGATTATCTTTATGCAAAGCTGCGCCTGTTTGGGGAAGTGATGGGACCGGGCGGTGTTGCGGTCATTAATGTTGATGCGGACTATGCTGCCGAATTTGAGGCGGTTTCGTGGGCGCGTGGTCACAAGATTATTGGCGTCGGGCGTAAAGGCCGGGATATCTGCCTGGAAGGGGTCTCGGCAGAACCGCGCGGCCAAAGGCTTCAGATTGTCCATGCAGGTGCGCACTATGAGGTGATGTTGCCGCTTGTCGGCGGCTTTCAGGCGTCCAATGCGCTGGTGGCTGCCGGGCTTGTGATCGGATGTGGCGGGGATCCCGCGATGACGTTTCGTGCCCTGGAAGGATTGACCGGTGCCAAAGGGCGGTTGGAAGAAGTGTCACATCTGCCCAATGGTGCGAGTGTCTATGTGGATTACGCGCACACACCTGATGCGCTGGAGACCGCTCTTCATGCCCTGCGTCCTCACACAAAGGGGCGGTTGATCGTCGTGTTTGGCTGCGGTGGGGATCGTGATCCCGGAAAACGTCCTCAAATGGGCAAAATTGCGTCGCAATCAGCTGATATTGCCTTTGTCACGGATGACAATCCCCGTACCGAGAATGCAGCGCTGATCCGCCAGCAGGTGCTGGATGGTGGTGAAGGCCTGAGAGAAATTGGAGACCGGGCAGCGGCTATTCAGACTGCTGTCAGGTTGCTGCAGGCGGGGGACTGTCTGATTGTGGCTGGCAAGGGGCATGAGACGGGCCAGTATGTTGATGGAAAGGTTCTGCCTTTCTCCGATCATGAAGCTGTTGCGGCGGCGGTGGCCGCACATGCAACAGGTGAGAAGGGAGCAAGCGCTTGAGTACCGCGCTCTGGACAGCAAAAGAGGCTGCCTTGGCCACAAGCGGCAAGGTCGGTGGTGACTGGATTGCAAATGGTGTGTCGATTGACACGCGGACATTGCAGCCGGGTGATCTGTTTGTTGCGCTCAAAGGCGATCATTCCGACGGGCATGCTCACGTCGAAGCCGCACTGGCCAAAGGGGCGGTTGCGGCGCTTGTCTCGCAGGAAGTGGCCGGTGTCGCAGGCGAGAAACTTCTTCATGTGGATGATACTCTGGCGGGACTGGTGGCGCTTGGCCGGGCGGCGCGGGCGCGCACGCAGGCAAAAATCATGGCGGTTACCGGCAGTGTTGGCAAGACCAGCACGAAGGAAGCGTTGCTCGATATATTCAAGATGCAGGGGCGGACCCATGCATCGGTTGCGTCCTACAATAATCACTGGGGTGTGCCCCTGACGCTTGCGCGGATGCCGGCGGATACGGAATGGGCGATTTATGAAATTGGCATGAACCATCCGGGCGAAATTTCACCGCTTGTGAAAATGGTTGAGCCGCATGCTGTTATGATTACGAATGTTGAACCTGTCCATCTGGCGCAGTTTGACAGTGTTGAACAGATTGCAGACGCGAAGGCAGAAATTTTTGACGGGCTTTTGCCGGGGGGGGCGGCTGTCCTCAATTTTGACAATCCGCACTTTGCGCGGCTGAAGGCGCGGGCCGTGGCGGCCGGTGTGCAGCGCATTGTTTCCTTTGGCGTGTCGGATGGTGCAGATGTTCATTTGGCGCGCTCAGCGCTGCATCCGAACTGTTCTTGCATTTCGGCGGAGATATGCGGACAGGGGATGACCTACAAGCTCGCCACACCCGGACAGCATGTCGTTATGAATTCGCTTGGCATTCTGGGGCTGGTGCAGGCCGTTGGCGGTGATCTGGCGATGGCGGGCATGGCGCTTGCCAGTATACAAGCGCCCAAAGGTCGTGGTGCCCGCCATGTGGTACGCGCCGGCGACCGTCAGTTTCTGGTGATTGACGAAAGCTACAATGCAAACCCCGCATCCATGAAGGCTGCTTTTGCGACGCTTGCTCAGGCGCATGTGGAGAAAGGTGCGCACCGGATTGCGGTTCTGGGTGACATGCTGGAGCTGGGCGCCGATGAGATCCAGATGCATCGCGATCTTGCCGGGGCAATTGAAGCTGCGGAGATTGACCGGGTCTATGCCTGTGGCCCCTTGATGCGCGCGCTTTATGAGGTGTTGCCTGCAAACCATCAAGGTGGGTATGCGGAAAATTCTGAAATGTTGCTGCCATTGCTCGCCCGTAAACTGGGGCAGGGTGATGCCGTGATGATCAAAGGTTCTTTTGGGTCTCGGATGGGCCTGGTGGTTGAGGGGCTGCTGGCTTTGTCCAAAGTGAGATCGCTCGAAAGCAAGGGGAAATAGGGATGTTGTACGATCTCTTGGTGCAATTGTCGGATCAGGTGCCGGGGCTGAATGTGTTTCGCTATATCACGTTCCGAACAGGCGGTGCGACGGTAACGGCGCTGTTGATCAGTTTCCTGTTCGGCCCCGCGGTGATCCGTTTATTGCGGGCACGTCAGAAACAAGGACAACCCATTCGCACTGACGGGCCGGAAGGCCATTTGCTGACAAAGAAAGGCACGCCCACGATGGGCGGGTTTCTGATCCTTCTGGGGCTCGTGCCCTCAGTTCTGCTTTGGGCAGACCTTTCCAATGGCTATGTCTGGATTGTGCTGCTGGTGACGCTCGGTTTTGGTGCAATCGGATTTGCGGACGATTATCTGAAAGTGTCCAAGGTGACACCGGATGGTGTGCCGGGACGGTTGAAGCTCGTCTGCGAGGGGATTATTTCCGCGGTCGCGGTTTATGCGCTTTTACAGATTGCACCAGAGACGCTTTCCACGTCGGTTGCCATTCCTTTTCTCAAAAATGTACTGATCCCGCTTGGCGGGTTCTTTCTGGTCTTTGGTGTGTTTGTGATTGTCGGGGCTTCCAACGCGGTGAACCTGACCGACGGTCTTGATGGCCTGGCTATTGTGCCGGTCATGATTGCCGCGGCGAGTTTCGGCTTTATTTCTTATCTGGTCGGGAATGCTGTCTTTTCCGACTATTTGCAGATCCATTATGTGCCGGGCTCCGGCGAGCTGGCGGTTTTCTGTGGGGCATTGCTTGGCGCGGGGCTTGGATTTCTCTGGTACAACGCACCGCCTGCCTCTGTCTTCATGGGAGACACGGGGTCACTCGCCCTTGGGGGAGCACTGGGCGCTGTCGCCGTTGTCGCCAAGCACGAGCTGGTGTTGGTGATTATCGGTGGGCTTTTCGTTTTGGAGGCTGTGTCGGTGATTGTGCAGGTTGCCAGTTTCAAACTGACGGGCAAGCGCGTGTTCCGTATGGCTCCCCTGCATCACCATTTCGAGAAGAAAGGGTGGGCAGAAGCCACCATTGTTATTCGTTTCTGGATTATCTCTGTTGTGCTTGCTCTGGCCGGGCTTGCGACGTTGAAGTTGAGGTAAGTTATCGTGATTGCGGCGCGTGCTTATAAAGACCGGAAGGTCGCTGTATTCGGTTTGGGAGGTTCCGGCCTTTCGACGGCGCGCGCTCTGGTAGCCGGTGAAGCCCACGTCATGGCATGGGATGACAGTGAAGCCCAAAGGCAGCTCGCGCGGGCGGCAGGGGTGCCTGTTGTTGATCTTCTGGAAACCTCTCTTGACGGGTGTGCCGCGCTCGTTCTGGCACCGGGTGTACCGCTTACGCATCCCGAGCCTCATGCGATTGTCAAAAAGGCAGCGGCGGCCGGTGTGCCTGTGCTGGGCGATGTTGAACTGTTCCAGCATGAAGTGCGATCCATTATGCCCGACGCACAGATTGTGGCCATCACGGGTACAAACGGAAAGTCAACAACGACAGCCTTGATCGCGCATATGGTGAATGCGGTTGGTCGTCATGCTGAAATGGGCGGCAATATCGGGAAGCCGGTGTTTGATCTTGATCCGCCGCGACGCGATACGATTTATGTGGTCGAGGTTTCTTCCTATCAGATTGATCTTGCGCCGACGCTGCGCCCGAATATCGGGGTGCTGCTCAATGTGACGCCGGATCATATTGACCGTCATGGCACGCTTGAGAATTATGCGGCCATCAAAGGCCGTCTGTTCCGGCATCAGGGTAAGGATGACACGGCGGTGATTGGTGTTGATGACCAATTGTCCGCCGATATTTGTACGTCGGTCTGCGGGCGGCGTGAAGCCAAGCTTGTGCCTGTCTCTGTGCAAAAGACGCTGGGGCGGGGAACCTATGTCATTGATGGTGTTCTCTATGACAGCCGGTCCGGCAAAACGGACCGGGTGGGAGAGCTTCGGGAACTGAAACGTCTGGCGGGAGCACACAATTGGCAGAACGCGGCTGCTGCCTATTCTGTGGGGCGGGAGCTTGGCTTCCCGGCGGAGAAAATTCTGGCGGCGTTCAAAACTTTCCCGGGACTTGCTCACCGAATGGAAATTGTTGCGGAAGCGGCAGACATTCTCTTTGTGAATGACAGCAAGGCAACGAATGCCGAGGCTGCGGCAAAGGCACTGGATGCTTACGAGGATGTTTTCTGGATTGCGGGTGGTGTTGCCAAGGCCGGTGGCATTCGTTCGCTTGAGCCCTGGTTTGGGCATGTGGCGCACGGCTATCTGATTGGGGAGGCGGCTGACGCGTTTGCAGAGACGTTGACCAACCATTTGCCCTTTTCAAAATCCGATACGCTGGATGCGGCGATTGCGGAGGCGACAACCCACGCGGTTGCGGCAGCGAGAGCGGGACGAAAGCCCGTTGTCTTGTTGTCACCGGCGTGTGCGTCGTTTGACCAGTTCAAGAATTTTGAAGCCCGGGGCGACGCATTCCGAACCATGGTGCAGGCGGCTGTTAAAGCCCTTCCAAGGGGAGGGGCTGCCGCATGATCCGCGTCTCACGTGCCAATCGTTCTTCGCTTTCGGAATGGTGGTGGACCATTGACCGGTTGACGGTTCTGGCCATTTTGATGCTCATTCTGCTGGGCATTGTCATGTCGCTCGCTGCGAGCCCGGCTGTTGCCAATCGACTGTCGCTTGACGGGTTTCACTTTGTTTATCGGCAGGCTGTGTTTCTGGTTCCCGCGATTGCCGTGATGTTTGGCGTATCTCTTCTCACGACACGCCAGATCCGGCGGTTGGCGGCACTCGTTTTTGGCGGCGGGATGGTTCTGATGCTGGGGACGCTGATTGTCGGGCCGGAAATCAAGGGAGCGACGCGTTGGTTGCAGTTTGGACGATTGTCTATTCAACCATCCGAGTTTGTGAAGCCGGCCTTTATTGTTCTGGCTGCCTGGATGTTTGCTGAAGGTGCGCGACAAAAATCACTGCCCGGGAAAAGCCTTGCCTTTCTTTTGTATGGGATTTTTGTCGGCCTGCTTCTGTTGCAGCCGGATTTTGGACAGGCCACGCTGGTGACGCTTGTGTTTGGCGGTCTTCTGTTCATGGTCGGGATTTCCTGGTTCTGGATTATCGGCCTGGGTGCGTTGGGTATTGGGGGCGCTGTTGCGGCCTATCAATTGATGCCTCACGTTGCGAGCCGGGTGGACCGGTTTATGGACCCGGCTTCTGGAGATACGTATCAGATTGACCGGGCGATGGAAGCCGTACGGGCTGGCGGGTTTTTCGGGCAGGGGCTTGGCGAAGGTGTCGTGAAGCGCATTTTGCCGGATGCGCATACGGATTTCATTTTTGCCGTCGCGGCAGAAGAGTTTGGTGTGCTGGCGGGCATTCTGATTATTGGTCTGTTCTCCTTTATTGTGATCCGCAGCCTGATGCGCGCAATGGAAGAGACGGATCTGTTTGTTCAGCTGGCGGTATCGGGGCTGACGCTGCTGATCGGCGCGCAGGCGTTGATCAACCTTTCGGTCAATCTGAACCTGATGCCGGCCAAGGGGATGACGCTTCCGTTTATTTCTTATGGCGGATCGTCCTTGCTGGCGCTTGCACTGGCCACCGGCATGTTGCTCGGGTTGAACCGGCGCCGCGTGCATGCGAGTGCCCGTCCCTCGGAATGGAGGGCGTTTGCGTGACAGGTGAGCACAGAAAACTCTCAGGGCCTGTGATGATTGCGGCAGGAGGTACCGGGGGGCATCTTTTTCCCGGGCAGGCGCTTGCAGAAGAGTTGCAGCGTCGTGGCCATTCTATCGTCCTTGTGACGGATGAACGGGTTCAGCGGTTTGACCGTCTGTTTCCGGGCGCGGATGTGTTTGCTGTGCCGGCAGCAACTTTTGGCGGTGGCGGGCTTGTCGGTTTTTTCCGTTCGATTATCAAGATCGTGAGCGGGACCACGCAGTCACTTGATGTCCTGTCACGGGCGAAGCCATCTGTAGTGATCGGGTTCGGGGGCTATCCTACAATGCCGCCGATGCTTGCCGCGATTGCCAAACGGGTGCCGACGATTGTGCACGAACAGAATGCCGTGTTGGGGCGCGTGAACAAGTTTGTCGCACCGTTTGTGAAAGCGATTGCCTCCACCTTTGCGAGCCCGAAATACCTGAAAGACAGGGATAGGCACAAGCTCGTCCTTACGGGCAACCCCGTGCGGGATATGGTGCTTGCTGTGGCGGACCAGCCTTATGAGCCTGTGACGCAGACGGGGGAGATACGGCTTTGCGTTTTTGGTGGTTCGCAGGGCGCACGGGTGATGAGCGATATTGTCCCGGCTGCGGTTGCGGCCTTGCCGGATGCCGTGCGCGCGCGGCTTGTCGTCGTACAGCAGTGTCGGGAAGAAGATATGGAACGCGTTCGTGACGCGTACCTGCATGTCGGGATAAAGGCGGAACTTTCTGCCTTCTTTGACAATATGCCTGCGGAGATCGCCAAGGCGCATCTGGTCATCGGACGGGCGGGTGCGTCCACTATTTCCGAACTTGCGGTGATTGGCCGACCTTCGGTCCTGGTGCCATTGCCGCACTCGCTGGACCAAGACCAGAAAGCCAATGCTGAAATGTTGTCCCGGGCGGGGGCGGCCTGGATGATTGAGCAGGGTGATTTTACACCGACGGCCCTGCGTCAGTTGCTGGATGAGCTTTTTGGTGCACCCGGTCTTTTGAGCGTGGCGGCGGCCAAAGCGAAGGCAGAGGGGAAACCTGATGCTGTGAAACGGCTGGCGGATCTGGTAGAGCGGGTCTCCCGTGGCGAAGACATGAAACTGATTGCGTCCGGTACAGATGACGACGCGTATCGCGGGACAGAAAGTTCCGTGAATGGAAAAGGACAGGACGTATGAGACCCGCACCCCTGGATATGGGCATTATTCATTTTGTCGGCATTGGCGGCATAGGTATGAGTGGCATTGCCGAGGTTATGCACAATCTCGGTTACAAGGTGCAGGGCTCTGATGCGGCAGAAAGCGCGAACGTCAAACGTCTGCGTGATCTTGGAATTAAAGTGATGGTGGGGCAGTCCGCCGATAATCTGGGCGAGGCGGAAGTCGTTGTCGTGTCCTCTGCCATCAAGGCGGAAAACCCGGAGCTCAAGGAGGCACGCGCGCGGCTGTTGCCTGTCGTGCGGCGGGCGGAAATGCTGGCAGAGCTGATGCGGCTCAAATCCTGTGTCGCGATCGGCGGCACGCACGGGAAAACGACGACAACATCCATGGTAGCAGCGCTTCTGGATGCGGCTGGTATCGACCCGACTGTGATCAATGGCGGGATCATCAACGCCTATGGCACCAATGCGCGGCTGGGTGCGGGAGACTGGATGGTGGTGGAAGCCGATGAAAGCGATGGGACTTTCGTCAAGCTGCCTGCCACGATCGCGGTTATCACCAATATCGACCCGGAGCATCTGGACCATTACGGCAGTTTCGATGCGATCCGGGATGCGTTCGCCCGGTTTATTGAAAATGTGCCTTTCTACGGGTTTGGTGTGTTGTGTATCGATCATCCGGAAGTTCAAGCCCTGATGGGGCGGGTCAGCGACAGAACGTTGTTGACCTATGGCACAAGTCCTCAGGCGGATGTGCGGGCAACGAACCCGCGTATGGATGGTGCTGTTGCGGTGTTTGACGTGACGATCCATGATCGCAAGGGCGGTACCGTGACAGAGATGCCGGGGCTTCGCCTGGCGATGCCGGGCCATCACAATATGCTCAATGCGCTGGCAGCGATTGCTGTTGCCTATCGTATGGGGCTGCCCGGAACAGCTATTGCCAAGGGCCTGGCGGAGTTTGGTGGCGTGAAGCGTCGCTTTACACTGACGGGTACGTGGAATGATGTGCCTGTTTATGATGATTACGGGCATCACCCGGTTGAGATTGCGGCGGTTCTTCAGGCTGCACGTTCTGCAGCCAGGGGCCGTATTGTTGCTGTGGTTCAACCGCACCGGTACACGCGGCTTCGTGATCTGTTCGGAGAATTTTGCGCCTGCTTTAATGATGCGGACACAGTGATTGTGACGCCGGTCTATGAAGCCGGAGAGACGCCGATCGAGGGGTTTGATCGTGACACGATGATCCAAGGTCTGCGGGAGCGGGGGCACCGTCATGTGATGGCATTGGATGGCCCTGATGACCTGCCGGGGATGATTGCTGACATTGTCAATCCGGGTGACATGGTTGTTTGTCTGGGGGCGGGCAGCATTACTTACTGGGCCAATGCTTTGCCTGAGAACCTTCAGAAACTGGGGCGGGGCTGATGGTTGTTGCAACAACACATCTTCTTGACCGTCTGCCTGAGGTGCGAGGGCAATTGATACCGGATGCGCCGATGGCACCGCTTACCTGGTTCCGCGTGGGGGGACCGGCTGAGATATTGTTTCGCCCGGCGGATGCGGATGATCTGGCCGATTTTTTCCGCAATTGTCCGGCCGACGTGCCGGTAACGATTGTGGGTGTCGGGTCTAACCTTCTGGTGCGTGATGGCGGGGTTCGTGGTGTTGTGATCCGGCTCGGCAAGGGCTTTAGCGATGTTGAGGTGTTGGACGGGGCCCGTGTGAAAGCGGGTACGGCAGCACTTGATATGGCGGTTGCCCGTACGGCTATGGAAGCCGGTGTGGCCGGGCTTGAGTTTTTCCGTGGTATCCCCGGATCGATTGGCGGTGCGCTCCGGATGAATGGTGGTGCATATGAAAAAGAGACGAAAGATGTGTTGATTGAGGCCTATGGGGTGACGCGTGCGGGGGAGCAGGTCACGCTCTCTCGTGCAGAGATGGGGTATTCCTATCGCCATTCATCGGTTTCGTCCGACATATTTTTTACCGCTGCCTTGTTTCAGGGGAAACCGGGCGAGCGAAGTGACATTGAAAAGCGGATGAATGAGATTACCGAGCGTCGGGAAACCAGTCAGCCGATCCGCACGCGCACGGGCGGTTCTACGTTCAAAAATCCGGATGGTCACAAGAGCTGGCAGTTGATCGACGCTGCGGGGTGTCGAGGTCTGAAGCGCGGTGGTGCGCAGGTGAGTGAGAAGCATTGCAATTTTCTGATCAATGTCAGCGATGCCACGGCGGCTGATATAGAGGATCTGGGCGAGGATGTTCGCCGGCGTGTGAAGGAAACCAGCGGTGTCACGCTGGAGTGGGAAATTCGTCGTATTGGTGTGCGCGAAGCAGGAGAACCATCATGAGTACCGTGACACATGTAGCGGTCGTCATGGGGGGCTGGTCGCCGGAGCGCGAAGTCAGTCTCAGCTCGGGCCGCGGTTGCGCGGATGCCCTGCGCGCAGAAGGCTACAATGTGACGGAGATTGACGCCGGTCGACATCTGGCCGAGCAGTTGGCATCGGTCAAGCCGGATGTGGTTTTCAATGCATTACACGGGCCGTGGGGTGAAGACGGGTGTGTGCAGGGGATTTTTGAAGTGATGGGCCTGCCCTACACCCATTCCGGTGTGCTTGCATCCGCGCTGGCGATGGACAAACAGCAGTCAAAAGCGGTTTTTCTGGCGGCAGGTCTGCCTGTCGCGGAGAGCCTGCTGGTTTCACGGGAAGAGGCGGCGCGGGGCCATGTTATGGAGACGCCTTATGTCATCAAGCCACATAATCAGGGTTCGAGTGTTGGTGTCTTCATTGTGAGGCAAGGTGAAAACCGTCCTCCGGTTGAATTGTCATCTGCGAAATGGGATCTGGGTGAGACTGTTATGGTCGAGCGATATATACCAGGACGCGAACTCACATGCGCAATGATCGGAGAACGAGTCTCTGAAGTCACAGAGATCACGGCAAATACGAATTTCTACGATTATGAGGCGAAATATTCGCAAGGTGGGTCGGTTCATGTAGTGCCCGCGCGACTCACTTCAGTTATATATAAACGTGTTCAGGACGCGACGCGTGCGGCACATGATTCGCTCGGTTGCCGGGGGGTAACCAGATCGGATTTCCGCTTCGATGAAGAGAAGGGGGAACTCGTTCTGTTGGAGGTCAATACGCAGCCGGGCATGACACCCACGTCACTTGTTCCTGAACTTGCAGCGCATGCTGGTATGTCATACGGCGCGCTTGTTCGATGGATGGTGGAGGACGCATCATGCGGCCGGTAACGCAGAAACGGAAGCCCGCTGGGAAAGCGGCCAGCCGGTCCGGTACCCAAAAGGGTCGGGCAGCGGCGACCCGTGGCGGGCAGCCAACGCGTCGGGCCACGTCTGTTGCACCGGGAAACCGTCGTGCTAAATCAGCCAAGCAGTTTGGGAAGCGCGGCACGCGGCCGCCCAGCCGGATTGTGGCTTTTTTCGAGAATATTCGGGACGGTCGTTTGCCGGGCAAGCTGATCTTCTTTTCCAGTGTTGCCTTTATGAGTGCTGCGATCGTTTATGGACTGGCTGTCGGGGGGCACTTTGCCGCGGCTGGTGCTTTTGTCGTGGCGAAAGTGGATGGCGCCGTTGCGCAGGCCGGGTTTGAAGTCTCTGAGGTAACGGTTGAGGGACGTGACCGCACGACACGCCAGGATGTCTTGCGGGCCCTGCGGGTGGAGCGCGGGCAGTCAATCTTTGATGTGGATCTGGTTGCCGCCCGTGATGAACTGATGCGGCTTGACTGGATTTCAGATGCAACGGTAACCCGTATTCTGCCGGGCCGGGTGCATGTCGAGATTGTCGAGCGCAAGCCTTATGCGGTCTGGCAGCGGGGCGGGGCGCTTTCTGTGATTGATGCAGACGGGAACCCGATTACGGAAGATGGTGTGGATGCTTATGGCCATCTGCCTTTTGTTGTAGGGCATGGTGCTGCGCGCAAAGCGGCCGCGTTTACGACCATGGTCGCTCAATGGCCGGAATTGCAGGCGCGGGTCCGGGCTTATGTGCGGGTTGGTGATCGTCGCTGGAACCTTCGCCTTGAAAATGGCGTTGATGTTCTGTTGCCGGAGACGGATGTTGATGTCGCCTTGTCTGAACTGGTGACGCTGGATCAGAGCCATCGCCTGTTGGCACGTGATATTGAAGCGATTGATATGAGACTGGGGGACCGGTTCAGTGTTCGTCTTTCTCCTGATGCAGCGGCACGCCGTAACGCGGTAGTCGAAGACTGGGAGAACAGAGCTCGCGGGGACGACACATGAACATGGGGCTCGGTGCAAAAGGAATTCAAGGCAAGGCCGTTTATGCAGGCCGCCCCGGTGTTGTGGCGACGCTGGATGTCGGCTCGAGCAAGGTTGCTTGTTTTATTGCCAAAATTGAACCAGGCAAGCTGACCAACGGGCTTCAGCCGATGCGGGTGATCGGGATCGGTCATCAGGTATCGCGCGGGGTGCGCGGTGGTGCCATTGTAGACATGGACGCGGCAGAGGAATCCATTCGCGTCGCTGTGGATGCGGCGGAACGGATGGCCGGAGTCACTGTGCGCGATGTCCTCGTGACGGTTGGTTGCGGCGAGCCGAAGAGCCAGACAATTGGTGTTCAGGCACCACTTTCTTCCCGTGAGGTGCTGGATGAGGATCTGTCGCGGCTGGTCGCGTTTGGGCAGGGCAAGTTTATGCCTGAGGGGCGTGACGTCCTGCACGCGATCCCGATCAATTATTCGGTCGACGGTAATCGCGGTATTCGTGATCCGCGCGGTATGTTCGGCGAGAAAGTAGGCGTTGAGCTGCATATGGTTTCCGTCCAGCACGGGCCTATCCGCAATCTGGAGCTGTGTATCCAGCGTTGTCATCTGGGGGTTGCCGGCATGGTTGCCGCCCCTTATGCGAGCGGTCTTGCAGCGCTTGTTGAAGACGAGATGGACCTTGGCGTTACGGTCATTGATATGGGTGGTGGTACGACATCGCTTGCGGTCTTCTTTGAGGGACAGATGGTGTTTTGTGATGCGTTGCCGGTGGGTGGCCAGCACATTACCAACGATATTGCGCGCGGACTTTCCACGCCGATCGCCCATGCTGAGCGGATGAAGACACTTTACGGGTCCGCCCTGGCCAGCCCGTCAGATGAGCGCGAGATGATTGATGTGCCCCAGGTTGGGGAGGCTGACAGAAATGCTTCCAACCATATTCCCCGTTCGATCCTGACGGGAATTATTCAGCCCCGGCTTGAAGAAACGCTGGAGCTGATCCGGGACCGGCTTGCCAAAAGCGGGTTTGACCGGGTGGCAGGGCAAAGAGTGGTCTTGACAGGTGGCGCGGCGCAGCTCACAGGTGCGCGCGAACATGTCGCGAGGATTCTCGGCAAGCAGGTGCGGATCGGGCAACCGGTTCGTTATCTTGGTCTTGCCGATGCGACGGGTGGCCCTGCTTTTTCCGCAGCGGCTGGCCTGGTTTCATATTCACAGCTTGCTCCGCTCGCGTATAGCGCGGAGCCGGCAACAGACGGTCCTGAAACGATTGGTCAATGGCGGCGCATTGGTCGGTGGTTGAAGGAAAATTTTTGATGATCGGGCTTAACAATGGCTGTGTTTCGCCATTTGCAAAAGCCGGGTATGCGGCACGGGGTCGATCATCGGGGACGAAACAAGATGTGGCAATCAGGTTTCAGTTCCCATGGAGCGCGGCGCTCCAAGGAAGCAGGCCAGGAGTTAGCTTGCTTTCCGACCTCGGTAACAGACGAACGATTTGCTCCTAGGAGGCTTACATGGGCATTAATCTGACGGTTCCTCAACAGACCGAACTGAAACCCCGCATTACTGTGTTTGGCGTTGGTGGCGCAGGCGGCAATGCGGTTAGCAATATGATCGAATCCGGCCTTGAAGGGGTCGAGTTCGTGGTTGCGAATACTGACGCACAAGCGCTGGAAATGTCATCGGCGGAACGACGTATCCAGCTTGGCGAGGCGATTACCCAAGGGCTGGGCGCGGGGTCGCGACCAGAGGTTGGGTGTGCTGCCGCGGAAGAAGCGTTGGCTGAAATCAATGAAAACCTCGAAGACGTACATATGGTCTTCATTACCGCTGGTATGGGCGGCGGCACAGGTACCGGCGGGGCGCCGGTGATTGCGCGTACTGCACGTGAGAAGGGTATCCTGACTGTTGGCGTTGTGACGAAGCCATTCCAGTTTGAGGGCGCGCGGCGGGCGCGCATCGCGGAAGAGGGGATCAAGGAACTTTCCCAGTTTGTTGATACGCTGATCATCATTCCGAACCAGAACCTGTTCCGGATTGCGAATGAGCGCACAACCTTTGCTGAAGCTTTCTCGATGGCGGATCAGGTGCTGCATTCCGGGGTTGCCGGCATTACAGACCTGATGGTGAAACCGGGTCTTATCAATCTTGACTTTGCCGACGTTCGCACCGTGATGAACGAAATGGGCAAAGCGATGATGGGCACGGGGGAAGCCTCTGGCGAGAAGCGGGCAATTGAGGCAGCTGAAGCTGCAATTTCCAACCCGCTTCTTGATGAAGTGACCATGAAGGGCGCGCGCGGCGTGCTGATCAATATCACTGGCGGCATGGACATGACGCTTTACGAAGTTGATGAAGCTGCCAACCGGATCCGTTCTGAAGTCGATCCGGATGCAAATATCATTGTCGGTTCAACTTTCGACTCCTCGCTTGATGGCAGCATGCGTGTTTCTGTTGTTGCGACAGGTATTGATGTTGAGGCCGGTCTTGAGAGCAATCCTGAGGGTTTTCGCCCGGCTGAGCAGCGGTCGGCCCAGAAAGCCGCTGCACCTGTCAATGCACCGGTTGAAGTTGCATCTGAGCCGGAAATCGCAGCTGTCGCGTCTTCTACCGTGACGTCCCGGAGCGGGGGGGCATCGACGCCTGTTGCGGCGCCTGAACCCGTTGCGGTGAAGGAAGAGGCGGAGCTCCAGCTGGATGCACCGCTACCTGAAGATTTTGATCCGGCAGAGTACGAGGCCGAGGTCATCATCCATAAGGCGGAGCCGGAGACAGAGCGCCCGGCCCGTGAACATCGCCCGTTTATTCCGGCAGGGCTTGATCGTGTAGAAGCACCCCGCGCGCAGGAGGGAAACAGCTTCCTGAATTCGCGACCTGAATCCGTTTCCCGGTCGATGCCGCCGAAACGAGGCCCGTCTCTGTTTGAACGCCTGACCGGGCGCAGCAAACCGGATATGCCGCAGCGGCCAGGTTCTGTTGTTCCGCGGGACGCGGTTCAGGCAGCACAACCGCAAGCACGGCCTGACGTTCGGCCACAGGCAGACCGGTCTTCCGCCATGACGCAGCGGGGTGAGTTGCCACGGCAGGAGGCACATCGCCCGGAAGCTCAACGGCAGGAACCTCAGCGACACGAGCCCGCCGTGACGCAAAAAGCGGCGCTCCGTTCGGATGAAGGGCTGGTTTCGTCAAGCTATGAGGAAGACCAACTGGAAATCCCGACATTCCTTCGCCGACAGGCAAATTGACAAAACAGGGCTGACGCCCTGTCACATATGTAACAAGAAGGCTTGCCGCGAAAAGGGGCGAGCCTTCTTTTTTGTTTGATATCAATTGGTTATGATGTTTCGTCGGGCGTAACAAAGTGTAAGAAAGAGTTATTTGAGAGCTGTTTGCACTTCGCGCTAGAAAGACTGTGCCCAAATGGGACGCGGATTGGTCTCGCGGAGTGGTCTGGGGGGACCTTCTTTAGAGATGAATACAGCTAAATCCCGGGTTCAAAGAACGGAAGTATTTGGCTTGACGAGCAGCCTGGTCCGGCATGGTGCGCGGGCAGGGTTATCAGAGTAAGCCTTTAGGGGACAGACAGTGCGTATTACAGATCTCAATTCGGTGACGGCCAACCCGCTCGATGCTGGTGGTAGTGCGTCCCATGAGACTCTAAAAGGATCGACTCTGAAAGGATCATTGTCGGTTCTTGGCGCGCGAGCCTGTTCACCAAAAACGACTCAACATTCCTCAACCCGTTTGATCATGCAGACGACGCTTGCTTCGGAAGTGGCGCTGGATGGTATTGGCCTTCACAAAGGCACACTGGTCAATCTGGTGTTGAAGCCTGCATCTGCGGATACCGGGATTGTTTTCCGCCGGACTGACCTTGCGGGGTCGGGAGATATTTTTGCACGGTATGATACCGTTTGTGACACATCCATGTGTACCGCAATCGGCAACAAGACCGGTGCAAGTGTCGCCACGATTGAGCATTTGATGGCTGCTGTTGGTGCTGCGGGCGTTGACAATCTGATCGTGGAAATCGACGCACATGAAGTGCCGGTTATGGATGGCAGTTCAGATGCCTTTATGGATGCGTTGGACCTGGCCGGGACTGTGGAGCTTGAAGAACCACGCCGCTATATCCGGATTCTGGAGCCGATTTCGCTGGAAGAAGGCGACAAAAAGGGTGCGCTTGAACCTTATGAAGATGGTTTTCGGATTGAGCTTGGGATCGACTTTGAAAACAGGGTGATCGGCAAGCAGTTTCTGGGTGTGGACATCACGCCGGATACGTTCCGTGATGAAATTGCGAACGCGAGAACATTCGGCTTTTACAAGGATGTTGAGCTGCTTCGTTCTCTTGGCCTTGCCAAAGGAGCGTCGCTTGACAATGCGGTTGTTCTCGACGGTGAAACGGTGATGAACGAGGACGGTCTGCGCGGACCGGACGAATTTGTTCGGCACAAGATTTTGGATGCTGTTGGTGATCTGTCCCTTGCAGGGGCCCCTATTTTGGGCTGTTACAAGGGGGACAAGGTTGGCCATGCGTTCAATAATCAGATGCTGGTCAAGCTGTTTGCCAATCGGCAGGCCTGGGAATATGTGACCTTGTCTCGTGTGCCGGGCCAGGGCGCAGAATCGGGACGTGAACTGGCTGGGCAGATGATGCCGCAATTGGCTGTGTCCGCAGACTGAACCACTCTCATCTCCGGTTTTTTTCCTATTGTCCCTGATATCTCAGCGGGTGGGCCGTTGTTCCCGCCGCGGGTACTTGCCCGACGTGTACCTTCTGCGGGACATTTCTTTCGATTTTCGGCCTGAAACGCCCCAATGGAACGCTTTGGGGGCGGGCGGGTGATTGCTATAATGGCGCTCGCATCGGTATATTGGAGCCGCAGGCGGTTTAGACAGGCTCACAAGGCTGCAGCGCGAAAACGGGATGGTAAACGTATGGGTATGAACGGTTCGGTTGTTGGATTTGCATCGGGCAAGCGGGGGTTCCGGCAATGGATGGCGTTGGCAGTTCTGGTGCCGGCTGTCTTTCTTGGCGCCTGTTCGTCTGACGATCCAGAGCTCAATTACGATGAACGTCCGGTAGAGCAGATTTACAATCGCGCTGTCGACTATCTGAACGACAACAAATATCGCCAGGCTGCGGCCGAGTTTGATGAGGTGGAGCGCCAGCATCCTTACTCGCAATGGGCACGCCGGGCGATGCTGATGTCTGCGTTTTGCTATTACGAGACCAATGATTATGACTCTGCCATTCTGGCAGCGCAGCGGTTTATCGCATTGCACCCGGGTAATGAGGATGCTGCTTATGCCTATTATCTGGTCGGGATCAGTTTTTATGAACAGATTTCAGATGTGGGCCGCGATCAGGGCATGACACAGAATGCTCTGGCGACGCTTTCTGAAGTTGTGCGTCGTTTTCCTGACACTGAGTATGCGCGGGACGCGCGGCTGAAAATCGACCTGACGGTTGACCATCTGGCTGGCAAGGAAATGGAGATCGGGCGCTACTATCTGAACCAGCATGCCTATGTTGCAGCGATCAACCGGTTTCGCGCTGTTGTCACCAATTACCAGACGACTACGCATGTTCCGGAGGCTCTTCACCGGCTGACGGAGGCTTATGTGTCTCTTGGTATCGTGCCCGAAGCGCAGACGGCCGCCGCCGTTCTTGGGCACAATTTTCCCGGGAGCGGCTGGTATGAAGACAGTTACGCTCTGCTGGCGGACAATGATCTTGAGCCCCGCGAAAACCAGGACTCCTGGATCAGCAAAGCCTGGAAATCTGTTTTCTGATCAATCGGGTCTTACCGTTTTTATCAACGTTTAGGTGCCTCAATGCTGGCAGCGCTGTCGATCCGAGACATTGTCCTTATCGACAAATTGGATTTGAACCTTGGGAAAGGCCTGTGCACCCTGACGGGCGAAACCGGGGCGGGAAAATCTATTCTTCTTGATGCGCTGGGGCTTGCGATTGGTGGTCGTGCAGACGGAGGGCTGGTCGCGCAAGGTGCGACCAAGGGGAGTGTGACGGCGGTTTTTGAACTGGCGCCTGATCATGCTGCTTTTCAACTCCTGGCCGAGAATGAAATCGATATTGAAGAAGGTGTGATTTTGCGCCGGGTTCAATCCAAGGATGGGAAGACCCGCGCCTTTATCAATGATCAGCCAGTCAGTGTCAGCCTGTTGCGGTCTGTGGGAGATTTGCTGGTTGAGGTGCATGGCCAGCATGACGAGCGCGGTTTGCTGGATGAAGCAGGGCACCGTGACCTTCTGGATGCTTTTGGCGGTCTTGCCCGCCCGGCCGATAGTGTACGTCGGAACTGGCAGGTGCTGGCAGATGCGCGGGCGGCACTTGCCGCTCACAAATCCGCGCTCTTAAAGGCGGCAGCGGAGCGGGACTATCTGACCCATTCAGTTGCTGAACTTGATGATCTGGACCCGCAGGCGGGTGAGGAAGATCAGCTGGCCGAACGGCGTGCCCTGATGATGCATGCTGAGAAAATTGCTGTAGAGATTGAAGAAGCCGAGAATGCGCTTTCCGGAGACCAGGGGCTGGAGGCACGGGTTAATCTTGCGCTGCGCCGGTTGGAACGGGCGAAGGAACAGGCTGCAGGCCATCTGGACGGGGTGATAGATGCGCTGGACCGCACGCTCAATGAAGCAGCGGATGCGCGCGATCAGTTGGCGCAGGCTGTCCGGGCGCTGGAGTTCGACCCGTCAGCGCTGGAAGAGGCGGAGACACGCTTGTTTGCGTTGCGGGCGGCGGCCCGCAAATTTGATGTGCCTGTTGATCGCCTGCCGGAACTGCGTGAACGGATGCGCAGTGAACTTGATGGAATTGAGGCCGGGGAAGGGCGGACAAAAGCGCTAGAGAAAGATCTGCAGGCGGCGGAAGCAAACTACGCGGCGTCTGCCGGGGCTCTTTCTGATGCCAGGTTGAAAGCGGCCATGCGGCTGGATAAGTCTGTCGCGACGGAGCTTAAACCGTTGAAACTTGAGAAGGCGACTTTCCATACGCAGGTAACACAAGTCGCTCTCGACAAGGCGGGACCTGACGGGATCGACAAGGTTGCGTTTTTGATTTCGACTAACCCCGGTGCACCGCTCGGGCCGTTGATCAAAATTGCCTCAGGGGGAGAGTTGTCCCGCTTCGTGCTGGCTCTCAAGGTTTCTCTTGCGTCAGCCGGGGCGGCTTCGACCTTGATCTTCGATGAGGTGGATGCGGGTGTGGGTGGTGCCGTTGCGGAGGCTGTCGGGACGCGTCTTGCGGAGCTTGCACGTGCGTTACAAGTGCTTGTGGTCACGCATTCGCCGCAGGTTGCAGCCCGTGCAGGGCGACATTTCCGGATCTCCAAGAATGCGTCTGGCGGGACTGGAAAGAAAGCTGCGAGCGTTGCAACCCGGGTTGAAGTGCTGGACGATACCGCGCGGCGTGAAGAGATTGCACGTATGCTCGCCGGCGCAACGGTGACGGATGCTGCCCGTGCGGCCGCAGATCAGCTGATCGGTGGGGCACGATCATGAATACAGCGGAGCGGTCGGTTGCTGACCTGACGGAGGCCGAGGCGGCGCTCGAACTGGAGCGGCTGGCAATAGAGATTGCCAAGCATGACCGGCACTATCATGGTGCGGATGCGCCCGTCATATCGGATGCGGATTATGACGCGCTGCGTGCCCGCAACCTGGCGATTGAAGAGCGGTTTCCGAAGCTGGTGCGGGATGACAGCCCCTCCTTCCGTGTGGGGACAGCGCCGTCTGAGAAGTTTGACAAGATTGAACATTCTGTCGCGATGCTCTCTTTGGGGAATGCTTTTGAAGATAAGGATGTTGCAGATTTTTGTGACCGCGTTCGGAAGTTTTTAAATCTCAAAGAGAGTGATGAGCTGGCTGTTACGGCAGAGCCGAAGATTGACGGCCTGTCTGCTTCGCTTCGCTATGAAAAAGGGCTGCTTGTGCGCGCGGCAACACGTGGTGATGGCCGTGTGGGCGAGGATGTGACGGCCAATGTGCGCACAATCAAAGATGTGCCGCTCAAGCTTGCAGGCGACGATGTGCCAGATGTGATTGAGGTGCGCGGCGAGGTCTATATGTCTCACGCGGATTTTGAAGCGCTGAATGCCCGCCAGCAGGCAGTGGGTAAGGAACCCTTTGCCAATCCGCGAAATGCGGCAGCCGGTTCTCTCCGGCAGTTGGATTCGCGCATTACAGCTGCCCGCCCTTTACGCTTTTTTGCCTATGCGTGGGGAGAAGCGTCGGCCCTGCCGGCCAAAACACAATCGGGTGTGGTGGAGGCGTTTCGCGCATGGGGGTTCAGCATCAACCCTTTGATGACCCGTTGTGAGAATGTGGACGCGCTTTTGCAGCTTTACCGTGCAGTGGAGGCCAAGCGGGCGACACTTGGCTATGACATTGACGGGGTTGTCTACAAGGTGGACCGTCTTGATTGGCAGGGGCGACTTGGTTTTGTGTCACGTAGCCCACGCTGGGCCATTGCGCACAAGTTTCCGGCGGAGCAGGCAATCACGGTCCTGAAGGGTATTGATATTCAGGTCGGTCGCACGGGCTCGCTCACACCGGTAGCGCGCCTTCAGCCGATAACGGTTGGGGGTGTGGTGGTCTCCAATGCGACGCTTCACAATGAGGAAGAATTGGCGCGCAAGGATGTGCGCATTGGCGATCATGTCGTGATCCAGCGGGCGGGAGATGTGATACCGCAAGTTGTGCGGGTGGTATTGGAGAAACGGCCAGATGACACCGTGCCGTTTGTGTTTCCAGAGGTTTGCCCCGAATGCGGCAGCCATGCCGTGCGAGAGGTGAATGAGAAGACAGGCAAAGAAGATGTGGTTCGCCGATGTACGGGCGGGCTTGTTTGCCCGGCGCAGCGGGTTGAGCGGCTGAAGCACTTTGTGTCGCGCAACGCGCTCGATATCGAAGGGTTGGGTGCCAAGCAGGTTGAAGCCTTTTTCAAGGATGGTTTGATCAGCAGCCCGGCTGACATATTTACGCTGGAGACGCGAGACAGCGACAAAAGCAATCTCAAAAAACTGAAAGACCGGGAAGGTTGGGGGCCAACCTCTGCCAGGAAGCTCTTTGCGGCAATTGATGAGCGGCGACGTGTGGACTTTGACCGTCTTCTTTTTGGATTGGGCATTCGACATATCGGAGAGACGACCGCCCGAACGCTGGCGCGGACCTATCATGACCTTGATCATTTGCTGACGGTAATGGAAGGGATGACCGGCTCGGACACGGAAGCCTATCAGGAGCTGGTTTCGATTGATGGTATCGGTGCGGCGGTGGCCGACGCGCTGGTCGATTTTTTTCAGGAGCCGCACAATCTTGAAGCTGTGCGGGCGCTGAAAGAGGCCGGGGTTCAACCAACACCTTTGCCGGTTCAGGATACCGGGTCGCCGGTTGCAGGCAAGACGGTGGTGTTTACCGGCTCGCTTGAACTGATGACGCGTTCCGAGGCAAAAGCAAGGGCGGAAGGGCTTGGTGCCAAAGTGTCGGGGTCTGTTTCAAAAAAGACCGATATTCTGGTTGCGGGCCCCGGAGCTGGTTCCAAACTTACCAAGGCGCAAGAGCTGGGTGTTCAAACCATGACGGAAGAGGAATGGCTTCATCTGATCGGGGTATCCTGATCAGAGGGGCCGTGTGGCGTTGGCGAGCCAGGCGCGTTCTTCCTCGTTGAGTGCCGGACCGACCTTGGTGGCAACATCTGCATGATAGGCGTTCAACCAGGCCCGTTCGTCCGTGGTCAACAAGGAAACATCAACCAGATTAAGGTCTATCGGTGCGAGGGTGAGCGTTTCAAAGCCCATCATTTCGCGTTCGCCGCCTGTGACGGGGCGGGCGTCATGAACGACAAGCAGATTTTCAATCCGGATGCCGTAGGCGCCTGTCTTGTAATAGCCTGGTTCGTTGGAGACGATCATGCCGGGGTCAAGCGGCACATGACCAGCCTTGGAAATGCGTTGCGGGCCTTCATGCACAGACAGGAAGGAGCCCACGCCATGGCCTGTGCCATGGTCGAAGTCAAAGCCGCCTTGCCAAAGCGCCATGCGGGCAAGCGCGTCAAGCTGTGCGCCGCTGGTGCCTTTGGGAAAGCGGGCCATGGCCAGATTGATATGCCCTTTGAGGACACGGGTGAAGCGGTCTCTCATTTCGGGTGAGGGGATGCCGATGGCGATGGTTCGTGTAACATCGGTTGTGCCATCCAGATATTGGGCGCCGGAATCCACCAGGAACAATTCTCCCTGTCCAAGAGGGCGATCGGTCGCTTCCGTTACACGGTAGTGGACGATGGCACCGTTCGGTCCGGCACCGGAAATGGTATCGAAACTTATTTCCTTGAGGAGGCCTGTATCCGCGCGGAATTGTTCCAGCTGTTTTGCGGCGCTGATTTCTGTGACCGTGCCGGATTTTGTTTCACGCTCCAGCCACGCCAGAAAACGGGTGAGAGCCTGGCCGTCCCGAATGTGTGCCTTGCGGGTGCCGTTGACCTCTGTTTCGTTCTTGCGTGCTTTGGGAAGCTCGCAAAGATCCTTGCCGCGTTTGATGGTTGCGCCGGCAAGCGTCAGACGGTCGAAAACCCAACTCGCCGCACTTGAAGGGTCGAGGCGGACCTCACGCTTTTCCTGGCCCAGTTTGTCGAGCACCGTGCCGAAGGCTTCCGGTGTGTGCAGTGTGACGATGTTTCCCAAATGGGCTCTTGTGTCATTGTCGATTTTTTCTTCATCGACGAAAAGCTCCGCATGGCCTTCTTCATAGAGAATTGCGAAGGAGAGGGGGAGCGGAGAGTGCGAGACGTCTTGCCCACGAATATTGAAAAGCCATGCAATCGAGTCCGGCATGGTGATGATAGCGGCATCCGCATCCGACATTTCAAGCTCAACGGCCATGCGTTTCAGTTTTTCGCTTGCTGCTTCCCCCGCATATTCGAGAGCATGCGGCGTGATGCGTGCTTTTGGTTTTGTCGGTTGATCGTGCCAGATCGTATCGATCAGGTTTTCGTCGAGTGCGATGAGTTCCGCATTTGCTTTCCGGGCTGCCTTTTTAAGACGTTCAATATCGTCAATGGTATGAAGCCACGGGTCGTAAGCGAGCTTTGCACCGGCAACGAGGTTCTCTTCCACCCAGCGTGTGGGTGGTGTGTCGATCAGCGACTGCGGTTCAAATGTATCAATATCCACCTGATAACGGACCTGCAGTGTATATCGCCCATCGATGAAGATCGCTGCCTTGTCCAGGAGAATGATCGCCAGACCGGCAGAGCCGGAAAAACCGGTAAGCCAGCGAAGGCGTTCGGCATGTGGCGGCACATATTCGCCCTGATGCTCGTCCGCGCGGGGCACGATGAAACCGTCCAGTCCACGGGCGCGCAGTTCCGCACGCAGTTTCTGGGCACGAATAGGGCCCAGGCTGGGGTCGGCAACATCATCATAGGTTTGAAACATAAGCGTGATCCTGATGGGGCGGGTCGGGCTGTCTGGTGATCATATTATCCCTGAAAACGGAGTGTCACCCATTCATTGATCCGAAGGCGTTCAACAAATTTCAGGCCCTGGGAGATGTAGGCACTTACAACCATTTTTTCCTGCTCGTGAAGAATGCCGGACAGGATAAGAGTTCCCCCCGTGGCGAGGCTTTGTTCCACCATAGGGGAGAGCCGGACCAATGGTTTGGCGAGAATATTGGCGACGATGAGATCGTAGGGAGCGCCAGCGTTCAGATCCGGGTGGTCGAAGCCTGTTGCAGTAAAAGCCTTGATGAGCGGGTGAACCTTGTTTGCGCGCGCATTCTGTATGGTGACGCGGGTGGCGACCGGGTCGATATCGCTTGCGATCACGGTACGCTTTGTAAGTTTTGCCAGGGCAATGGCCAGAACACCGGTGCCGCAACCCAGATCAAGTGCATTGTCTGCCTTTTTTATCTTGCTGACCTTCTCGATCATCTTGAGGCAGCCGAGCGTCGTGCCGTGATGGCCGGTGCCGAAGGCTTCGCCCGCATCGACCAGAAGCGGGATGCGCCCCGACGGGCATTTGTGTGCGTCATGTGCGCCATGCAGAAAAAAACGATCTGTTTCGATAGGGGCCAGGTCCTCCAGCGACTTGGCGACCCAGTTAATGTCCGGTAGGGCTTCGATGACGAGGTTGGTTGTCTCGCAGCCTGACCGGGCCTCCTGATCCTTCAGGAGCCTTTTTATGTCGGCTTCGTCCGGCGCGGTTTCGTAATAGGCTTCCACTTGCCAGGTAACGTGCTCTTCAATTTCCGAGGTTGCGACCGCGTGACTTTCCGGCCAGTCCGCCAGCGAGAGGGCGACTGCAAAATCTTCCGCCTTGGCGGCGGGTGTTGTGAATGAAATTTTCCAAGTGGTGGTCATGAAAGCTATCCTTTGGGCGCTTTAAGCGGTGGGCATTTCATCCATGACGCTCGACAAATGTATCAATCACTTTTTTCTGACCGGAATGTTCAAAGTTGACGGTCAGCTTGTTGCCGTCAATCTCGTGCACGATGCCGTAGCCGAATTTCTGATGGAAGACGCGTTCTCCCGCTGTGTAGGTTGAAGCGGAAGGGTCTGATGTCGCAACCAGTTCTGCCTGGCCGTCAATTTGAGGCGGCTTGGTCTTCATCGCGCCTGAACGCGCGTTGGCCTGTGCCCGTTGCCAGCCGGGTGCTGTATAGCTGCTCTGTGAAAATTCGTGGTCAAAACGGCTTTGTCCATAGCTGCCATAGCCGCCAAATTGTGTATCTCCGGTCAGAACCTCCACATGATCCTGCGGGAGTTCGTCGATGAATCGCGACGGCATACTGCTTTGCCACATATTATGGATGCGGCGATTGGCAACGAAGGAGATGCGGGCATTCTTTTTAGCGCGTGTGATGCCGACATAGGCAAGGCGACGCTCTTCCTCCAGACCGGCCAGGCCGCTTTCATCCAGTGCGCGCTGATGCGGGAACAGGCCTTCTTCCCACCCCGGCAGGAAGACCGTGTCAAATTCCAGCCCTTTGGCGGAGTGAAGGGTCATGAGGTTTATTTTGTCAGCGGTGTCGGCCTGTTCGATCTCCATAACGAGCGAGATATGCTCAAGATATCCGGCCAGGTTTTCGAAGTGCTCCATGGAGCGGACCACTTCTTTCAGATTGTCGAGGCGGCCCGGCGCATCCGCCGACCGGTCGTTCTGCCACATCTCGGTATAGCCACTTTCGTCGAGAATGGTCTCGGCGAGCTCAATGTGGCTCATGCCCGCCAGCAGTGCGCGCCAACGATCCACCATCTCCACGAAATCCCGAAGATTGCGACGAGCGGGCTGACGAAGTTCTTCTGTCTGGATGATGAGACGTGCGGCCCGCATGAGGGACATGCCTTCAGCGCGGGCGAGCTGGTGGATGGTTTGCAGTGCCTTGTCGCCCAAACCACGTTTGGGCTTGTTCAGAATACGCTCGAAAGCAAGGTCGTCATCTTGTTGCGCGACCAGGCGGAAATAGGCGTTCGCGTCTCGCACTTCCATTCGCTCGTAAAAGCGGGGGCCGCCAACAACCCGATAGGGAAGTCCCAGATTGATGAACCGGTCTTCAAATTCCCGCATTTGAAAGGAGGCGCGAACGAGGATCGCCATTTCGCGCAACAAGTGTCCGTCGCGTTGTAATTGTTCGACATCTTCGCCAATCGTGCGGGCTTCTTCGTCGCCATCCCAAAGACCGCGAAGTGTGACTTTCTCACCCTGGTCGGTTTCGGTCCATAATGTCTTCCCCAAGCGGCTTTCGTTCGCGGTAATCAGGCCAGACGCTGCTCCCAGAATATGCGGTGTAGAGCGATAATTCTGCTCAAGCCGCACAACTTTTGCTCCGGGAAAGTCCTTTTCAAAACGCAGGATGTTGTCTACTTCTGCGCCGCGCCATCCATAGATGGACTGGTCATCATCGCCGACACAGCAGATATTTTTGTTCTTCTGCGCGAGCAGGCGAAGCCAGAGATATTGCGCGACGTTTGTGTCCTGATACTCGTCAACGAGCATGTATTTGAAGCGTTCCTGATAATCGGCAAGCACTTCGGGATTTTCCTGAAAGAGGCGCAAACATTCCAGCAGGAGATCACCAAAGTCAGCAGCGTTCAGGATTTTGAGGCGTTCCTGATAGGCTGCGTAGAGACTTGCGCCTTTGCCATGGCCAAACTGTTCGGCGTCGCCTGCGGGCACTTTGTCCGGTGTCAGGCCGCGGTTTTTCCAGCCATCAATATGCGAGGCGAGTTGTCGTGCGGGCCAGCGTTTTTCATCGATCCCGTCTGCCTTGATGAGCTGTTTCAGTAGGCGGATCTGGTCGTCTGTGTCGAGGATCGTGAAATCGGAGCGAAGCCCCACAAGTTCTGCGTGGCGACGGAGAATTTTGGCGCCGATCGAGTGAAAGGTGCCGAGCCATTGCATGCCTTCAACAGCACCGCCAATCAGCGCACCGATGCGGTGCTGCATTTCGCGGGCGGCCTTGTTGGTGAATGTTACGGCCATGACCTGGCTTGGCCAGGCTTTGCGGGTCGCCAGCATGTGCGCCAGGCGGGTGGTGAGGACGCGGGTTTTGCCGGTGCCGGCGCCCGCCAGTACCAGAACAGGACCGTCGAGTGCTTCCACGGCTTCGCGTTGCGGGGTGTTCAAACCATTCAGATAGGGTGGACGCATGTTTCCCATCGCCGCCGCGCTTAGCGAAGGGCGGGGGGCGCTGGAACGGGCTGTTTCCTCTTCCGGGATACTGCCCAGATCAAATGGGTCCGAATCTGTCATGATGATGAGAAGATAAGGGCTTGAGCGTGTTGAAACTAGGTTTCAAAACGTGGTTTGCCCGGTTCCTGTATGAAGAAATTTATATTTTAGTGATGTTCTTCGCGCGAAATCGCGATGAGGCCGTCCGCGAGTGCTTTCAGCGCGGCAACACGGGTCACACGGCCAATGGCGGTGTCCTTGTTGTCCGGCTGGCAGACCGGTAAATGTTCCAGATTGTGTGCATCCATCAGATCGAGGGCACGGTTGAGACGGTCATAAGGGTAGAGCCGAACAGCATCCGGGCTGGCATTCAGAAGACGAGGGGCGTCTTCTGAATAAGGGTGAGCCTGATCAAAGCGGGTCATCACATCGCGCACGTGAATGCTCATCAACACGCGATTGTGGGGGCCTTCGTGCAAGTGTACATCGCGTTGTTCCAGCTGCCAATGGAAGTAACTTTTGCCAATGGTTGCCTGTGTCAGCGCTGTGGCGATGGCATTGGCGATCAGAAGAGCGGTTGTTACCTCGTAGTCGCCGGTCAGCTCGAAAACAATCAATGTGGTTGAAAGCGGGGCACCCAGCACAGCCGCCGATACCGCACCCATGCCAACCACGGCATAGAGCCCGGTGGTGGACGCGAGGTCGGGGAAGGTATAGGTGGCAATCAGTCCGAAGGCCCCTCCGGCCATGGCCCCGAGATAAAGTGAGGGTGAGAACACCCCGCCGCCGAAACGGCTGGCGAGCGTGATTGCGGTGGCTACGGTTTTGAGAATAAGGAGCCCCAGCAAAAAGGTCAGTGTGTAATTCTGGTTGAGAGCATTATCTGTCGCTTCATAGCCGACGCCCAAAACTTCCGGTGCAATGAGACCAATTGCTCCCACTGCGACACCGCCGATGATGGGGCGGGCCCAGATGGGCAGGGCAAAGGAGCCGGCGACCTTGTCGGCATAGATGAGCGAGCTCATGAATATTATCGCGACAGCAGCGGCGACGAGGCCCAGTAGCGCGAAAGCGGGGAACTCCCAGTAAGACGCGATTGTATGATTGACGAGATTGAAGGCTGGAAAGTTGCCGAGGTGAATTCTTGTGACGGCTGTTGCGGCGACGGAGGCAATTGACACGGGCACAAATGCTCTCAGAGCGTAGTGCCGCAGGACAATTTCATGAGCGAAGAGAACACCTGCTATCGGGGCGTTGAAGGAAGCTGTTACCGCGCCGGCCACGCCGCAGGCCAGCAGAATGCGGCCCCATTCGGGCGGGAAACGGAAACGTTTTGTGGCATAGGCCGCGATTGTTGCGCCGAGATGCACGGCGGGCCCTTCGCGACCCGCGCTTGCGCCCCCGCCGAGCGAGATGGCGGTTAGTACGGCGCTGTAGATGCCGGATTTCAGGGAGATGTGTCCGCCTTTAAGTTCGGCTGATTCAATAACATCAGAAACGGCTTCCGTGCGCTGCATCGGCATGAGAAATCGAAGACCGAGGCCCACAATCGTACCAGCGACAATTGGCCCTGACATAATGATGTACCAGGGTAGCGTGGCGACATGACTGGCAATGCTTTCGCCGGGCATGTCGATCCATACCCATTGAACGGCGGCAATCATGAGGCGAAAGAGTATGGTGGCATAGGCTGCTGCGAGCCCCAGAATGAGCGCCAGTGTCCAGCCCATCAGGTTACGAGAGTGCCAGAACTCGATCCAGTTTTCTTCAATGGGGCGGTCGATGACCGTTTCGAAAATACGGGCCAGTAAGTGAAACAGGCGCGACAGAAGAAATTTCATTTGCAGCGGCCAATCGATCCTTCCGCGCAAATTCTTGCGCCATCCGTCCAAGTCGCTCCGGATATATCAGCATTCAGTAAATCTGTTTGATCAAGCTTAGCGCTGGAAAGGTTTGCACCGCGTAAACTGGCCCGGAAAAACCGGGTGCGCCTGAGATTGGCGCGGGAGAGGTCTGCGCCATCCAGATTTGCGCGGGTGAAGTCTGCTTCGCGCAGATTGGCATTTACCAAAAGGGCCTTTTTCAGGTTGGCGGCGACAAACTTCGCGCCTTGTGCATTTGCCCCGCTCAGATTGGCTTCTTCGAGGTTTGCCCGTTGCATGCGTGTGTCGGCAAGTCTTGCACTTGTCAGGTCTGCTTTTGGGAAACTGCTTTCTTCGTGGAAGCAACGTGACCAGTCGACATTGGGGGCAGGGGGGGCGGCACAATCTGCAAACGCGAAGGCGGTTGATGGCAGAACAAGCATGCACGATGCGACACCAAAGGCGATAAGGTATGCGAGCGTTGTGGGGCGCATCAGTTTGCTTCTTTCTTGCGACGAATGCCGATTGTTTTCCCCGTCTGTTCGGGCTGTCGGAGTGCGGCATGCTCTTCCTTGAGCTGGATAGCTTTGTCGCTTGCGGTTTTGGGCATGGGTGCGGTTTTTCGTGTCTTCATGCTGACATGGATACACATCTGCTCTGATGTTGCGGCTAGGTAGCCTTTTTCCGCATGGTACATGTGGCCGAACAGATGCAGACGCTTTTCATCTGCATCGATAATCTGGAACGTGATGCGGACCGGGTCCCCCAGTTTCAGTTCATCGAGATAGCAAACGTGAATTTCGGCGGTGAAGAACGAGCCTTCCCCTTTTTGCGTGTAATTCCAGCCGATATCGAGTTCGGTGAAGAGCGTGTCCAGGGCTTCATCAAAAAGCAGATTGTAGTAGGCCATGTTCATATGACCGTTCAGGTCAATCCATTGCGGTTCAACCTGGCGAATAGGGGCTTCGAAGGGAAGGGTTTGCGCATCAGGCATGGGCGTGTCTCGCGTGAGGGGACATGATATGATGATTATCATGACATATCATATATTGAGCCTTTGTGGGGCTTAGTTGTTCCTGCGCGTGTCCTGCGCGTGTCCTGCGCGTGTCCTGCGCGTGTCCTGCGCGTGTCCTGCGGGGTACCGCTTTCATGGGTTGAGTGTTTTGCGATGATAACGGATAAGGCAATGTCGGCCCTGCATACGTTGCTGGGTGAGCGTTTCGAGCAAGGGGAGGCCGTCCGCTTTGCGCATGGGCGGGATGAAAGCTGGCATGCCGTGCAACCGCCTGACGCTGTTGCCTTTCCGCAATCAACGGAAGAAGTCTCAGCAATCATGAAAATATGCGCGACCCATGCTGTGCCGGTGGTTCCGTTTGGTGCGGGCACTTCGCTCGAAGGCGGGGTGAGTGCGGTTCGCGGTGGCCTTGCGCTGGACCTTATGGGAATGAACCGGGTGCTTGCTGTTCATGCGCAAGATATGGATGTGCATGTTGAGGCCGGAGTGACCCGAAAGGCGCTGAACGAATATCTGCGCGATACGGGTTTGTTTTTTTCGGTGGATCCAGGCGCGGATGCCAGTCTGGGTGGTATGGCTTCGACACGGGCGTCGGGTACGAATGCCGTACGGTACGGGACGATGCGCGACAACGTCTTGAACCTGACTGTTGTGCTTGCATCGGGTGAGGTGATCCGAACCGGGGGGCGTGCGCGAAAGTCTGCTGCCGGTTATGATCTCACGCGCCTTTTCGTTGGGGCGGAAGGTACGCTTGGTATCATCACTGAACTTACTTTGCGTTTGCAGGGGCAGCCGGAAGCCGTTGCCGGCGGTATTTGCCCGTTTCCCACATTGGACGAGGCTATCGGTGCGGTGATCGAGACTATTCAGTCCGGTTTGCAGATGGCACGTATTGAGTTTCTTGACGATGTGCAAGTGCGTGCCTGTAACGCTTACTCAAAACTGTCTTTGCCGGAAACACCTGTTCTTTTTCTTGAATTTCATGGCACCCCAGCCGCGGTTGCGGAGCAATCTGATCGGTTTAGCGAGATTGCACAAACGCATGGAGGGGGACCGTTTACCTGGTCTGGTCTTGCGGAAGAACGCACGCGGCTTTGGGAAGCGCGCCACAATGCTTATTATGCCGCGCGGGCGCTCGCGCCGGGGAAAGAGGGCATGACGACGGATGTCTGCGTGCCGATCTCACATCTGGCACAATGCCTCGCCGAGACAAAAGCGGATCTGTCAGCATCGTTTCTGACCGCGCCCATTGTCGGCCATGTCGGGGACGGAAACTTTCATACAATCATGCTTGTAGATCCCTCATGCGAGGCAGAGATGGCTGAGGCAACGCGACTTCATGACCGTATGGTCCGACGCGCCCTGGCATTTGAGGGAACCTGCACCGGGGAGCACGGTATCGGTTTGGGAAAGATGCATTTTTTGGAGGAGGAGCTGGGGTGTGCTGTGCATGTGCTGCGGGATATCAAGCAGGCTCTGGATCCGGACAATCTGATGAACCCCGGAAAGATCGTGCCTTTGTAACGTTTGATCGTGCCCGACCTTATTGTTGCAGTCCGCGCAGGAAGTTCTCCATATGTGTGTTGATCAGGGCATCACCATCCACAATGCTATGCGGGCCGATGGAGTTGGCCCAGATTCCGTTCATCAGGAGCGGGAACATAAAAGCCGCGGCCATGGCGTGCGGGTCGCACGGCCTGAACTCACCTGTGTCGATCCCTTTTTGGATGAGTTTTGCAAGATGGGTCAGGCCACGCTCTGGTACTTCTGTTCGGAAATATTCCGCGATCTCCGGAAAGCGCCGGGCTTCGGCGACGACCAGTTTGAGAATGGCACCGTGATTGGAATGTAACAGCAAGGGCCCCAGGCTTTGCGCTTTCATACGCAGAAAGTCCGAAGGGATGCCGGTGAAATTCTCCATCTGGCTGATCGTCTGTTCAACCATGGGCACAATGTTCTCCCGGATGAGCGCAAACAGAAGATCTTCCTTGTTTTCAAAATAGAGATAGATCGTTGCTTTGGAGACGCCCGCGGCATCTGCCACATCTTCAAGCCTTGTCGCCTCGTACCCCTGATCGCAGAAAAGGTTGAGTGCGGCGGAGAGGATCTGGCGGGGCCGGTCATTGTCTCGCCGCAGCCTTGGTTTGGCTTCATCCTGGGGAACGAGTTTCAAGTCCATAGAAGCATCTCATTTGAAGGAACCTGAAAATACTGACTGGTCAGTCAGGTCGTGTCAAATTCAAATTTTCTCTTTGATTTCTTGCGTTTTTCCCCGTCGGGCGTGGCAGGGCATCGCGCCCGTGTCGTAATGCGGCGTGCCAGTGTCCAGGCTCCTGATTATCTTTTGAGGATTTCGGCGCGGTCTGCATCCAGTTCCGGGGCCGGGCGCCGATTGCCCGGGTCTGCGAACCCGGACATCTTGATTGGATTGCCTGCCATGCGTACTTCGCCAACATCCGGGTCGATTGCGCTGACCACCATGTTTCGAGCCACAATTTGGGGATCATTTAACACCTGCTCAACATTGTTGATGGGACCGCAGGGGACGCCGGCACTTTCCAGAACGGGCAGCCAATGGGCTGTTGTGTGCCGGGTGAGAGCGGCTTCCATCTGTTGCTCCAATGCTTTTACGTGCTGGCAGCGAAGCTCGTTGGACATGAACCGGTTATCGTCAATCAGGTCTGGAAGGCCGATTGTCTTGGCCATTCGGGCAAACAGAATGTCATTGCCGGTTGCAATGACGATGTGACCGTCGGCGGTGGAGAAGGCCTGGAATGGCGTGATGGACGGGTGACGCGACCCGAGCGGGCCGGGAATTTCTCCGGTTGCTGTGTAGCGCGCAATGCCGTTTTCCAGCATGGCCACCTGGCAATCAAGCATGGATACATCAATGCGCAAGGCCTCCCCCGTTTGAGCGCGGTGAAAAAGGGCGGATGCCACCCCCAAAGCGGTGAACAAGCCCGCGCCGATATCGCCAACCGAGGTGCCGACACGGGTCGGTGGGCTGTCCGGGTGGCCGGTAAGGCTCATGATGCCGCCCATGGCCTGCACCACCATGTCGTAGGCTGGCTTGTTGCGGTAAGGGCCGGTTTGGCCGAAGCCGCTGGCGGATGCGAGGATCAAGTTGGGAAAATTCTTGTGTAGCATCTCCCAGTCATACCCAAGTTTGTCGAGCGTACCGCCGCGGTAGTTCTCCACAAGAACGTCTGCTGTTGCCAGCAGGGTTTCGAAATCCTGCCTGTCCTGTGCATTCTTGAGATTGAGAGCGATAGACCGCTTTCCGCGATTGATCGACATGAAATAGGCGGATTTTCCGTCAATGAACGGACCGATGTGGCGGGCATCGTCCCCGCGCTCCGGGACTTCGACCTTGATGACATCAGCTCCCAGATCAGCGAGCAGCATGGTGCAGTAGGGGCCAGCCAGGACGCGGGTCAGGTCTAGAACTCTGATGCCGGTGAAGGGGCCTTGCGGGCTGTTCACGCTGTCGGTTTCACTCATGCTTGTCCGTTTCCCCTTTGTCCGTTTTTTTGAAGAGGCGCTGGTGCGCCGCGTGAGCCTCTTCGCGTTTTAACTTTTCAAGCCTGTCTTGTTTCTTTTCGGCGCCGGTGCGCCCATAGCGGGTTCTGTTTTCGGCGGCTTGCTGTTCTTTCGCCGCACGCACCGCGTCCTTTTTCTTCCGGCGCAGGTTTTTCCTGGCGTCGGTGAAATCAACTATATTTTTTCCTTTGGAATCCATAGGTTATCAATCAAATATAGGCGCATGGCGCGGTGTTCGGACGGGACAAAACAGTGTATCCCTGTTCGGTGCACGATAACGCAAAACAAGGGGTGGGCAAGCCACCCCCTTAAGGGAGTTGGAGCCCGACAAGGTGAATTCGGTTCTATCGTATATTGCGGGTCTACTGGTTCTTTTGCTGTTTGGGGCGCTCATCGGGCCGAGCGTTGTGGATTGGAACAGTTTTCGTTCGGGGATTGAGGGGCAGATTTCCGAGGCCACGGGACGCCATGTGACGATTGCGGGTGATATCAATTTTGTCATCCTGCCAACTCCACGGTTTCGACTGGATGCTATTGAGGTCCGGCCTGATGCTGATGCTGCGGCGTTTGCCCGTGCAGATATGCTTGAAGGCGAGATTGCTCTTACGCCCCTGTTGCGCGGTGAAATCGAAGTGACCCGTATTCGCGCAGGTGATTTTGAGGTTCACCTCAAACGGGATGCGCTTGGGCATATGAACTGGGCGAGCGATCAGCCCGATTCTGTGATCGGGTCGCTTGACCCGGCCGGTGTCCGTCTTGATCTGGTGACGTTTGAGAACGGGCGACTGAGGGTTGAAGATGAGCCATCGGGACGTTCGTTTGAGTTTGCCGATATTAATGGTGAGCTCAAAGCTGGTTCGCTTGTCGGCCCTTATCGTTTTGATGGTGCGTTTGTTCTTGATGAAGAGCTTTATCAGCTCTCGACCAGTATCGGTGCGATCTCCGGTGATCGTGCTTTTCCGGTCAATTTTGAGTTCAGTTCACCTCGTTTCAAGTGGAAGACCAGTTTCAGCGGGATTGCGACAGAGGCGAGTCTTGCAGGGCGGCTGGACGGTGCCTTGCAAATGCAGGTGGGCGAAGCCCGCAAGGTTGGTGAGCTTGTCGAGCCTGCGTTCATGACTGCTAAAGCAGGATTTGTTTTAAGCCGCAGGCAGGCGACGTTCAGAGATCTGGAGGTGATGGCTCTCGGGTCCCCGTTCAAGGGCCAGGCCATGCTGGCATATGATGCGGCACCGGTGCTGACCGGGCGGTTGGGGGGCGCAAACTTACCTCTTGAGACATTTGCCCAGGCCTATCGCGCCCTTGATTGGCCACGTGTGTCGTCGGTCGTACCCAACGGGCTTGCGGGTGGTTTTAATCTGGCGGTAGCGGAAGCTTCTTACAATGGTGTTCGTGCGCGCGATGTCTCGATGGACGTTGCGTTTGAAGATGGGGCTCTCAACGTCAAGGCATTGCGTGGCGAGGTGCCGAACGTTGCTAATGCCTATCTCCGTGGTGTCGTTCGTATGGACAATCGGTCCCCCCGTTTTGACGGGACATTGACCGGGAGAATTCTAAACCTTGCCCATTTTGACAAATGGTTGTTGGACGTGTCAGGTGGTGAGGTGTCGGAGGGGGCGCGTTATGCTTCACAGGCCTCCGGTCGTCTCGATTTTGAAACGTCGCTCGCGTTGAAGAGGTCGCTTTATCAGGCCTATGGGTTTTCTGCGATATTTGAAGATGAGACAGGTACCCATGCGCCGCTGACAGGAGGCTTTTCCTGGGCGTCGCAAAACGGGAAGCCGGCATTCGGCCTGGAGATGAGAGGCGCTTATGCTGATCTGAGTTTTTTGGCGGGACTGGAGGCGCGGGCAAAAGACGTCTCAGCGTGGGATTTTTCAACGCTGGACGGTAATTTTGTTCTCCTCGTTGACGACCTGAAATATCGCGGGTTGCGGTATGGGGATGTGAATGTCTCTGCGAATGTGAAAGATGGCGTTCTTTCTATCGTTCAGGCGGCGGCGCACGATGCCTCTGCGGGTACAGCAGCAGAGGGGCAGAGTGCCGACACGCGTGTGTCCGTTTCCGGGGTTTTAACTTCCCTCTCTCCGCAATTCGTCGGTGATCTTTCGGGGGTGCTGAATGCGCCTTTGGCGATGACACTTGCCGAAGACTATCTGGGACGTTCCTTGGCGTCTGCCGAGGCAGGAATGCTGACGTTCCAGCTGCAAGGTAGCCGGGAACAAGAAGGGCAGGAGAACGGATCGTCCCCAGAGGACGAAGATGAAATTCGTCTGGATGTAGAAGGCAAGGTTGATGGTGCGGACGTTACGCTGCGGGCGCGGGAGCGCCGGGCAGATGGTACTGCGCCGCGGATGGAGTTTAGTCTCAAAATCGGTGATCCCGGATCGAGCCTTTTGCCCGGCTTGTTGCATTTGCCGGCGGGCGCGGTGGTGGAGGATGGAGAGCTTCTACTGACAATGGTGGGAGACAGAACCCGGACGATGGAGACAGCCTTGCTGTACCGGGTGGCGGGCGCAGCCTTGTCGCTTAAGGGTGATGTTGCGAACCCGTTTGATGCGGCACATTTTGTCGGGCGGTTTGAGGCTAAGGCGGATACATATGCGAGGCTGGCTCACCAGTTTTCCCTCACAGGACGTCTTTCTGATCTGGTTGCAGCGAACGGTCGGGATGGCGCGGTTCTGGCGACTGGGGATGTGGAGTGGCAGGCGTCGCAGCTCGCTGTCCGGCAGGTAGAGGCTGTTGCGGGCTCGTTCCGTGTGTCGGGTGCGGCGCAAGTGGATTGGCGTGAAGCCCGGCCGGTGTTGGGCGCGACGCTTGACCTTGGCCGTGTGTCGCTGGCGCATTTGTTTGATGTGGAGAATGGTGCGAGCTGGAGTGCCTACCCATTGGACTGGGCGTTTCTGGGTGATGCGTCCGGCGAATTCAGGTTGACGGCATCCGGTGTCGATGTTGCAGGTCTTGCCCTTGATGATGTCGCTGCGACGGCTTCATTGGAAGATGGTGTGCTCTCGTTCTCTCCTATTACGGCAAGCTTTGGCGATGGTCGGATGACGATGGGGCTTAAGCTGGAAGGCGGTGCAGGGGTTCCCGGGGTGGGTGTTACGCTTGCTCTTGAGGATGCAGAACTGGATGCCGCGACGAAGATGGTTTTCGGGGCACCGCTCGCTGCGGGAACGGTGACGGGCAATCTTCAGTTGGAGGGGCGGGGCCGCAGCCAGCTTGGCCTTGTGTCAACGCTTTCAGGGCGTGGTCACTTGACGTTGCGCAGTGGCTCTTTTGCCGGGTTTGATCTGTTGGCGTTTCGCCAGGGTGTGGAGGGATTGCAGGATATTGAACAGTTCACGGCTCTTGCTGATCTCACTTTGCGTAATGGGGCAAATGGTTTCGACCTGGTTGACGGGGCGCTTGGTGTTGATGAAGGTGTGTTGACGTTTACGGGAGAGAGTGGCGAAGTCGCGGGTGCGCAATCTACCAAAATCTCAGGCTTTGCTGACCTGGTTCGGCGTGAACTTGATGTGGAGACTGTATTCTCTCTGGTTGGACAAAAGCCATTGCCGCCGTTGACAATGGTTCTCGGGGGGCCTGTTCGCGCTCTTTCAAGGCGGATGGATTCCTTGAGTATTCAGGCCGCGATTGCGCAGCGATTACTGATCAAGGAGCTTGAAGCCTCCGGCGTCAAGGATGTGCCTGAAGAGCTGCTTGACCTGATTGTGTCCCCGGACGTGCCGAGCGCGTTGGATGTGCCGCTTGATGATGCGCTGCCTGAGGGCGGTGACGCGCGACCGTCATCAGCGAGTGAGGCCGTTGGGGCGGGCAAGAAGGAGACGGAGGATAGTGGTGCGGGGCAAGTTGTTCCTGAAACGACGAGTGATGTGCCTGCTGCTTCCGCTTTGGATGTCCCGCTTCCGATGGTGAAACCGAGCCGTTCACGCCGTTGATGCAGGGGCGGCAACCGTTGGAGGGGTAGAGGATGCATCGCACCTTCCTCTTGCCTTGACGCGTTGCAGAATGAAAACGCGAATGGCGCTGGTGAGAGAGCCCGCGCCTTTTCTGTCTGTGTCGATGCGACGTACCAATTCTGTTACTGACACTTTGTCTGTGCAGGCCAGTGCTTTCAGTTCGTCCCAGAATGGTTGTTCGAGAGTAATAGAGGTGCGATGACCGGCGATGGTCAGAGAGCGTTTGATCTGTGTGCTTCCGCTTTCGCCGGTCATGAGGCGATCCTAACGTGGTGAGATCATATCTTCTGGACGGACAATTGCTGTGAATTCTTCGTCGGTCACGTAGCCGCCGCCAACAGCTTCTTCGCGAAGGGTTGTTCCGTTCTTGTGCGCCGTCTTGGCAATTTTTGCTGCATTATCATAGCCGATTTTTGGTGCAAGTGCAGTGACCAGCATAAGGGAACGCTCCAGCGCGGCTTTGATGTTGTCTTCACGGGCTTCGATGCCGACGACGCAATTGTCGGTAAAGCTCACGGACGCGTCGCCCAGCAATTGCACGGACTGAAGGAAATTGTATGCCATCATCGGGTTATAGACATTCAGCTCGAAATGGCCCTGACTCCCCGCGAAACCCAGAGCTGCATTGTTTCCCATTACATGGGCGCAAACTTGCGTGAGGGCTTCACACTGGGTCGGATTGACCTTGCCCGGCATGATGGAGGAACCGGGTTCGTTTTCAGGCAGGGAAAGTTCGCCCAGGCCAGAGCGGGGACCAGAGCCCAGAAGGCGGATGTCGTTTGCGATCTTGAAAAGGGCTGCCGCAGCGGCTGCAATTGCCCCGTGTGAAAAAACCATCGCATCATGTGCGGCCAGGCTTTCAAACTTGTTGGGCGCTGTAACAAAAGGCAGTCCGGTAATGGCTGCGGCATTCTCCGCGACTTTCTCGGCAAAACCGATGGGTGCGTTGAGCCCTGTCCCGACGGCAGTGCCACCTTGCGCAAGTTGGTAGAGGCCCGGCAAGGTGAGTTCAATGCGCTCGATCGCAGAAGCAACCTGTGCGGCGTATCCGCCAAATTCCTGACCGAGTGTCAGCGGCGTTGCATCCTGTGTATGGGTACGGCCGATTTTGATGATGGAGGCGAAAGCTTCTGACTTCGCCTTGAGCGCCTCGTGCAAATGTTTGAGTGATGGCACCAGACCGTGAACGATGCGCTCTGCGCAGGCAATGTGCATGGCTGTCGGGTAGGTATCATTTGAGGACTGGCTCATGTTGACGTGGTCGTTGGGGTGGACAGGTTTCTTACTCCCCATTTCACCGCCAAGCATTTCGATGGCCCGGTTTGAAATGACCTCGTTTGCGTTCATATTGGATTGTGTACCGGAACCTGTCTGCCAGACAACGAGAGGGAAGTGATCGTCAAGTTTGCCCTCGATCACTTCCTGCGCTGCCGCGACGATGGCCTTTCCGAGTTTCTCGTCGAGCTGGCCAAGCGACATATTGGCCTCTGCGCAAGAGCGCTTCACGATACCGAGCGCCCGAACAACGGACAAAGGCTGTTTCTCCCAACCGATCTTGAAGTTGCCGAGTGAGCGTTGCGCCTGCGCACCCCAGTATTTATCAGACTCTACTTCAATAGGACCAAATGTATCGGACTCGGTGCGCGTTTTGCTCATGATGTTCTCCGGCAGGGGCAACTTTGTAAACAGACAGGCGCCGGTGGTGCTATGGCGGCCCGTAAAGGGCCCGCCGACATCATCCAGCACGCCGCTCCTTTAGCATGGGAGCGCTGGTTCGCCAACATTTGGGAAAAACGTATGTTTTGAGCGCTGTGTTCAGCGGTCTTTGCGGAATGCATCCAGGCTTACGACTTCGCCGGCAGCCTTTTCCCCATTCGTTTCAGGGGTGGCTTGTTCTGTTTCTTCTCGGCTGATATCGGGCGTGTCTGTGCCATCCGGTCCGGCCTCACCGGTAAACTGCAGGCCGAACTGGACGCTGGGATCAAAGAAACCCTGAAGGGCGGAGAAGGGAATAACCAGTTTTTCCGGTGTTTTGTCGAAGGAGAGCCCGACGGAAAAGCCTGTCTCGGAAATCTTGAGATCCCAGAACTGGTGTTGCAGGACTATGGTCATCTCTTCGGGATACTGCGCTTTCAGGCGGTCGGATATATCGACACCAGGCGCTTCCGTGCGGAACGAAATGTAAAAATGGTGTTCGCCGGGCAGACCTTCCGTAGCGGCGATGCGGAGCGCGTCGCGGACCACGGCCATCAACGCTTTCTGCGTCAGCAGGTCATATCGCATTTGATCTTCGGCCATTCCGCGCTCCCTGAATTGCTGCTTTGCATTCAAGCAGCCTAAAGCCTTACCGTCCAGTAGGGGGGGGTGAGGCATTTTTTCATGCCTGTCACCCCTGCGGGAGATTATCTCGCATGAAACGGATGACATTTCCACCCATCACCTTGGTGATTTCTTCTTCAGAGAAGTTTGCTTTTCTCATTTCTTCGGTCAGAACGGCAATTTCCGAGGTGTCGAACCGCACAGAGGTTGCGCCGTCGTAATCTGACCCGAGTGACACATGATCAACGCCAATCAGGTCAATTGCATAACGGATGGTCTTGACGACGCCTTTGGGTGTGTGGTCGCAGACGGCGCCTTCCCAATAGCCGATGCCGATCAGGCCTCCCTTGCCGGCGATGGCCTGCATCAGCTCGTCAGGCAGGTTGCGTTTTGAATGACAGGCTCCCTTGACGCCGGTGTGGGACACGATGAAAGGCCTGGTGGAGAGGGAGAGAACATCGCGGACGACGGTTTCCGATGAATGTGCAACGTCGACGATGATGCCCAGGCGCTCCATTTCGCGCACCGCGTCTTTGCCAAAATCGGTCAGTCCTTCCTGGCTCACGCCGTGCAGCGAGCCACCCAACCGGTTGTCGAAGAAATGGTGAAGACCCATCATCCGATATCCAAGAGTATGGAGCTTCTCGATATTGCCGAGATCACCTTCCAGAGGGTGAGAGCCTTCTGTCGCGAGCAGGCCCGCTACCATGTTGCCACCGTTCTCCCGGTTTTTGAGGACATACTCCATATCCGCGCGGGTTCTGACGACACGGAGAGTGTCGGGCGAGGATGCCTCTGCCGCCAGAAGGCGTTCACCTTGATAGTGCGCGCGTTCGTAGAGGCTGTTCCATGTGCGGGTGGGCCAAAGCTGAACCTGGGTCAGAAGCGTAATCTGGTCCGTGTCGCCGGTGTTGCGGGCATAGTTTTGCCCCTCAGGTGCTTTCGTGACGACGGAAAATACCTGGAATGCAACATTTCCTTCCTGAAGACGGGGGACGTCCACATGGCCTGTTCGCCCGCGGGCGAGCGGATTGCGTGCCCAGAGCAGCGTATCGGAATGAAGGTCGGCCACGATAAGTCTGTCGTGCAGTGTCCGGGTTTCTTCTGATATGGCGTAGGGAGCATGATCCTCCACAATATTGATGCCGTTTTCCATGACGCTCGGCACGACAAAGTAGAGCGCAGCGATTGCCAGTAGAAGAAGTGAACCCAGAACTGTCAAAACCCGTTTCATTATTGTCCCCTTAAGAATTTGAAGGTCGATCTTAGGCTGATCGTTATTGGCTCTCAATTGATCGAAAGGTCAGGGCGTGGGGTGCGTGGGCGGGGCAGGTGGTTGCAATTGGCTATTGTACCAATTTCGCCAACGAGCTACGAGTTCGTCTGTATTCTGATTATTGGGGTGAAATGATGGGCGGTAGTAGGCGGGCACGCCCGCCAGCACACGCCGCCAGACACCGGGTTTTCCCCAGAAATAGCGGGCGGCGTTCGTCCAGGCGCGTGCGCGAAACAGATCGCCAGCTTGCGCCAGAAGATAGAGGGTATGGAAAAGAGAGATCAGGTTGAAATTGGTTGTCGTGATGGTCATCGCCAGACAGCGGCGCAGATATCCCCCAAAACCCGGATCCACAGCTTTATGGACATCAAATGCGACGGTCTTGTGCTCTGCTTCTTCCATTGCATGCCAACGCCAAACATTGGCAAAATCGGGGTGCGCATTTTCCATTGTGCGCGGGTCCGCGAGAACGACCTCTGCGAAGAGGGCTGTGTAATGTTCAATCGCACAGGTGAAAGCGAGCTGCATTTTTCCGGACAGTTTCCGCGTCAGTTTCATGCCAAAACGAACGCCGGCTTCCAGAGGCTCGGGGCGCAGCCCCTTTGCGGCGAGAAACCGGTTGTAGGCTACATGCTCTCGGGAATGGATGGTTTCCTGGCCGATAAACCCCCTTATATCTTCCGACAGTCGAGGGTCTGTGATCTGACTGCGAAAGTGGCGCACGCTGTCTACAAAGAAGCGTTCTCCTTCGGGGAAGGTGAGGGAGAGACCATTGTAGAACTGGGAAATCACAGGATTTCGGGAATGCCAGTTGACCGGCAAACTGGTATCGAAGGAGAAACCAGGGTCGCGAGGGGTGATCTTGTCTGCGGTGCTCACGCTTGTCTCCATTGAGAGAGGAGCTGATCTTGAGCTGTGCAGAGCTTACGCACAGGGCAAGCTGAGAATGAAGTGGAGGCTTCTGTTGCCAGGTGCCTCCGAACCCCGCCTGAAAGTGCTAACCTTCAGGGCTTAATTTGAAACAGTCGCACTGCGTTAAGCAGCGAGACGAGCTTCAGCGTAGTTGTCGTTTGCAACTATCATAACGGCCCGATAACGGCGGTACCATTCCGAGCGAAAGTAGATCCTTTACACCCTCGTCGATCCTATTTCGCCCCCATGGAAAACACAGGCCCGGCTATCCGGTTTGCATGTGCTTTTGGTGGAGGCGCCGGGTACCGCCCCCGGGTCCGAAAGGTTTATTACGAAATCAGTTTATCGCCATAGTCGGTCGCCCGACCTCTTCTATATAAGGGGTTGCAGACCGGATTAAAAGGTCCACACACCTTCATTTGCAGTGATTATGTCGCCTTGGCGCGTTGGTTAATCTTCTGTCTGGAGAAGGTGTTTCCACAAGAGGGCTCCGATAGCCGCGCCAGCGAGTGGGGCGAGCCAGAACAGCCAAAGCTGGGCGAGGGCCCCATTATCTGCAAAGAACGCGACGGCCGTCGAGCGGGCAGGATTTACCGACGTGTTGGTCACCGGGATTGAGATCAAGTGAATAAGGGTCAGCGCAAGGCCGATGGCGATGGGAGCGAAATTCGCCGGTGCAGGTTTGCTCACAGCCCCCAGAATGATGATGAGGAAAAAGGCCGTCATTACGATTTCGGTAAGAAGGGCGGCTGTCACGGAATATCCGCCGGGCGAGTTGGTGCCATAGCCGTTTGAGGCAAATTCGCCCGTGGAGGCGAAGTCCGCCTTGCCAGTGACAATGAGATAGATGATGAGGGCACCAAGAGTACCGCCGATCAGTTGGGCCGCGATATAGGGGGCAACCTCTTTCCACTCGAATTTGCCGGCGATGGCGAGGCCGACAGATACGGCTGGATTGAAATGGCCGCCGGAAATACCGCCTACCGCATAGGCCATGGTCAGGACACTCAAACCGAAGGCAAGAGAAACACCGAGCAGGCCAATGCCCATCTCGGGAAAGGCTGCAGAAAGGACTGCGCTGCCGCAACCACCGAGTACGAGCCAAAGGGTGCCGAATGCTTCGGCAGAGAGTTTGTTGATCATGAAGATCCCCCCAATAAATGTCGTACCCCTACAACAATTGGGAGAATACAAATCGATCAGATGTTGGCAAGTCTTGAATTGTTCTGTTTTTTATTTCGACATTATTGTCAGTGAATGAAATGGACGTTGCTCTGCAATCGGGTGGTGCGAATCGGCGAGGGCGTTAGAATGACACCCGAACACGACAGGAATAGGGTTTATGCAGCAATATTTGGATTTGATGCGCCGCATCCGGGATACGGGTGTCGAGAAAACGGACCGGACGGGAACGGGGACGCGTTCTGTCTTCGGGCACCAGATGCGCTTTAATCTGGCGGACGGGTTTCCGTTGGTCACGACGAAGAAGCTGCATCTGAAATCCATTATTCATGAGCTTTTGTGGTTCATCGCGGGTGATACGAATATTGCCTATCTAAAAGCGAATGGCGTCAGCATCTGGGATGACTGGGCGGACGAGAAGGGCAACCTCGGGCCTGTCTACGGCCATCAATGGCGGAGCTGGCCAGCGCCCGATGGGAGGACGATTGACCAGATCAAGAACCTTGTTCATCAGATTGAGACCAATCCGGACTCACGTCGTCTGATTGTCTCGGCGTGGAATGTTGCGGATGTGGACCAGATGGCTCTGCCGCCCTGTCATTGTCTTTTCCAGTTCTATGTCGCGGATGGCAAGCTTTCATGCCAGCTCTATCAGCGCTCAGCTGATGTGTTTCTGGGCGTACCCTTCAACATCGCCTCCTATGCGCTTCTCACTATGATGATGGCGCAAGTGACCGGGCTTGAAGCGGGTGAGTTCATCCATACGTTCGGGGATGCGCATCTTTATTCCAACCACATGGATCAGGCCGAGCTTCAGCTTTCGCGTGATCCGCGGCCTTTACCACAGATGAAGATCAACCCGGACGTAAAGAGCCTGTTCGATTTCACTTACGATGATTTCGAACTCGTTGGCTATGACGCGCATCCACATATCTCCGCACCGGTCGCGGTGTAGAGATCAAAGCATCGGAGAGCGGCATGGGTAACGAAAGTGACGAGCCCAGTGAAGAAGGTGTCCCGCTTGATAACGATTATCGCATTGTGCTTGAGAGGTGGAGAGACCAAGTCCTTCCGCATAAAGCGGCTTCGCAAAAATGGATGGAAATTTCTGCAGACTTTGCACTTACTGCGGTGCGCTCAGCGCTAATCGTGAATGCTGGAGCGCTTGTCGCACTCCCCCCACTTATGGAATGGGTCGGTGACATACAACGAGACGTCGTCATACACGGTGCCGTTTGGTTCGTCCTGGGGCTGTCGTTTTCCTTCGGAGCGCTTTTAACTGCGTACTACAACTATCTCCGCTTGTCTTGGGTTGCAGATGCCGAATCTCACTTGGCGGCACTTCAAATTAAGCATCCCGCGCTAAGTCGAGCGGACAAGTTAAAAACACTTAAGGAATACGCGGACAAGGAAGAGGATAGAAACAAACATAATAAATGGGTGGGTCGCACACAAATGGCAGGTGTGATCCTGTTTGTGTTGTCAGTGGTTTTCTTTCTTGTCGGTGTGGGCTATTTCATGTTCATCGTCGACGTTTCAGAGAAACCGGTATGCCATATTTTTATCAATGAAGAAGCTATTGGTTTCAATGCCAGTTCGATGATCGGCCAGTGCTCTCTCAAGGAATAGTCTCCATGCATATCTGTCATTTTGTTGCCATCGCAGAGAATGGTGTGATCGGCAAGGATAACGGGATGCCGTGGAAGCTTTCCGGTGATCTGCAATATCTGAAACGGATGACGATGGGCAAACCCATCATCATGGGACGTAAAACGTGGGAGAGCTTTCCGCGCAGACCCTTGCCCGGCCGCCCCAATCTGGTTGTGACGCGCAATGCCGATTATGACGCGCCGGGGGGAGAGGTGTTTACAAACGTGGATGCTGCGCTTGAACGTGCCCGGATTTTGTGTGCGGAACTTGCTGTTGACGAAATTATGATCCTGGGCGGTGCTGAGATTTACGCCGCGACGCTGCCGCTTGCTGACCGGATTTATCTCACGAGGGTGCATGTGAGCCCGGAAGGCGATACAGTTTTTCCGTCGTTCGATATGCAGGAATGGCGTGAGGTGCGCTCTGTTCGTCAGGCTCGTCAAGAGCAGGATAGCGCGGACTATTCGCTCATCGTGTTGGAGCGGCGATAGGCAGAACCCCTTTCATTGTTGAGCGGGGGCGGGGAGGGACGAATGGATTTCAAGACGTTTAAGCTGACGCGCAAGCCCAATCAATATCTGGTGGCGCCGGAGGGGCTGTGTGAGAATGCCACTCCGCATCGGCTCGCACCGGTTTTTCCGATGGATGCTCAAACATTGGAAGACAATTTTGCTGACATCGCGCTGGGTGAGCCACGTGTGGTGCGCCTGCCTTCTGCGGATGGGCAACGAGACTTTGTTCAACGGTCCGCCTTGTTGCGTTTTCCCGATACGATTACGTTTGAAGCAATCGATCTGGGGGATGGCAAATCCACATGTGCGATTTACAGCCGTTCTGCCATCGGTCATTCAGATCTGGGCGTTAACAAGAAACGCATTGATGCGTGGTTGAAGAAGTTGGAAGCAGCACTCTAGTTTCCCCTGTTGTGTTGGGATGCTGCTCTGAAGGAGAGTAAAGATGGACGTTCGTGCAGCTGTCGCTTTTGAGGCTGGCAAACCGCTGGAAATTGAAACTGTGCAGCTTGAAGGGCCGCGGGCCGGTGAAGTGCTGGTGGAGATGAAGGCAACCGGCATTTGTCATACAGACGCGTTCACGCTTTCCGGCGATGACCCTGAAGGTCTGTTCCCGGCTATCCTGGGGCATGAAGGTGCGGGGGTTGTTGTTGAGGTCGGGCCTGGTGTCACATCACTGAGTGTCGGAGACCATGTTATTCCACTTTACACGCCGGAATGCCGTGAGTGTGATTACTGTCTCAATCCAAAGACCAATCTTTGCCAGTCCATTCGCACAACGCAGGGACAGGGCCTTATGCCGGATGGTACGAGCCGCTTTTCCTTCAAGGGGCGTCCGGTGCTGCATTACATGGGATGTTCAACATTTGCGAACTATTCTGTCCTGCCGGAAATTGCGCTGGCGAAAATCCGCAAAGACGCTCCCTTCGATAAGGTTTGCTACATCGGCTGTGGCGTGACGACTGGTGTCGGAGCGGTGGTGAATACGGCAAAGGTGGAGGCGGGGTCCACTGTTGTCGTCTTTGGGCTTGGCGGGATCGGGCTTAATGTCATTCAGGGCGCACGCATGGTTGGTGCCTCACGCATTGTCGGCGTTGACCTCAATAATGACCGCGAGGCCCTGGGGCGTCATTTCGGTATGACGGATTTTGTGAATCCGAAGGAAATCAAAGGTGATGTGGTCGGGCATCTGGTCGAATTGACCGGTGGGGGCGCTGATTACTCGTTTGAGTGTATTGGCAATGTCACCACCATGCGCCAGGCGCTGGAATGCTGTCACAAGGGATGGGGCGAGAGCATTATCATCGGTGTCGCGGGGGCAGGGCAGGAAATCTCCACCCGGCCGTTTCAACTGGTCACCGGACGGTCGTGGCGTGGTACGGCTTTTGGTGGCGCAAGGGGACGGACCGATGTGCCAAAGATTGTCGATTGGTATATGGACGGGAAAATCAATATCGATGATCTGATCACGCATACGATGCCTCTTGAGGAGATCAATAAGGGCTTTGATCTGATGCACGAAGGCAAGTCGATCCGCTCTGTCGTGCTTTACTAAGTCTCATTTGAGTTGACGCAGGCGCTCCACTATCCGACGCTTGCTCCCATCAAAATGAATTGAAAAATGTCATAAGGGAGTGCGTATCGTGCAGATGGAAGAGATTGCGAGTGGTCTGGAATTTCCCGAAGGCCCTATTGCGATGGATGATGGCAGCGTCATTCTGGTGGAGATCAAGCGGGGTACGCTGACACGTGTGCAACCGGATGGCTCAACCGAAATTATCGCAGAGCTTGGTGGTGGCCCCAACGGGGCGGCTATCGGGCCGGATGGGGCTGTTTACGTCTGCAATAATGGCGGGTTTGAATGGCATGATGTCGATGGGCTGACGGTACCCGGTGGGCGGCCTGAAAACTATTCTGGCGGACGTATTGAGCGTGTTGATCTCAAAACGGGAGAGGTCACCGTTCTTTATACCGCGTGTGACGGTGTCCCGTTGAACGGCCCCAATGATATTGTTTTCGACAAAGCGGGCGGGTTCTGGTTCACCGACCTTGGCAAGCACTATGACGGTATCAAGGAATTGGGTGCGCTCTTTTATGCACGCCCTGACGGTTCGTCGATCAAACGGGTTGTTTTTCCGATTGAGACGCCAAATGGTGTTGGGCTTTCGCCGGATGAAACCGTTGTTTATGTCGCCTCGACAGAGACGGGTCGGCTTTGGGCGTTTGATATTGCGGGGGAAGGGGCAATTAATCCCGCCGGCCCTCCCAATCAGGGACGCTTTATCTGTAATCCTGCGGGCCTTAATTATTTTGACTCGCTGGCGGTGGATGCAGAAGGGAATGTCTGTGTCGCGACGATTTTCAACGGGGGTATTACCTCTATTTCGCCAGATGGTTCGTACGAACATTTTCCAACGGATGACTTTATTACCACCAATATCTGTTTTGGTGGTGCGGATCTGAAAACGGCTTACCTGACGCTGTCCTCGACCGGGCGTCTGGTGAAATGCCAATGGCCACGCGCGGGATTGGCGCTTAATTTCCTCAATAAGTAAGTTGAAAGAAAATCCACTTCACAAGATGGTTAATGCCGTGGCAGCATGCGGTGCTTGGGGGTACGGCATCACACATCTGGGAGGATAGGATGCGATTTTTTATCAGTCTGATTATTGCAACGTTTGCATTGACGGGGGCGGCTTTCGCTGACCCGTTCGCAAATTTCTACGGTAACAGTGTGAGTATCGAGAACCCCGCTGGAACGCGGACCGTCCATATTAACGAAGATGGTACGTATACAAATATTCTGGCGGATGGAACGCAAGCGCAGGGCACCTGGGCCATGGATGGCGAAAATGCCTGCTTCTCGCAGGCCGATGTTGAGGGAGCACCATACTGTGTTCCCGCGACCGAGCGCGCTGTGGGTGACACGTGGGAGTTGACGGCTCCCGATGGCACCAAGGAGATGGCGACATTGGTTGCAGGTCAGTGACCTGTTGCGCATAGCCCGCTGTACGGGCTTTCTTTTTGACGTATTTGGAGAGCGGCCGGGATATCCCGGCCGTTTTCTTTGGGATTGCTGTTTAATCGAAAACGATTTTGGGGGCGGGTTTGTTTCCGGTCCCCATTTCGAGTGCGTGGGCAATTTTTGCAGCAAGTTCCGTAAAGTGTGCCGCCTCCTCGGATTGAGGGGAGATGGCCGTAATGGGTTTACCTTCATCAAGCCCTTCGCGGATGGAGGGATAGAGCGGAATTTCACCCAGGAAGGGAACGTTCAACTTTTCGGCTGTGCGACGGGCACCGCCTTCGCCAAAGATGAAGGTTTTTTCACCGGAGCCTGGACTTACGAAATAGGCCATGTTTTCCACGATGCCGAAAACGGGGACGCGAGTTTTTTCAAACATGGCGATGCCACGCCGCACATCAGCCAAGGCAATTTCCTGCGGGGTGGAAACAATCACAGAGCCGGCGAGGGCTACTTTCTGTGCCATGGTCAGTTGTGCGTCACCCGTGCCGGGCGGCATGTCGACGACAAGAATATCGAGTTCACCCCATTTGACGTCATTCATCATCTGCATCAGTGCTGATTGAACCATGGGACCGCGCCAGATCATAGCGGTGTTTTCATCCACCATGTAGCCGATGGACATGGTTTTGATGCCGTATTTCTCGTGCGGAACCAGTTTCTTGTCTGCCGTGGTCTCCGGCTTTTCAAGAATTCCCATCATCCGGGGAACAGAAGGGCCGTAAATGTCGGCGTCCAGCAGGCCGATTTTGAGACCGGACTGGGCGAGTGCGACCGCAAGATTAATTGCGACTGTAGACTTGCCCACACCGCCTTTGCCGCTGGCGACGGCGATGATTTTTTTCACACCCGGAATGGTGCCGTCTGATACGGGGGCGGGTTTTTTTGGCGCGGGTGCTGCTGTTTCTCCCGAATGTGCGGTCAGCACCGCGGTAACGGACAGGACACCAGGCAGTTTGTAGACGGCATCCTCGCAGGCCTTTCGCAGTGGCTCCAGCGCGGGGCCCCGGGCCGGATCCACCTCGAGAGAGAAAAGGACATGGCCGTCTTTCAGTACCAATCCCTGAACCATGTTTGCGCTCACAACATCCTGATCTGTGTCAGGGTCTTTCACCGTTGAGAGGGCTGCGAGAACATCATTGTTGGAAATGTTTGCCATGTTCTTTCTTCCAGAGAAAATCGACGAAAAACGGGTGGTTATTCCTGCTTTCGCGCCTATGTAAGGTGAGTGGGCAAGGTGGACACGCGTTGCACCACACGGGTGAGTGTCATATAACCCGCAAGGTGCCGGATTACCAATCGACTTCCCGTGACGGGATGTCACGGAGGGGGATTCCGGTAAGATGCGCTTTGAGATCGGGCGGGTGCGGTCGATAAACTAATGCAAAGGAAGTTCCATGCCTTGGAGCAATCAGAATGGTGGTGGCAATGGCGGATGGCAGGGCGGCGGTGGTCGCGGTCCCTGGGGCCAGCCTCCACAAGGCGGCGGTGGTCAACAGCCGCCTGATCTTGAAGATCTGATCCGTAAGGGGCAGGAACGCCTGAAAGACTTTATTCCAGGCGGCGGCGGAACCGGCGCTGCGGGCGGCGGCCGGGGCCTTTGGCTGATTATCGCGTTGCTGGTGCTTGGTTTTGTGGCTTACGGCTCTGTTTACCGGGTCAATACGAACGAGCAGGGCGTGGTTATGCGCTTTGGCGAATATGTGCGCTGGACGCCACCTGGGCTTCATTTCAAGATGCCATATCCGATTGAGTCCGTCATGACGCCGGAGGTCACCAATGTGAACCAGATTGACATTGGCAGCCGCTCAACCGGGCGGTTGGGGGACCGGTCCGGTGGTGCATCGCTCTCCGTGCCTGAGGAAAGCCTCATGCTGACGGGGGACGAAAATATTGTTGATATCAATTTCACCGTGCAATGGAAGATCAGCGAAGCTCCGGATTTCCTCTTCAATGTGGAAGACCCGGAGCGGACGGTGAAAGCTGTCGCTGAAAGTGTCATGCGCGAAGTCGTGGGGCAGTCTGCCTTCCAGGTATTGCAGACAACGGGTCGTCTTCAGGCTCAGTTGTTGGTGCAGTCGCGCATGCAGGAAATTCTGGACAGCTACAAGACGGGTATCGCGATTACGGAAGTGAAGCTCGCCAAGGTGGATCCGCCTGCGCAGGTGATTGAAGCGTTCCGTGATGTACAGGCAGCCCGCGCCGACCAGGAGCGGTTCCGGAACCAGGCAGAAACGTATGCCAATCAGAAAGTGCCGGAAGCACGAGGGCAGGCTGAACAGCTTATTCAGGCCGCCAGTGCTTATCGTGAACAGACCGTTGCCCAGGCACAAGGTGAGAGCCAGCGTTTTCTGTCCATCTACAACGAGTACAAAAATGCCAAAGACGTGACGCGCGAACGGATGTTCCTGGAAACGATGGAGCGGGTTTTGGGGGACATGAACAAAGTTCTGATGAACCAAGGCGGATCAGGTGCTGTGCCTTATTTGCCCCTGAACCAGTTGGCGCCGAATGCTGGCGCGAAATCAGAAGGAGCGCGCTAATATGAACCGTGCATTTGGATTTGGCGCAGCGATCATTGCGCTTCTTGTTGTGGTTCTGGCTTATGCGACGCTTTTTACCGTTCGTATGACAGAACAGGCTCTTGTACTTCAGTTTGGCGACCCACGCGTTGCGATTACTGAGCCTGGCTTGAACTGGAAAATTCCATTCATTCAAAATGTGATTTATTTCGACAAGCGCATCCTCAATCTGGATTCGCCTGAAGAAGAAATCATTGCTGGTGATCAGAAGCGTCTCCGCGTGGATGCATTCGCCCGATACCGTATTGTTGATCCGCTGAAATTCTATCAGTCGGTACGTGATATTTCGCAAGGTGAGGCCCGTCTGCGTCCGGTCTTTGTCTCGGCGCTGAGAAATGTGCTGGGTGAAGAGAGCCTGGAAACGCTTGTGCGTGATGACCGGTCAGGATTGATGGTTCGTATTCGTGATGATTTCAATACGGCAACCGCAAATCTTGGCGTTGAGATCGTGGATGTACGTATTCGCCGGGCTGACCTGCCTGAGGCGAATAGTGATGCGATCTATCAGCGTATGAACACCGAACGTGAACGGGAAGCGGCGGAACTGCGCGCACAGGGTAAGGAAACAGCCCAGCGCATTCGTTCGCGCGCAGACCGTGATGTCACGGTCCTGTTGGCGGAAGCGCAGCGCGAAGCGGATACAATCCGTGGTGAAGGGGATGCGAAGCGAAACGAGATTTTTGCCGACGCTTATGGCCGCGACCCTGAGTTCTTCTCTTTCTATCGTTCGATGCTCGCATATCGCGAAGGGTTGGGCGGAGAGAACACAACCATGGTTCTTACGCCTGATAGCGAATTCTTCCGCTATTTTGGTGATCCATCCGGGAAGGGCCGCCGCTAGGCGGTCCTTTTTCTTTTGCGGACCCTTGGAGGGTGCGTGAGAGGAAGGACAATCACGCATGACCGATTTTCTGGTGGCACTTGGGCTTGTTCTGGTGCTTGAAGGGCTGCTCTACGCACTTTTTCCCGGTGCGATGAAACGCATGGTGATGCTGGTGTTGACGATGCCTGATGAAGCAATCCGGCGATCCGGACTTGTGGCGCTCGCTCTCGGTGTCGTGATCGTCTGGCTTGTGCGGGTGTGAATTTTAGGGCCTTTTGCCCTATTTCGCCCACATTCAGCGCCAAAATGCCTGAAAATAAATGGAACAGGGGGAAGGTTTCCCCGAAAAGTTCCCCTTTTGTTAACCCTGTTTGAACGGCCTTTCGCGCATGGTCGCAGGGAATTTGAAGAGGCGGCTGTGGCGTCCATTGTCTGGCGGTCGATAAGGGAGTTCTTGAAGATGTATCTTTCGGCAAAAAATCATGTTGGCCGCGTGTGGACGACGACCCGTCGAGCCGTCCTGGGATTGGGGGTTGCGGCTGCCATCGGGATGGCTTTGCCACTTGTGGACACCGCGCCAGCTTTTGCCCGCGGTGCGCCGGAGAGCTTTGCTGATCTGGCGGAACGTCTGTCGCCGGCGGTTGTGAATATATCGACTTCGCAAACAGTTCAGGCTCGTGCCGGCCGGGGACAGGTACCCGGACTGCCAGAAGGATCTCCTTTTGAAGACTTTTTTGAAGACTTTCTGGAGCGGCAAGGGCGACAGGGCGCGCCACGCCGGGTGCAATCTCTGGGGTCCGGTTTTGTGGTTGACCCAAGCGGTTATGTCATCACGAACAACCATGTGATTGACGGTGCTGATGAGATTAAAGTGATTTTCTCGGACGGCCATTCGCTTCCAGCTGAGCTTGTCGGGCGCGACCCGAAGACAGATCTTGCCGTGTTGAAGATTGAGCCGGACCGGGAATTGGCGTTTGTGCCTTTTGGCAAATCGGCTGATGCGCGTGTTGGTGACTGGGTGGTTGCGATCGGCAATCCGTTTGGTCTTGGCGGCACCGTAACAGCGGGGATTATTTCCGCCATTAATCGCGACATTAATGCGGGCCCTTATGATGATTTCATTCAGACGGATGCATCGATCAACCGGGGGAATTCCGGTGGGCCGCTTTTCAATCTTGATGGTGAAGTTATTGGGGTTAACACGGCGATTATCTCCCCATCGGGTGGGTCGATTGGTATTGGTTTTGCTATTCCCGCAGATACAGCTACGTCTGTTGTTGCCCAGTTGCGCGAGTTTGGTGAAACCCGGCGTGGTTGGCTTGGTGTCCGTATTCAGTCGGTGACCGAGGAGATTGCCGAAGGTTTAGGTATGGACGCGCCGAAGGGTGCTCTTGTGGCAGGGGTTAATGAAGAAGGTCCTGCGAAGGATGCTGGTATTGAACCCGGGGACGTGATTGTGACGTTCGATGGACGGGATGTGCCGGAGATGCGCGAGCTGCCGAAACTTGTGGCGGACACCGAGATCGGACGCAGCGTGCCCGTTCAGATTATCCGTGATGGTAAAGAGAAGACGCTGTCGGTGAAGATTGCCCGTCTTGATGAAACAGATGTTGCTGATGCAGGTGCGGGCAAGGGCGAGAAAGAAAACGAAACCGGTACCGCAGAAGTGCTTGGGCTTGGATTGGCCAGCCTGACGAGTGCAAACCGCAGCCAGTACAATGTCGATGACGATGTTGAAGGGGTTCTGGTGACTTTTGTGGACCCGGCGAGCGCGGCAGCGGAGAAGGGTATTCGCCGTGGTGACGTGATCGTTGAGGTCGCACAGGAAGATGTAGAGACACCCTCTGATGTTGTTGATCTGGTGAAACAGGAAAAAGCGTCTGGGCGGAAGTCTGTTCTGCTGCTGTTGTCAACAGGGGGTGACTTGCGCTTTGTTGCTGTACGGGTTGGTGCTGACGATTAAACTTCGCACTTCTCGATTATGTTTTGATCAGAGCCCGCGGCGTGTTTTGCGCTGCGGGCTTTTTGTGTCCGGTCGATGTCAGAGTGTTTCTGTGATGTCGTCGGCTCGGTAGCCCTGGATGTAGAGCAGGGCGCTCAGGTCTCCATGATTGACTTGAGCAGCGGCAGCCTCGGCGACGACGGGCTTGGCGTGGAAGGCCACACCGAGACCTGCGTCCCCGATCATCGCCAGGTCATTGGCGCCATCGCCCACGGCCATTGTGTCTATGGGTGCGAGCCCAAGGTCACGGGCAAAGGCATGCAATGCCTGGCGCTTGGCTTCCCGTCCGAGGATGGGGTCTGATACTTTGCCGGTCAGGCTTCCGTTCTCGATCAGGAGTGTGTTGGCCTGATTGCTCTGGAAACCGACAGCCGCGGCGACGCGGCTGGTAAAGAAGGTGAACCCGCCGGAGACAAGGGCACAGGTGGCGCCGTGTTTCCGCATTGTGGCGCACAGTGCGCGGCCACCGGGGGTTTCGGTGATCTGGTTGTCATAGACCTTTTGCAGCTCTTCTTCCGAGAGGCCTTTGAGTAAGGAAACACGTTCCCGCAGGGCAGCTTCGAATTCAAGTTCCCCGCGCATTGCGCGTTCGGTAATTTCGGAAATCGCGCTTCTAAGGCCGAGGCTCTCTGCCAGTTCGTCTATGCACTCCTGCTCGATAATGGTGGAGTCCATGTCGGCAATCAGGAGCTTTTTCCGCCGACCGGCGATGGGCTGAAAAACCATATCAATCGGCGCCGCATCGAGCGCCTGCCGGGCGATGTTGAGTATCTGATTTCGTTCGCCGTCCGCTACGGGCAGGTCACAGGCGTGGTCTGTTTTCAGCCAGATCGGCTGTGTTTCAAGCTTCAAGGCACTTGCCACACTTGTCACAACATCCTCTGTGAGGTCTGTGTTTTGGTTGCCGATCAGGGTAAGAACGTAAGACATGTATATCGCCGGAAGAATTGAGAACAGGAGACTTGGTTGACTGAAGCGGGTGGGAAATCTCTCACGCCAGATGTGGTTCTTATCGCAGGGCCAACCGCCAGCGGCAAGTCCGCATTGGGCGCTGCGCTGGCGGCGCGCCTGGGTGGCGAAATCGTCAACGCGGATTCGATGCAGGTTTATCGAGAGCTGCGGGTGCTGACAGCGCGCCCGAACGACGATGAAGAGCGCCTGGTGCCCCATCACCTGTATGGGCATGTTTCAGGCGGCACGCTCTATTCAACAGGGCAATGGCTTGAGGATTGTCTGGGGGCGATTGCTGATGTGCGGAGCCGGGGGCGGGTGCCGATCATTCTGGGCGGAACAGGGCTTTATTTCCAGGCGCTGACTGAGGGGTTTGTGGATATGCCGCCCATCCCTGATGACGTGCGCCGCGTGGTGAGGGCAGAGGTGGCCGATATGGGCCCCCAGGCCGCGCATGTGCAACTCCGGCAGGTGGATCCGCGCTGGGCCGCGCAGGTCAATGCAAATGACCCTCAACGGATTGCGCGAGGGCTTGAGGTTTTTCGCGCGACAGGCCGGGCTTTGACAGATTGGCATGATGATCCTGTGGAGCCCCCGCTTTGTGGCTCCGCGCTCAGACTGGTGTTAGCGCCGGAGCGCGACTGGCTTTACGAGCGGATTAACCGACGATTTGACCTGATGCTGGAGGCTGGTGGATTGCGTGAAGTGGAAACCCTGCTTTCCTGCGGTTTTCCGGACCATCTGCCCGTTATGAAGTCGCTCGGTGCGCCGGAACTCAGGTCTTATCTGGCAGGAGATATGAAACTTGATGAGGCGCGCCTGTTGGCCCAGACGAAAAGCCGTCAATACGCCAAGAGGCAGATGACCTGGTTCAGGCGAAGAATGATTGCGTGGAATATGGTTTCTGCGCAAGATTTGGAAAGTCAACTCATCAAAATCTTTTCATTTATTGACGATTTTGGGTTGACCCATCGCCCGTGAGTGGATAGGGTGCGCCCGTTTTCCGCAAGGAAGTGCCGAAAATTGCCTGTTCGCTCATTGAGTGGGGAAGGCGCCTTTCGGTGTTCGTCTTTTGTGGTTTTGTTTTTTGAAACGTGGGCTGTCTTTTGACGTCAGTCGCGAGTGGGAAGGAATAGGCCATGTCGGGTCAACAGATGACAGGTGCAGAAATCGTCATCCGCGCGCTGGTGGACCAGGGCGTCGACACGATCTTCGGGTATCCGGGCGGTGCTGTGCTTCCCATTTACGATGAACTTTTCAAGCAGGAAGGTATCAAACATATTCTGGTGCGGCATGAGCAGGGTGCTGTTCACGCTGCGGAGGGGTATGCCCGGTCGACCGGCAAGCCCGGCGTTGTTCTTGTGACATCGGGCCCGGGTGCGACGAATGCAGTGACGGGCCTGACGGATGCGCTGATGGATTCCATCCCGTTGATCTGTTTGACAGGTCAGGTTGCCACACACCTTATCGGTTCTGATGCTTTTCAAGAATGCGATACGGTGGGCATTACGCGCCCGTGTACGAAACACAATTGGCTCGTTAATTCTGTTGATGAGTTGACCCGCGTCATGCATGAGGCGTTTTATGTTGCCACGCATGGACGCCCCGGCCCGGTTGTTGTTGATATTCCGAAGAATGTACAGTTTGCGTCGGGTGAGTATCAGGGCCCGGCTAATGTTGTTCACAAAACCTATCGCCCGCAGATCAAGGGTGACGTGAAGGCGATCACGCGCGCTGTTGAATTGATGGCGGGTGCCAAGAAGCCGATTTTCTATACCGGTGGCGGTGTGATCAATTCCGGACCGACAGCAAGCCAATTGTTGCGCCAGCTCGCGGAGATGACCGGCTATCCGGTGACGTCAACGCTGATGGGGCTGGGTGCGTTCCCGGCTGAGAACAAGCAGTGGTTGGGTATGTTGGGCATGCATGGCACGTATGAGGCCAACAATGCGATGCATGATTGCGATGTTATGATCTGTGTCGGGGCCCGGTTTGACGACCGTGTGACGGGGCGCATGGATGCGTTCTCGCCGAACTCGAAAAAAATCCATATCGACATTGACCCCTCATCGATCAACAAGAATGTGCATGTTGATATCCCGATCATTGGGGATTGTGCGCATGTTCTTGAGGATATGATCCGTATCTGGAAGTCAAAAGTCGCGCAACCGAACAAGGAGGCGCTGGCGGACTGGTGGCGCCAGATTGATACGTGGCGCGGTCGCAAATCGCTTTCTTATGAACAGCCGAAAGAAGGGCTGATCAAGCCGCAATATGCGATTGAGCGGCTTTATGAGCTGACCAAGCATCGTGAGACGATCATCACAACCGAAGTGGGTCAGCACCAGATGTGGGCTGCACAGCACTTCCATTTCCAGAAGCCAAACCGCTGGCTGACGTCGGGTGGTCTGGGCACGATGGGCTATGGTCTGCCGGCAGCTATTGGTGCACAGATAGCCAATCCGGATGCGCTGGTGATTGATATTGCTGGCGAGGCGTCCATCCTGATGAACATGCAGGAAATGTCGACGGCGGTGCAGTTTATGCTGCCGGTCAAGATATTTATCCTGAACAATGAATATATGGGGATGGTGCGGCAGTGGCAGCAGTTGCTCCATGGTGGTCGTTACAGCCAGTCATACTCAGAAGCACTGCCTGATTTTGTGAAGCTGGCCGATGCATATGGCGGGACGGGCATTCGTGCGTCAAAACCGTCCGAGCTTGACGACAAGATCAAGCAGATGTTGGACGCGCCGGGCCCAGTCATTTTTGACTGTCAGGTGGACCCAGCGGAAAACTGCTATCCGATGATCCCGTCCGGGGCACCGCATAACGAGATGATCCTCGGCGATGATCCGGATAGTCCGACGGTATCGGAAGAAGGCAAGATGCTGGTTTAACCAGTCCGGGCAACAGGGCGGGCTCAAAAGAGTTCGCCTTTCAGCCTCAATCGGCTATAAGCGCCCGCAAAAGGGCAGTTGTGACGCGTTTCCGGGAGCTGTTGGTTTCCGGGAGGATGCAGGGAATGAAGTAGGGTATGAGCGAAACAGTCAAATCTGAGCGGCATGTGCTGGCAGTCCTCGTGGACAATGAGGCAGGTGTTCTGGCGCGCGTTATCGGGCTGTTTTCCGGTCGGGGCTATAATATCGAGAGCCTGACGGTCGCTGAAGTGGATTCCGCATCGCACATGTCGCGGGTGACCGTTGTGACCAGTGGCACGCCAGCGGTGATTACCCAGATTATTGCCCAGCTTGACCGGCTTGTGCCGGTGCACAAGGTTGTGGACCTTTCCGTCGATGAGCCTGCTGTGAACCGGGAAATGGCCTTGGTGAAAGTGGCCTCAACCGGTGAAAAGCGTGTTGAGGCGCTTCGCCTGTCGGATGCTTTTCGTGCACGGGTGATTGACACCACGCACGCCTCTTTTGTTTTTGAAGTCACCGGCACGCCGGAAAAAATTGAAGCCTTTATCAACCTGATGCGGCCTTTGGGGCTTGTTGATGTGTCGCGGACAGGCGTTGTTGCCATCGCCCGCGGTGCCCAGGGAATGTGATCGGGAATATAAGGCACTTAAACGTAACGAATAGACAGTAGCTGCGGCGGTTCAAGCCGCTCCATCGAGACCGGAAGGATAAGAGCCATGCGCGTATATTATGATCGCGATGCAGACGTTAATCTGATCAAAGGCAAGAATGTTGCCATCATCGGCTATGGTTCACAGGGCCATGCGCATGCGCTGAACCTGCGCGACAGCGGTGTCAAGAATGTCGCGGTTGCGCTGCGTGAAGGCTCTGCTTCCGCAAAGAAAGCCGAAGGTGAGGGCTTGCCGGTCATGTCTGTTGCTGATGCTGCCAAATGGGCTGACGTGATGATGATGGTGACGCCGGATGAGTTGCAGGGTGACATTTACCGCGATCACCTGGAAGCCAACATGAAACCCGGTGCGGCGCTGATGTTTGCTCATGGCCTCAATGTTCACTTCAACCTGTTGCAGCCACGGGCTGACATCGACGTGTTCATGGTTGCACCGAAGGGCCCTGGCCACACGGTGCGCGGTGAATATCAGCGTGGTGCTGGTGTGCCTTGTCTGATCGCAATCCATCAGGATGCGACCGGCAATGCGCATGATCTTGGTCTTTCCTACGCTTCTGCCATTGGTGGTGGCCGTGCCGGTATCATCGAAACCACGTTCCAGGAAGAGTGCGAGACGGACCTTTTTGGTGAACAGGCTGTGCTTTGCGGCGGTCTGTCTGAACTCATCAAGGCTGGCTATGAGACGCTGACCGAGGCCGGTTATGCGCCGGAAATGGCTTATTTCGAGTGCCTGCACGAAGTAAAGCTGATTGTGGACATGATGTATGAAGGTGGCATTGCCACGATGAACTACTCTGTCTCCAACACGGCTGAGTATGGTGGATATGTTTCCGGTCCGCGCGTTATCACGGCTGAAAGCAAGGCTGCGATGAAGGAAATTCTGACAGACATCCAGACCGGCAAGTTTACCCGCGACTGGATGCTTGAAAACAAGGTCGGCCAGACGAGCTTTAAGGCAACCCGTGCCATTAATGCCGCTCATCCGATCGAAGAAGTCGGTGAGAAACTCCGTGCTATGATGCCATGGATTGCCGAGACGAAAATGGTCGACAAGACCAAGAACTAAGCGATTTCGCGACGCCTGTACGAAAAGGCCCTTCGCGGAAATCGCGGGGGGTCTTTTTGTTTGGTGACCACCTAGAGACGCAAGACTTTGTAACGCTCAATGAGCTTCAGAATGAGAGGCGAAATATGATCCCGTATCGTTCCCGCACATCGACACATGGTCGCAATATGGCCGGGGCCCGTGGCCTTTGGCGTGCGACCGGCATGAAGGATGAGGATTTCGGCAAGCCTATTATTGCGGTGGTGAACTCGTTTACGCAGTTCGTGCCCGGCCACGTTCATTTGAAGGATCTCGGGCAGATGGTGGCTCGTGAGATTGAGGCGGCAGGTGGCGTTGCCAAGGAATTCAACACGATTGCCGTTGATGACGGGATCGCAATGGGTCATGACGGCATGCTCTATTCCTTGCCGTCACGCGATCTCATCGCGGATTCGGTCGAGTATATGGTCAATGCGCATTGTGCGGATGCAATGGTCTGCATCTCCAATTGTGACAAGATCACGCCTGGCATGCTGATGGCGTCGATGCGGATCAATATTCCGACGATCTTCATCACCGGCGGGCCAATGGAGGCGGGGAAGGCGCTTATCGATGGCAAAGAGGTCAAGATTGACCTGATTGACGCGATGATCGAGGCGGCGAACCCTGAGCGCAGTGATGCGGATGTGGATGAGATCGAGAAGAATGCCTGTCCGACTTGCGGGTCTTGCTCGGGTATGTTTACCGCCAATTCGATGAATTGTCTGGCGGAGGCGCTTGGTCTGGCCCTTCCTGCGAACGGGACCATTGTTGCGACCCATGCGGACCGCAAGGACTTGTTTCTGCGGGCGGCACGTCAGATTGTCGAGTTGACGGATCGCTATTACAAACAGGGTGATGAGAGTGTCACGCCACGCGGTATTGCGACCTTTGAAGCCTTTCAGAACGCGATGACGCTTGATATTTCGATGGGTGGGTCGACCAATACGATCCTGCATCTGTTGGCTATTGCCCAGGAAGCCGGTGTCGATTTCAATCTGTCGCACATGGATGAGCTGTCGCGCAAAGTGCCATGTCTGTGCAAAGTGGCGCCAGCTGTGGCAAATGTTCATATTGAGGATGTGCACCGGGCAGGCGGCATTATGTCGATCCTGGGTGAGCTTGATAAGGGTGGCCTTATCCATCGCAACGCTTCCACCGTTCACGCGAAGACGATGGGGGATGCGCTTGATCAGTGGGACGTTACGCGTACAAATTCGGAAGATGTGCACACGCTCTACAAGGCGGCTCCCGGCGGGGTGCGTACGACTGTGGCCTTCAGCCAGCAAAGTCGTTTCACGGAACTGGATACCGACCGGGCGGGGGGCGTTATCCGGGCGATGGAGCATGCGTTCACCAAGGAAGGCGGGCTTGCCGTCTTGTTCGGCAATATTGCGCATGAGGGTTGTGTCGTGAAGACGGCTGGTGTTGATGAAAGTATCTGGCAGTTCTCAGGCCCGGCCAAGGTGTGTGAAAGCCAGGAAGAGGCGGTGAACCGCATTCTGAAAAAGGATGTGCAGGCTGGCGACGTGGTCATTATTCGCTACGAAGGTCCCAAGGGTGGTCCGGGCATGCAGGAAATGCTCTACCCGACCTCATATCTGAAATCGATGAAACTCGGTAAAGACTGTGCGTTGATCACGGATGGTCGGTTCTCTGGCGGTACGTCTGGCCTGTCTATTGGCCATGTGTCGCCGGAAGCGGCGGAGGGTGGCAATATCGGCCTGATAGAAGAGGGCGATATTATTGAAATCGACATCCCGAACCGCACAATTAATGTGAAACTGTCGGAGGATGAACTGGCCGCGCGCCGTGCTGCAAAGGGGGCACCGACATGGAAACCCGCCCATCCGCGGGAGCGGAAAGTCTCCCAGGCGCTGCGTGCTTATGCCGCCTTGGTCACAAATGCTGCCAAGGGCGCGGTTCGCGACGTTTCTCAGATTGAACGGGATTGAAAACTGGTGCATGGTAGCGGTCATGAGATTTGAACAGAACCATCATGCGGCAAGCGCACGAATGACCGGCGGGGTAGATGCCTCGGCGTTGGCGCTTGTCTGTGCGGGTTCTGTTGTTGCGATCGCAGCTATTGCTGACGCGCTTGTGAAAGCGGTGGCCGTGGTGAAACTTGCGGTGCCGCCTGGCATTTAGCGATCTAGCGACAACCTGAAATTTGCAGGGCCCTTCGCGAAGATCGCGGAGGGCCTTTTTCTTTGTGTTGCTGAAATAGGAGACGGAAATGATCAGCACACCCGGCCCAGAGCTGGTTTTTTTACACACTTCACCTGCGCATATCGCAACGTTCGACGCGTTGCGGGACGAGCTAGCCCCGGATATTCGCATGAGCCATGTGGTTCGTGAAGATTTGCTGGCGGCTGTGCGCAAAGCGGGTCGGGTGACGGCTGCCGTCGAGTTTGAGCTTACGGAGGCGATGAGCATTGCCGCGCGTATGGGGGTGACCCGGATCATGTGTACCTGCTCGACCCTTGGCGGTGTGGCCGAAGCTGCTGACGTGCCGGGCGTGACGGTGATGCGTATTGACCGCCCGATGGTTCAGCAGGCCGTGAAAATTGGTGGGCGTATTGCGGTCTGCGCGGCGTTGCAGGAGACGTTGCCGCCGACATTGGCGCTTGTGGAAGAGGAGATGGCTCGTTTGGGCGTGCAGTCGCAGGTGAGCCATCATGTGTTCGATGGTGTCTGGGATGCTTTCAGCGACGGCAAGTTGCTTGATTATCATCAGGGTATTGCCAACAGGCTTCGCGATGTCGCCGCCGATGCCGATGTCATTGTCCTGGCGCAGGCATCTATGGCACCGGCGGCTGATCTGGTCGGGAATATTGGTGTTCCCATTCTTTCCAGCCCGCGTCCTGGGTTTATGGCAGCCGTCTCACCTTCATGATGCCTGTGCCTGGATCATCCAGCAGGCAGCGGTGAAGCGCGCGATTGTCCCATCCATGAAAGGATCGAAGGCGGCGCGGACAGATTGGAGGGCGGGGGTGCGTTCCTCCTCCGTCATACCGGGCAGGAGCAATCCCAATGGGCCGAGATGAGTAATGTAGGTCATGAGGTCGCTCTCTGTCAGCGTGCATGAGACGTCGATGGGTTGGATGTCAATGCTTGTCCAGCCGCTGCTCTTCAGTATGTCTGCTACTCGGTATTGGCCGGCAAAGGCGAATTGACCGGGGGCGCCCGGCTCTCGTTTGGGCATTTGCGGCAGGAAGGGAGCAGCCGCTTTCTCTGCGGTTGTCATGAACGGGTTTGCTTCGGGACTGCGCCAGGCGATGAACGCGAGCCTGGCGTTGCCGGTGGCAGCGCGGTGCAGGTTACTCATTGCCTCCACATAATTGCTGAAGAACATGACACCAAAACGGGAAATCAGCATGTCGAAGCTGTTTGCCCTGAAAGGATGGCTCTGTGCGTCTGCGTTGATGAAGTGAGGTCGGCTTTTTCCTGCGTATGTACGCTTTTGGGCTGCCTCAATCATGGGGCCGGAAATATCGATCCCCGTGCATCGTCCGTTGCGATCTTCCAGCACATGCGCGGTTGCGTGTGTTGTGCTGCCGGTGCCGCACCCGATATCGAGGATATTTCGCGCGTTTGTTGTCTGCACAATTTCGCAAAGATGATCCTCAAAAGGCTTGAAGAGTCGGTCCAGTATGTCCTGCGTCTCGACCCAGACCTGGCCCGCGCGACCGTTCCAATGTTCTTTCTGGCTGAGATGTGTGGGGCGGTTTTCAGTCATTTTCAGATGATCCTGTCTTGTGATGAGGGGTGAACGCATGCATTCTGCAAGTTAAAGTGAACTTGAGGTCAAGCATGAAAGATCTGGACATAGCCGAGGTCGCGGAACGTACGGGCGTTCCCGCATCCACATTGCGCTTTTATGAGGATAAGGGGTTGATCAGGTCTATTGGCCGGCGCGGGCTTCGGCGCCTTTTTGATCCTGTCATTCTGGATCAACTGACACTTATCGCGCTGGGGCGTGCCGCCGGCTTTTCCCTCGAAGAGATTAGCCAGATGTTTGCTGAGGATGGTCAACCCCGCATTCAGCGGCAAATGCTTGCGGCGAAGGCGGATGAGCTGGATGCAACCATCCGGCGGTTGGGCGCCATGCGGGATGGTTTGCGCCATGCGGCGGCCTGCCCGGAAACGAACCACATGGAATGTCCAAAGTTTCGCCGTTTGCTCAGGGCCGCAACATCAGGTGTGATTACGCCGCCGAGAGGCCGGGCTATCGGCAAGACGTCGGCGTGAAGGGCCCACCATCTATGCTGGTTGGCAGGTTCTTGTTTCGATCTGGATCGTGGCGTGGCCGATACCGAACTCGTGTGCCAGACGTTCTTGAATGGCGGCGAGGATATTGTCGCCGGATGCGTTTTCACAGATACGCGCATGAAGGGTGATGACATTTCGTGTCGCCGTGAGAGACCAGGCGTGCATATGGTGTATGTCTTCCACGCCCGCGACATGGGCCATGATATCAGTGCGCACTTTTTCCAGATCGAGATTTGGCGGTGTTCCTTCCATCAGAATATGCCCTGACTGTTTGGCGAGTGCGAAAGCCGAACGCAGGATGAGCAAGGCGACAAAAACTGACAGGACAGGGTCGATCGGCGTCCACCCGGTCACGATGATGACGATGGCTGCGACAATGGCAGCCACGGAGCCGAGAAGATCCCCCAATACATGGATGGCGGCGCCTTGCATGTTGAGGTTGTGGCGATCACCGGAGTGGAGAAGAGCAAAGGAGATCATGTTAACCGCCAAACCGCCAACGGCGACCCAGAGCATCATGCCGCCCAGAATGGGATGGGGCTCAAAAAAGCGCATCACAGCCTCGTAGATAATCCACGCGACGAGCGCGATCATGGCAATGGCGTTTACAAAAGCGGCCAGTGTTTCAGCACGATGATAGCCATAGGATTGGCTGGGATTGGCGGGCCGTGCGGCAAGCCGAAAGGCAATGAAAGCAAGCGCGAGGGCGGCAGCATCTGTCGCCATATGGCCAGCGTCGGCGATGAGGGCAAGCGAGCCTGACAACACGCCCCCGATAATTTCCACAAGCATGAACCCTGCGGTGAGGAGCATGGCGCCGAGTACACGTTTTTCATTGCCGCCGGTCACGGCGGGTGCGTGGGAATGGCCGTGCGCATGATCGTGTTCATCATGCCCGTGCCTGTGATGGTGGTCATGCGACTGTGTACTCATGCGGTCTCCGCCTCTTGTCCTGCAGTGTGCTGTGCCTCGCGAACTTCGGCGACATGCGCAACCATGTCGTCAATGACGCAGGAGACATGATGATCGTGAATGCGATAATGCATCTCTCGCCCCTTGCGTTCGTGCCGGACAAGCCTTGCCGCCCGCAACAGGCGCAGGTGGTGACTGACCAGTGACTGGGAAACACTCAACCTTTCCGCAATTTCGCCAACCTGGACAGTCTCTGTCAGGAGAGTGAGCACAATTCGAAGGCGTGTCGGGTCGCCCAGCAGACGGAACATCTCTGCCAGGTCGGCTGTCTGGTCGTCGGAGAGCGTGTCGGGCGTATGGGTCATCTGTTTTTCCAATAAATGAATATACATTCATATATCATCTTCTAAATCAAATTCAAGACCGGCCTCGCGGGGTATTTCTCCCGGCGGCCGGGGTGTCGTTTGCAGGTGGTTTTCCGGCATGTGCCCGGCTGGTTTTCGATGGTCCATGTGCGCCAGCGTCAAGCTGGCGTGCTGGGATGGCTGTCACGAGATGCGGTCTTCATTCGTCAGATTGGTTAAAAGAAGGACCCTGACCGATGAAACGTAAGTCTTTTGCTCGTCTGTTCGTTGCCACCACGCTCAGCTTTCTCACGCTTGTTGTCGGGGCTGCTGTATGGATGTCGCCCCGCACTGCGGGATTGATTGCCGAGATTGGTAACAGTGCAAATGGTGTCATTATCACCAATGTTCGGCTTTTCGACGGACACGAAGCACGTCTCAAGCCCGTGGCGGGGGTGCGGGTTGATGGTGAATACATCTCCGACATTTATGAAGCGGTGCTTCCCGCTGATGACAGGGCTCTTGTTATTGAGGGGCAGGGGCGTGTGCTCATGCCATCCTTGATTGATTTTCATGTTCATTTTGGCATGGCGGATGGTCAACCGGTGTGGGGCGGGGGTCCTTCTCGTATTCCTGATCTTGCACGTCAGAATGAGAGCTTTCTTTATGCGGGTGTGACGAGTGTTGTGCTCGGGTCGGTCAATCCACTGGCTCCCTTTCTGCCCTCGTCGCTATATGAGCCGAACCGCTATGAAACCGGACGTCAGGTGGTGGCAGAAGAAGGGCATCCCATCCTCATGCTGCGGGAACTGGTGCCCTGGCCGGTCAATGACTATTTCGCATCCAGGCTTACCCTGCCATTTGCCCCGGGAGCTGTGGATGAGGCTGCGGTGCGTGCGCTGGCTGCTGAAGATATAAACCATGTAAAACTTATCTTTGACGATGCCATTCCCTGGGGGGCTCCGCGTTTAACAGA